>Ga0181584_10001610_pt1 | contig 17215 bp, 13 predicted proteins | sample 071ome_30_FD_132462 | JGI IMG/M metagenome (GOLD analysis project Ga0181584, IMG submission 132462) | Coastal salt marsh microbial communities from the Groves Creek Marsh, Skidaway Island, Georgia - 071406AT metaG (megahit assembly) | ecosystem: Environmental > Aquatic > Marine > Intertidal... | reverse complement strand
GGTAACGAACGAACGAATCGACGTAGAAACGACAGAGGAACGAATCCCACGAACAAATGAAGATAGGGAAACCGTCCCATGTCGCCGGTTGGGTTCCGGCACACGGACGGCCATCACGGTCGCGCGTTGGCACGAATCCACCGATCGCACGGAAGAGGCGCGCCACGGTCGCAACGGGCGCCAAGAGCGCGAGCGCGAGCGCGACGCAAGAGGCTCATCGAACGCCTGCCTTTCCTGGCACGCTGCGGACGAGCAACTCGAGCGCCAAGAACCTCGTCAGCACCTTCCGGCACGACGGCGATGGACACGTTGATATCACGATTGCCGCCTCGATGCCCGGTGCCGACGAGGTCCGAGTGCTGTGGGGCGTGTACAGGGCGTCGCCAAACGCCTGGCAGTTCCCCAAGGCCATCGAGACGGAGGGTGCCGTGACGGCCATGGACGACGCCATGGGCGCGATGAGTACGTCGATGTCTCCGCTGGACTCGGAGACGGCGGGCGGTACGCACGTGGGCAAGTTCCGGATCCCGTCAAAGGCGCCACTGACGTTTGCGTACGCGCTGCACGTCCGCCGGGGCGACGACTGGCACGTGGAGACGCCGGCGCGAGGGGGGCACTTCACGGTGCAAATTGGGGTCGATCGAGGCTTCGCGGGCAGGCTGGGACCGTCGCTGATGGCGGATGGCACGATCAACTTTGCCGTCGAGTGCCGCGGCGGCGAGTACGTCAGCCTGGTCTTGGTCCGGGAAGAGAGAGAAGCGGACGCCGGCGACGTCAAGGTGGAGGAATTCGCGCTCGATCCCGTCGTCAACCGATCGGGCGCCGTGTGGCACGCCGCCACGAAGGACACTGGCGACATTCTGGGGTACGGGTGGCGAGTCAACGGTGACCTTGGGTGGGAGCAAGGCGCCCGCGTGGCGCCCGACTCGATCATGATCGACCCAGAGGCGTCCAGGATCGAATTCGTCGAGCCCTGTGACAAACTGTCGGCCTTCCCGCGGGTCCAGACCCGGACCGGGGAGGACGTCGTTGCCTTGAGCGGCGTCCCCGCAGAGTCGGCGACGTGCTCGGGCTCCTCGCGGGCGACGCGCCCGTCTCCGGGCGTGGGAGGATTCGGGATGCTCTCCGTGAACCCAGCCACGTTTGGTCACGACGTCGACGGCGTCAAGCACCCCGGCACGTTTCTCGGCATCGCCGAGGCTGCCCAGCACTTTTTGATGCTGGGCATCAAGACGCTCGTCGTCCGGCACCCATACGCCCTGACTGCGAACCGGGCCATGTCCTTTTTTGCCCCGGACCCCAGTCTCGCCGCCTCGGGCGACACGGAGGACGAGTTCAAGCTCATGGTCGACAACCTGCACACCGTCGGCATCCGGGTCCTCATCGCCATCGACTTGACGCTCACGGCGGAGGGATCCGACGCCGAGCCCAATCCTATCTCATGGAGGGGCCTCGACAACGCCAACTACTACCGGGCGAATGGGGTCTTCAACTGCGGCAACCCCGTGGCCCAGGAGCACGTCGTCCGCGCCCTGCGGCACTGGGCCTTGGCCTTTGGCGTGGACGGCTTTGAGTTCGTGTACGCGGAAACCATGACGCAGAATATGGACGAGGTGGTTATGGACGCGCCCGCACTCCCCGACGCGCTGGCCCACGACCCCGTGCTCTCCTCCAAGGCGCTCATCGCCGCGCCCTTCGACGAGACCCTGCTGCCCCGCTCGGGCGAGCGCGGATTCCCCCACTGGGGCAGATGGATGGAGAGCAACGGGCAAAAGGCCACCGCGATGCGGTACTTTCTGTCCCCGGACGCAGACCTCATGATGGCCGTGGCAGCCTCGATCGCGGGACGGCCCCACCTCTTCTCGCCCTTTTTCCACGGGTTCCCGGGGTGCCTGTCGACCAAACGCCCCGTCAGACACTCTATCAACGCCCTGGACGCCTGGGACGCCGCCTCCGTCGCCTCGACCGCGGCCTCGGTGCGCGCCATGATGCTCGCCGACGGCATCGACGAGGGCGTGCCCACCGCCTCCACCGTCTCGAGGGCTATCCTCGCGTCCATCCTCTTCTCTTCCGGCACGCCTTCCATCCCGAGCGAGGCGTTGACCGGCGACACGATCGACTTTGTCAGGGACTGCCTGACCTGCCGCCCCATCCTGGGAAACGTGCTGGACAGCGGCTCGGTCGGCACCTGGCACGGCCCCTCCGGCCACACGATTTCCCTCGACGCCGTGAGGGCACGTGAACAACAAGGAGACGGAGGCCCCGCCGATCACTTCCTCGGCCGCCTCGTCTCGTGCCACGCTGGCTCGCTGTACGTGGCCGTCAACCCTGACGCTCGCCCGATCTCCGTCACCCTGCCGGGAGAAATCCCGACGGCGGGATGGAAGCTCGTCGTCGACTCGTACACCGGCCAGGTGTCCACCGGCGGTGTGGACGTGCGCGACGGCGTGGTCATGGGCAAGAGCGTGAGCGTCTTCGTGGTCAGCGGTTAGGGTAGTAGGTGCTTAGCGGCGACTGGCCTGTCGCCTCCCTCCTTCTTCCTACACATCAATTCGAGTAATAATAATACATACACAACGATGCTTGTCATCAAGACTGCGATCGTCCAGCAGCCAGGTACGTTCGACGCATCCTTCCTACTCCTTTCCACAAATTCAGGCTCCCCCGTTCAGGCCAACAACCAAGCGGCACCGGGATCTGAGGGCCTCTTCCCCGCGCGGATCGCCGTGCACGTGCCACAGTCGTGTGGGTCGTGGGTCGTCGCCCGTCCTGCTCCCGACGCCTCGCCTATACCTTGAACTCACGCCGACTTCATACTTCGTACGCAGCCCTCTCGTCGAGGAGGTCGTCGTTCCGGCTCAAGGCCAGCTTTGACAGGCCGGCTGGAGGTGCCAACCGCGGCATCTCGACCCCGGTCGAGCTCGCCAGTGCCGTCGACAACACCCCGGCGCCGGCCACCAATGCCGTCACCGTCAGCGGCGAGGTGATGACCAACGGCGTCTTGGCAGCGCCGGCGATCTACAACAAGGCATCCGATATGGGAGCGTACAAGGCGAGCCTGCCGTGGTGGAAGACGATCATCCTGGGGGCGGTCGCTGGCTGCTACGTGTCGCTCGGGGGGTCCCTGCTGCTGACCGTCGGGCCCAACTGCATGGGCATCGGCGCCAGCAACCCGGGACTGCAGAAGTACATCATGGGTGCCATCGGGTTCCCGTACGCCCTGCTCGCGATCCTCACCTGCGGTGCCGAGCTGTTCACCGGAAACACTGCCCTGGTGACCACGGCTGTCCTCGAGAAGAAGGCGACCGTCAAGCAGCTCGTCAAGTCGTGGACGTGCTCGTACCTCGGAAACGCAATCGGATGTGCCATCGGTATCTTCCTCTTCTACAACACGGGACTCATGCCGCTGTTCCACGGGTCCGAGGGATTCGCGCTCGTCAAGACGGCGTCTCCCCTCAAGGAGACCTTTGTCAAGGCCATCCTGGCCAACTGGTTCGTCTGCCTGGCCGTCTGGCAGTCGATCGCAGCCCAGAGCTTTGGCGGTAAGTTCATCGCGTGCCTGGGACCGGTCAGTGCGTTTGTGGCCGTCGGACTGGAGCACTGCATCGCCAACATGTTCTTCGTTCCCCTCGGCATTCTCGCCGGCGCCAACGTGACCATGGGCGACTTTATCTTCAAGAACCTGATTCCGGTGACGCTCGGAAACATCTTTGCCGGCGTCGTGCTCGTCGCCTGTGTGTACTCGCTGGTGTACGGCAGCCTCGGCAAGAAGTTCAGCTCGTCGTAGTAGTAGTAGGGGGAGAGATGGTCGATGGTCTCGGGTGGCCGTTCACCAACAATGTTTGATTCTTTGATGATCGTTTGATAGTTGATTTTCATGACGGCTCTTAAGCATGGCGGTGTTACATCGTGGCGGGAGAATTTCCTTTTCCTACCCCAACGGCGGCGGCGTCGCCCATTGGCGAGATGGTCGTCACGGCCTTGGGCGCTGGCGACGATAACGTCGACTTGACGCTCTTGACCGTGGACGACAGCGCCTTCTTGACGCTCCGCAGGGGCGACTTGGCCTTGATCCTTCGGATCTCCATGTGAAGGTCGGCGATCTGGTTGACCAGCGACCGTTCCGTCTGCTGCGCCCGGTCGTATGCCTCCTGCCGCTGCGTCATCACGGCCGTCTGGGCGGCCAGTTTCGTCGACATTTGGTTGTACGAGTCGAGCAGCTCGGCCGTCTGCTTGGCGCTCAGCTGCGCGGTCTTCCAGTCACCCACCTGCTGGCGGATCCGAGCCGCCACGTCCGTCTCGGACATCATCTGGTCCGTCAGCTTTGCCAGCTCCTCTTGCAGCATGGCGATCGCGTCACGGTACAGGTCTTCCTCGTCGTCGTTGTTCGCGTTCGAATGCGACGCGCCCTGCGCCTCGGGGTCGTCGTACAGGGCCATGATCTTGGACTGCTTGGCGGCGACGAGCGAATTGACGATGGACGCCAGCGCCTCGCGAGAGACCACCGGTTTGGTTGTTGTGTGGGGGGTGGTTGTGGTTATGGTTGCGGTTGTGGGATCGCCGGAAGCATTCGACGGCTCGACGGAGGACGTTGCGACATCCCCCGGGGTGCCCGCGGCGTGCCTGCTCTGTGTTTCCATCCCGTTTGCTGCTCCTGGTGGTGGTGCTGCTGCTTCGCCAGCGGTGCGCACCTGCCGCAGCTCGACGACCTCGTCACGCAACGCCTCCACTTCCCGTTGCACCTCCCGCGCTGCTCCTCCCTCTCGCTCTCGCTCTCCCTCTCGCTCGCTGCGCTCGTCGTCTCCCCGCACCCGCCGCAGCTCGACGACCTCGGCCCGCAAGGCTTCCCCCTCCGCTCGGAGCGTCTGCAGCTCGGCCTCCTTGGCCTCCACGGCCTGTTCTGCCTGCCGTCGCGCCGCGTGGGCCGCCTCCAGCCCTCGCTCCTTCTCCGTCACGACCGCCTCGAACGACGATAGCCCCTCGTCGCGCGCCGCCTCCTCGGCCCGAGCGTCGGCGTCGTCCAACTGCGCCTCCGACGGCGGAGGCTCGTTGAACAGCAGCGTGTAGTCGTACTCCCCCAGCGCCTTCGCCAGGTGCACCTTGGCCTTGAGGGCCTGCGCCACGGCCGCGGCCGTCCTGGCGTCTGCCGTCGCCCGCGCCGCCCGAAGCGCCTGCACCGCGCCGTCCCTGCTTCCCTTCTCGTACTCGTCGATAACTTCCCGACACGCGCTCAGGTCGGCCAAGGCCGTCTCGTGCACGTCCGTGGGCACGAGCCCGCCGGACCCCACACGCGCAGCCTCTGCCCGGCGCGCCCGCTCCGTCATCTCGACAGACTCGGCCATCTTGGCCTTGGCCTCGGCCATCAACACGTCTGCCGCCGCCCGCACTTTCATCGCCTCAAGCACCTCGCCCCGCTGACTCTCGATCTGGCGCAGCAGCGTCTCGATCTCGTCGTCCTTGGCCTCGACGGTCTTGCGGTACGCCTCGTTCTCGCTGTCGGCCAGCTTGTTTTGACTCTCTTCGCCACCCAACCGCTCCTGGAGCTCCTTCAGCTGCCGTTTCAGGTCCAGAATGACGTTCAAGTCCTTTCTCTTGGACGAGTTGGCCTCGACGGCCTCCGCCACGACCGCCTCGGACTCCTCGATCGCCCGGTCCTTGGCCTGGATGACCGTATTCAGCGTCTCGTTTTCCTTCTTGAGAGACTCGACCTCTCGCCGGTACTGCGAGATGCGGTCGTGCAGCCGCACCACGTCCGACGACCTGCGAGGGAACGAAGCGCAAAACGCCAGTGAGCGAGGCGGGAGCCCACGAATGAATCATCGAGTTCCAATCCAATGCCCACCTGTCGTGGTCCGATCCCCCCTTGAACCGGAAGAGCGCCGCGTTCAGCCTGCGAAGCGCGCAGCGCGAGTGAGAGAGAGAGAGAGAGAGTCGGGGCGAGCGAAGAACGTGGGACGAGGCCAACGACCCACCTGTCGGCTTCCGCGCTGGTCTTTGCGAGGGACGCCTCGAGCGCCCGTTTGTCATTCTTGAGCGTCTTACACTCGTGCTTCAGCTCGTTGCACCTCGCCTCGTGCCCCAAAATGCGGTTTTCCAGCTCCTCTATGTGAACGATCTTCGATTCGTTGGCGCGTTCGGACGCCTCTCGAGCCGCACGCTCGAGCTCTACCTCCTTGATCTTCGCAGAGAGCTCCTTTTCTTTGCTCTTGAGCTCATTGCGGAGATTCTCCAGGATATAAGGGGAGGTCATGCTTTTCGGGGATTTCTGTGTCGGGAGAAGCGACGTGGTTGTCACCCCACCACACGACCGCTCGGGGTCATCCCTCTCGAAGTCATCCCTCTCGAAGTCATCCCGCTCCACCGAAGCGCCAGGGTCCTCGGAGGCGACATGCGAGTCCGATCCTTGCAAAGACCGACCCAGATCCCCGTTGGTGTTCACCCTACCCAGATACTCAGACACCCAGCGAGCGTCGGGCCGGCGGGTTGGGTGGTCGCCCGAGGTCGACCAATAACCAACCAACATTCAATCATTGCCTGCGTTGTGTATTACCAATTGAACTTATAACGCTTAAGACAGTTTTCAATCGCGATCTTGTCTCAGCCAGCTATGTCATAAAATCAGCTGTGGGGGCTTCGGTCGTGTCTTCAAAAATCTCTATCGCACGCGCTCGTGCGGATCCAATGGTGTAAAGGGCGGTCGAGGCCTGTATCGATTCCGGCAACGAATCGAACGAATCGTTGTCTAAGAGTCAATGGTCCAGGTCTTCTCGAGCTTGATGGTCGGCATCTGCTTGGCAGCGTTGGAGTCGGCCAGGTTGGTGGTGGCCGTGACGACGAGGTCGCCGCCGCCTCCAGATCCGGACGAGTTGGTCCACTCCAGGGAGGCATCGGACGAGTTCAGGTCGTAGTTGAGCTTGACCGAGTTGTCGCCGTCCACCTGGTAGGTGGCGGCCACGGACAGCGCCTCCGACCCGAGATTGTACGACGGGGTCAGCTCGAGGTCTCCGGACGAGTAGGTCCAGGAGACGGAGCAGTCGCGGTGCGACGGGGCCGAGAAGTTGCTCAGGTCATAGGTCAGCTTGGCCGAGTTGTTGTCGTCAACGCCGACCTTGGCCTCCAGGGAGGAGGATCCAGCCTTGATGGCGTTGCGGTAGACGAGGTCGACACGCTTGTCGTTGAGAGTAACGTGCGTGTTGAGCTTCAAGCACGGACTGGCGAACGAGCAAAGTGCGTAGCGCAAGTGAGTCAGGGTGCGTTTGTGCGACGGTCGAGTTCAGTCAAAAACGCACGCATTGGCGCTGACGTCATAACCAGCCTCGAAGCGATCGTTGGAAAGCTTGATCTTCAGGCCGTCGGTGCTGACACCGTTCTGGACCATCGAGTCGGCGAGAGTAACCTTGACCGTGTTATCGCCATGGGCGAAGGACACGTTCACGGCAGCGCTCACATCGCTGGACGAAGACAGGGTCAACGTCGGTTGAACATCAAAGCTCTGTCGAGTGGAGGGCGGCGCGGGACAGTTAGAGGTGGTTTTTGGAGCATAGGAGAGTGTGTTGTAGAGGATTTAGAGGGGCCAGGATGACTTTCGCTGAAATCGCGGAATCGACGCTGCTCGTCAGCCCCAACGATGACTATAGTCCATATACGACACAGACAACGTGATTGCGGGGTGTCGGAGCGAAAGAACCACTCAGGATGGCGACATCCGAATCGCCTCCGGAAGCGATTCGCATCGCCGAAACCGACCGCTGAAATTGCGCTCGGCCACCTCGGATGGGAGAATATCATGTATGGATGCCACTGGTGGCCGCCGCGACCAGTGGCGTCGGCCGGGATGGACGCATTTCGGTATCGGAATCCCAGATTAGGCGATTCTCAGATTCGGCCTCTTCAGCGCGATTCACTTCACGTACCGGCATTGTTAAGTAGTCTTAAGCGTAAGTAAGATTGGTAAATGCACAAAGGCGGAGTTTAGAAGGCAGATGAGAAAATAAAGTGTGTCTCGGATCCGAGGTGGCGCGAGGCAGATCTCCGAGACGATGCATCAGCCGAGATCTTGGCTGAGGTCTGATCAGACCTCTCCGCTCATGAGCGAACATGTCTTCACGCCCCTCACTTCTTCTTCCCCGCCCGGGCCAGCTCAACACTGTGATTGTACAACCTCGCAAGCGTAACCTGGCCAACGAGAAGCAGCGCGTAGCGCGAGTGAGAGCGTCAGGGCGCCACTGCACATCATCGCCGAGGTCAATACCCACCTGTGTCGTCGTCGTCTGGTCCGCCACATACCCATAATCTCCCTCCAGCTCCTCCAACTGCTTGTCACACGACACTAACTGCTCCTCCAACAGTCCCTTCGCCTCTTCCTGTCGCCACCAACCACCACACGAACGAGCGCCTTCCAGTGAGCGAGCGAGCGAGTCGACACACAACACGCAACGAACGAGACCCCCTCTCTCAATCCAAATCCAACCAAAACCTACCAGACCGTACTCCACCATCACCCCGGCGCCGAGCCACAGGCCCACGTAGCCCGCGTCCTTCTGTACCTTTGCCCGCGCGTACACCTGGTCGGCCAGCGAAAAGTCGACCTCCACGACCTCGTCCCCGTCCCGCTTCTCGATCAGCAGGTTGATCGCGTCCAGGCACTTTTCTATCTCCGGCTTTTTCGCCGTCAGGCGCATCTTCTTCTCCTGGAGCTGTTGCTCGACGTGACGGTACCGCTGCAGCGTCGACTGCACCTCGCCCAGCAGGTCGTCCACCTCTTTGCCAGACTCTTTGACGAACGTGGGAATGTCCTCGAAGAACTGTGCCTTGGGCACCACTTGCCGTATCACCGACGGCTCTTCAGAAGTTGCTGCCGCGCTCATCTGTTCTCGTCCTGAAACGTCGTCCCGTCGAAATGTCGTCCCGCGTATCTCCGTCGCGGTTTGTCGTCGCTCGATCCGGGGAGATCGTTCGTTCTGTTGGATCTACCGCGTGTGTGCCGGGCGGGTGGTCCTCCTGTGCTCGTCTCTGGTCCGTGAAATCATTTTGGGCGAGAGCCCGTTCTCGAGCTCGAGAACGCCACACCAGAACGAAATTCAACGCGATCGCATCCATCCATCCACCACGCGTGATATGATGTCTGCTGTTGCTTCATCTCGTGTCCACGTGCCTGGCATGACCAGGCGGGCCGTCCGGCAGCTCCGCCAGGCCTCGTTGTCCTCGTCCTCGTCGTCCTTCGCCCTGTCCACCCGGCTCAGACGGCCTCTGCCTCGCCAGGACAACTCGTCCTCCTCCCCGCTGCGCCTCGTCGTGCGCGCCGGGTGGAACGACGTGTCGTTCTCGCCCGCCAAGATCAGCAGCAACAAGGCCGTGACCTCGTCCCCGGTAGGCATTCTACGTCCGACGCTGCCTGCTTGTGCAAACTCACTCACCCACCCACCCCATCGTATATACAGGTCCTCAACCGGCTGCTCGTCGACATCGGCGCGGCCGCTGCGGCAAAGTATACCGTCGCGGGGCAGTTTGTGCAGGTGAAGATGGAGGAGGAGGGCAAGGCCGGGTTCTTTGCCATTGCGAGCGCGCCGGACGCGAACAACGCGGGGGTCATCGAGCTGTTGGTCAAGGCGAGCGGGGATCCGGCAGAGGCGATCTGTGCGAGCGGCGAGGGGACGGGCGTGCTGGTGAGCGACGTGATGGGCAAGGGGTTCCCGGTGGATCGGGTCGCGGGCGTGGGCAACGTGTTTGTCTTCTGCACGGGGTCGGGCATCTCGCCCATCAAGGCGCTGATCGAGTCGGGAACGCTCCAGGCCGGCAGCGGGAGCAGGAACGTGACATTGTATTACGGGGCGAAGAACAGGGACGCGATGGCGTACGCGGATCTGATCGGCGAGTGGGAGAAGGCCGGCGTCAAGGTCGTGCCCGTGTTCAGCGAGACGGGGGTGTACGTGCAGGATCAGTTCAAGAAAGATGGGGGCGTCCAGGATGCCGACGGGTCGTGTGCGATCCTGTGCGGACAGAAGGAGATGGCCGAGGCGGTCAAGGAGATCTTTGCGGGCGCAGGCGTCGCCGAGGATCGGGTGTTGACGAACTTTTGATTCTTTGATTCTTTGATTCTTTGATTTGATCACATCACGTGCACCAACAATATTCTCGTTATCCTTCACCCCATCCTCGGGTCGACCGACAGATACCTTATATGCCGTAGCCAAGCCGCTCGAGGCTGTTCTTCTCCGACCGCCATTTCGGGACCACCTTGACGCTGAGGTCGAGGAAGACGGGCGCGTCGAGGAACGACTCAATGTCGGTTCTAGACGCCTGCGAGAGGGCCTTGATGGCCGAGCCCTTGGCGCCGACCAGCAGCTTGACGTGCCGCTCCTTCTCGACGACCACCTGGGCCGCGATGAACGTCTTCTTCGGCGGACGCCGCTCCTTGAAGTCCGTCACGAGGACGGTGACCTGGAAGAAGAAGAAGAAGAAGAAGAAGAAGGCACGGGGGAGGGAAGCGTGAGCGAGCGAACAAGCGAGCGTCTGGGAATGAGCGGGTGAGCGCTGCGCTCCCCGTCTAGCACGCCAATACCTACCTGATACGGGAGCTCCTGGCGGTACTGCTCAAACACCTGCTTGCGGATGATTTCCGAGACGAAAAACCGCTCGTTGGCCTCTGCGAGAATATCCTTGGGGAACATGGAGGGCCCCTCGGGGATGTTTTCCACCACCCACGCTTGCACGGTGTCGACGCCGTCGCCCGTGTCGGCCGAGATGGGAAACACGGTCGCGCTCTTGGCGTGCGACTCGTACCAGGCGATCAGTGCCGACTCGTCCTCGTCGTCCAGCAAGTCCACTTTGTTGAGGAGGATGGCCATCGGCGGGCCGCGCCAGTCCTCTCCCGGCTGCAGCATGTCGAGCGCCTCCTCGGGCCGGTCGGTGACGTCCACGATGGCCAGCAGGATGTCCGCGTCCTTGATGGCCTGCTGCACGGCCGTCATCATCCGCTCCTCGAGTTCGTCCCTCTGGTTGACGATGATCCCAGGCGTGTCGAGGAAGACGACCTGGTGGCCAGGCTCGCTCCAGATGCCCGACACCTTGTGCCTGGTGGTCTGGGCCTTGGCCGTGACGATCGACAGCTGCTCGCCGAGGATGTGGTTCATCAGGGTCGACTTGCCGGCGTTGGGCCGGCCGATGATGGCCGCAAAGCCCATTTTGTGGTCGGTGGGATCGTCTTCAAAGACGATGTCGTCCGTCTGTGCGCGTATCCGCCGGGCAATCTCGTCCGGCGTCTCTTCTTCTTCTTCTTCCCCCGAGTCGGATCCGACGACGTAGCTCTCGGCATCCATCTCCTCGTCGTCGTTCTCGCCAATTCCCTCGTCAACTTTCTCGTCCTCTCCATCGTCTTCATCGTCTTCATCGGCTCTCTGACGCGCCGGGCCTCCTTCAGAGGCGGCAGGGACGGCAGGGACCAGAGTGTGAGTGCGAGTCCTAGTTTGCAAGACGACGGCGTCCGGAGGGCATGGACCGCCCGGAGAGAGCGGACCGCGACGGGGCAGGCCGCCGTGCGTCGAAAGAAACAGCGCGCCCCCTCCTCCTCGTCCTCCTCCTCGTCCTCCTCCTCGTCGTCCCATCCTCCACCCACCAGAGGGGAACGGGAGGGAATGCATGGTCGGTCGGAATGCGCGTCTCGTCTCACTCTTCTCCGTCTCACATCAAGCTGCGTCGTCCAGAACGGGCCGGTTTAATGCCCTTTCTGTCTCTGTCGTCGAATCGAGGCCGGAAATGCGTGACAGACGAAAAACGACGCAATTATTGCGGGTGGGGCCACCGCGCGCTGCCCTTGGCCGCGATGCCGGCCATCCGCCGCTCTTTGTGCCACCGCTCGACCATCGCGCCCTCGTCCCGCTCGTCCGAGTGCTCGAACTCCATGTCGCCGATGACGACCGTATCGCCCTCCTCGATGCCCTTTGCCCGGAGCGCCTTGGTAATGCCAGCCGCGTCGAGCACGCCCTGGAACCGCCGGGTGGCCTCGTAGTAACTCCAGTCGGTCATCTGCGCGAACCGCTCGATGGCCTCGCCCTTGACGATAAACACCCGCGGCGTGAAGCCGGGCTGCTCCTCGATGAAGAACTCGCCGATCCGAGCGTCCGCCCGGCGGTGCGCGTCCCGCTCGACCTCTCCCGACGTGATGACCGCCTCGGGCGTCTCTTCCCCGACCGGCAGATCGTCCAGCACGCGCCGGACGCGTCGCACGACCTCGCTCACCCCGACCTGGGCCACGGCGCTCATGGACAGGACGTCCACGTCCAGGACCCCCCGCTCCCGGAGGCCACTCTGGATCTCGTCCCAGTAGTCGCTCGAGTCGGGCACGTCCATCTTGTTATACGCCACCACTTGCGGCTTGCCCGCCAGCTCTGGCGAGAAGAGCCTGAGCTCCGTCTGGATGGCGTCGTAGTCGCCGAGCGGGTCTGGCGAGGTCCCGTCAATCACGTGCACCAGGACCTTGCACCGCTGACAGTGCCGCAGGAACTGGTGTCCCAGCCCGATGCCAGAGTGCGCCCCCTCCAATAGCCCCGGAACGTCGGCAAACACCGTCTCCCTGAAGTCCAACGTGTTGACGCCGAGGTTGGGCACGAGCGTGGTGAACGGGTAGTCGGCCACCTTGGGCTTGGCGTTGCTCAGCACGGACAGCAGCGTCGACTTGCCGGCGTTGGGCACGCCGATGATACCCACGTCGGCTACCAACCGGAGCTCGACGTCGAGCCACATCTCGCTGCACACCTCCCCGTACTCTGCCAAGGTCGGCGCGTTGTTTCGCCCAGACTTGAACGCCAGGTTCCCGCGTCCGCCCCGCCCGCCGACCGCCAGCAGCGCCCGCTCTCCCTCGCGTAGAATCTCCGCCAGCGGCGGTTCCTCCTTGTTCGCACCTGCCCGGCGGATGATGGTCCCCGGCGGCACCTTGATCACGAGATCCTCCCCGGCCGCCCCGTGGCAGTCCGACCCAGTCCCGGGCGTCCCCGGCGACGCCCGAAAGTGCACCTTCCTCCGGAAAATCGACAGAGAGTTCAACGCCTCGTCTGCCTCGACGTACACCGACCCCCCGTTGCCACCGTTGCCGCCCGAGGGACCGCCCTTGGGCACGAACTTCTCCCGTCGAAACGCCACGCAGCCCCGGCCCCCGTCCCCGCCCTTGACCAGAATCCTGGCCGTATCGAAGCACCGCACCTCGGCCGGCAACCGCTTTCCCGCCAGTCGCGGCCTGTCCTCGAGGGTGACGTCGTCCTCGTCGTCCACAAACTCGTCAAACTCGCCGTCGCCGTCGCCCGCGGCCATCATCATCGCCCGGAGCGTGGCCTGGTCCATCTCCTCGACGCTTTTCACGTCCTGGACAAACTCGACCCCGTCGGCGTCGTCCCCGGAGAACGCCACGTACTCGATCTCGGCCTCGTCCGGCGTGTACTCGTCGTCGTCGTCGTCGTCTCGCGCGACGCTGGTCGCAGTGGTCGCAGTGGTCGCACCGCTCGTATCGGTCATGCCGGTCGTATCGATCGTACCCATCGTATTCATCGTCGGCAGCAGCTTTTTCTTCACCCTGTTCCGCTTCAGGCCGATGCGCTGATTGGCGTCCCCAGACTTTGACGGCTTCGGCGGCGCGCCGAATAGCGGCACGTAGTCGGGATCGTCCTCTGGGTCTCTCCGCCGCGCCTGGTGCACCGGCAGCGAGGGCCGCACCGGCCGCACCGGCCGACGCGTGCTGAAGGCCAGCGGCCTGCGGTTTGTTCGAGAGGCCATGCATTCAATTCGCGCCAGGCGCTGTCGGAGGCATGCATTGGAGCGCAGCGCGAGGCATTCATTGGATATATTCATTACGTTGAATGTATACGTGGGTCGGCGCATCTCGCAATGCATGCGTGAATAGGTTTTTCTTTATTCGCCGGGGTGTTCTTTATTCATTGACGCTCGCCACTGGCACAACTAACCAACGAACGAAACGATGCCTCTGGGAACCCGTGAGGACTTTGGGTCCGAGCGATACGCCGGGGTGCTGTACGCCGGCGCCCACTCGGGCTCTTCTTCTTCCACGTCGGCCGAATACCTCGTCCAGGACGCCCAAGAGCTGGGCTACGACTTTGTCGTCTTGCCGCTGCGAACCGGGCAGCGTGAGATTGCAGAAGAAGAACGGAATGGTATGTCCCACGAAGATCACGGCGATCATCGAGACGACGGGTCCGTCGTCCCGCCAATGACTCCGGCGACCTACCTGCACACGATGATCTCTGGGAGCGTGAGCAACCGGATCGTTGGGCTGGTCAGCGAGACTGCCGATTGCAAGCAGCTGCTGATGGAGATGGAGTGGGCGGCGCACTTGACGTGTCAGGCGTGCATCGTTCCGATGCACGCGTCGCTGCCCGTCCCGTTGCTGGCGCAGACGCTCAGCGCGTTTCTCCACGGGAGTGGCGCGACGACGTCCACGTGGGTGCGGATCAGGGCGGAACGGCGTGCGCGTACGCCAGGCGGCAAGAATGGGGCAAAATCATCGTGGCAGGCGTGGAACGAAATCAGGATGCACTGCGAGCACCACCGGAACCTCGGGTTGGTGCTGGACGTTGCCGCTGGAGACGGCCTGGAGGACGTGGCGGAGAACCTGCGGGACGGGTTGATGGGGGAGCCGCTCAAGGCGGTGATTGTCTCGTCTGCGCACCCTCAGGGAGATGTGGTGTGCGAGATGGCCCTGGGCCGCGGGCTGCAGGTCATCGTGGACGCAAAGCTTGACGACGGCGGGTACATGACGCCCGAGGATTTGCGGGCGATGCGTATGCGTCTGTCGCACGTGTTGCACTCGAGGCCGGTGCTGAACGAGGAAGACATCCTGGAGATGCCGTATCGGGACTTTCTGCAGGCGCCGCTGCAGCCGCTGCAGGACAACCTCGAGTCGCAGACGTACGAGACGTTCGAGCGGGACAGTCCGAAGTACGTCGCGTACGAAGAGGCCGTCTTCCAGGCGCTTCGAGAGAAGAAGAGCAGCGAGGGTGTCGTCGTCGACGACGACGGCGACGACGTGGAGGTGTGCGTGGTAGGCGCGGGACGGGGGCCGTTGGTCAGTGCGGTGCTCCGGGCGAGCGTGCGGGCCGACCAGCCCGTGCGGGTCGTCGCCGTCGAGAAGAACCGGAACGCGATCGTCCACGTGATGGCCCGGTCCCGTGCAGAAGGATGGGACATGGACCGGGTGACGATCGTCCACGCGGACATGCGGCGGTGGACGCCGACGAAACGGGACAAGGCAGGCGGCTCGACGACCGAGCCGTACCTGGCAGACATCCTCGTATCGGAGCTGCTCGGGTCCTTCGGGGACAACGAGCTCTCGCCAGAGTGCCTGGACGGCGCGCAGCGGTTCCTGAGACCGGGAGGATGGAGCATCCCGACGAGCTACGCCTCGTATCTGAGCCCGGTCACGGCGTCCAAGGTGTGGAGCGAGGTGGCCGCCCGGGACGCCGCCATCACCGTCGGCTCGATCAAGAACCTGGAAACGCCGTTCGTCGTGCGGCTCCACGAGTACCGCGAGATTGACGCCCCGCAGCGGATGTTCGAGTTCAGCCACCCGGGTGCCGAGGGGCCGACGGCGGCCAGCAGCCCAGAGCACAACGATCGGGAGGCGTCAGACGTGACGTTCGTCAACCAGAAGCCGTATCAGGTCGTATGCCACGGGTTTGCCGGCTACTTCACGGCCTCGCTCTGGGGCGACGTCCAGCTCTCGATCCACCCCGCGTCGCACACCGAGGCCATGTACTCGTGGTTCCCGATCTTCTTCCCCGTGCGGACGCCCTTCACGGTAGAAGCCGGCGCAGAAGTCAAGATGTCAATGTTCAGGCGGTCTAGCTCGACGAAAGTGTGGTACGAGTGGGCCGTTCAGGAACCCGTGGCGCTGCCCATCGCCAATCCCGGCGGCCGCTCCTACCACGTGGGACTCTGAGACGAAGACGAATGAGATGAGGATTGGATAAGAATGGTCTACAGTACAGAGAGATACAGTACAGAAAGAATCTACGCGTTGTCTCGTTGTTGGTACGGTCGCACTCGTTGTTGGAACGTGTCGCATTCACGTCCGCGTCGTTATCATATCATCATATCATCCGCACAGACACATACGTCGGTCGGGTCTATTCTACATCCGGCGTCTCAGCAGTCGTCGTAATCTACATTCCCCTCGTTCCCACGCTCCCAACCTACCTCTTGGGCGGCGGGGGCCGGTGGTAGCCCCTCCTCTTGGAGCTGTTGGCGACGGTGTCCCCCTCCCCCGTCGTCCCAGACATGTACGTGTTCTTCACCAGATGGTTCCTCATCACCTCGGCGTCCATCCTCGACGTGTAATCCGGCAAGCACATGGTCGCCTTGGTCGCCATGTCGCTCCGGATCGTCAGAATCCTGTGCGCCAAGTTCTGCGGATCAATCGTATGGCTCAAATGCTGATACTGGTCTTGGATCACGGTCCCTTTGACCTCGAACAGGTTCTCGATAAACTCGTTCCCAGTCATCGGCGAGTTCTCCGACGCATAGTTGTTCATCCACTGCGCCGTGACCAGGTCCAGCTCTTCCAACTGCAAGATCAGGCGCTTCACGGCACGCGCCGTCAGCACTCGCAGAAGCACCTTGGCCGTGTCCTCATCAAACGGGTTGGGCTCGCACACGTCGTCCATCCCATCCTGCGCCCCGTACGAGCCAGAGTTGCCGCTCCCGCTCCCGTACGAGCACCTCGTGACGGGTCTCGGCGGACGCAACCTGCAGTGAACAGCGTTCTGTGGACTGAACGCGGCGGCACCGGAACTGGCGTGGCGGTGGTGGACCGAACGACCAGCGAGGGAGGTCATGCGTCCCGCAGTCGTGCTCGCGGACGCCGATATCATGTTCGCGCGCGCTTTCGATATGTCTTCCTTGTTACGTTACGTCGTCGTCGGTTGAACGGGTCAGCCACGGCGAGCGAGCGAGCGCGTAGGACAGAATGATTCGTTAGGTTCACGAACCCCGTTTCGTTGGTGCAGCAGTGGTACAAGCGTCGTCCGTCGGTCCGATAATATACAAGAGAATGATGATTATACTCGATGTTGACGCGGGGGAGATTCGGAGCGTGGCGCACAGGGCGAAGCGACGTGCTTGAAAGGATCCCGAGATGAGAGCCCCGCCACACGTATCCGCCAGCCCCCCACCCACCCACACACACACACACACACACACACACACACGTATC
>Ga0181584_10001598_pt1 | contig 17264 bp, 10 predicted proteins | sample 071ome_30_FD_132462 | JGI IMG/M metagenome (GOLD analysis project Ga0181584, IMG submission 132462) | Coastal salt marsh microbial communities from the Groves Creek Marsh, Skidaway Island, Georgia - 071406AT metaG (megahit assembly) | ecosystem: Environmental > Aquatic > Marine > Intertidal... | reverse complement strand
CTTGTTGAATTGTAAGTCGCAGTGTGAATGAATCACCATCGAGCAATCCAAATGATGCGCCGCTGTGCCTGTACAAATTTTGCTCAGGTATTCCGGGTGCAGCAACATCCCAAAGTTGATGTAAACGCATATCGATGAGGTCATCGAATGTTATCGTATCTTCAGATTCCAATTGCCCAGTCACTGAAATAAGAGGGAATATGACGCCCCCAGTTAAAATCATCAAAACACCAGGTAAGAAAACCATGTACCTTAATGAGAAGTTTGTGGTGGGTTGTGTAAACAAAAGACAAGCAAACACAAAGACAAATGCAAAGAACACAAGTCCTCCCAAGCCCTGTTCTTCAAGAGAGACTTTCGAGTTTGTGTCACCCAAGAAACTTGAGCCTGCTGGATAATAAGAGAAGGGTTGAAACCCATCAGGATTTACTGGACCCAAACTCTCGAAACCAAATGAACCGCCCCATTCATACTGCTGAAATTTATCGTCTACGCCCGAAAAACATGCAGTGTACACATCAACTGGTACTGCACGCCACCTGTAGACAATTCTCAATTTTCCTTCATCAAACTCACTTACAATTTCTGGATAGGGCAACTCCTTACCAATCGAATCAAAAACGAGAGGTGCACTGTGCGGCTGTTCTACGACTAAGGGTACCTCAATCCAATCGATGTAGAGCCTCATAATTTCGTTTGTCTCAACTTCGAACCTCCAACAATCCATGTCATTTTGAACCAACGCTCCATAATGGATGGTCTCGAACTCCGTATCTACAGGTTCAAGTTGTGATGATGGTTCATCAACATCGGCAATTGTAGGGTCTATAGACCATGGTATATTGAGTTCGAGAAACGAACTACCACGTAAATTTAATTCCCATGTTCCTGGTTGTTCAAGAACAATGGAGACAAAAAGTTTGACTTGTTGACCTGGCCAAAGAACGCCAGAATCTGAAAATGTGAGAGGCTCATTGTTGACCTCGTATGGTTCGTATGCTGAAGGCGTTGAAAATGTCGTCGATTGAAATTGCCAGATGTGTACATTGTCGCCCGTGATGAGTCGTATTTCTGCTTCTGGTCGAAACACACCGAGGGTCTCCGTTTGTTGCATAAAGTCGATTGTAAGTCGATCGAGCGTGTTGGGGAGCATGGCAATATGACTTTGTTGTGGTGAGATATAGAATTCAAAATTTAATGTTTCTTTTTGTATGATGTTCGCCATAGACTGACCAGAAATCGTCTCTTCTCCGATTGGAGTGGGCGTTAGTTGACATGTCGTGTCATCCACACACGATAGGTAAAATCGTCCGCCTCCTTGCGATTGATTCATGTTCCCCTCAACGCTTTGTATGGGCAAGATAAGAAAGAGTATGATGAGATTCAAGACCGTCTTCCTCATCATGTCTATCATTGACTCCACCAACCGTGAACATATGAAATAATGCCTATTGTGAAGATACAGGCTCATCGCGAAGAACGATGTTACAAGATTTACATTTGTATTTTCCATGTGTAGATTTTTTCCTAAACACCGTTAATCCACATGAATCGCAAAACCATTTCCATGAAGCGCTTTTTTCTTGTAAAAAAAGTGTAAATTCTCTTCCAGCTTTTCTTGGATTTTCAATTGGCCATCTCGCTTCAAGATGCCTAAAAATAGCATCATGATCTTTGAATCCAATAGCGTGTAGAAATTCATGATAAAGAACAAATTTTGCATAATCATTCCATCTTCTTTTTAAGAGTTCAGGGTGAATCTCGACAGATTCAATTTCAAGATAATTTTGATGTTGTTTCCATCTTGTTACGCCGTGCTTTTGGGTTGCATTCTTGCGCAGCACGCCAAGGGGAATGGTTTCAAGCACCTCGAATCTTGTCGTATCAAAGTCATTGATTTCGGTCATCGTTCTCAATACATCTTGTCGAAGGTACCGCAGACGATGAAGCTGGTCTTCATCCGGTAGCACCATGGAATCCCTCATGACCAGCGATGATATGCAGGATGACCTTCTTCTACGGCAACAAATACTCCATGGCCGGTAGCACAGACTTTTCCATTCGCTTCCATCATCATATCAACATGAACTTTTTTACCATCGATTTCTGTGATTTGGCTTGTAATCACAAGTTCGACATGTAGTGGAGTTGGCCTGCGTAATTTAACTTCATATGATGCGGTAACAGTACACGGAGGTTCGTCGTCTCCCCATGCATCCATCAAACCGACTGCAGCTGTCCAATTTCCATGACAATCTAGTAACGTACCAATAATTCCACCATTTATCATTCCGGGAAATGCTTGGTGGTGTTCTTTTGGTGTGAAATGGAGGATGAGTCCATTTTCGATTCGATGTGAATCGATTTGAAGTCCAACATCATTTGCTGGTCCACATCCAAAGCAGATCGATGATGGGGCATATTTCCTTTGCACTCCCAAATCTTCCATGGTCGTCTGTTACCTTGAAAGTCTTTGATTGTATGGTCAAATCATCGTAGTATTCATGTCCTTAAACAGATTAGCAGAGGCATGGGTGAAGAAGAAGGGAAGAAACCAATCCGTCTTGCCCATGAACTTCCAAGGAAGCGGAAAATGGAAATTTCAAAAGCCCTCGAACAACATAAGAGTGAAGACAGACCAGAGTGGGACAGGGATGCAGATTGGGGCGAAATTCGCTTTTTCCGAAGAAAAATTAAACCTGGCACCATGCGGACAATACATCTTCCACTTCTCAATGTAACCCTAGGTGACCAGTGGCCTATTCCCGTAACTATTCTTCATGGAAATCGACCTGGCCCATGCATTACTGTCCTTGGAGGAATCCACGGCGATGAGTTGACTGGGCCTTCTGCATGCACGAATCTCTTATCCAATGTGTTTACAGATGATGGGGGGGCACTCGACCCCAAAACATTAGCTGGCACAATTCGAATTGTGCCCGTTGTGAATTTGCCAGGTTACAGGTCGAAATCCCGTTATTTTCCAGATGGTCGAGACCTCAATCGACAATTTCCTGGCAATCCAAGAGGCTCGACAACAAAACGTGTCGCTCATCAATTGTTTGAAAATTTAATTCAAGATTCTGATGCGATTATTGACTTGCATAGTGCTGCAAAAGGCAGAACCAATATGCCGCAAATCCGAGCCAACTTGTCACATGCAAGTTCACACTTACTTGCAAAATCTTTTGGTATTGAAATCATCTTGGATTCATCGCCACCAAAGGGTTCACTTCGTTATTCGGCAAATGATGTCGATATTCCGTGCGTCACGTATGAAGGAGGCGGTGCTGATTTTCTAGGTAACCAATCCGTGAAGGTTGCAGTCCACGGTGTTCTCAATGTATTGAGGTCACTTCGTATGATACCAGGGCAACCTCAACGCCCAAGGTTCAGAATTATGGCGAGTGGTTCATCGTGGTTAAGAGCGGCAGAAGGAGGACTTTTGGATATGTTCGTGAGTTCTGGAAGTGTCATGAAGGAAGGCGAGGTTGTCGCCATGATTTCTGACCCTGCTACACCAGGCATATCGGTTGATATCGTTGCTCCCGAAGATGGTTTGATAATCGGTGCAGCAACCAACCCATTTACCGCACCTGGTATGCCAGTTGGTCATTTCCTGCCTATTTCCAAACATTTCCATTTACTCGAGGAACAAATCGACAAAAATGGTTCTCTTATTGTCAGTGGAAGCACAGAAGATCCTGTTTGGCGAGATGAAACAGATGTGAATGAAATAGAACTCATTGGTGAATGGAGTGGTGGAAGTGTTGATTCAGAATGGGCTGGTAAATATGCCGAAGAGGTTGAAAGCGAAGAATCAGACCCCGACAAGAAGTAATCATGCGGTGTGAAAAGCAGTTATAGCATCGAAAATTTCACTGTCGAGCATGTTTCGCTTTTGTTGCTTTGCGACTTCAAACAAATGCTCAACCAAGTTCTCATCTGCATCAATTCCGTTTTGCTCAAGCCACCAGATGATGTTCGATCGACCAGACATATGACCTATTCGAATAATTTGCTTTAAGCCAAAATCGCCAGCGGGTACTCCAGAATATACTCTGTCTGCAAGCCAATCATCGCCCTTTCGCATTGCTTTGATCACTGCGGAGGCGTGAACACCAGTTCCTGTCTCAAATGCATCGTTCCCGAAAACAGGGTAGTTTCGAGGTAGTGGAACTTCGATGTATTCGTTGGCCTTTCTCACATATTCATCAAGTAACGATAGATCGTTATCAATAACGCCCATGAGTTTGAGATTCACTAGGGTCTGGTCTAATGGTGCGTTTCCAGCTCGCTCACCAACACCCAAAGCAGTGCCGTGAATCACATCCGCCCCGGCTTCAACCGCAGCGATATTGTTCGCAACCCCAAGTCCTCTATCTTGATGGCCATGCCAATTGACTTCAATTTCACTTCGATGATAACCTGCGTCTTTAATGACCTCTTCATCAATGAAATGAAGCAGTTTCTTCACACCATTTGGAGTGACGTGTCCGCAGGTGTCGCAGACACATATTCGGCGAACGCCGAGTTCCATCGCCCTTTGATAGATCATTTTGACATCTTCAGGTTTTGATCGTGTCGTGTCCTCGGTAACAAACATCACGGGGACATCGTTTTCCACGGCAAAAGAAACCGCTTTTTCCATGGTTGACATCAGTTTTTCCATGGTCCATCCTTCTGTGAATTGTCGAATTGGACTTGTGCCTAGAAAAGCAGATGCTTGAATTTCCATTTCATGTTGTGCTTGCATCTCAACGAGAGGTTCAATATCGCCCATGAGTGTCCGAACTGCTGCACCAGGTCGTATATTGAACGAATTCTCATTGATATGTGATAACATTGCACTAATATGCTCTCTGTGAAAAGGCCCAGCCCCTGGCAAGCCCAAATCCACTTTTTGGAGCCCGAGTCTTTCCATGTAAGTGAGTAATTCAATTTTCTCTTCAATCGTTGGATTACGAGCACTTGGGCTTTGTAAGCCATCGCGCAATGTCTCATCGTCAAACCAAACATCGTGAGGGTGGTTTGCAGGATTTCTCTGAATATCATATTCAATGGTGTTCCAGTCGTAAATGAGTGTGTTGTCGGCCATGAAGCAACCTCCCTTGATGTTTGCTCGATGGAAGCGAATATCTCATGTCGTTTCAAATCACCGATTATTCCTCTTCACCAGTAGATTCCTCGGCTTGTGCCAATTCTTCCTCAATCAATTCGGCAGGAAGGCGAGAAGTAAAGATGATTTCATCATCAAATCCAGTCTTCGAAACGTTTCTCAATTCCATCACCCTTGTTCCCCTTGTTGCTTTTCCAGTTGTTTCTTTTGTTTGACTCGTTCGGATTCGAATGAGCATTCCTTTTTTGGTGAGGATAAACAGTTGGTCCAGTTCGTTGGGGATAATACGAACACTTACGATGGAATCATTGAATTCTTCATCAAGTTTCATTGTTCGAACGCCCTTCGCGCCAGGTTTAGTTGACCGATAGCCATCAGTGACCATCTTTGCATTTCCTTCATCGTCGTATTTTTGCTCACCTTGTGCATCAACATCAGGAATTCGCAAGGCTGTTCCTAGCCGACTTCGTTTTGCCATGCCATATTTTGAGATCGTTAGAATTTGTGTTGATGGGTCAAGAATTGAAACCATGCCGACAACAACACCGCCGCCGGAGCCTTTCCTTTCACCGACTTTGATGCCGTAAACGCCACCTGAAACACGGCCCGATGGACGAATTGATGCACACTTGAAACGACATGCATAACCCGTACTCGATATCATCACAATATCATGTTCATCTGTCGAACGACGGACATTCACAAGTTCATCCTCATCGATCTTAAATCGAAGTGCGTATTTTCCGTTTTTATTGATTCGTACATATTCATACAAATCTGTTTTCTTGACGAGACCTAACTTGGTAGCAAACAAGAGGTAGTGGCCAGAAGGAGGTCGTTTTTCTCCTGGTTCTAATTTGATATTCAAACATCGCTCTGTCACATCATCAACCAACTCTCTCGGCAATGGGAGAATTGTGATGATGTCTTCATCTTCTTGGAGCTCTTCAAGGAGGTTCCGAATGTGAGTTCCACGACTCAATCTACTTCCTAAAGGAGTTTCCCATGCCTTTAGTCCGTACACTCGACCTTTGCTGGTGAAGATGAGCAACCTGTCTTTGCTAAAACAAGTAACGATGGCTTGAGGTGAATCTTCTTCTTTTGTGGTAACACCTTTCAGTCCTTTGCCGCCACGGTTTTGGATTCGGAAGGATTCCACCGGTGTATGTCGAATATAATTGTCTTCAGAAAGTGTGATGACGATGGCACGCTCTTGAATGAGATCTTCTCGGTCCATCGAGAGTGGCATGTCATTGATATCCGAACGTCGTTCATCGCCATGCTTCTCAACGACCTCCTTCAATTCTGTCATAAGAATGTTCAATCGCCTTGAACGAGATCCAAGGATTTCATTTAAGTCTGCAATTGTACGTTTTAGTTCTTCGTGCTCATTGATGACTTTGTTCACATCAAGTCGACTTAATTGATACAATCTTCGTTCTGCTATTGCTTTTGCTTGGGCTTCACTAAAGTCGAAAACAGCGATTGGAGCCATGACCTCTCTTCCGTTGAGGACGGCCTCAAATTGTTCTCTGCTTTCGCTTCGTTTTCCAACTTCAACCACATCATCGATGCGGTCTTGTGCTCGTACTAAGCCCTCGAGTATGTGAGCTCTACTTTCCGCTTTATCCAAGTCGAAGCGTGCTCTTCTTTCAATGACTTCTTCTCTGTGAGCAACATAGGTTTGGAGCATAACAGGTAAAGTCATGAGAACTGGTCGCCCGTCCAAAATAGCCATCATGTTTGCAGAATATGATTCTTGTAACCTCGATGATTTGTAGAGTTGATTGAGAACAGCATGTGGGTCTGCATTGTTTTTGACTTCAATGACAACCCGGATACCTTCCTTTGAAGACTCGTCGCGAATATCACGAATGCCAACCACGGTTTCTTTGTTAACCAAATCAGCGATGTGTTCAAGCATGTCTGATTTCTTAACTTGGTATGGAATTTCTGTGATGATGATTCTTTTCCCTTCACCATCTTCAAAGACTTCACAGCGTGCTCGAACGTGAAATCGCCCTTTTCCAGTCGTGTACATATCGTTGATTCCATCAATGCCATAGATTGTTGCACCAGTGGGAAAATCTGGACCTTTGACATGCTCCATGTAACGCTCTATAGAGATTGAAGGCAATACGCCAGGTGCTACATTTTGTTGTATAATTTCATCGACATGCATTTCTATTGCACCGGCAACTTCGGTCAAATTATGCGGTGGTATTCTTGTCGCCATTCCAACTGCGATACCGTCGCTACCATTGAGCAAAAGATTTGGAAGCCTTGAAGGCAAAACCGTCGGTTCTTATTCAGAATCATCAAAATTTGGTTCAAAGTTGACCGTGTTTTTATCGATATCTTCTAGCATGTGTTTTGAGATTTTATCGAGACGACTTTCTGTATATCGCATCGCAGCAGGAGGATCGCCATCGATTGAACCAAAGTTACCTTGCCCATCAATAAGTGGGTACCGCAATGAAAACTCTTGGGCCATTCGAACCATTGTATCATAAATTGATTGATCGCCGTGAGGGTGATATTTACCCATGACTTCACCAACCGATCGAGCAGATTTACTGAATTTCTTATCTGAGGTGTGGCCGCCTTCGTGCATGCCGTACAATACTCTTCTATGAACCGGTTTTAGGCCATCCCGTGCATCGGGCAAAGCTCTTCCGATGATGACTGACATGGCGTAATTGATGTAAGAAGAACGCATTTCGTCATTTATTCTGTGAGATACAGTATTTCCCAACGAACGAAATTTCACTTCTTCTTGCGGTTGTTCGTCTTCAGATGTCAAGGTTGGTCACCTCCTTTGCATTTCGTTCGATAAACGCTCTTCGGTCAGGAACATCTTCCCCCATGAGAATTTCGAACAGCCGGTCGGTTTCTTCAGCCTCTTTGACCGTGACCTGCAGCATTGTTCTCGTATCTGGATTCATTGTGGTATCCCAAAGTTGTTCAGGATTCATTTCACCAAGACCCTTGTATCTTTGAATACCGATTTTTGCGTTTTCATTTCCGTCTTTGAATTGTTCGATAATTTCATCTCGCTGTGCATCCGAGTATGCATACTGTGTCGATCTTCCCTTTGAGACTTGATAAAGTGGTGGTTGAGCGATGAAGACATGACCATCCATAATTGCTTTTTTCATGAACCGCCAGAGAAATGTGAGCATGAGGGTACGAATATGTGCACCATCAACGTCTGCGTCGGTCATGATAATGATTTTTGAATATCGTAGTTTACTAGGGTTAAATGCCCCTTCGTCATCTTCATTGTTGCCCACACCTGCCCCAAACGCACGAATGATTGTTTGAATCTCTTGGTTTTGAAAGACCTTCGCAATATTGCTCTTTTGACGCTCAACGTTCAAAATTTTACCCCGCAGAGGTAGGATGGCTTGGATTCTGCGGTCTCTTCCGGTTTTTGCAGAGCCGCCTGCAGAATCACCTTCCACAAGATAAATCTCACATTCGGACGGGTCTTTTGATTGGCAATCCGCTAATTTTCCAGGAAGGCCACCGCCCTCAAGGACGCCTTTTCTTCGAGTGAGTTCTCTTGCCTTTCTCGCTGCTTCTCTAGCTTTGCTTGAAAGGACTGCCTTCTCAACAACTGCTTTTGCTGCAGATGGATTTTCTTCCATGTATTCTTTGAGTTTCTCGTTGATGACCGCCTCGACAATGCCTTGCACTTCGCTCGTCACAAGTTTCGCTTTCGTTTGAGCATTGAACGATGGGTCGGGATGTTTAATCGAAACAACCGCAGAGATACCCTCTCGTATGTCTTCGCCACTGAGGCCGCTTGAACTCTTCAGCAAATTTCTCGATTGGGCGTAGGAGTTAATCGTTTTTGTCAATGCACTTCTTAGTCCAGATAAGTGTGTTCCTCCGTCTGCATTGTGGATGATGTTGGTGAAACAATGAATCGATTCAGAATATGCCGCAGTCCATTGAAGAGCAACTTCAACATGGACTTCTCCTTTGTCCCCTGGTCGACTTCCTAAAATGTGGACTGGTTCAGAATGCAATGCTTCTCTGTTTGCGTTCATCCATTCAACATATTCTTTGAGTCCTCCGTCATATTTGTGTTGGATGACTTCAGCACCCTCTTTTCTGGCATCGAGGAATTTAATTTCCAGCCCTGCATTAAGGAATGCTGTTCTTCGTAACCGGGTGTTGATTTGTTCAAAATCAAAATCGACAACATCGCTAAAGATTGTTAAGTCAGGTTTGAATGAGATTTCAGTCCCTTTCTCGCTTGTATCTCCTCCTTCTTGGAGATCGTGTAGAGGGTTTCCTCGTTCGTATTCTTGTGTGTAAATCCGGCCGGATTTGTAAATTTTTAATTTCAGATATTCTGAAACAGCGTTTACAGCACTCACGCCGACACCGTGCAATCCCCCCGCAACTTTGTACGCTTCATTATCGAATTTGCCACCAGCGTGAAGTTTGGTCATAATGACCTGTGCTGCGCTCACGCCTTCTTCTTTGTGAATATCGACAGGTATGCCACGTCCATGGTCTCGGACAGTGACGGAACCATCTGGATTGAGAATGACCTCTACTGTAGGGTTATAGCCAGCAAGATGCTCATCAACAGCATTATCCACAACCTCCCAGATACAATGGTGTAAAGCGGAGCCATCGTGTGGGTCGCCGAGATACATTCCAGGGCGCTTTCGCACGGCTTCGAGGCCTTCTAAAATTTGAATACTTGAAGAGTCATATTCGCTTGACATATTCCCATCCTGGTGTGAATTCTCATTTTTTTCGTCGAAAAAATCCGCTCAAAAATTTAGGGTTAATTACACCTTTTTCCTTAATATTTTCACAGTATCGAAGGTTTGTAAAGGTAGTGATTAAAAAAAGTAAAAAAATGACGTATTGTGCCTAATTTTCATTCAAGAATTAACCTTGACCCATCATCGTCAAGAAATTAGGTCGAATCTATCCGAGATGGTTAAGAATGGGTCTAAAGTCGCAGTTTCATGGCTGACCCAAAAGTCTGTGTAACTTTGGATGGCACAAATGTTGAACAAATGGCCGATGAAGCCGCTAGGGCTAATTTATCTGGTGCAGATATGGTTGAACTTCGGTTTGACAGGTTGTACTTGATACCAATGGAACCTGTTGAAATCGAAGGAGAGGATGGAGAAACCAAATCAATCACACCTCCAGAAGATGAATGGTCGAGAAAATCAATTTCGGAAATCGACGTTGAAGAAACTATTTCTCAACTCAAGGAACGAATTCCTCTTCCAGTCATTTTTACAGTTCGTTCACCTTCAGAAGGGGGATTTTTCCCAGGAACAGAGGATGAACGCATTTCAATTCTTAATTCAGCGATCGCATCTAAAGTTTCTTGGATTGACCTCGAACTTGAAATCGATGAAAAAACAAGAGATGAACTTTCAGCATCAGCAAAAAAGAAAGGTATTCAAATCATTGGTTCAAAACATGATATCAATGGAACCCCTTCTGCAGACGAGATTCTCGACATTGTTCAAGCCAATGCAGAGAAGGGAGATATTGTGAAATTTTGTTCCACAATCAATGACCATCAAGATGCCTTGCAAATCGTTGAGGCTTGTCAATTACTCAAAGATTCATCATCAAAATTCGCTTTGATGGGTGTTGGCAACGGCGGCGACTGGGCTCGTCTGCATGCACCAATCTTCGGACAAGAACTCGTCTATGCTTCACTGAGCACAGAACACAGACTCAGCAACAAAGGTCTTGTCAATGTTCGTGATTTGAAAGATGCATGGGTCTTATTGGAATATTGATTATTCTTCTTCAATAGTCGCATCTTGTTGATTATACTCTTCCGGGTACTCTTTAGTGATCGTTGGAACGAAAGTTTGGTCCTGTTGCTCTTGTAAACCTGCTTTCATGTATCGTTGATTTAGAATGACGGGGACCGAAATTAGGCTAGCACAGAAGATGAAAAATACAAGAGACACCGTCCAATTAGGAAGTACAAATGAGCGGGGCGTCGTAAGTATGGTAATGTCTGCATACACTGGTTCACCTAATGCTTGGCCATCATCAGTGTGGCCGTTGTCCCACCCATCGATGACAAGATAAAATTCATCCCAAATCGTTTCTCCAAAAATGGATGAATAGACCTCGGGAGCATCAAGATTTACTGAAAAAACCGTCTCTTTTACATTTTCATATTCGTGAACATCTCGAAAGCTCTTCCACGATGTAATATCGAAATTTTGCCACTCAGGTGGGCTAGGTTCATCATCGAAATCCCTCATATCATAATCGTAAAAGTACGAATCATGTTCCATCCAGTATGATGTTTGGTATTTCTGAAACTCAGATGATGTCATCAAGTACACATCGCCGATGAGGTTGGGCGTAGATGTAGCATTATTTGATAGAAGACTTACACAAAATGTTGTGCGATGCGTTGATGATAAGTTAAGGCGAATTGCTCCGGCACTATCGTTTCCTACAACAGTTTGAATGAAGTTGTTCGAAGTTAATGTCTCAAGTGGTGCAGAGTAAGGATTTACGTACATCCAGCGTTCTTCGGGATTGATATTGAGGTCAACATTTGTGGATTCTTCATTTGTTTCCATATTATCTTCGACAACAACAGCATCTCCTCTTCCATTGAATCCTCTTCCATCGAAGAACAACTCGCCTTGATAATGGGGTACAAGGGCGTGTTTTGCAAAAGTTTCATTCCAGGAAGCAGGTTGAACATTCCCTTCGCATTCATGGTTCGATGCAGAGGAAATCGGAGATGAAATGATTGCAAATCCAAGTACTGATATAAAAAAATATGAGAGAGCAAATGCTTTCATTCTTTCACTACAGAATGAAATCAATACCCTTTCATTCCTCATTTTTCCCGCACCTTCACCTTCTGCGTAGAGGCCGAACATATCCACTATCTGAATTTCTACGTTCGTCTTTCGACAAGATTTTAGGAGCAGGCGGTGGTTTATGGTGATCCATTCCAAGCATTCCACCTTGATTTTCAACACGTTCTAAATCATTGTACGTTTCTGCAGCTTCTTTGGCTGCTTCTTCAATTTCTGATGGCTCTCGTAGCCACAGGTATCCAAGAATCAGTGCAACAATAATCAGACCCATGAATTTAGCAAATTCCGATCCTGCGTCTGCAAGCCAGGATTTCCATTCATCTGCACTAAATTCTGACAACGATGGCCGGCTTGATGGTTCAATAGTAACTTCAACTTCACTGTACATCGATGAACATGTTCCAAAACCATCGCATACTAAGACGAGGACAGTGTAGGTTCCGGGTTCTTCCCAGTTTGTGCTTGCCCTTGATACTGAACCTGCAAGTGGGGAAACAAAATCATCTTCGGGGTTCCCATTAGCATTTTCATCAACTTCGATATTGAAATCCCACAGGACTTCAAACTCCTGTGAAATACGTTCATCCCTGTCGACAATTGAACCATCTTCGATGTTCATGTCACGGTAAATGTCGCCTAAGTAGAGTGGACCATTTTCATTACTGATTTTCGCATACACAGCATTTGCAGTCTCGACGTAAACATCGTCTGGGAAGACAATTTCTTCAATCGTTGGAGGGTGTGCTACGATAATTGAAAATGTTGCTCTGCTCACATCGCCAGTACCAAAACTATCACGAACAGTTAATGTTGCTTCGTAAATTCCTGGAAGAATGTATGCGTGGTATGGCATTGGGCTGTGGTCAACAGGTGTTGCATCACCAAAATCCCAAGAGTACTCAACAATACCGTTCCATTCTTCAGTGTTTGAAATGAGTGGAGAGAATTTTCCTTCATACATTCGATCGGCATCTCTTGTACCATATGAATCGAAATACAACATGTTGTTCGGTGAGGTATAGATTCGATTTTCATCATCGAACGTGTGGGTAAAGTAATCGATTTGTGTTGTGTTGGTAAACGACGTCGAACTGGTGACTTGTTCTTCATCAATCCACGCATCGAGTATTTTGACTGAAATGATTGGCTTTGGATTTTCGACATGGAGGGTCACTATTCGAGGGAAACTTTGTTCATTGTCTGCATCGGTTACGATGAGAGTAACTGTGTGTGTGCCAGGGGTAGAAAATGAGTGAGTGACTTGAGGTCGATCGTATGTTGACCCATCGGAAAAGGTCCAGTTGAATGTGATATCTGAAGAATCACCGATTTGACCGTCGGGATCCATACTTAATCGACCATCGAATGTGTATGCAGTGTCGATTTTTGCATCTTCAGAGCGGAAATCAACAGGAACTGAACCTGAAGTCGTAGAAGTTCGTACCGAAAATTGAGCTATTGGTTGCTGGTTATACACGTTGACATACAACTGTGCGGTAACTTGACTACCGTCATCGTCTGTAACTTGTAGTGTGACTGATTTTTGTCCAGGGGTATCCCATGACACATAGGGATTTGGATCAATCGAAGTGGTCATGATGAAATCGTCAGCACGAGAAGGGGCTTTGCTCCCTAAATAGACTCCATCTTCGAATGTCCAAAGGTACGAGACAATTTCACCATCATCATCAACAAAGATGTTTGGCATCTGAAGAGGAATATACGTGGATGTCGAGAGTTGTTCGGAGTAGATTTGAATCGGCAGTCGGTTGTTAATGGTAACTTCAATTTCTTTCGTTCCTGTATTCATTCCATCGGAGACTGAAAGTGTGAGCGTGAAGGTTTCGTTTTCAGCTTGTATGTCTCCCCATTCATGTTGTTGAAGATACGCACCAATGCCTGAGTCAACAGTCCCATCACCCCAGTCCCATTCAAAGTAAAGATTCTCGATTGGCACATTGTCGACAGAGCGTCCGGCAGAGAAGAGGATTCTTTGATTTGTCATGAGTGAAATAGATTCGTCGATAACGACATTGTTGACTGAAATAATAGGTAACGGGTCCGAGTCATCAGTAACATTGAGTTGTTCAACATCGACATCAGACCATGTTCCGCCCTGATCTTGAACTCGAAGTGTTGCATTGTATTGTCCAATATCCTTGTACGAACGTAACGGTGATTTCAAATTCGAGGTTTGATTGTCTCCAAAGTTCCAGTAGTATGCTGTGGGCTGGTCTCGATACGGTAATGTGTTGTTTTCGTTAGACAACCCCCATGCATCGAATCCTGAACCTATAAACTGGATATTTTCCCAAGTTTGGACATCGCTTTGAGAAAGTGAGCCGTTGGCAGTTGGAGCCATATTACCAAGCGATGTAGGCGACGTGGTTACGGTATCTACTTGAGTGCCGATAACGTCGGTCATTGAGAAATCAATTCGATACTGGTTGTCTTTTGGTGCTGTGAAATACACCGTGTTAGAAACAGGTGAGCCACCACCTGCTTGGACTCTGCGGGTCAATGTGTCAACGACAGTTCCATTGTTGTCCCGCACATTAAACTCAACATCAAGGTCTTCAAAGAACGCATTTGAGAGAATGTCGTATCCAATTTCCATGGTGTCGCCAGTACCGTCTCCATCACGGTCAGCAACCTCTGTTGTGTTTACGCTTAGGGTCGCTGGGGATGTGATTCGTGCTGCTTCGATGTCAACTGTACCCTGGGGATAACTTGGCCCGCAAGATGTGTAATCGCAGTCTGCGACTGTGCTAGCGTACCAAGTAATGACCCATACTTCGTCGGTCAGATTCCCGAAACCTGGTATGAGGGCTGTGGCAACATTGTTGTTAAAATTGAGATCGGTCACGCTCCACAATCCATCAGTTGTGGCTTTTGTGACAACGACGCCATCGAAATTACTCACAGATGCTGTTGCTCGAATGGTCAGTGGTGCAGGTGATGCACTACCTGGGGTGAATTTGAACGAGCGAATGCCCCATCCTTCAACTGAATTACCGGTCGAGGACCACGGTGTCGTCCAATCGCTGTTTATCTCAGTTGGTTGTGCCCTACAAAACGCACCAGAAGAACAAACTGGATTGAGATTGAGATTTGGGAATCCATAGATGCCTTGGTCTGAGTCAAGTGTGACAGCTATTGAAAAGTTAGCAAATGCTTCGCCCATAGTTCTCCCGAGCATGCCAACTTGCCCTGCAAGAGGAGATAACAGAAGATTTCGTACACCTGCACCACCTGTGGCAGGGTCTTGAACGAGTTGACGAACTGCAGGTCCTCCACCGAGGTGGTCTTGCAGGTACATGGTAAAAAGGTAACCAGCACCATAGTCTGCGAACCGTTGATTCCACCATCGCACAGAAAGTTCAGGGGCGGCGGTCCACTGATTGACGTGGCTTACTAAGGTTGAATCGACACCGAAGCAGAGGTAAATGGCAACATCAGCATTACCTTCATCCAACCACAAATTTTCATATGGGTCGAGTGCGTTGTGAAGCAGATGCTCTAATTCGTGAGCAAGAATCGATTTCCCCCAACTTAGTGTTATGTCGGCAAAATCAACAAAGATAGCTTCTCTTGAGCTAGCGAATGAAGGTGCAAAGTAGCCTCCTGTGTTGTACGCTCCGTCAATGGCATAGATGACAATTTGAATTTGGCAATTGTTGTCAACATCCGGTGGAGCAAGCCCTCGGCCATCTTGGTAATCCTTTCCGTAATAGGTTGTCATCGTTGGGTAAATTGTGTTGTCCCAAGTGCTCGCCAAGTTGTTCAATACGGTTGAGGACAATGTCCGGCCACTTTCGACGATGAATGCTACGGATTGAGTCGTCTTTGCTACGTATGCACTGATTTGTCCTCCCGCTGTGTTGACATTTAGCGTGTCTCCAACGACATGTTGAGAACATGCTCGTGCAGAAGAACGTCCCGATGTTTGGGGATCAATCACCATGTCTTCTACTCCAGGCCGACCAGCATCAATCCAGGCCTGTCTCATGAATTGAGTTGCAGATACGACTGGTTGTTCTTCGTCAATAAAGAGGTATTGTGAGCCTGTCGATGGGTCGAAATCATTCAAATCACCGATAATTGATCCAATTGGAGCATCATATTCAGGTCGAATATCGTCGCTATCTGCTGAAGCAGGTACAATTGGGAGGAAAATTGAACTTGCGAAAAGTAGAATGATGAATAAAGCCTTTTTGGAGCGAAAATCATACATTCTGTCACCTCAACATATTGAGAGCATGCTCTCTTTTTTTACGACATGAAAGGAGGTATTTAAGTGTCCGTCATTAAAGCATCACCTGATGCAAGGCCGAATGTTGTCTGTTTGCTTCATTTTTCTTGTTGCTGTGTTGTATTCTCCATTGGCTACGGTGGGCAACTCAAAGCTTTATTATTCAGCACAAAATGAAGACTGCTCAATTCTAAATGAATTGGATTTCAACGGAACACGCGCTTATTCTGATATCGAATGGCAAATTTCCCTCGGCCCGAGATTGCCCGAAAGCATCGCATCACTAAACTTCAGAGAAAATCTTTCGAGCATGCTTCTTGATCTTGGGTTTGAAGTTCAACTCAACGAGCATCAACATCAAAATTATAACTTTACAAACGTTCAAGCAAGATATTCTCCATTAACAAACAATTCAAGTGAACTACCTCGAGTTGTGTTATCTGCCCATTATGATTCGAGGAATCATGCTGACCGTGATGCGAATGTAAGTTACCATTCACAACCAATCGATGGTGCCAATGATGGCGGAAGTGGCACTGCGGTTCTCATGGAAATTGCAAGATTAATTCCAATGTTTGACTTACAATACACGATTGAACTTTTATGGACTGATGCAGAAGACCAAGATTCTAATTTTACTCTTGGAGCAAAAGCATGGGCTGAGAATTTAACCCGAGAAGAAATTGAATCAATTGATTCGTTTATTCTGCTTGATATGGTGGGTGACAGGGATCTAAGACTCCAAAAAATCAGTCCAGGCAATGATTCACTCTACACTCAGATATCATCAATTGCACACATACTCGGGTATGCGAATGCTTCCACCTGCCAGACTGATTTTCCCTTAGGGATTTTGGATTACTCCAACACATCCTTTGTATTTGATGACCATGTTCATCCCCATCAACTCGGTATTCCTTCAATCGACATCATGGACCCTGTGTACGGAAATGAAACGACCAACGGTTTCGGATCTTTGTGGCACACGATGAATGACACAATTGACAATGTTTCACCTGAATCCCTGCTAGCTGTAGGTAGAATT
>Ga0181584_10001597_pt1 | contig 17267 bp, 15 predicted proteins | sample 071ome_30_FD_132462 | JGI IMG/M metagenome (GOLD analysis project Ga0181584, IMG submission 132462) | Coastal salt marsh microbial communities from the Groves Creek Marsh, Skidaway Island, Georgia - 071406AT metaG (megahit assembly) | ecosystem: Environmental > Aquatic > Marine > Intertidal... | reverse complement strand
GAAGAATCATGCGCAACAGGCAAACGAGAATTGGATGGGGTTTGCGCGCATTTTCGACAATGTCTGGAGTGGGAAGCGTCACGCCTTGGTCGGGCCAAGCCAAATAGATCGTTACGGACAGACAAATATTTCGGCTCTCGGAGGCACTTACGCGGCACCGAAGGTGCAACTTCTGGGGGTTAGGGGTTTCCCCGGAAATTCTATTCGCCACGCCAATTCTTTTTTCGTCCCGAAGCACTCCAAACGAGTCTTTGTGGAGGGGGAGTGTGACGTGGTTTGCTCCATCGGCTACAACCCGAGTCGGCTACCCAAAGGGTACGAGATGGGTGATATTGATATCAGACAGATCATTACAGATCTCTGTGTGATGGATTTTACGGGGCCTGACTTTCAGATAAGCGTTCGGTCTCTGCATCCCGGGGTGACAATCGAAGAGGTGAGGGATAACACCGGATTCGAGTTGGCCGTTGCCGATAACCTGGCAGTCACCGAGGCACCTACTCCGGAAGAGCTGGCGATCATGGCAGAGCTGGATCCAGAAAATTTGCGGGCGCGGCAAATTAAGGACAATCCCCCGGGTGTGCGCGTGACGCAGGATGGGGACGCATAGCAAGTGGCACCTCCTTAGGAAGGTGACGCAAGCATAGCGGGACTGAAAAACGGGCCCGGGGCCCAGCCTCCGGAGGAACGTGAAAAGGAGTGGCGGTCGTGACGAAAAAACAGATCGAGGAAGAGGCGGACATTGTTCTTTATGACGTGCGAGACGGCATTGCATGGGTCACCATGAATCGTCCGGAGTACCATAATGCGCAAAACGGACGCATGACCTATCTGCTTGATGGCGCCTTCCAGCGCGCGGTAGCCGACGACGAGGTCAAAGTCATTGTTCTGGCCGGCGAAGGGAAGCATTTTTCCGCGGGCCATGACATCGGGACGCCTGGCAGAGATGTTCATCTCAGTCAGGATCGCGTCACCATGTGGTACGACCATGCGAATAAAGAAGGTGGTGAATTTCTTTATGTGCGTGAGGCTGAGGCCTATCTGGGAATGTGTCGTCGCTGGCGTGATATCCCCAAGCCGACTATCGCAGCCGTGCAGGGAGCTTGCATCGCGGGTGGTCTGATGCTGGCCTGGGTTTGCGATTTGATTGTCGCGACCGACGACGCTTACTTTTCGGATCCCGTGGTGCGGATGGGCATACCGGGTGTTGAATATTTTGCGCACCCTTATGAATTGAACCCGCGAATCGCCAAAGAATTTCTGTTTACTGGCAACAAAATGGGAGCGGAGCGGGCCTACCAAATGGGTATGGTAAATCAGATCAGTACGCGAGAGAGCTTGACCGCCGATGTTGAGGCTTTGGCGACAAAGATCGCGGCCATGCCCCGGCTTGGATTGGCGCTGACCAAGCAGGCGATCAACAACGTGGAGGATCTGCAGGGTAAACGCTCGGCGATGGAGGCAGCATTTGCGTGGCACCACTTCACTCATGTTCATAACGACCTGACTACCGGAAACAAGCTCGGTGGCATGGATGCCAAATCCATGGCCAAAGCCAACAAGGAGCAGAGCTGATAAATGGATCTGCGCTATACGCCCGAGCAGGAATTATTTCGGACTGAAGTGCGTGATTGGCTCGCTGCTCATGTTCCCGCCCAGCCGCTGCAGTCCTTTGACACAGAGGCAGGGTTCGCGGCTCATCGCGAGTGGGAGAGAACCCTATCGGTAGGTAACTGGGGAATGGTGACCTGGCCCGAGATTTATGGCGGGAGGGGCTGCGATTTGATCCAGTGGCTTATTTTTGAAGAGGAGTATTACCGAGCCGGTGCGCCCGCCCGAGTGAATCAAAACGGGATATTTTTGTTGGGCCCGACGCTGATGGAATATGGCTCGGCGGAGCAGAAAGCGCGGTTCCTTCCGGCGATGGCCTCCGGACAAGAAATATGGGCGCAGGGCTGGTCCGAGCCTAATGCGGGATCCGATATGGCGGCGATTCGTTGTCAGGCCCTGCGCGAGGGAGACGAGTACGTCATTAATGGACAAAAGATCTGGTCCACGCGAGCGGTCTATGCCGACTGGGTATTCGGCTTGTTTCGCACGGATCCCAAGTCTGAACGCCACCATGGCTTGTCCAAGATCTTGGTTCCTCTCGATACGGAGGGGGTTACCGTGCGACCTATCAGGCAACTGAATGGCTTTCCGGGGTTTGCCGAAATCTTTTTCGACGACGTGCGTGTGCCCGCCTTCAACCTATTGGGTGAGGAGGGGGCTGGCTGGCAGATTGCGATGGCTACTGCAGGCTTTGAGCGCGGACTCATGCTGCGAAGCCCGGCGCGATTTCAGCAAGCGAGTCGTAGGTTGGTGGATCTCTATCGGCGAAGCGGTGAAGACTGCCTCGATCCGTCCGTTGAGGAAGACGTGGTGCGTTGCTATATGGACGCAGAAGCCTATGCGCTGTCCACCTATCAGACCGCGTCCCGGCTGGTGAAAGGGGGAAGCATCGGCCCCGAGGCAAGCTGTAACAAAATATTTTGGTCTGAGCTGGATCTTCGAATACATGACACCGCGTTGCGTATTCTCGGACCGCGTGCAGAGCTACAACCCAATTCCGCCGCGTTGTTTGACGAGCTAGGAAACTGGCTTGACGGGTTCCTCTTCGCGCAGTCCGGGCCGATCTATGCCGGTACCAACGAGATCCAGCGCAACATTATCGCCGAGCGCGTGCTTGGCATGCCGCGACGTTAGCCAAAGGTGGGAAAGTAGATGGATTTCACCTTCAGTGCCGAACAGCTGGAGTTCCGCGACGCTTTGAACGCTTTGCTGGAAAGTGAAGTGACGGGTGAGCGAATCCGTGCACGCTGGGAGAGTGGGACGGGCAGGGACGAGCGGTTGGACGCTCAGTTGCTGGACATGGGCGTATACAGCTTGATGTTCCCCGAGAGTCTCGGAGGTCTCGGGTTGGGCATGATTGATTGTGTTCTGCTTGCAGAAAATTGCGGGCGCGCGGCGCTACCTGAGCCGGTGGTGGACACGATGATGATCGCTTCACCCCTGCTGGTGGATGTATTGAACAGAGGCCTGGGCAACGGTTCCGTTCAGTCGATTATCGACGGTCTCATGTCTGGCGAAACTCGCGTCGCTGTCGCTCACCCGATCAATCCGCATCTTAATTTTGCTGCAGAGGCTGATTGGATCCTGGCCGGTTCGGGTGACGGGCTGTACCTGCTACCAGAGGAGGCGGTGCACTTCGCCGCGTTAAACAGCGTCGATCCCAGTCGCCGGCTGGCTGAAATTCGATTCGAGGCTTCGCCCCATTATCGCCTTGCGGAGGGTGAGGTTGGTGCTGCCCTGCTTCGCGCAACCTTAAATCGTGGCGGATTGGCGAATGCAGCGCAGCTGTTGGGCCTCAGCGAAAAATTGATTCAGCAGAGCGTCCAATATTCTGCAGACCGCTTACAGTTTGGGCGTCCGATTGGCGCCAATCAGGCGGTGAAGCATCTGCTCGCAGACGTGGTGGTGCAGTTGGAATATGCCAGGCCCGTTGTCGCCCGCGCCGCTTATACGGTGGGTGTGTCACCCGAGCGAGCCGACTTCGCCGTATCCCACGCCAAGTTGGCAGCGACCCGCGTGGCGACACTTGCTGCGCGACAGGCGATTCAGGTACATGGCGCTATGGGCTACACGTGGGAGTGCGATGTGCAGATCGCTGCAAAGCGCGTCTGGGCTTTAATCAATGAATGGGGCGAGGAAGGCTTTCACAAAAACCGTATTCATGAGTGGCTACTTCAACCTAACGCGCTGATCGGACCGGAGTATACCTTTGGTCGTCGTTCTGTTATGCCATCCAGCAGCGAACGCGCTTTGAATTGAGCTTGGCGACCCGCTACGCCGACGTAGGAGATTACCGTGAAACAACGTGCAGAAGCATACATCGTAGACGCGCTGAGGACGCCAACCGGCAAGCGAAGAGGGGGCCTGGCGCAGGTGCATGGCGCGGACCTGGGAGCTACAGTCTTGCAGGCGCTGGTGGCACGCCACGACATTCCCGAAGAGGATTATGACGATGTCATCTTTGGCTGCGTTGATACCGTCGGCCCGCTGGCAGGAGATATCGCTCGAACCTGTTGGCTGGCGGCGGGTCTCTCGGATGCGGTACCCGGGACCACCATTGACCGACAGTGTGGCTCCTCGCAGCAGTCGGTGCACTTTGCCGCGCAGGCCATCATGTCCGGGACGATGGATGTGGTAGTCGCGGGGGGTGTGCAAACCATGAGCGCTATTCCGATCTCATCCGCGATGCTGGCTGGTCAGCCACTTGGTTTCGGTGATCCATTCACGGGCAGTCAGGGGTGGGTGGCCCGCTATGGGGATGGATTAGTCACGCAGTTCCGGTCAGCCCAGATGATCGCAGATAAATGGAATCTCAGTCGGGATGCGATGGAGGCTTTCGCGCTGGAGTCGCACCGCCGTGCGCGAGACGCAACTGATGGTGGCCTGTTTCGAAACGAGATTATTCCGGTGAACGGCTTGTCGGTCGATGAGACGATTCGCGACACCACCTTGGAGGCGATGGCGGAGCTGGAGCCATTAGCTCCCGGCGGCTCCATTACTGCTGCAGTATCGAGTCAGACCGGCGACGGGGCCTCGGCCGTTTTGGTGGTTTCAGAGGAAGCGTTGCGCCGCTACAACTTGACGCCCCGCGCTCGTATTGCGCACATGGAAGTGAGAGGAGACGATCCGATATGGATGCTGACTGCGCCGATTCCCGCGACGGCGAGGGCGATGAAACGTGCTGGAATGAACCTGCAGGACATTGAACTGGTAGAGATCAACGAAGCCTTTGCGCCTGTGCCCATGGCCTGGCTCATCGAAACGGGCTATCCCCATGACCGAATCAATGTGAACGGCGGTGCGATTGCGTTGGGCCATCCTCTCGGTGCGACGGGCACGAAGCTCATGACGACCTTGCTACATGAGATGGAGCGTCGCGGGGCGCGCTATGGCTTACAGACCATGTGTGAGGGCGGTGGACAGGCAAATGTCACGATCCTCGAGCGACTTTGAGGGTAGGGCTATGACAGGTATCTGTGCGGGTCGAGTGGCCATTGTGACCGGGGCGGGCGGTGGGCTCGGTGCGGCCCACGCGCGCGCTCTGGCGGCTGCCGGGGCAAAGGTGATCGTGAATGATATTGACATCGAGGCTGCGGCCAAGGTGGTTGAAGATATTGTCGATCAGGGTGGCGCTGCGGAAATCAACCGGTCAGATATTACCGACTACGAGAGTGCCGAGGAGGCCGTTCGCCAAGCACTAGACAGCTTCGGCGATTTACATTGCGTCGTGAATAACGCCGGTAACAATCGAGATCGGATGTTCGCGTCTTTGAGTGAGGCTGACTGGGACGCGGTGATAGCTGTGCATCTGAAGGGCCATTTTTGCATCACTTCGCACGCTGTCCAATACTGGCGCCATCAGGTGAAGTCGGGCCAGAAAGTCAGTGGCCGTATTGTCAATACAACGTCGGGAGCCGGGCTTCAGGGATCGATCGGACAGTCAAATTATGCGGCTGCCAAGGCCGGTATTGCCGCGCTCACAATTAATCAGGGCGCGGAGCTGGCGCGTTACGGGGTCACCGCGAACGCGATATGTCCGGTAGCGCGAACCGGGATGACAACAGCGGTACCCGAGATGGCCGCCAGAATGGCCGCGCCTGAGGACGGCAGTTTTGATCATTTTGCACCGGAAAATGTGTCTGCTGTGGTGGTCTGGTTGTGCTCCGAAGACAGCGCTGGGGTCACCGGCAAAATCATCGAAGCCGAGGGTGGGCGTATCGCTTTGGCTGACGGATGGCGCAGTACCGAAGGTGTTAGTCAGAACGCACGTTGGGAGCCCAGCCAGCTCGGCTCCGTCATGGCCCGACTTCTAGAGCAGGAGACGCCACCGCAGAAGGTGTGGGGTTCGTGAAGTCGATCATTCAATACTGGCGCTTCGCGTGAACTTCCGATTCACACAGGAACAGCGGATGCTCAGGGAGAGCGCCATGCGCTTTCTTTCCGCCCATTCGCCGACTGTCGTGGCACGCAACGCCATGACGCTGCCCGGCAACGTCGATCTCGCGCTGTGGGGCCGTATGACGCAAGAACTCGGTTGGCAGGCAATCCCGGTACCGGAGTCTTCTGAGGGTCTCGGCCTTGGACTGGTCGAGTTGACGCTGCTGCTGGAGGAAACCGGGGCGTGTTTGTCTCCGATACCGCTTATGAGCAGTGCACTGTCTGCGCTTGCGCTGCGGATGGTTCCGGATTCAGAGACGCAGCGATCGATATTGCAAGCGATCGCGGGTGGAGCGGTCGTGACCCTCGCGCACACTGCTGCGCGACCCGACTGGGGCGCTCCGGGCATCGCCGTTTCCGCCGTGAAGCGCGGTGAGGGATGGCGCCTCCACGGCGAGGCCAGGTTTGTCAGTTGTGGCGCGGTTGCCGACTGGTTGTTGGTGGCTGCGGTATCGGAAGATCAGCGCAACGTAATGCTCTTTGGTTTGCCTTCCGACCTGGCCGGGATCGCAGTAAACCACAGAGTGACGCTGGATCAGACGCGGTCAATGGCAGACGTGCAGCTGGAGAATGTGGTGGTCGAGGAATCTGCATTGCTGGCAGATAATTGGTTGTCGGCGCTCGAGACCGCGCTAGATATGGGGAGAGTACTGGTAGCGGCGGAGCAAGTCGGCTGTGCCCAGCGTGCGCTCGATATAACGGTGGATTACGTGGGCGAGCGTGTCCAGTTTGGGCGCACGATTGCGTCGTTTCAGGCCGTTAAGCACAAAGCGGCCGATATGATGCTCAAAGTCGAATCGGCCCGCTCCCTGCTCTACTATGCCGCCTGCACGGCGGACGCCTGGTTACGGGGCAACGCGCGCGCCGAGGCGGTTCGCGAGGCGGCAGCCATGGTTGCCTCCACAGCGGGCGACGCTGCTTTTTTTGTTGCCGGTACGGGGATCCAGCTCCACGGCGGTGTGGGAATCACAGAGGAGTACGATATTCAGCTGTACTTCAAGCGAGCGCGGGCACTGGAATCCTACTTGGGAAGGCCTGATGAATCCCGCGAAGTGATTGCTGCCGCGTTACTTGATGTTGACGCACCGGGAGCGGATAGCCATGCGGCTTGAGTTCAGTGAGGAAGACGAATGCTTCCGTGAAGAGGTTGCCACCTGGCTGGCCCAGCATCTTGTTGGCCAATTTCAAGTCATTCGCGGACGTGGCGGCCCTGGAGACGAGCATCGATTTGTGCCCGAGCGGAAAGAGTGGGAACGATGTCTTGCCGAAGGGGGTTGGACCTGTCTCGGTTGGCCGGAGCAGTGGGGTGGCCGCGGTGCAAGTATTGAGCAACAGGTTATCTTCAATGAGGAATATGCGCGCGCCGGCGGTCCTGGCCGGATGGGGCACATCGGTGAAACTCTCACTGGCCCGACCTTGCTCGCTTATGGTTCCGAGGATCAAAAGCAGCGGTTCTTGCCTGGCATTCGGAAAGGGGAGGCGTTTTGGTGTCAGGGGTACTCGGAGCCCGCAGCGGGATCTGATCTCTCCAATATTAAGACCCGGGCCGAATGGGATGCCGAGGCAGCCTGCTGGCGTCTCTATGGCCAAAAGGTGTGGACATCTCTTGCACACGAATCTGACTTTATCTTCGTGCTGGCGCGCACCGATCCCGAGCAACAAGGTCATAAAGGACTGAGCTTCTTTTTATTGCCGCTGGCCCAGAAGGGCATCGATATCCGTCCGATCAAGCAGTTGACAGGGACTGCTGAGTTCAACGAAGTATTTTTTGACGGTGCCGCCTGTGCTGCGGAAGATTTGGTGGGGGAAGCGGGTGATGGTTGGCGCGTTGCGATGGGTTTGCTTGGCTTTGAGAGAGGTGTGTCCACACTGGGACAGCAAATGCTGTTTCAGGTGGAGCTGGACGAGGTGATTCGCATAGCTAGGGCCAATGGCTCAGCACAGCAGCCGGCATTGCGTCAGCGTATTGCCGAGGCACACATAGGGCTTCGCACCCTGCGCTACAACAGTTTGAGAATGCTCTCTGGCGATGATGACGGATCGCTCTCAAGAGAGGCCATGATTTACAAGCTGGCGTGGTCCAACTGGCACCGCAATTTGGGCAAGCTGGCGGTGGATGTGCTTGGTCCGGAGGCTGAACTGGTAGAGGCGGCCCCTTACGAATTGAATCGGCTGCAGTCCTTATTTCTTTTTACCCGAGCCGATACCATATATGGCGGCACCAACCAGATTCAACGCAACCTGATCGCCGAGCGTGCCTTGGGTATGCCCCGTGAGCCGAGAGGAGATGCTTGAAGGAATGAGTATCGAGACCGACAGTAAATCGCTGCCTGCGTACGTACCGGGTCATCAGCTATTGGCCGGACGGTCCGTCCTGATTACGGCGGCGGCGGGCGCCGGAATCGGTTTTGCAGCCGCTAAAAAGTCGATCGAAGAGGGTGCGGCTTGCGTGGTGATCAGTGACATCCACGAAGCGCGTCTGGCGCAGGCGGTGGAGACGCTCACCGACATTGCCGAGACGTCAGTTTCTGTTGTGGGCGTGGTTGCCAATGTGACCGATGAATCGGCGGTGCAAAGGCTGGTAGACGAAGCCGAGCAGGTGTCTGGTGGCATAGACGTACTGATCAATAACGCCGGGTTGGGCGGGACCTGTTCTTTACTCGACATGACAGATGATGCCTGGAGCCAGGTGATCGATGTGACGCTCACCGGCACCATGCGGATGACCCGGGCTATGCTTGGGCGGATGACCAAACGGGAGCGAGGGGTTATCGTTAATAACGCCTCAGTGCTGGGATGGCGGGCGCAAAAAGAGCAGAGCCACTACGCAGCGGCTAAAGCCGGTGTTATGGCACTGACCCGCTGTGCCGCCCTGGAAGCGGCTGATTTTGGCGTCAGGATTAATGCGGTGGCACCGAGCATCGCGCTACATGATTTTCTGCGCAAAACGACACCGGAAAGCTTGCTCACTGAGCTAGCGTCCCGGGAAGCGTTTGGTCGGGGGGCCGAAGTGTGGGAAGTGGCGAATGTCATGATGTTTTTGGCGTCGGACTACTCCAGCTACATGACCGGCGAGGTGATCTCGGTGTCGAGTCAACATCCGTGACAATGCGCGGCACGCTCGCCATGGGAATCACTGCATGAATATTACGAATGAACAGTGGGATCGCGAGGTCGATGTCTTGGTCGTCGGGACAGGCAATGGTGGTTTGACTGCCGCGCTGTGTAACTGGGAGATGGGCACGCGGGATGTACTCCTTATCGAAAAGGGACCCAAGATCGGCGGAACCAGTGCCACGTCGGGCGGTGGTATCTGGGTGCCAAACAGCCACTATGCTCAGGAGGCCGGCGCGCAGGATTCCCGGGAAGCTGCCAAGGCTTATCTCACGCACACCCTGTTCGGAGAGGACGTTCCGGAGACCCTGATCGACGCCTATTTGGATAATGGTCCAAAAATGCTTCGGTTTCTCCACGATCGCACCGATGTGCGCTACGAGTCACTCGAGCATTATCCAGACTATTACACCAATATGGAGGGTGCTCGCGAAGGCCACCGCTCCTTGGAACCCAGTCCGGTAATGGCTTCTGAACTGGGCACTAACTGGCGCAACATGACCTGGACGCATCACATGATGCGCATGTTCAATCGAATCCACTTTACGCAGGTGGAGGCCCATACACTGATGGTGCAACTCCCCGGATGGAAGCGCTTACTCGCAGGAATGATATGGGATTATGTCCGCGATCTACCCTGGCGAATGCGGACACCCATCTCCAGGCGATTGTGCTGCGGATCCGCGGGTGTCGCGAGGTTGTATCTCTCTATTTTGAAACGTGAAATCCCTATTGAATTGAATACTCGGTTGACGCGGCTGATTGGCGACGGCGCGGCGGTTCTGGGTGTGGAAGTGCTACGCCAAGGAAAGACGGAGCGTATTCGGGCCCGAAAGGGCGTAGTGCTAGCCTCGGGCGGTTTTGAGAAAAACCAGTTGCTTCGCGAGCAATATTTGCCTGCTCCAACCAACACCGAATGGAGTGCAGGTAACCCGCTCAACGAAGGAGATGCGCTGGAGTGCGGGCTCGCGCTCGGCGCCCGGACCCGCCTCATGAACGATGCGTGGTGGACGACAACTTTAGTTGTTCCCGACGAGCCCACCCCCAGATTAGCCATCATGGAGAAGTCGTTCCCGGGGTCCTGTGTGGTCAATCGAGATGGCAAGCGATTTGCCAATGAATCCCAAAATTACATGGCGTTTCAGAAGGCGCTTTTCAGTACCCATTCGGATGCGCATCCGAATGCACCCGCTTGGCATATTTTCGATTCGCGCTTTCGCAAAAACTACATGGTCGGTCCCATGATGACAGAGGCGATGAAGCCGGATTGGCAGTTACCTAAAAAGTGGTTCGAGAGCGGCTTCGTCGCCAAGGCAAATACCGTACGCGAGCTCGCTACCGCACTTGGGATCGACCCACATGGGCTGGAGCAAACTATCGCCAACATGAATCGCTACGCCGAGACGGGAACAGATGAAGAATTTGGCAGGGGCGATTCGGCCTATGACCGCTATTACGCCGACCCGGCCATCCAGCCCAATCCGTGCCTGGCGCCCATTGATCAGCCGCCGTATTACGCCATGCGCATTGAAGCGGGAGATTTCGGTACATTAGGTGGGCTTGATACCGACACCCATGCGCGTGTTCTTCATGAGAACGGCGCTGCGCTGGATGGGCTTTATGCTGTTGGCAACTGCGCAGCGGCAATCCTGCCGACCTATCCGGGCCCGGGTGCTACCCTTGGGCCCGCTATGACCATGGCCTATCAGGCCGCCAAGCACATCAATGCATATCAGGATTGAGGTAAGCCATGCTGGATCTTGAGGCTATCGAACTGATCAAGCAGCTCAAGGCGCGATACTTTCGTTTTCTGGATACCCGTGACCTGGAAGGTCTGCAGTCAGTGTTCACCCATGATGCGGCCGCGCACTTTAAAGGGGCCGATTATGAGTTTGAGCTGCAGGGTTGGGAGGCTCTTGAGGCGTTCTATAAAAAGTCTTTCACGCCCAACGCCTTTGGCATGCATAACGGGCACCACCCTGAAATTTCAGTCGATGGTGATAGCGCGACAGGCATCTGGTATTTGCAGGATATTTTCGTCGAGTTAAACCACAACGTCACCATCATGGGCAGCGCGCTTTACGATGATACCTATCGCAAGGAGTCTGGCGTCTGGAAAATCTCTCGCACCGGTTATCGCCGCCTCTGGGAGGAGTACCATCCGCGCGGCGATGACATCAAATTGCGATTAAAACCGATATCCTAGGCGCTCATGAAGTTTGACCCGGTTAACCCAACTGGTCGTGATCGCAGTCACTCACGCGAGGGCCAACCCAATGCGCTTTGATGTTTTTAACGGTGACGCGGATGGAATCTGTTCGCTTCTGCAGTTGCGACTGGAGCACCCGGAAACGTCCAGACTGGTAACCGGCATCAAGCGCGATATTGCACTCCTTGAGCGCGTCGACGCAGGGCAGGGCGACCACATCACTGTGTTGGATATCTCCATGGCAAAAAACGCCGCCGCCCTTGGGCGATTGCTCGATGCCGGTGCGGTGATCGACTACGTAGACCATCACGCGCCGGGCGAGGTGCCAGAGCACGCCAACCTGTCTGTCACTATCAGCGAAGCGCCGGAGGTTTGTACGGCGCTATTGATCAACGCGCGATTGCGAGGCGCGAGAGTGCAGTGGGCCATAGCGGGCGCCTTTGGCGACAATCTCGACGAGCCAGCGAAACTGTTGGCAATCAAATCCGGCATCAGCGAGCGCGACATGATGCGCATCAAGGACTTGGGTGTTTGCGTTAATTACAACGGTTACGGGCCGTCATTGGCTGATCTGCATTTCCACCCTGAAGCCCTTTATGAGGCGCTGTATAGCGCTGGCGAGCCCCTTGCATTCGCAGAGTCTGACGTCTACAGGCAGCTACGTGATGGCTATGCCAGCGACATCGCTGCCTCGGAGGCGACTTATCCTCTCCTCGAGCTTTCCGGCTATGCGGTATACCAGTTGCCCAATGAGGCATGGGCGCGTCGGGTCAGCGGCGTATTCAGTAATGATTTGGTTCGCAGCTATCCGAAGCGCGCGCATGCGGTACTGACCGAGCAGGATGACGGTGCTTTTCTCGTGAGTGTCAGGGCGCCGTTTGAGCGACGGTTCGGTGCCGAGCGCGTTTGCGCTCAGTTTGAGAGCGGCGGAGGGCGGGAAGCGGCAGCTGGTATTAACCGCTTGCCCGCCTCAGAGCTGGATGCGTTTATTGCCGCGCTGGACGCTGAGTACGGCGCAGGGGTGTGAGTGCCTCAGGCCGCGCTCTTGCTAAAAGACAATTCCGGAAATCCTGAATCGGCGGATTCCCGAAGCTTGTCGTAATAAATGTGCGCGCCGCCGAAGTACACTAACACTCGCGGTTTTCGTTTTTCCAGATTGGCGCCCATCATCCAGGAATTCACCTTGTCGCCCTGAGCCATCAAGGTTTGGTTGTGAATCTCAGCCGTGTGCTCCGACCATTCGTCCTCAGCCTGCTGGCTGGGCTCAAAACGATCATAACCTTCCGTTTCCATCTTGGTAATGCAGTCAGTGATGTAAGCCACGTTCTGCTCAATTGAAGTAGGCAGGTTGGCGAAGGGAGCCTGCGGGCCGGTGATCATAAAGAAGTTGGGATATCCCGAGGCGTACACTCCCATGATGGACTTCGATTCATCTTGCCATTTTTCACGCAGGGTGTGGCCGTCTGCTCCACGGATGTCAATGGCCTCCAGCGCGCCCGTGTAGGCCTGAAACCCAGTCGCCAACACGATGATATCGAACTCATAGAGGTTTTCAGTGGTTTGAATACCGGTTTCGGTAATCTCCTGAATCGGCTCGCGATCTTTGATATCGACCAGTTTGACGTTGTCGCGGTTGTACGCTTCGTAGTATCCGTGATCCAGCGGCGGGCGCTTGGCAAAAAGCGGATAGCCCTTGGGCGTCAGCAGTTCCACCAACTCCGGGTCGTTAACCTTTTCCTTGATTTTGCTGGTAATAAAGTCTGAGGCCATTTGATTGGCTTCCGCGCTGCCCAACAAGTCGTCAAATGTCTCGAACACCCACCGGAAGCTACCCTTCCAGTGTTCCTCAAAGATGCGTTGCACCTCCTCTGGAGGCGTATCGACAGCATTGCGCCCCGGTGGCTGCTCGAAGGCCATGCCAAACATGTGGTTGCGGGCTTTGGCGATGATTTCGTCGTAGTTATCCTTAATCTCTTTTTCCCATTCCGGCGTCATATCCTTCTGCATGGCGGGCAGTACGAAATTGGGCGTTCGTTGAAACACGGTGACCTGCGAAGCTGTTTTGGCAACCTCTGGCAGCATCTGGACAGTGGTGGCACCCGCCCCAATGATGCCGACGCGTTTGCCCGCGACATCAAGCCCATCCGGCCAACGCGAAGAGTGGAAAATGGGGCCCGCGAATCGATCGATGCCAGAGAAAGTGGGGATGACGGGCTGTGAGATCATGCCCATAGCGCTCACGAAATATTTTGCTGTATGAGTCTTGCCGTCTCCGGTCTGCACATTCCACAACCCGGTATCGTTATCGAACGTGGCACTCTCTACCTCGGTACTCATTTGGAACATGGGCCACAGCGAAAATTTGTCCATGACAAACTTGAGGTAGGCCTGCGTCTCTTCCCATCCAGAGTATCGTTTGCTCCAAGACCATTCCTGCAGCACTTCCTTCGAAAAGGTGAGGCAGTAGTAGTAGGATTCGCTGTCGGTAGCAGCTCCGGGATACTTGTTCCAAGCCCAGGTGCCTCCCACCTCGTCGGCGCGATCAAAAATCTTTACGTTAAAGCCCGCTTCCCGAAGGTGGTAACTCAGTGAAATGCCCGCGAAGCCTGCGCCAACAGCGATGACATCGTAGTCTGCAGAATGGTTAGTGCTCATATTATTTCTCCCGCTCACTGGCACGCCTGTCTTGAGGCCGATACTCCAGTACACTCTGTTCCCGCGCGGTCTTTGGTAAGGCCGCTTTTTTCGCATTCTGGCTCTTGCGAGAAGCCAGTCTAAGCTAAACTTACTTGCGTTCAGCAAGTTGCGTTCGTCACTATCGCCAACGCTCTGAACCTTGTCAACGATCAGTCCACAATAGAGGTTACGAATATGTCTTCCAACACACATCTGCCGATCGGGATAGTCGGTGGTACAGGCGATCTCGGTCGCGGATTAGCGCTGCGACTGGCCACAGCGGGCCATCCCGTTCTGATCGGTTCGCGCAAACCGGATCAGGCGGTTGAGGCGGCCGCATCGCTCAACGCCGAATTGGGGAGTCGGGGGGTCGATCATCAGCCGATCGAGGGAATGGATAACGTCAGTGCCGCGGACCGTGGCGACATGGTATTTGTGACGGTGCCATTTTCCGCTCATACGCCCACGCTTGAGACGATTCGCGAGGTCGTACAGGGCAAGGTGCTGGTCGATGTGACCGTTCCGCTGGTGCCGCCAAGGGTAGCTCGAGTGCAGTTACCCCCTGAAGGCAGTGCGGGGATGATTGCCCAGACGCTGTTGGGAGAGGCTGTGCATGTGGTCAGCGCTTTTCAGAACGTGGCTGCGGCGCACCTGCAGGCGGACATGGAAATCCCCTGTGATGTGTTGGTCACCGGAAATGAAAAAACAGCCAGACAGGCAGTGATCGATTTGATCGAGGCCATGGGCATGCGGGGCTTTCATGCGGGACTGATCCACAACGCGGCTGCCGCTGAAGCGTTGACGTCGGTGCTCATTAACATCAATAAGCAATATAAGACCCACGCGGGATTGCGCTTGACGGGAATTGAATGACGTTGTGAAGCCCGGTGCCCTGCAACTGACTCCTATTACGGACTTCCCGGCAGTGTTGGCCGGTGACGCTCTGCCTGAGTTGATTGTTGCCGCTGCGCGGCGTCAGGGTCTTCACCCCAGTGAATCAACGGTGCTTGTCGTTGCCCAGAAGATTGTCTCCAAGTCCGAGGGAAGACTGATCGCGTTAGATGATGTTGAGGTCACCGACGAAGCTCACGCGCTCGCCGTGGAGTCTGGAAAAGATGCCAGGCTGGTTTCACTCATACTCCGTGAGGCCAAGGCTGTTATTCGGGTTCGCAGAGGGCTGATTATTGTGGAGCACCGGACTGGGCACATTCTTGCCAATGCGGGAATCGACGCTTCCAACGTGGGTGCAACAGATGACGAGAAAGGGGAGCACGTGCTGCTATGGCCGGCAGACCCGGACGCCAGTGCGAAAAGGTTGTCGGAAGCGCTCAGCGAGGCGTTCGGTCAGACCATACCAGTCGTGATCAACGATAGCCTGGGTAGACCCTGGAGAATGGGCACCGTGGGATTTGCCATCGGCGTTGCGGGAATGGAAAGCGTTTGGGACCAAGTTGGCGAGCCAGACCTCGATGGTCGTTTGATGCAAGTGACGGCCCCCGCGATCGCGGATTCTATAGCGGCCGCGGCATCGCTGGTGCAGGGTGAAACCAATCAGGGGCAACCTGTTGTATGGGTGGAGGGCTGCCAGTTGCGGCGCTCAGGAAACGCTTCGGCCCAGCAGCTTCTTCGGCCTCTCGATCAGGATATGTTTCGTTGAACTCGGATACACATACTCGGGAAGCCGGCAACCGAATGGTTCTGTTGAGCGGCGGCGGCGGCGGGGCCCGGCTGGCCGGCGCGCTGTCTCGCGTGGCCGGCGACAGGTCAGTGGCGGTTGTGACCAATCCTGGTGACGACTTTGAACATCTGGGTTTGTTGATTTGTCCCGATACAGACAGCGTTCTCTATTCGGCAGCACAAAACATTGATCCAGAGCGAGGGTGGGGGCGAGCCGGCGAGAGCTGGAGCGTATTCGATGAGCTCAGAGCCTTGGGCGGACCCGGCTGGTTTCAGCTGGGCGATAAAGATATAGCTTTGCATCTGTTGCGCGCTTCGCTTTTATCCGAGGGGCTGAGTCTTGTAGAAGCGACCGAGTCTCTGGCGCGCCGTCTCGCTGTACCCCCATGGATGACTGTGCTCCCCGCAACCGAATCGACCGTGCGGACCAAGGTCGTCTCAGATCAGGGTGAGCTGGGTTTCCAGGAATATTTTGTGGCGCGCCGATGTGAACCTGCCTTGAAGGACGTCTTCTATGAAGGGATCGGGATGGCCTCGCCGAGTAACGCGCTGAGAGATTTCATGGGGCCGCGTGATGGGGGTGCCGTCGATGTGGTGTTGGGCCCCTCCAATCCTTTTTTAAGTCTTGCTCCCATCCTAGATATTCCGGGAATGGTGCCGCTGCTTCGAGGAGCAGCGAGGCGTGTAGTGGCGATATCTCCCATAGTGGATGGCGAGGCACTCAAGGGGCCGGCCGCAAAGATCATGTCGGAATTGGGACTGACGGTGTCAGCGGCGGAATGGACTCGCTGGATAGATGATCGTTACCCGGGGTTGGTCGACGCGTGGGTATGGGACGCATCGGATCAAAATCTGCTGGAGACATCTTCAGGCGAGGGTAGGGACATCCGAGTGACCTCAACACTTATGTCGACTCCAGAGCAGGCCGATCGATTCGGTGCCTGGCTGCTAGAGGCTTGTTGCGATGCGGATTGACGCCATAGTGGCTTTAAAGACGTTATCCATGACCAAGAAACGTCTGGTGCCCGTATTGGGGGACGATGCGCGAGAAGCGCTTGTCTCAGCTATGGCGATCGATGTGCTTTCTCTCCTGAAAGCCGATTCCAGGATTCATGCCGTGCATGTCATTTGCGGTGACGGGTGGACAGAAGCGGGCGTTCTGCCAGACGGGGTTTTGGTATGGCGGGAAGTCGATGCGCCGGAGCGTGGGCTGAATGGGGCGCTCGAATTTGTCGCCAAGCAGAGCATTGCGGAGGCGCATCTGTTCATGCACGCAGACTTACCGTTTTTGACGCAGCAAGATCTGTCTGCACTGATTGATGCGTCGGAAGGTGGGCACGCCGTATTCGCGCCCGATACCGCGCGGGAAGGTACCAACGCGTTACTGCGATGGGCTGATCAGATCTTGCCGCTATGTTTTGGTGTGAACAGTTTCGCGCAGCATTGCGAAGCTGCGCGGGTTGGGTCGGTCAGATGGCGCGCCGTGGAGCGGTCCGGTTTGTTGATGGATCTCGATGCTCCCTCGGATCTGGAAAGACTGAAT
>Ga0181584_10001592_pt1 | contig 17306 bp, 19 predicted proteins | sample 071ome_30_FD_132462 | JGI IMG/M metagenome (GOLD analysis project Ga0181584, IMG submission 132462) | Coastal salt marsh microbial communities from the Groves Creek Marsh, Skidaway Island, Georgia - 071406AT metaG (megahit assembly) | ecosystem: Environmental > Aquatic > Marine > Intertidal... | reverse complement strand
CTGCCCATGCCAGGCGGGCAGTGCGAAGGGGTGTTCGAATTGCGTATCGCGCGTGATGCACGGGCTATTCGGGCGCATCTGGCACATACAAAAAAAGCGGTTGTAATAGGCGGCGGCTATATCGGGCTGGAAGCAGCGGCCTCTCTTCGCGCGGCCGGGATAGAGGTGGATATCGTTGAAATGGCGCCGCGCCTGCTGGCACGTGTTGCCTCGAAAGCGTTGTCAGAATATTGTGCTGATTTGCATCAGCGCCATGATGTGCGCCTTCACTTTGACAAGGGCGTTGAAAAAATAATATGTGATGATGGCACAAAATTACGCGCTGTCAGGCTATCAGATGGCACAGAGCTGCAAGCAGATTTGGTGCTGGCAGGTATCGGAGTTGTCCCGGAAAGCCAGTTGGCGATGCAAGCCGGGCTGAAGGTGGAAAACGGAATTATCGTCAATAGCGACTATCAGACCGGCGATGCTGGCATTTGGGCGATAGGCGATGTGGCACGCGCCCCCGATATCAGCCCCATGCGCATAGAATCCATCCATCACGCCCAATATAGCGCATCGGTTGCGGCGGCTGCCATGATAGCTATGCCCGCCCCAGCGCGAGAGGCCTGGTGGTTCTGGTCAGACCAGTATGATGTGAAGTTTCAGATGGCTGGCATTGTGCCGGTGGCGCGGGAGGCAGAGCTGATATCAATAACCCGGGCTGGCAGACGCAAAAACAGCCTGTCTGTCTGGAGCTGGCTGGATGGTCAACTGGTCGCGATAGAAGCTGTCAATGATGGGCAAGCCTATATGATCGGCAAAAAATGTCTGGAGGCAGGCCGCCATCCTGACCCGCAGGAAATCGCTAGTCCGGAATTTGCGCTGAAAACACTTCTGGAGTAAGAAAAAGGTTAAGTGTTCTGTCTCGCATTTCCTTTTTGAATTCTGCCTATTTTTAATAACAGTCCCATCTATAGGGTTAAAGATATGTCCCCAGCTGAGAAAATTGCCTTGATGCGTGCGATGTTTGATGCAGCTGTTAGCGCTGCCCATCCTGATAATTTTATTGGCGAAGCGGTAGAAAAAACAGTGCAAGCCCTGCCTGAGGGGCGGGTATTTGTTACCGGATTTGGCAAGGCGTCTGCGGTGATGGCTCATGCCTTTGAAGCGGCCGCCCCTGACAGGCTAAAGGCCAAAATGGAAGGGATGGTCATTGTCCCGGACGGTCATGGCAGTGAGTGTGAACATATTCAGATTATAGAAGCAGCGCACCCTGTGCCAGATGAACGCGGCCTGAAAGCCGCCGAGCAGATTATTCAGACTGCCCGCCAGCTTGGGCAGGATGATTTAATGGTGGTGCTAGTCTCCGGCGGTGGTTCCAGCCTGTTTTGCCTGCCCCATCCGGCTATCGGTTTTCAGGTAAAACAGGATATCACCACCCAATTATTGCATAATGGCGCGCCGATTGATGCGATGAATTGCGTTAGAAAACATCTTTCTGCGGGCAAGGGGGGGCAGCTTGCCGCGGCGGCCTATCCGGCCAAAACTCTCAGCTTTGCGATATCTGATGTGCCAGGCGATGATCCGGCTGTGATTGCCTCGGGGCCTACGGTGGGCGATGAAAGCACGGCCCGTCAAGCGCTGGAAATATTGGCACGCTACAAGATTGCCGTGCCAGAAGCGGTGGAGGCGCATTTACATTCTGCTGATTGCGAGACCCCGCTTGCCAGTGATCCGCTTTTAACTGCCAGCGATATGTATGTGCTGGCCACGCCCCAGAAATCCTTGCAAGCGGCTGCAGAAATTGCCCGTAAGGCTGGCTATAATCCTGTTATTCTGGGTGATGCGCTGGAAGGGGAAAGCCGGGCATTGGCCGCCTGGATGGCACAAAAAGCCACGGCCAGCCCACTTAAAACCGCCCTGATATCGGGCGGGGAAACAACGGTGATTGTCACAGGCAAAGGCAAGGGCGGGCGCAATGCTGAATTTATTCACGCGCTGGCTTTAGAGGGGGCATTTTTCGGGCTGGCAGCTGATACAGATGGTATTGACGGGGCGCTGCCTGTTGCAGGGGCCTATATCACGCCGCAGACATTATCGCTGGCCAGAGCGCGCGGGATAGATGCACAAGCCATGCTGGAAGATAATGACAGTCACGGGTTTTTTGCCGCGCTGGATAGCCAGATTATTACCGGCCCTACCAAAACAAATGTAAATGATTTTCGCGTGATATTAACGTGAAAAACTATCTGGCCTGAGGAGCTATCCAGGGGATGTTTTCAAATTTATCGCCTCGCCAACTGGGCTATAGTGCAGCTATAGCCAGCCCGGCTTTATGGGGATTTGCCCCGATATTTTTTCATTTTCTAACCGCTTTTGCCTTAGATGAAATTCTGGCACACCGCGCCTTATGGGCAGCGGTATTTATGACCGGGCTGTATTTTTTGCTGGGCGAGGGTGCAAAATTATTCGCTGCCATTCAAAGCAGAAAGCAATTGCTGGGACTGATGGTGGGGGCGTGCCTTGTCACCACAAACTGGACGGCCTATTTGGTGGCCGTTGGCAGTGGTCATATTGTTGAATCTGCGTTTGGGTATTTTATCTATCCATTGATGGCGATTGCGCTGGGCATGGTTGTTTTTCGTGAAAAGCTGGGCAGGCGCGGCTGGCTGGCATTGCTGGTTGCAACCATAGGCGTGTTGATCAAGGCGACCCAGCTGGACGGGATGCCCTATCTGGCACTGCTGATAGGGGCAAGCTTTGCTGTTTATGCGGTAGTGCGCAAACAGATTAATATTGATGCCTTTGCCGGCATGGTGCTGGAATTGCTGATGATAGCCCCGGTAATGCTGGGCTATCTTGTCTATCTGACCTTTATTATAAAGGCCGGGCAGGGGTCTTTTTTCCTGGATGGCAGCAGCTATGGCATGATAATGGCGCTGGCGTCAGGGATTGTGACCTCTGTACCGCTAGTGTTATTTCATTTAGGCAACCGCTATTTACACCTCAATATTACCGGCTTTTTATTTTATATTAATCCCAGCCTGCAATTAATTATCGGAGTTTTACTGTTTGGCGAAGATTTTGTCTGGCAGGATGTGCTGGCCTTTGGATGCATTTGGACAGCCCTGCTTTTTCAATTTGCAAGGCTGCCAAAGCGCAAATATTTACGATAAGGATTCTACCATATTAATCTGCCGGATTAGTCAGCAATCGTGGCGGTGATAATGCTATCTGGTTCGGCAGGCGGCTCGCCTGTATTTATTTGGCGCACCACATCCATGCCACGCGATACTTGCCCCCATACGGTATATTGGCCGGTTAAATGTCCACACCCTTCAAAACAGATGAAAAACTGGCTATCCCCGCTATCGGGATTCATCGAGCGTGCCATGCCGACCGTGCCTTCGATATATTGATAATCGGTGAATTCAGCGTCCAGCTTCTGGCCAGAGCCGCCCATGCCTGTACCTGTTGGATCGCCTGTTTGTGCCATGAAGCCCGGAATGACCCGATGAAAGATAATCCCATCATAAAACCCCTCTGCGGCCAGCTCTGATATACGGGCGACATGAACAGGGGCTAGATCAGGTTTAAATTCAATTTCAATCTGGCCTTTGGTGGTATCCAGAATAAGACGGGAGGCGTTAGCGTGTGCGGTTTCAGTAGTCATGGTTAAAACAAAGGCTCCGATTAATAAGAAAAATATGTTTTTAAGTTTGGTGAACATCCAGAGATATATCCCTTCCCGCCTGTCAGAGGCGCAGGCCTGATAGCCTCAAATCTGTTTGAAATGCTCTATGCTAAAAGATAGTTAGTGCGATCAGGTTATCGCGTCAATCTGCTCGTCGGTCATATTGCCTGGCACGATAACAATGGGGATTCGGCAGGATGCAACGCCGCGCCCGGTCAAATAAGAGACAACCGGCCCTGCACTATCCGATTTTGTGTCCGCGCCAAGTACCAGCAAGCTGATATCTTTTTCATCATTAATGAGGTTGATAACCTCGTCTACCGCCTTGCCTTCGCGGATATGCATCAGCGGGGCTTTTTCGGTCAGATTTTGTACATAATCGGCATGGCTGCGCATCTTTTCTTCGGCATATTCGCGGGCCTCCTGGCGCATTAATTCGCCCACTCCCGCCCAATGGGCAAATTCAGCCGGCGCAATAACATATAATAGCGCAATACGCATATCGGCTGCGCTGGCACGCTTGCACGCATAATGCAATGCCTGATGTAGCTCTTCGCTGTCATCCACAAGAACCAGTAAGAATTTTGTCTCTATAGAAGTCATTTTTTTTAAATCCTTAAGGTCTGTAAAAGGCCGATTTTGTTTTAAGCCGTTTAATAATGCCACTGTAAATTTTTAGCTGACAAGAAAGGCCAGCATTGCTTGTTTAAGTTTTTCTGAAGGCCGCTGCCGCTACCCAGCCAGCTGCCACCGCAAAGGCAATCGCAAATAGCCCGTAAAAAACTGAATATTCATGGGCAACCTGATAAATAAACGCCCCCGCACCGCGCTTGGCCACCTGAATAGAGGTGCGGTCTTCTGCCACCAGCTGGCCATCGCGGATATGCAGGACGCGCACATCATAATCGCCTGGCAGGATATTTGCCGGCAAGGTTACAGGCGTACGAAACAACACCCCCCGATTAATGCTTACCCCCCCATCATGGCGTTGCCATAATCCGCGATCGATCATATTGCGGTTAAGGGCTTCTATCCAGCCAGCCAGCTCGTTTTCCGGCAAGCGCAGCTTTTCCGGTTTCAGCCCCAGATTGCGATAACCGATAGAAAGGTCGCTCTGGCTGGCAGGGCTGAGGATTTCCTCTATCGGACGGGTGGAAAAAAGATGGTAAAAGCTGGGCGCATTTTTCCAATTTACTGTCTGGCGATTGATCCAGATGCCGCTAATCTGTTCTTTTTTGCGACTAGCGATTTTCAGCACCGGGCCTTTGAATTCAACGATAATATCGCCAGTGCGGGCGTCATCTACTGCCCCGAATAGTAGCAAGGTTTCACCATTAAAATCGGTTGTGATCGCCACCTCTTCCAGCGACAGATCGGCCACTAATGTGTTGGCGCTTGCCGGGGCGATGCTGGCAAAAATCAGAAATAGGCCGGCCATAGAGGCTATAAAGGAGCGCAAGGATATCATTTCAATATCTCCACCGAAAAGACATCCTCTGGTGTGATAACCAGATCAAATCCCAGCTTGAGCGATACCATCAGCACCATCAGCGCCAAAAGGCCACGTAATTGCTCGCCGCGTAATTTGGTGCCAAAGCGTGCCCCTATTTGCGCGCCGATAACCGCGCCAAATAACAGCAAGCCAGCCAGAACAAAATCTACTGTCTGGGTTTGTACGGACTGCAACAGGGTAATATTGGCGGTAACAAAAATAATCTGGAACAGGGATGTGCCAATAACCACATAAGTTGGCATCCCCAAAAGATAAATCATCGCCGGGACAAGGATGAAACCGCCGCCAACCCCCATAATGGCTGAAAGCACGCCAACAAAGGCTGCCAGAAAAAAAGGCAGAAGCGCGCTGATGTAAAGTTTGGATTTGCGAAAGCGCATTTTAAAGGGCAGGCCATGCATCCAGTTATGCTGATGCATTTTAGAGCGCCTGGCTCCGGGCTGGCGGGTACGCATAATTGCCCGCACACTTTCCATCAGCATCAATCCGCCAATAATCCCCAAAAATACCACATAGGATAGTTTAATCACCAAATCAATTTGGCCGATATCCCGCAAAATAGAGAATAATAACACCCCGAGAGACGAGCCAACCAGACCGCCAATCAGCAATACCGCGCCCATTTTAAAATCGACATTGCCGCGCCGCCAATGCGCCAGAACCCCTGATACAGAAGAGGCAACAATCTGATTGGCTTCGGTCGATACCGCAACCGCCGGCGGTACGCCCAGAAAAATCAGCATAGGCGTCATCAAAAAACCGCCGCCGACACCAAACATTCCGGACAAAAACCCGATCCCGCCGCCGAGGCCTATCACCACAGCGATATGCATCGAAACTTCAGCAATAGGTAGATAAATATACATAGACTTTGACAATACCTGAAGGCGTGTAGGCGCAAAAACCAAAAGCGCGAAAAAAAGCCATATCATTTATGATAGAATAGGCCGATCTTTTATGACTTGTGCCACTTTTAGATGGCAGAATCAAGCATCCTGAAACAGCTTTTTTCTAGAGCTATTCCAAAGAATAAAGGCGAGCGGTGAAAATGCCCTTTAGTTCTTGAGCAAATGTAAGGCAGGGTCTTCGGCATAGATTTGTTTGAGCAGGCGTAATATCCTGACCACATCTTGATCTTCAATGGAATAAAAGATGGTTTGCGATACCCGGCGTGTCTTTACAATTTCTGCCTGGCGCAGACGGCCTAAATGCTGGGACAGGGCAGATTGACTGAGATCCGGGACAAGCTGTTCTATCTCGGAAACAGATCGTTCTGTGCCGTCGGACAGATGGTTTAAAATCTGCAAGCGACGCTGATTGCTAATCGCCTTTAATATAGCATTAGAGCGTGAGGATGGATTATCCAAGTCAGGCGGTCTGGGCATGGCATCATCTATTGTCTGTCAAAAGGAAAAAGCCAAGCTAAAATATAAAGTAATAAATTAGATAAAAAAAGTAATCTAAGGTTGTGTTCAAATGATTAAAATTTTATGAGTGCTTTTTCATCTATGCTGGCCAGCTGGTTAAAAAATAGAGGGAAATAAAAATAATTTAAAGAATATAGGCTTTTTGATGAATGAGATAGGTAACGGTGATTAGGCGATAATTTTTCGGGCGTTCAAATTCACTGGCAATGGGTAAAAGCAATTTTATAAAGGGATGCATACCTGTATCCGGCCAGCCACCCAGCTGAATATGCCCAAATTGACGCAGAGGCTGGGCGGTGGCAATGGCGATATGTCCGGGAATTTGCAGCCAGCTGAGATAGGTTTCCTCGGTGTTCGCAACTTTCAGCGGGTCTGTTGCCTCCTCCGGGATGGGGGGATGTACCATATTTTCAGGCAATTTCATTAAGGCCAGATGATGATCAGCGGTAAAATGATAGAAAGCGGCATTGGCGGTTTCGTTTTGCAAAAGCTGGGCAAGGGCGGTGGGCGTATCCAGATGGGCAATTTTCAGCCGCGTTAAATTGGTGATCTCAAACGGCAATTGATCGGCATCATCTGTCGCCTCTTCCCAGAAATCAACATGGCTGAGAAATTTGCCTTTTCGAGCCGCTTCAAATAATGCCAGACAGGCTTGCCCCAGCCGCAGAAAACAGTAATTCGCCTCGTCAAATATATCTGAGTCGAGGCCGGGTAATTCTGAAACAAGCTCCATCGAGCTGTCTTTTAAAATGCGGATGTGATTGATAAGTGCCAAAAGCGCATCGGTTGTAATCTTTTTGGAAATGAAAATGCGAAGCTTGCGGTTTTGCTTTTCAATGCAAACCGGATAGTTTCGCGCAGGCATACGCAATTTATTCGCCGAAATAATTTGCCCGTTTTTATCAATATATATTGTCAGCCGCATCCAGTTTTCCAAGCCTGTTTCAGACAAAGCATCCGCCCCAAAAAACAATGTTGGCAGAGCGAATTGCTCCCCCATAATTTTTTGGACAAATTGCATTGTCTCAGAAAAAGGTTAGGAAACCGTTTACAAGATGCATTTTTTTGTGAAAAAGACTGTTTTTTTGCCATAATCAATAGATTACAATAGGTTTTAATCACAAAAACGGGGGCTGAATCGCCAAAATGTCGGCAGATAGACCTAAATCCAGGCCAAATCCTGGCATAAAAAAGCCGAATCCCGTCGAAAAGGATTTTCAGATGAGAATCGATAAGGACGGGCAATGGTTCCATGAAGGGGGCGTGATAAAACGCCCGGCGCTGGTCAAGCTGTTCAGCTCGGTTCTGTCCTGTGATGCAGATGGCCAGCATTGGCTGCGCACCCCGGTGGAATTTGGCAAGATAGAGGTAGAGGATGCAGCTTTTATTATCACCAAAGCAGATAGACAGGGTTCGGGCAAAGCGGCAAAGATTTATCTGAGCGATAATATAGAGCGCGTGCATTTATTATCGGCAAAATGCCCGCTGGTATTTCGCAAATCCCCGATTAAGCCTTATGGTTTGCACCCCTATTTGCTGATCGATAACGGCTTGTCGGCCAAGGTAAGCCGGCCCGTCTATTATCAGCTGGCAGACACTATTTTGGAAGAAGAAGAGGCGGGAATATGGTCGGATGGGGTATGTTTTGCCTTTCCGATAGAAGATGAGGAAGGCTAAATGGTCAGCAAACGGGATATCCTGCCCCTTTTATCGGACAGACCACAAGCTTTTGCCGGGCAACGTCCGCCCCATTTGCCAGAGGCATCCTCGCGCCCGGCCTCGATATTGATGCTGTTTGCCGAAGGGGTGCAGGGGCTGGAAATCTTGCTGACCAAACGTGCCGGGCATTTGCGCCTGCATGCAGGGCAAGTCAGCTTTCCGGGGGGCAAGCCGGAGGAGATGGATAACAGTCCGGCCGATACCGCCTTGCGCGAAACAGAAGAAGAGACAGGGCTGTCAGCCGATATGGTTGCGATAAAAGGTTATTTGCCACCTGTTTTGACCAGTACCAACTTTGTGGTCGATTTGACGGTTGGATTTTGCCGTCACCCTGCTGAGGAGATACATCCTCTGTTGCGCCCGGCTCCTGAAGAGGTGGATGAGGTGTGGTTTGAGCCAGCTAACCCGCTGGTGCAGCTAGGACAGTTTGAACAACGCGCGCTTGTCCGCGATGGCCAGACCCGCCATTACTGGCAAATAAAAAATAGCGAGCCGGTCATCTGGGGCGCAACAGCGGCGATGCTGCGGCAATTGGCGATTTTGCTGGAACAGAAATAAACGCCTATATTAGGACAGATTATCTTATGTGATAAAGGAGGCGGCATTTGCAGAGATATCTTATCATTGCCATTGCGATTTTGGCCGGCCTGCTGGTGTTGGTATTGCTATCTAAAATGGCAGGTCGGCATATGCGCGGCGAGGCTGTTATGCCCTTTCGCTATCTGATCGCCGGAGCGGTAATGATAGCGGTGATGGTGGCAGGCGGGATATGGCTGGAAACAGGATCAGGTAGCCCTGATATGGCCTATCAACCGGCACAAATTATCGATGGTGAAATTCGGCCAGGCCAATTTAACGAAAAGCAATAGATGGATGATGCCAGCATGGCCAACAGCGTTTCATCGGGACAGGAATGCATGACCCTTATGCCTGAATGGTTATCTGATCCGCTGCTGCAACAGCTATTCCAGCTGGCGCGTAAATGTGGCGGTGAAGGGCGCATTGTCGGCGGGGCGGTGCGCGACCTCTATCTGGCAGGGGGTAGGAAAATTCCAGTAGATGCAGCAAAATTATCTGCCCCCGATATCGATATGGCGGTGTCTGTGCCCATTATCCAATTTTCAGATGCGGCGCGCGCTGCCGGCCTGGCGGTATATGAGACCGGCCTTGTTCATGGCACGGTCACCATCGGGGCAGATAATCACCATGTCGAGGTAACGCAATTGCGCACCGATCATGACACAGATGGACGGCACGCCCGAATTGAGCCGACCCAAAGCTGGGAAGAAGATGCAAAAAGGCGGGATTTTACCATCAATGCACTCTATCTGGATGCAGAAGGCAGGGTGCATGATCCGCAAGGCGGGCTGGCAGATATCGCGTCCGGCCAGCTGCGATTTATAGGCAGGGCAGAAGAAAGACTGGCTGAAGATTATTTGCGGCTATTGCGAGGCTTGCGGTTGCGAGCCCAATATCCTGGCCTCTGGATGGATGCAGCAGATACAGCCGCCATGGCAACGGCAATTGGCGGATTATCCGGCTTGTCAGCGGAACGTATTGCCGCAGAATTGCTCAAAATATGTGAAGGGGCAGATGCGCTTGCCATAATAGCTGAAATCCAGGCACTCGGCGTGGATAGAGCCATATTCGGGCATGGATTGACGCTATCGGCTGAGAGGATGGAAGATTTATCGCTCCTCTGGGGCTATTTGAGCTTTATCGAATGCCTCTGCCTGCTGACCCCTATCGGCCAGCGCGAACCCCTGTCAAAGCGGCTGAAATTAAGCCGCCGGGAAATCAAACAGGCCAGGCGGCTGGATATAAAACATAGCCAAAAAATAATTGCCATGCTGGGAGGTGAAAACTGGCATCAGGCCGCCTATTTCCTCTGGCCAGATGCGCTATTTGCCTATGGCGAGGCAATTCTGGCAAAACAGCTTGCCCTTGATGAGGCGCGCCTGCGGCATATTGCCGGTTTTCAGCCGCCCGCCTGTCCTGTAAAGGGTGGGGATATTCAGAAGGCTTTTGGCCTGAGCGGTGCAGATGTCGGCGCGAAGCTGGCAAAGCTGGAAGCAAGGTGGGTGGCAAGTGATTTTACGCTGACAGCCGCAGAGTTGCTGGCCGAAAAAGGATAGAGTCCAAAAGAGGATTGATAATGGATCACATCGAAAGACAAGGCCATTTAACCGGCACATTATCCGAGCAAAGCCTGAGGGCGGCTGACTGGTTTGAAACATTGCGCGATGAGATTTGTACAGGCTTTGAAGCGATAGAAGCAGAGGCAGATTCCACCCAGCTGGCGATAGAAAAAAAGAGAAAGGCTGGCAAGTTTGAGCGGCAAAGCTGGCATCGTGATGGCGGCGGTGGCGGCCAGATATCGGTGATGAAGGGCCGGGTTTTTGAAAAGGTCGGGGTGAATATCTCGGTCGTGCATGGCACATTTTCAGAGGCGTTTCGTGAACAAATTCCCGGTGCAGAAGGCGATGGCAGCTTTTGGGCAGGCGGTATTTCGCTGGTCGCCCATCCGCAGAATCCCTTTGTGCCAGCTGCCCATATGAATACCCGCTTTGTGGTGACCACCAAAGCCTGGTTCGGGGGCGGGGGCGATTTAACCCCTATCATGCCAGCCGAAAAAGAGGCAGCTGTCTTTCATCAGGGGTTTCAGGCCTGTTGCGATCGCCATCACCCCGATTATTACGCAAAGTACAAAAAATGGTGTGATGAATATTTCTATTTAAAACACCGTGATGAGCCGCGCGGGGCAGGCGGGATTTTTTATGATTATCTCGATAGCGGGGATTGGGAGGCAGATTTTGGCTTTACCCGCGATGTCGGCCAGAGCTTTGCCAGCAGCTATAACCGGATTGTGCGCGATACCATGCATCACAGCTGGACAGAGGCAGACCGGCATCATCAGCTGGTGCGGCGCGGTCGCTATGTTGAATTTAACCTGCTATATGACAGAGGCACGCTATTCGGGTTGAAAACAGGCGGGAACATCGAGGCTATTTTGATGAGTCTGCCGCCGGAAGTACGCTGGCCATAAGCGCTGGTTACGGGTAAGACAATCTGTCACATCTTTCCAGATAGAAAAAAAGCTCAAAAAACCCTATTTTTAGGGTGAAGGGCTGTAGGCTTTTTTCACAAACTTTGCTATGACTATGACCGTTACTTTCAGCATTCCAGTTTCGCAATGACCTGGTGGCGTTGTTGAGAGGGAAGAGGGGAAAAATGTCTAATAATAAATCGACAAAAAACGCTAAAGCTACGGCTGAACCACAAAAATCACGCAGAGACTTTATCGTTGTAGCTTCTTATGCAATGGGCGCAGTGGGCGCAGGGGCATTTGCATGGCCTTTGATAGACCAGATGAACCCGGCGGCAGATACATTGGCGCTGGCCTCTATCGAGGTTGATGTGTCCAAAATCGCAGAAGGTCAGTCCATTACATTGAAATGGCGCGGCAAGCCTGTCTTTATCCGTCACCGCACGGCAGCTGAAATTGCCGAGGCGGAAAAGGTGATTTCGGCTGATTTGCGTGATCCCGAAGAGGATACTGCACGGGTGCAAAAGCCGGAATATCTGGTGGTGCTTGGCGTATGTACCCATTTGGGATGTGTACCGCTTGGCCAGAAAGTGGGCGAGGTACGCGGAGAATATGATGGCTGGTTCTGCCCATGTCATGGCTCGCATTATGATTCGTCCGGTCGCATTCGCAAAGGGCCTGCACCAACCAATCTGGAAGTGCCCCCTTACAGCTTCTTGTCTGATGCGGTTATTCGCATAGGGTAAGAAAAAGGGTTTCTTGGCGTCTGGCAATATAACGCCCGATGCAAAGCTAAAAAAGAGGAAGTATCAGGTTATGTCTGAAAAACAATTCTCAAATCCGGTAGTCAGATGGATTGATCATCGTTTGCCGATTTTTACATTCCTAAATCATGAAGCGCATGAATATCCAACCCCGAAAAATCTGAATTATTTCTGGAATTTCGGGTCATTGGCCGGGATCGCGCTGGTGGTAATGATCATTACAGGTATTGCCCTGTCCATGAGCTATACCGCCCATGTCGATTACGCGTTTGAATCAGTTGAGCGGATCATGCGCGATGTTAATCATGGCTGGTTGCTGCGCTATATTCACATGAATGGCGCCAGCTTCTTTTTCATTGTTGTCTTTATCCATATTTTCAGAGGCCTTTATTACGGCTCTTATAAAGCGCCGCGCGAGTTGCTCTGGATTTTGGGTGTTGTCATTTTGCTCTTAATGATGGCGACTGCCTTTATGGGCTATGTATTGCCATGGGGACAGATGTCTTTCTGGGGCGCAACCGTGATTACCAATTTATTTTCGGCTATTCCGGGCGTTGGCGAAGCGATTGTATCCTGGCTATGGGGCGGGTTTTCTGTTGATAACCCAACCTTGAACAGATTTTTTTCTTTGCATTTCCTCCTGCCGTTCGTGATTGTCGGGGTGGTAGTACTGCATCTGGTAGCCTTGCACCGTTTCGGGTCAAACAACCCTCTGGGCATTGATACCAAAGGCCCGCAAGATACCTTGCCATTCCATCCTTATTATACCATCAAGGATTTCTTTGGCCTGTCTGTCTTTCTGACATTCTTTGCCGCGGCGGTGTTCTTCTTCCCGAATTTCATGGGTCACCCGGATAACTATATCCCGGCTAATGCCTTGCAAACCCCTGCTCATATCGTACCGGAATGGTATTTCCTGCCTTTCTATGCGATTTTGCGTGCGGTTCCAGACAAGCTGGGCGGCGTGCTGGCCATGTTCGGGGCGATTGCGGTGTTGTTTGTTCTGCCATGGCTGGACAGATCACCTGTGCGTTCCGGTCGTTTCCGCCCTGTCTTCAAAATCTTCTTCTGGCTGTTGCTGGCAGATTGTGTGTTGCTGGGCTATATCGGGGCAAAGCCGGCTGAAGGTGTATATGTATTAATCGGTCGTCTGGCGACGGTTTGGTACTTTGTACATTTCCTGGTTATCCTGCCTATATTGTCTGTGGTAGAGACCCCGCGTCCCCTGCCGCAATCTATTTCAAAACCCATCTTTAGCGGATCAGGTGGTATGGCTGGCGCAGCAGCTGCACCAAAGGAGAAAGTATAATGAAAAAACTTCTTTGTGTTATTCTGGCCTGTCTGTTTGCCAGCCCGGTTCTGGCCGCTGGCAGCGGGGGCGTGTTGAAACAGGGCGAATGGTCTTTTGACGGGCCGCTGGGTACTTTTGACAAAGCTTCCATGCAGCGTGGTCTTCAGGCCTATCGCGAGGTGTGTTCTGGCTGTCACTCGCTTAATTATATCGCTTTTCGCAATCTGGCTGATCTGGGATATAATGAGGATGAGGTAAAAGCCATTGCCGCTGAATATGAGGTAGAGGATGGCCCGAATGATGAGGGCGAAATGTTCATGCGGGCAGCGGTGCCAGCTGATCATTTCCCAGCCCCCTATCCAAATGAAAATGCGGCACGGGCGGCCAATAACGGGGCTTATCCGCTGGATCTGTCCCTGATCTTCAAAGCCCGTCCAAATGGGGCAGATTACCTTTATAGCTTGCTGACCTCTTATCAGGCAGCACCGGCAGATGTTAAAGTTCCAGAAGGGATGTATTATAATGCTGCCTATTCCGGCCATATGATCGCCATGCCACAGCCGCTATATGGTGATGATGTGACCTATGCTGATGGGGCAGATAGCTCGGTTGATGGGATTGCCAAAGATTTGGTGAATTTCTTTGCCTGGACAGCAGAGCCAGCGATGGAAACCCGCAAACGTACCGGCGTTGCGGTGATGATCTTCCTGGTATTGCTAACCGGCCTGTCTTACGGGGCGATGCGCTTTATCTGGGCAGATGTAAAAAAATAACCGCCCATTAAATCTTTATTGTCACGGGAAGCCGGATGTTTGCGCATCCGGCTTTTTTATGCAGAAAACCTGCATTAATTTATAGAAAATTAACGCATAGATAGAAATGCTTGCCAAAATAAATTTTTTAAAATAGCTTGTCTTTTTGAAATATATATCTTGAAACACACCTTATAGGGGAAAAATAAATTAGGTAAATTGAAAAATGGCAGAAACCTACACACACAGAGGTTCTTTTTTATCAGCCTTATGGCAAGGCGAGGTAAGGGAGATGACCTGTTATATGTTTCCTCGAAAGGGTGTGCAAGCGATACCATCTTCTGCTCTGGCGTTATTGCTGGCCGCCTGTAGTGGTTCTGGCGGCACGACCAAGACACCAGAAGAAGATGAGGATGGCGATGGGACAGGCACAACTGGGGCAGGGGATGACCATCTAAGCGGCGATAGCGGTGATGATTTTCTGTCTGGCCAGCTGGGCAATGATATTCTGGTTGGCGGGGATGGAGATGATGAGCTTTATGGCGGTGGGCTTCAGGGTAAAAATACGCTGACAGGCGGCAGGGGCGCAGATAAATTTACCCTTGTTAAAGGTGATCGCTCTACTGATACCATTACAGATTTTAGCCGCTCGGAAGGGGATAAAATCCTCTATGACCATATGAAGGATTCTGCTACCAATTTGGCAGCCTTCGGCTTACGCAAGGAATTGAATAGCGATAATAATCTGCAGCTGGTTGATGCCACCACAAACCATATCTATACGATTTTTGAAGGGTTGAACCAGCTATCGGATATCAGCATTACCGATTTTGAACTTATCTAGACATTAAAACGGAAGTGGAAAATATCTCCGTCCTGTACCAGATAATCTGAGCCTTCCACGCGCAGCTTGCCTGCTTCTTTTGCGCCGGCCTCGCCGCCATATTCAATAAAATCGGCATAGGCAACGGTCTCTGCCCGGATAAAACCGCGCTGAAAATCGGTATGAATAACCCCGGCCGCCTCAGGGGCTTTGGCATGGCGGTGGACTGTCCATGCGCGGGTCTCTTTCGGCCCTGCGGTAAAAAAGGTCAGCAAATCCAGCAGGCCGTAACCAGCACGTATCAGCCTATCAAGGCCAGCTTCTTCTAGTCCCAGTTCGGCCAGAAATTCTGCGGCATCTTCTTGGGATAAAGTGGCTATCTCTGCCTCAATCGCGGCAGAAACAATTACATGAGCTGCCCCTTGCCCGGCGGCCATTTCGGCTACCTTTGCGGACAGGGCATTGCCGGTTGCCGCGTCCCCCTCGCCCACATTGCACACATATAAAACAGGCTTTGAGGTCAAAAGTTGCAGGTATGGCAAGCGTGCCTGTTCTGCCTCGCTTAAATTCTGACAGGCGCGCGCTGGCTGGTTATCGGATAGACAGGCAAACAGCTTTTCCATCAGCGCCAGATCTGCTGCGGCCTGTTTATCCCCGCCGCGTGTTTTTTTGCTTAAAGCCGTCATGCGCCGTTCCAGACTATCAATATCGGCCAGCATTAATTCGGTTTCAACGGTTTCGGCATCTCTTATCGGATCAACGCTTTCTTCTACATGGGTGATATCTGTATCTTCAAAACAGCGCAGCACATGGGCAATGGCATCGACCTCGCGGATATTGGCTAGAAACTGATTGCCCAGCCCTTCGCCACTGGCTGCACCCCGTACCAGCCCGGCAATATCTACAAATTCCAGAAAAGTGGGCAGTATTTCTGCTGATTTAGCCAGACCGGCAATAGCCTCCAGGCGCGGGTCGGGCACCGCTACACGGCCGGTATTCGGCTCAATCGTGCAAAAAGGATAATTGGCAGCATCGGCGGCTGCGGTTTTGGTCAGCGCATTAAATAAGGTGGATTTGCCCACATTTGGCAAGCCAACAATGCCGCAATTAAAGCCCATTTTCATCTCCATTCACGATTGGTTTCTTGTTCTCGGGGGCAGGGGCGCGCATCGCAACTCTGGACGCAAATCCGGCCATATCCTTTTCGCTTAGACGCGTCGCTTCGGATGTAATAGCCGCCAATAGCGCATCCAGCCAGTCTGTCTGTTCCTGTTTGGTAAAATCAGACAAGACCCATTTATCGACATCCTGGCGTCCATCTGGCCGTCCTACCCCGATACGCACCCGCCAATATTCCTTGCCGATATGACGGTCAATATCGCGCAAGCCATTATGCCCGCCATGTCCGCCCCCCTGTTTCACCCGTATCTTGCCTGCGCCCAAATCAATATCATCATGGAAGACAAGGATATTTTCAGGGGCAATATCATAATATTTTGCCGTTTGCGCGACCGGCAGGCCAGAACGGTTCATATAGGATAAAGGCTTTAACAGACGGATTTTTGTTGTGCCGATAAGGCCAGAAGTCTCGGCTGCCGGTTTGGTTTGTCGCCAATCGGCAAAGCGATAGGCCTCCGCCAGATAATCAAGCGCCATAAAGCCGACATTATGCCGGTTTTTTGCATAAGATGACCCCGGATTTCCAAGACCGACCCATAGCATGGCGCGTAACTTCCTTCATAAAAATGATATCGGCTAGAATAATAAGTCGCGGTACAAAATAAAAGGGCTGGCAGGAAGTGTGACCCTGACAGCCCTATTGATTGCGTGTCTGCACCAGCAGGGCTTATTCTTCTGCTTCTGCTTCGCCTTGAGCTGCTTCGGCCTCTTCGCCGCCTTCAGCTTCTTCATCTTCGTTCTTCACGCCGCCGCCCGGTGATTGCAGGGTGGCAACGGTAAAGTCGCGATCGGTGATGGTCGGGGTTGCCCCTTCCGGCAATTCAATCGCGCTAATATGGATAGAATCCCCGATTTTGATATCATCCAGATCAACAGTGATCTTTTCCGGAATATCCCCGGCAGGACAGTTCAGTTCCACCTCGTGACGTACCACATTCAGCACGCCGCCAATTTTCAGGCCAGGTGACTTTTCATGGTTGATAAATTCAACCGGCACCGCTACCGCCACTTTTGAGGTTGCCCCAACGCGCAGCATATCCATATGTAATGGCTCGTCTGTCACCGGGTGCATTTGAATATCACGGGTCAGAACAGTGGTGTTCTTGCCATCGATAT
>Ga0181584_10001591_pt1 | contig 17308 bp, 9 predicted proteins | sample 071ome_30_FD_132462 | JGI IMG/M metagenome (GOLD analysis project Ga0181584, IMG submission 132462) | Coastal salt marsh microbial communities from the Groves Creek Marsh, Skidaway Island, Georgia - 071406AT metaG (megahit assembly) | ecosystem: Environmental > Aquatic > Marine > Intertidal zone... | reverse complement strand
TGTACCCCCCACCATACCCGCCTTGGTTGTATCCACCGCCATACCCGCCGCCATACCCGCCGCCATACCCGCCTTGGTTGTATCCACCGCCGCCGCCATACCCGCCACCTCCGTACCCGCCGCCGCCATACCCGCCACCTCCGTACCCGCCGTCGTAGCCTCCGCCGCCATACCCGCCACCTCCGTACCCGCCTTGCTGCTGCCCGTACCCGCCGTACCCGGTCGGCTGGAACGGATCTCCGCCGTTCACGATCGCGTTGATGCACTCCTTCGCCGCCTCGACGGCCGCCGGCTGCCCGCTCACGGTGATCTGGCACGGATCGCCACTCTGGTCGATCTGCAGCGCCGCCCGCGACTGCTTCTGAATGTTCTTGATCGTCTCGCCGCCGCGCCCGATGATCCGCCCGATGATGCTCTTCGGCGCGAGGACCACCTCGGTGTTTCCGATCCCCTCAGTCTGGCAAATGCGCTGGATGACCATCTGCGCCGCGCCCGGCTCCGCGTTGATCACCTCCCGCACCATCTGAGCCGCCCTTTCCACCGACTGGGCCGACCCAGTGATCGTTATCTCCCTGGCCACGTCAGGCGGGAAGTCCTGGTTGACGGAGATCTTCGCGTCGGACGCCGACTGCAGCGCCCGGATCGTCTCGCCCCCGCGCCCGATCACCTTGCCGACCATCGACGGCGGACATTCGACCATCGTCGACGTCTCGTCCTCATCAATCGCCAGGATGGTCGCCTTGGCGCTCTTCACCTTCTCCTCCGTCGAACCGACGACCGTGATCTCTCGCTCGGCCGCCCCCTTGGACAGGTGGTCCACCTGGATCTTGCACCCGGTCTGCTGCTGCATCATACGGATCGTCTCCCCCCGACGACCGATCAGCTTCCCGACCAGGTCGTGCGGCACCATGAACACCTCCCTGAACTCTGCGTTCGGATTGGACGGATTCAAAGGTTCCGGGCCCGGACCGGCAACGGCCGGGCTCGCGTCCGCCGGCAGCGACCCGCTCTTCTTCCGATCGGGGGCCTCCTTCTCGTCCTCCGCATCCTCCCTCGGACGCTTCGAGCCGTTGGAAGCTTCGGAGGTTGGGTTGGGCTCCTGCTCGTTGTGCTTTTTCTCGATTAGCTTGGCGGCAATCGCGGCTGCGGCGGCCTCGTCCTCGGCGGCCTCCTGCTCGTCCCCAGCGCCACTGTCGTCACCGTCTTCCCCAGCGTCCTCGGCGTCCGCGGCAGGCTCCGGCTCCTCTTCGGCGGCGGGAGAAGCGTTTTCATTTTCGGGCGAATCTTCTTCCTTTTGCTCCGCTGGCTCCTCCGCTGGCTCCTCCGCGTCCGCCTTCGAGCGGCGTGTTGTACGCACCATATTGCACAGACAAACGACTCGTATGTCGTCGGGTGTGCCTCACACTCAAGGAAGAATGGTATGTCCCAGTGACAGGCCTAAAGGGGCCTACCCTATATAGGGTGGGATCCAAACAGTTTTTCATCATAAGGTGGAGCCGCGTGTATGTATGGACAGACATCGCCTCTATTTTCATGTCCGAACGGCTGAACTAAACGAATCAGGAACAGAAGCAGAACGAACGATGATCAGGACAATGTCTCTCGGTTTGTCTGGGTTGGCGCGTCCGGGCGAGCGTGCTACACGGAAGCGGATCGTTACCTTGGGATCTTACAGGGGATCTTACAGGAGACTCGAGGAGGCGGTATTCGGACCGGGGCAGCCGGAAAAGCCCTCACCTCAGGTGGGTATTGAAAACTCGACCAACGTGCGCTCGCACGCCCTGACTCTGTCACTCTCTCACTCACTCGCGCTCCGCGCTCGTTCGTTCGTTCGCCAGGTCACGCTGTTTTTGTCCGATGGAACGGTGACTACGACGTCCATCAACGCGGGCATCACGGGCCCTCTCGGCCTTGACATGCCGACGATCGAGGGCGATCGGGAGCTGGAGATCTCTAGCGAGCTTGGGGTGGAGGCACTCTGGCTGGCGTCGTACGGATTGATTGGTTGGCCCGACCGGCAGGCGCTCTCACTCGCGCTGCGCTCGTTCGTCAGGTACTTCCGCGTCGCCGCCACGAACGGTATCGACGCGACTCGGCGGCTCTGGATCGAGGGATTCTATCGGGATATCGAGTACTTGGCCGAGAGCGTCCATCGCTCCATCGCGACGCGTGGCGGGGAGATCAACTCGATTGTCCTCGAGAAGGATGCGGCCGGCCAGCCGCTGGTGATGAACGTCGTTGTGCCGTTCCTGTTCGGGGTACCCGCCGAGCGGGCGAGGCTGACGGATGGGATCGAGCGGGGCGGTGGGATCATTCACTCCGAGATCCTGAAGCTCTACGTGGGACTCTAGACCGTCTAGAACTACACGTCAGACGTGTAGGGTTTTCCCGCAACGACAGAATCTCGCGATCGCGAGACCGAATTTTTTCATTTCATCATTTGTGCACTCCCTATTTTGTGTATTTGTATACTAATTGTATCATAAGAAGGACGACGGGCTCGTTTACAGCCCGGAAGAACAAACGAGGAGCGTGTCGTAGTAATGGACCTCGCCAACGGCTGTTGGTTGCCCCCGCACGTGCTCGCTGAAATACTGAAACACGTCCCAGGCGACGAAGCGCAAAACGTAACGGCCGTGTCCAAGCTGTGGAGAGCTTGCCTCTGGGAGTCTCGATCGATCGTCGAGTTCCGAGTCGGCGAAAGCGCCGACGCTCCCTCCGCTCCCTCCGCCGTCCACGAGCTCGCGGTCCGGTTCCCTCTGTCGACGACACTGCGCGTCGTGGCGCGTCCGTTGCGGCCCTTTGACCTTTCCAGGTTTTCGCTGTGCCGGCCGCTCGCGTTTCCTCCGCGGCTGTCGCGGCTGGAACTTCACAAGGTGCAGATCGACGCGGGCACGTTGGACGGCCTGCTGAACGCGTCGCAGCTTCGGGTGTTCAAGTGCTGCCACGTGGAGTTCATCGACGTCACGCGGTGGAAGCATTCCGTTCCAGTCGCGTCGTCGGCTTCGGGAGAGCCACATCCGCCGGGTCCGGCCAGCGTGAGGAGTCTGAGCCTGACCGACTGTCAGTTTCTCACAGCGCGGGGCGTTGGGCGGCAGGCTGAGAAGAAAAAGGCGCTGAGTGCATTTCTGAGGGCGTTCAGCGGCGTCGCGGAGCTGACGCTGGAGAGCATGGAGCTGTCGGATGGCCTGCTGGGCGAAAGCCTCGCGGGCCTCGGCGACCTGACGACGCTGAACCTCGCCGGGTCCCGGGGGTTTTCGTATCGCGCCATATCCCGAGTGCAGCGATTCAAGCTCAAAGAGCTGGTACTGTCGGCCTGCTACGTCCTGAACGACGACATGTGTCGCGTGATCTGCACGGTCTGCCCCGGCCTCGAAGTGCTCGGCGTCTACGAGGGTCAGATCTCGACGACGATCGTGAACCTGATCAGCAGTTTGAGCCACCTGAAGACGCTCGATATGGGATACAGCGACGGAGACGTGTCGCCAATCGATCTCCAGCGGATGCTCGCCAAGCTGGGCAAGGGCCTCCGCGTGCTCAACCTCGGGGGAGTCGAGGCGGTCAACGATTTCGTGATGCTTGAAATTGCGAGGATGAGGTCGTTGAAGCGGTGTGCATTGACTTTGGCATGCATGCGTCGGCGATCGCCGCCACCGACGCTCTCACTCGCGCCACACGCTTCGCTCGTTCGCATCGCTCGCATCGGAAAGGCTGGACATATCTGGATGTCCGAGCGTGACGAGCGACGGATACGGGAGCCTGCGCAAGCTCGAGTCGCTGGAGGAGTTGAGCTGCGGCTGGACGAGCACGTTCGGGGACGACGAGGTCGAGACGCTGCCAGCGTCGATTGTCGACTTGGACGTGTCGTACGCGTCTCGGCTCACCGACGTCGGACTGGCACGCGTGTCCGAAAGGCTCGCTGGGCTTCGACGGCTCAAGCTGACGAGTTGCAAAGGGCTGACGAGCGAGGGAATACGAAAGCTGTCCCAGCGTCGGGGCTTGCGAACCGTGGCGTGTTAGACAACGAACCTCCTCCTACTTCTTTCGCTTCTTCTTCCACATTCCGCTCTGCCCGCCGCTCTTGAAGTCGGCCTGCTGCTGCTGCAAGAAGCTCATCGCCCGCTTGGCCGAGTTGTCGAGCCTCGTGTGCAGCCGCGCCTTCTCCTGGTCCCTGACGTTGGCCATGAAGCTCGCGTCCTTCCGGAGCTCCCGGATGGCGCCACGTTCCTCCTTGCGCACCATCTTCTTCAGGCGACGCTCCTCGGCACGCTGCCTGTCGGGGTCGTAGTCCTTGCCCCTGACGAACGACTCCTCGAACTTGGGGTTGTACTGCTTGGCCTGCGGCGCGTTGTTCATCGCCGCGATGTGCACCGGAGCCCTCGCGCCACTGATGCGCTGCGACTTGTCTCGGACGTCCCCGAGGACGTCCTTGACGGCCCGGGCGGTGGTCGGACTGAAGAAACTCCCGTCGGACGACGTGTGGGCCTCGAGCGCTTCGAGCGGAGTGACGACCGGGTCGAACAGCTCCTCGAATGCGTCCAGGTCGACACTGTCCGACGCGGCTCGCACGAGCTCGACGACGGCGTTCAGGAGAGAGTCCGAGAAGGCGCATGTCCGGAAGACGTCGTCGTCGTCCCGGGAGGCGGCCGAGAGGCATGCCGTCAACGACAGCGCCGGTCGATGACCGGCCGACCTGCCATGCGTGTCTGCGGCGGTCTTGCCCCTGTTGCCCCGCTTAGCCTTCCCTTGGACCTGCTCTGCAAACGCAGCCCTCGGAAGCGACCGCATCCACGCGTGGTCAGAGTCGACGTTCATCTCCGCCTCAAAGTCGATCGACGTGAAGGCGGCGAACGACCGCAGCAGAGACGTCGCAAAGCCGAGCACCTCTGGCGGGAACCGTCCGGACCGAGCGTGGGCGCCCAGGAGCAGGTGGGAGACCAGGAGGCCCTTGACGGCGTGCGCGGGTTTGACGACCGGGCATAGCGTGAGTGCCGCGCCCAAGAAGGTGTTCAGGGGCGTGAGCACCGGATGCCGTTTGTCCGTGACCGGGTAGATGTCCATGAGCAGCTTGGCGAGCAGGATGACCCGCGTGAGGGGCCACGCGTCGGAGCGCCGCACGCCGTCCTTCAGGTTGGCCTTCATGGTCTCGTGCTCCTTCTCGAGCCTTGCGCGCGACAAGGAACCGGAATAGTACGGAACGTACGGCGTCAGCTCCACGATGTGCGGGACGAGCGCGTCCATCGCGTCCAACGGCACCTCTGGCCGCCCGGCCAGCGAGATGAAGTGCTGCATGACGCATCCGTACAGGGTCTGCAGCTTCTTCCTCCCATCCTCCGACAGAGCCGACGCGTTGTACGCGCGGACGCGGTTGAGCATCTCGCCGACTTGGTCCGGCTCGAGGTCGTGCATCATCGCCTTGTACTCTTCGTATGACGCCGGCAGCGAGGGGGTGAACGTCATGTTGAGGGCCGTGTCGTCGTTGTCATCGTCGATTGCGTCGTTGGCAGCACCTGTCTCGGCCTTCTTCTTCCTCCCGACGGCGACAGGTTCATCGGCCTCGTCCTCGTCCTCAGAAGAAGACTCATCCGACGACTCGGCGTCCTCGTCCTCGTCCTCGTCGTCATCAGACGACCTCTCCTCCTCCTCCTCCTCCTCCTCCGACCCATCGTCGTCCTCGTCGTCCTCGACCGTCTTTTTCAGGATCCCTTTCACCTTGTCGACAGCCGCCCCGCCCCGATGTCGCTCCAGCAGCGCCGCAGCGATGTCCCGAAACTTGGCCTGCAGCGGATGATCCCCGGCCGCCTGCGCCTGCCGCCTGGCCTCCAACGCACTCACCGCATCCCCTCCCTCCCCATCCACATCACTCCCATCACTCCCATCACCATCGCTCCCGCTGCTGCGCTCCTCGCGACGCTTCGCCTTGAGCCTCGCCCGCCTCGCCGCGTACCCGCCAGCCCTCTCCCCCACGCCGACACCCCCACTCCCACCCCCGAAATCATCCTCCAAGTCGTCCCCGCCCGCCTCCCGCCTCCTCCTCGACCGCTCCAACTCTTCCAGCCTCGCCGCCTCCAACCCAGCGAGCTCCTCCTTCGTCAACGTCCGCTCCCCCGCCTGCGCCTTGGCCTCGAACACCAGCTCCCTCGCCAGCGCGTCATACGTCCGATCCGCCGCCGTCATCATCCGCTTCCCCTCCTCGTTCGTCTCATACCGCGACCCTTTCGCCCGCATCATCTCCCCCATGCCACCCTGCCCCGCCAATTGCTGCCACGCCAGGTCCAACGCGTCCGTCTCCTCCATGTCCTCCTCCCGCTGCTTGCTCTTCATCGCCTTGTACATCTTCGACTTGGCAATCACCTCCTCCATGATCTCCTTCTTCGACTTGAACCTCTCTTTCTCCTCCCCGTCCCCGTCCCCGTCCCCGCCCCCGCCCATCCTCGCGCCACCCCCGAAGTTATACTCCTCCAGGGCCGCGTCGGCCGCCCCGTCGTCCTCCGCCCCCCAGAACCCCCCGCCCCCCTCGCCCCCCTCGCCCACCGCGTCCTCCACCCGCTTCCCCTCGTGCGCCAACTCGAACAACGCCCCATACTCGTCTCTCTCCTCCCCGACGTCCTCCCCGCCCTCCCCGTCCCCCAGCGAAAACTTCGACCCCCTCGCCGCCAGCTCCTTCATCCGCTGCTTCTGAAACCGCATCAACGCCTTCTCCTCCTGGCTCAGAGTCGAGTCCCCCTCCCCAAACCGCCGGTCCAAGAACGCATTCGACTTCCGCATCTGCTTATACTCCACCAACAACGTATCCCGCCGCTTCTCCACCGCAGCCGACCGCTTCTGCGCCACCCGCATCTTGTCCGCCCCCTTTTGCTTCTTGCCCAGCACGTTGAACTTCTTCCGAGTACGAATCTGCTCGAACGGATTGGACGACGACGAACCCGACTTGTTCGCTGCGAGCCGAGGCGCGGGGGGTGAGCACCGGTACCCGGGTGCGTGTCACGAGAACGGTGGGTGGCGCATCGCGCCGAGCCCCGGCATGCAACTCGTGTGCACAGAACGTACCGGCCATCTTCGCCTTGTGCGCGACCGCAGACGTCGCCCGTTGTTTGCCCCCTCCTCCTCCAGAGCGCGGTCGTCTCGCTTTGGCCGCCATCGTGTACAGACGCGCGACAGAAAAGAATCTGCAAACCGTCCCTGACGGCATTTCAAGGCCTTCCGCGCTGCTGCTCACGGTCACGGTCACGGTCACGACTGCTATCGTGTAGTCGTGTAATCGTGTAGTCGTGAAGGTCGTGCCGCGCGCTCACGATTCGAGAATTCGAGAACCCCTTCGTATTCGAACGACGAGATGGCCCCACGCGCTCGTTCTCGGTCCGCCTCGAGAACGAGACGCGGCGGGGGGACACGTGCGAGGGCACGCACACCGTTGTCGACACGGCCACGTCCCGACCCCGTCCCCGTCCCCTACCCCGACCCCGTCCACCTCGGCACGCTACCCGGTTCCTCTTCGTCCCTCGGACCGTCACCTTTCTCGTCCTGGGTCTCCTCCTGCTGACCTACTACTCCCACGCCCTGGACGTTACCCTGACCTCCACGTCAACCCTGTCGAACACCAAGAACGGGATTTATGCCGTGGTCTGCGTGTTTCTGGGCTACAGCGCGGTGCAGGGCCGCGGGTCGTCGCATCTGACCCGGCCGCATCCGTCCTTCTGGAAGCTGGTGCACGGCGTGATGGTCTGTTATCTGCTGTTCATGGTGTTTCTGCTGTTTCAGACGGTGGGCGATGCGAGGCAGTTTCTGAAGCACCTGTATCCCGAGTTGGGGGTCGAGCTGGAGGAGCGGGCGTACGGGGCGTCGTGCGCGCTGCTCGTCGACGACGACGACGGGAGTCCCACGGGAACCCGCATGAACTGGGGTGCGATCAAGGCGACGTTGTTTGACGAGTTCGTGGTGGCGCATACGCTCGGATGGTGGGGCAAGGCCTTGATTTTGCGGGACACGAGCATGCTGTGGGTGGTCAGCGTCGCGTTTGAGCTGATGGAGCTGACGTTCCAGCACCTGTTGCCGAATTTCAACGAGTGCTGGTGGGACTCGTGGATCCTGGACGTGGCAGTCTGCAATGCGATCGGGATTTACACGGGAATGTGGACGGTGCGGTACTTTAACGGGAAGGAGTACGACTGGGCGGGGATGGGCATGTCGGCGCAGCCGACGTTGTTGGCCAAGGCGACGCGCTCGGTGCTGCAGTTCACGCCGGCGCGATACGACGTGTTTGAGTGGGGCCTGGGGACGTGGTTTCGGTCGCCAAAGCGGTTTTTGCAGTGCTTCTTTCCGGCGGTGATCATCCTGCTGTTCGAAGTGAACCACTTTTTTTTGAAGTACGAGCTGTGGGTGCCGCCCAGGAACCCGCTCAACACGATCCGGCTGACGGTGCTGTTCCTGATCGCGGTGCCCGGGATCAGGGAGTATTACGAGTATATCGAGCTGAACGACGCGAGGACGCCGTTCACTCGGCTGGGCGTGTACGCTTGGACCGGCGTGGCGATTGCGTTTGTCGAGATGCTGATGATCGTCAAGTTCGGCCGCGGGATGTTCGACGCGCCGTGGCCGACGCGGGTGCTCGTCGCATGGGGGAGCGTCTTCGTGCTGTTCGCCATCGTCATGCCCGTCTGGGTCTGGAGGTCGGGGTGGGAGGGAGGAGGAAAAAAATGGAGGAACCGGCGACGACAAACGACAGCCGCCTGAGATTTTGTCCTCGTCATCGTGTTGTATTACAACGAGAAAAATCTCAACTACCTACTATCGGGGAATGGGAAATGAATGAAAAACAAACATACACGATTAGGGCTTTGCGTCGATCAGCGCCGTGATGTCCACGGGCTTCTGCGCTGCGTGCGGGTGCTCCGCCCCCTTGTACACCTTCAAGTGCGTGAACAGCCTACTCCCCAGCCTCCCCTTCGGCAGCATCCCCTTCACCGCCTTCTCCAAGATCCTCTCCGGAACCCGCTGCCTGATCTGCTCCAGCGTCTCCTGCTTCCAGCTTCCCGGCCTCCCCACCGCGTGCCTGTGGTAGATCTTCTGCTCCTCCTTCCTCCCCGTCACCGCCACCTTATCAGCGTTCACCACGACCACAAAACCACCCATATCCATCGACGGCGTATACCCCGGACTATGCTTCCCGCGAATATGGTTCGCCACCAGCGCCGCAACCCGCCCCAACGTCTTGCCCTCGGCGTCCACAATGTACCAGTTCTTATGCACTGCAGCCGCGTCGGACCCAGTCGGATAGTACGTATCGTTCCAACGGTCCACCCCGAGCGACTCCACTGCGCTCACCTTGACGGAGCACCTCGGCGCCCCGCGCAGCAGCGGCGACCGCGCGACCAAGGCCGGCCTGGAGCCCGCATTCACCTGCAAATTCGTAGCACGCATTGGACGTGAGTGACTGACTGACGGATAGCAAATACATATATACATACGAGAGAGAGAGAACGGAATGGACGGGTAGAAAAGCACGAAACGCGGCAATTCCACCGGCTGCCGTCGATTCGGTCCGAAGCACGTACCTGAGAATGCCTTGTCGTCCTCACACTCGTCGCCCTGGCGCCGACGACAGAAACACTCGCAGTCATCATCGTCGTGTTTGTTGGAGGTAGTATAAAAGCAAATGCGCGTCGCGACGGCCAATGCGCATGCTGTGCGTGATAGGTGATAGGAGGGACGACGGCAGCCATCAGTCTCGCGTTGGCGCTTCGTTCGGCCTAGACACGGCCAATGCGCTATCCCTTCCATTGTTATAGTACTATTTTCGTCCATTGGTGGCCATCGACAGGACTGATACGCATCTGTGAAGACGAACGAGTGCGAATTCTCAGGATGGTCTTTACTCTTCAGACGCAGTCTGGTACGTTGGTTCTGCCGTGGTGTTGGTCGTATTGTGGACGAATTGGTATCAGTCGTTTGTTTGAGGGTGGGCGGGGCGGGCGGCGGCGGTATCTGCGTCAGCATGGCGAATCGGCCACGCTCGGATGCGCCGAGGAGCTGTCTCACGACTCACGACTCACTACTATTTTCGCTCCTGTTTATTTGACAGTCTCCGTTCGGGGCGTGACGTTGCGGCCGGCGGTGTGCACGCGCCGTGTGGTGGTGTCTCAGGCGATTTGTGCCCGTTATCGCGGGCATGGGACGGATCTGAGCAAGGTGCCGGAGTTTCAGCGCCACGAGAAGGACTCGGGGAGTCCGGAGTCGCAGGTGGCGAGGCTGAGCGCGCGGGTGGTGCAGCTGACTGAGCACTTGAGGGAGCATAAGACGGATTATTCGACGAGGCGCGGGTTGATGGCGATTCTGAGCAAGAGGAAGCAGCTGTTGAAGTACCTGAGGAGCAACGACAAGGCGGCGTACGACAGGTGCATCGAGGGGCTGGGCATCAGGCAGATCAAGTAGTGGTCGAGTGATCCAGGGATGACGGACATTTTTTCTAGGTAGGTCGCTTATTTATACTTCCTATGCCATTGATTGCTGTTGTAAAAAAGACAACGTCGCGAGTCGTATTCGGTCGCTACCACTGGATGGTCTTGTCGCTGTCGGCGACGGCGCGCCGGGTGGCGGCATCGAGGTCGGCCATCCGGCGGAGGAAGTCGTCGGCCTCGGTGGCTTTCTTCTCGTCTACGCCTTCGCCCTCGTCCACACGTAGCAGGGGCGGGCCGGCCGCGTGGCGCTCGATCCGGGTCTTGACCTCGACGTCCTGCTTGGCGATGGTCTCTTTGAGTGCCGTCGAGTTGATTCCGGCGGCGTTGTACGACTCGTACGTCTCGTGGACGGCCTCCATCTGGGCGTCGACCTGCTTGAGGATGGTGCCGTCGGCGTCTTGGTAGCCCTTTGTCATGGCCTGGTACTGCATGTCCAGGGCGTGTCGCTCGTTGGCGACGGCTTCATCGGACTCCTGGTAGGGTTCGGCGTCGTTGGGCGGGGCGCGCTGGAGGGTGCCGAGGGTGAAGTCTGCAGATGTCGAAGGTGCCGAAGGGTTGTCGTCGTCGGTGGACCCCGCGACGGCCCGGCCGGCGTCGTCGTCTTTGGCTGCGACGATGATCGGGGTCGAGTCGGAGCTGTCCGGGTTCTGGACGAGCAACGCGTCGTCGGAAGGCGACGGCATCGTTCGAGTTTTCTTCCCGGACGCGTTGAAGACGCGAGGGTTTCGTTCGGCGGCGGGTGTTGGGTCTCTGGCGGGCGCGTGAGCGAGGGTGTTTTGGTTTCTTTGTTCTGTTCTGAGCCAATCGAGAATGGAGACTGAGACTGACGGAGCGAGGGAGTTCCGTCCATTTGTCTTGGCTCGGTGAGAGACACCCCGCCGTTGACAGGTCTCGGGTCGCTCCTTCGGTCACGGCGAGGCTGCGGACGTTGTGTATGTTGCGTGTGCTGCGTAATGTGCGTCCCAGGCACGTTGCGCTCGGGTCGCCGCCGCCGACGTTCCGCCGACCGTGCTCCGATCGCGGCCGCGGGCATACAGACGCCTGCCACCTACACGACGGACGACCTCGGAGTGGCATAGCCAGCAACACGCACACTCGAACCCGCAGTCACAGACACACTCACAGTTTTCTCCTCGCGAGGAAGGATTCTCTCGATCATGATCGATTCTCTTGATCAAGAGAATCCTTCCAAATCGCTATCTATCCTGACTCGCGACCCAAGCTGAAGGCGGGCATCAGTCTCGTCCCGCTCGCCCTTCTGTTCACAAAATAAACACTTGAGTAGTTTAGCTCCATCCGAAGGCGCCGATCAGCCGAGCAAGCGAGGTGCAAGCGAAGTGTAGCTGGAGTGGGAAGATCCACCTGGCTGAAGGATTCGCCTCGCCTGCTGGTTGTCGTCCAAATCGGCGGCACCCGCTTGAATTGTCACGTCGTTACCTGGTTGGCTGCGAGGATCCCCGCCGACGCTTCGATCGCGGCCAGGCGACGTGCCCACCTGCATTCAGACGAATCCCGTCGGGGGACACTTAGGTTCTGTTCTGATGACAGCCACTGTCGGCATGGCTTCGGGTAGCGCTCTGAACCAGCCGGAAAACGTGATCGATCAGGGAGCCGATCAGGGAGCCGGACCGGAGCGGTCGTTCAGCGTGCCGGCGTCGTCCTTGTCCGATAGCGACGGCGATCAGACGTCTCACAGAAGGATGATGAACGGTAGCCACGGTAGCCGCAACGGTAGCCGCAGAAACTTAGAGTCGCACCCGGTCGACGCCCCGCGGGTGCGCGGCCGGGTCAAGTGGTTCAATTTCCACAAAGGATTCGGCTTTATCACGATGGATGATGAGGACGATGAGGTGTTTGTGCACCAGAGCAACATCAAAGTTGACGGGTTCCGCTCCCTCAAGGAAGAGGAGGAGGTAGAGTTCGACCTGGTCATCGGGGAAGACGGCAAGAAGAAGGCGTTCAACGTGACTGGTCCGGACGGTCGGCCGCCGCAGGGTGTCGGGGAGGACTTGTTGCAGCTGCATCCAAAGATGCATAGGGGGATGCACCGGGGGATGTACAGGGGGATGTACCGGGGGATGAACATGATGAACATGATGATGAATGTGCCCAATATGTCCGGAATGACGGCTAACGGGCAGGGGAACCCGCTTGGCGCGAGGGCCCTGCGGCCCGCCGGCCCGACACCCGCACAGGCTACGTACGGAAACCAGGCCACGGGCAACGTGTCTCCGTCTAACGGCACCATGTCTCCCGACGCGCACATGGGCGCCGGCGGCGCGGGCATGGGCGCTGGCACGGTCGCCGACGGGCAGCAGCAGGCCGCGGGCGCTGCTGGCAACATGGGCACCGGCCAGCAGGCCTACTACGGCCAGATGCAGCCGATGTTCTACCAACAGGCATACTACCAACTCAACGAATCCGGGTACCCGCAGGCGTACCCGATGTCCCCGACGCACGGCGGCCACCAGGGCTACGGCGGATACAACCCGGCGTGGTACGGCGGGCCTCGCATGCCGCCCCCCGGAGTCCCCGGATACAGTAGCGGACTGCAGATCGTCGTGCACAATCTGCCCTGGGACTGCTCTTGGCAGGAATTGCGGACCGCCTTTCAGGACATCGGCCCCATCGAGCGGGCCGACGTGGTCTTTGACAGCCATGGACGGTCGCGCGGCTTTGGCATCGTGCGGTTCGCCTCGCGGGAAGCGGCCCAGCTCGCAGTCGAGAAGATGAACGACGCGACCATCAGCGGCCGAGTTGTCTCCGTCAGGTTGGATCGGTTTGCATGAGAAGTTGATTCATTGATTGATTGATTGAACGAATTGGTTGCATTACTGGCTCGTCGTCGTCGTCCGGACAAATACACGCAGCTCCCCGCGATCGGCCCTGGTCACGCGCAACGTCTCGTCCAGGTAGACGACGTCGAACGAACTCGAGTTGTACGCTTCGAGCACCTTCTTCACCTCGTCGACCACGACGTTCCAGTCGCCCTTGTCGTTCCCGCCCAAAGACAGCTCGGGCAAGCCCCCAAACCAGCCGTTCACCCCACCCTGCGCATTCAAAGTCGTCGAATCGTACCGTATCGTCACCGTCGCCGCCCCCTCCACCCGATACCCGTGCTCCAACCTCGCCACCACCACTGGCGCCTCCCCCAGCCGCTCCAACTGTGCCGCCAACACCGGCACACCATCCAACACGGGCGGCCGCAACGCCAGCGTCACCACATTATCCAACCGCTTCCCGGGCACGTCAATTTCCTGCCGCACGTCCACAATCCTCGGCAGCAACGGCTTGGTCACCCGCCGCACGACCTCATTATTCGCAAGAAACGGCCAGTTGCCCGCAAACTTTGTATTCCCAGGCACAAACTCACTGCTATACTGCAGCGTCCACACCCCGCCCAGCGCCCCCTCGTCCAGATCCAGACGCGGCGCCGGCGAGGCGGCGCAGAGCGCCTCCACCGCCCGACTGACGTCCCTCGCAACGTCCACCCCCGCTGCGTCCAGACCGCGGTCCAGATCGCTCGTCGACGCGAGCACGGCGTCCTTCAGAGATCGAGAACGAGAACGAGAGAGCGCGCTGGTCGCGCTGGGCGCGTCGGCGTCGTTGGTCGTGTTGCTCGCCGAGCAACACGTGCGAGTCGCCACGTGCGAGTCGCCTGTCCTCGAGTTGCTTTTCGTTCCCAGCGTCCTCCCGGAGACACTCGGAGGCCCACAGGGCCGCGTGATGACCACACGTGGTGTGATATTCATGGTCGAAGAGAGATACGAGTGAGAGAAAGGCCGGACTCGAATCGACTCGCTCTCTTGATCAAGGCTCTCGGGCAAATGAGAGACAATTCAAATGAGAGACACCCCTGTCCTCATCCACGAGCGCCTTCACGTTGCACGGACCGTCCACGGTCGACGGCGGCCCCGGCCTCGGCCACGGGTGTGACGAGAACGATTCCGAGTACGACGAAGTGGACCGGCCCGTCGCGCGTGGCGGCCACAGCCATGACCAGGCATCCGTCCGGGACGAACTGACCACTACGCTGGGTCTCTCGGGGAGGTCGTATCGGATGCCGTCCGAGCCATAGCCATAGCTACGTCGTCGTGGTAGGCGCACCCTCTGGGAAGCCCACTCTCCGAGAGCTCCGCCTGCGGCTGCATCCGGGCCGATCGGTGGACACCGAGTTCGTTGTTCTTCACGAGACGGTGAATACGCAACAACTCAATCTATCACTCGGCAGTTACGATCTTTGGGACCAGTGCGTGGCATCTCAGCGGGGAATCGCCAGTAGAGTACGGCGCGTGCCTGGGATTCTCGTCGGATCAAGCAACTTCCGGACTGTCCATCCCACGCCGCATTCGCACCGTCGCGTTCGCTCTACAGCCGTCCACGGGTCGTCGTTTCGTCGGCGGTGAAGTACGTAGCGCCCGGGTGATACGAGAGAGCGGCCCGGGGCGAAAACACGGAACGCGGAGCAAAAGGGCTAGCCCAGCGCTGGCAAAAACAAGGCGAGATGAGCGGCAACAACAACAACAGTAGCAATCACAACAATGCGCGCGGCAAGAAGGCTGCGACCGTCCTGTTCGGGCAGTCGTCGAACGACGGGGGCTGGCAGGCTGCGATCCATATGGTGGTCAAGCGCATCGGCCGGCACTATGGGTTCCAGGCGTTCAACGCGGTAGAGCAGGGGCGCAACAGGACGTACACGCCGGCGACCATCTTCCTGGTCACGGATCACCTGCATCATCTGCTGGTGAAGAATTACATGCGTCGGGATAAGACGTCGGCCGAGGACGAGGAGAAGTTTGTGCGGGCCGTTTTCAGGCTGCACGGGGGCATCTTCCAGGCGTACAAGGACTGGTGCTCGCACGTGGACCTGATGGAGCGGCTTCCGGAGCTTGAGTACGGCCGGTGTGTGTCGAAGCGGGGGGAGAGCGTGCTGGAGTGGGAGTACAGGCTGGAGGAGCTGGCGCTGTACTTTCTCATCTACACCGAGGCGGCCAACATCAGGCACTGTCCCGAGCTGCTTTGGTTCCTGTTCTGGATCCTGAGAAACTCGTTGGATCGGGCGTCGGCGGTGATGGGCATCTCGGCCAACGACCCGAGGTCGGCCTATCAGGCCGTCTACTCGGAGGAGCATCGGGCCATCATCCGCAAGCAGGAGCACCTGAGGCACAGGCACCACGAGATGATCGACGGGATGCGGCGCGACTATAACATCAAGGCCAACGGAGACCTGAGGGAGATGGGCGAGCTGATGGGCATCAAGGCCCGGGTCATGGACAAGGTGCGGTCGTCCATCGGCAACGTCTTCGAGGCCGACCTGGTCGCCGACATGATCGTGTACGGCGACTCAGGGGCGTTCGTGGATAAGATCGTCGAGCCCGTGTTCAACTTCTTCGCGAGGGAGGTCCTCGAGAAGAAGCAGCGGGGCAAGGACATTGCCGCGCGGGTGGCGTACGACGACTGCAACGAGAGCGTCTGTTCCAGGGACAGGGTCGCGCGCGTGCTGTCCGATCTAGGGTGCACGATCAGGAGGAGGCGCGTGATCAATTACGACGCCGATCCGTACACCACCCTGCTCGCCATCGGGAGCGAGGGCCAGAAGATGGTCAACACGGCCACCAACCAGGTCGAGTTCCAGATCACGAGCTGGAACTTCCAGAGTGCCATGAAGTGGTGGTCGAGGAACGTGTTCGGGAAGACGTTCGTCGAGCGGAGGTCGTGGCTGACGATGGGGAGGGCCTTCTTCAGGGTGTGGATGCTCCTCGTCATGGAGTTCCAGACGCTCTGCGTCTGCCTGTGGGGCTGGGAGAACGCGACCTATCGCTGGTACTGGGTGACGACCCTTGTCGCCACGCACGCGTTTGGAAACCTATGTTACGAGGTAGCGGGGGTCTGGACCCAGCGCGGCAACAGGGAGGTGCGCCTGCACGGCAACCCGTTCTGGAGGCACCACGCCAGGGGCGTGCTCGAGTGGCTGGTCATCCTGGCCGTGCTTGCGCTGTGCTTCACGGCACAATGGGTCAATTACTTCCCCAACACGCCCAACATATGGTGGTATGCGGCGGGGGCCTACACGGGCATCGCCGTCTTCCAGGCCGTCCTGTCCCAGCGGGACGGGTACTGCGTCTCGCTCACCAACTCGACGGCCTCGCTGTTCAGGAAGTGTCACTTGTACCCCTTCGCATGGCTCTTTGAGTTCATCGGGAGGTCGAGCGCTCGCGGCCCGGCCGAGCAGCACCTGGCGCCGTACCAGCTCAGGGTCGGCTGGGCGACGTACCTGTCCAACGCCGTCTTCTGGGTTCTGGTGATCGCATGCAAGGTGACGTTTGACTGGTTCGCCGTCATGGCGACGATGAAGAACTCGGTCATCGCCCTGTTCAATTACGGCAGCTGGATGGGCTACGATCCCGCAACCGGCGAGGACACCGGCTACGACCTGGACATCATCCTCTGCATCGGCAGGGTCATCCCGGGGTTCATCGTCATCATGAACGACATGCAGATCTTCTACTACATCGTGGGGGCGTGTGTCGGGGGCCTCAAGGGGCTCCTCCAGCTCAACCTTGGCTCGATCACGTCGTTCCAGGAGCTGGTGCTCACCTTCCACAAGGCGCCCCAGTACTGGGGCAAGCGGTGCCTCTCGCACCAGGGAAAGATCAACATCCAAGAGCGTGTCCGCCGGGTCATGAAGGATCCCTCCGCGTCCGGCGGCGGTGGACACCACTTCGGCCAGCGGGACGCGACCGGTGCCGGCCTCGGCCTGGACGACCACACGGGCCTGGTGTCCGAGCACGTCTTCGACGCCACCGCCTCCATCCTTTCCACGTCCGGACGCCGTGAGAGCATATCTGGCG
>Ga0181584_10001589_pt1 | contig 17319 bp, 12 predicted proteins | sample 071ome_30_FD_132462 | JGI IMG/M metagenome (GOLD analysis project Ga0181584, IMG submission 132462) | Coastal salt marsh microbial communities from the Groves Creek Marsh, Skidaway Island, Georgia - 071406AT metaG (megahit assembly) | ecosystem: Environmental > Aquatic > Marine > Intertidal... | reverse complement strand
CGCGTCCGGCGCGTCCGACGCGTCCGACGGCTGCCCGCCGTCGACCCCGGCACCACGGAGCTCGGGACTCGTCAGCTGTTGGCTCATCCACGTCGAAAAACTGTCGCCGTTTCGACCGATGAAATCCACGTAACCCATGTGCCGTTCGTACTCCAACGCCTGTCGACACTTGGCGACCAGCGGGTTGGCCTCGGCCCGGTGCTTGGAGTTGAAGTCCTCCATCAGTCGCTGCCGGGTCTCCTCCGGGTAGTGATGGATCGAGTTTCGAGGCACCTGCCACTGGTGCTTGATCGACGTCACGTCTGCTGCCTGGGTCTGCGCCTTCTGGCTCGTGCTCGCCTGCGCGCTGCCACGCGTGTTGTCGCTGTTCGAGGCCGGAGACGCTGCGCAGACGGTGTGGGCGCGAGGGTGGGAGCGGGGCCGGGCAGGCCAACACCTGCCGGTGGGGATGGTGGGGATCGCAGAGCTCGCCATCGGTGTCGCTCGTAGTAGTAGTAGGATGGATGCCTCGCCTGTCAGCGCTTTCAACGCACGATATGCGCTGCTTCCGTGCATAGAAGAGCGCGTGAAAGACGAAAAATTTGAATTTTCCCTTTGCCGACTTCAACCGAGAAGATCGACCTCGCGATCGCGAGTCCCTTCGCAGCGAGCGACTTCACGCGCTTCATACGCATGCCCATACGCATACCCATACATTGCGATACCATGCTCGCGATGGTATCATTCGGCGGCAAATGCGCGGCCGCAACGCGCAGTGCGCCGGGCCGTCGTCGTTGCATTCCGCATTATCGCCATCAGCCAAAACGTGCGGCCCCTCGTGCCGCGTCCTCCTCTTCGGACAAGCCTTCGTACCTCTACGAGAGCACGTACGGGCTCCCAGTCGTCCAGCGGACCCTGGACTACGCGGCATTGCTGCGGGCGCTCCGAGAGGAGTCCATCGAGTCGGTCGGATTTTTCACGCAGCGCGGCCACGCCTACCTGGAGGGTCCGTGCCTGGTGACGTTCAAAGACGGGACCGTGGCCCAGGCCATCTGGCCTCCACGAGACGCGCGGTTGTCGTATGCGATGGAATCGCACAACGTCAGGGGCTACCGTCTGGACACGCCGCCGACGCTGAAGGAGCTGCAGCCGTCCCGGGGGCTGGGCGAGGCCGCGTCAAACTTTCTGGTGAACTTCATGCCGTACGTGGCCGTCGGAATGGTGTACGCGGCGACGACGTATATGAAGTGGAAGAAGGGGGACGCCGAGGACCGGGTGAAGATCAAGGCGGTCGAGCTGCAGGAGAAGAAGAGGAAGGAGGCGGAGGAGCGGGCGGACCAGTTTTTGCTGGACGCGGGCGTGCTGGTGCAGCAGGGGTGGACGGTGGATCAGCTCTACGACAAAGCGGTGAAGAGCGGCATTGTCGGCGTCGAGCGGGAGCAGATCGAAGAGGTGGTCGCGCGGGCGCGGACGATGGCGCGTGAAGCAGATGATGCGGCCGAGGTCAAGTCGGAGTATAACTCGAAGGAGGCCGCGGAGCAGCAGCTGAAGGACGAAGAGGCGTTCAGACAGAAGATGAAGGAGGAACGGGCGGAGGAGGACCCCAACGCGCAGGCGGAAGAGTTCCGGAAAATGAAGACGGTGAAGATCCAAAAGGCGCAGGACCCGGACCGGTTGCGGCGGCTGAAGAAAGCCCAGAAGGAGCTCAAGGGCGTCAAGCTGCAGTATACGGACGCGAAGGATGTGGTGTTCTTCGACGACATCGCCGGCATCGGGGACGCCAAGGTCGAGCTCGAGGAGATTGTTGACTTTTTCCGAAAGCCGGAGATCTTCAAGGCGAGTGGGTCGAGGATTCCGCGGGGCGTGCTGCTGTGCGGTCCGCCGGGAACCGGAAAGACGCTGCTCGCGAGGGCCGTGGCCGGCGAGGCCGGCGTGTCGTTCCTGTCGCTCAACGCGTCCGAGTTTGTCGAGATGTTTGTCGGTGTGGGCGCGGCACGGGTGCGGGATCTGTTCGCGACGGCGAGGTCGATGGCGCCGGCCATCATCTTCATCGACGAGATTGATTCAGTGGGTCGGATCCGGGGCGGGGCGCAGGGCAACGACGAGCGGGACCAGACGCTCAACCAGATGCTGTCCGAGATGGACGGGTTTGATTCCGAGTCGCAGGTGGTCGTGATGGCCGCGACCAACAGGAAGGACGTGTTGGACCCCGCGCTGATCCGCCCGGGGCGCTTTGATAGGAGCGTCATGGTGCCGCTTCCAGACTACCAGGGCCGGATCGAGATCCTCAAGGTGCACTTGAAAGGACGCCCGCACGCCGAGGACATCGATCTGCACGAGATTGCCTTCGAGACGCGGCAATATTCGGGAGCGCAACTCGCCAACCTCGTCAACATGGCCGCGACCGTGGCCACGCAGCGGGGACAGGAGGAGATTGCCACGGCGGACGTGATGAAGGCGCTTGAGATTGAGCGGCTCGGGCCCGAGCGGAGCCGGTACAGCGACCGGGCGAGGAAACGGCTGGCCGTCATGGAGGCGGCCACGGCGCTGACGTGCACGCTGCTGCCGGCCATCGAGCCGGTCGTCCTGTCGACCATCACGCCGCGCGAAAAGTTCCCGTTTGGGCAGACGGTGGTCAAGGCGAACGAGGGACGCGAGCTCACGCAGGCGTTCACGAAGCGGTACCTCGAGGAGCAGCTGCTGACGGTCCTCGCGGGACGCGCCGCCGAGGAGGTCTACTACGGCGAGGACGAGCTGTCCACCATGCAGCAGCGCCGCCTGGTGATGGCGCGTCGCATCGTGACCAAGCTCGTCGTGTCCACGGGCATGAGCCCCGGGGACGTCATCGGGCCCCGGACGCTGTCGACGCCCAAGTCGTCCGGCGGGCGGGCGCTGGCGCAAGTCGTCCCGAAGTTCGTGAGTGACGAGCTCCAGGACGAGGCAAACGTCCGCATGAAGGCCATGCTCAAGACGGCATACGAGGAGACGAAGACGCTCTTGGTGCGGAACCGCAAGGCGCTCGACGCGCTCGTCGACGCGCTGATGGCCGAAGACACCCTCTACGGGGCCAGTATCCGGGCCATCGTCGAGCGGGAGGCGGACGAGGGGGACCTGCGGAAGCGGGCGGCGGCGCGGGTCGAGGACGACTACTTCATTTAATGGAGTGTGAACATCGTAGTTGTTCGTTACAGAACGGGTGGCGTATCTATACGTTTCAGTATCATTGGGTCATTCGGTCATTCGGTCATTGGGTCATTCGCTCGCTTCTTCAGCGCCCCGGCGTCTGCACCACGCCGCGCTACTCGATGTAGTCGAGTTCCTTCGGCACCCCGACCGACACGAAAAAGTCCTGGATCTGCTTCTTCTCCATGAACATGGTCGTCCGCAGGTACTTCTCCATGCAGAACAGATTATCCACCCAACGGTTCGCCCCATCCCTCGTCTTGACCTTGTACTTCTTCAGCTGCTCGAAACGCTCCGGGTCGCTCGCCGAATACTTCTCGAGTTCCCGCTTCTTCCCGGCCACCCGCTCCCCCACCGCAGCCAGCTTGGCCGTGAGCGCCTCCCGCTCCGGACAGTCCATCTTCGTCGGACGCTCCTTCTCGAGCTTCTCGGTCACCTCCGCCTCCTGCTTGGCAAGGTCCTCCATCTTGACGTTGAGCTTCGTCAGCTCGGCCTCGAGCTTGACCGACGTGGCGGACGGGAACGACCAGAAGACGTTCTGAATGCCGACCTTTTCCATACAGACCTGCGAGAGAAGGGGGGCGAGATGCGTGAGTGAGTGAGCGCGGGAGAGAAGGGGAGAGGAGAGGGACGCGGCGGACGCACCAGGTCGTCGTCGCAGAGACCCTGGAGGACTTCCTTCACCGACTGGATGGTGACGCCCTTCTTCGCGGCGAGCTTCTCGATTTCCTGGAGCAGCGACAGGTGGCGACAGGTGGCGACAGGTTCGAGTGAGCGGGGCCGTGATCCACGATTCGAGTGCGTGCAAACTAGGACGTGTTCGCGTCACGCCGCACGTATTCTGTCGGTTTATATACACATCTCTGCGTATACGCGGACGAACGGACCTTCAGTACGAAAATGCCCTTGGATTCGTGAAAGATGCTTAAAATGTTCATTCGCTTGTCAGCGAGTGACATTCCCTTGCGTGCTCCCATGGTGTCTCGTCGGTGGAGTGGCTGTCGGTGGTGTGTCGAGATCAAGACAAGAATCGATTTGAGGAGCGAGGGAGACGGGGGTAGGCCCATTACACGTCCTCGAACGAATCCACCGTCAACCTGCTGATCAGCTCGCTCATAGGCGCCAGATCCCTGTCGTCGACCAGGTCGAACTCTTTGATGAAGATGATCATGTGCCTGAAGCCTGAAACCCAAACGAGCGAGCGCGCAAGTGAGCGAGACCGATCTACAAACAGACAGACAGACAAAACACGAACTCATGTTGAGATGGCTCTCCATCCCCAGAGCCAAAATGGACCGGAAATGCGAGTGATACATGTGCGCGTACACCCTGAACAACCGTTTCAAGATGGTCTTGACGACCGCTACGAAATCCTTCGGGAACTTGCCGCCGATGCCCCGCGGGAACAACGACGGATCGTCCAGCTGCTCTTCGATGTGGTCGAAGAGCGCGTTGACGTAGCGAGGCGCGGACAGCTTGATCGGGTTCTTGACCTTGACGCCATCGGCCCACAGGTATTCGTAGTTTGGCCCCGCGTTCATCATTGGACACTGTTCGTCGTTGCAGAGGGTCCCGTCGAGGACCGAGTAGAGGACAGAGGCGGCGTTATAGAAGAGCACTGTGTTCACGGCGAGCCACTCGTCCTTGTCCTCGCCCCGGGGGAGCTGCACGGCCTGTTCGATCGTGCCGGAGCCGAGCGTCGTCTCGAGGTGCTTCCGGAGCGTGCCGGAACGAGTCCCGACGTCCACCGCCTTGACGCTCCGAACGGTCCCGGCGCGGTGCCGAGAAAAGTTGAAGAACGACGCCATCCTTGATCTCTTGCCCCCAACTGAACGACGAACGACGAACGATGAACGATGAACGAATGGCCTCTCAGTTCTGAGGTTCTCCGTTCCAGGCGGCGGGCGCGTTCGACCGATATCGAGCTGGTGTCTTGTCGCGGTTCGGATGGCGTGGAGCGATTCTTAGAGCTTAGAACGTAAGGAAAACGAAACTAGCCCTACTCAAAATCATGATGACCTCCTTTTCTTCTTCTTCTTCTCCTTCTCGTTCCGCTTCTTCTTCTTCTTGGCCTTCTTCCGCTTCTTCCGCTCTTTGTCCTTCTCCTCCTTGCCCTCATCGAACGACGACAGGCTCGACAACGACCCGTCGCTGCCGTACCCGTCCCTCCCGTCCCTCTCGTCTTTCAGCCGGGGCGCGTCGGGCCGATCGCCGTCCCCGCCGTCCTCCCGCACCAACGCATACCCGCCCGCGGCATCTTTGCCGGTCACCCCCTGCCGGTCATCTCCCTCGTAAAACTTGGAAAACTGGTTCCTGCACTGCTTCGTGAGATGCCCAACCTGCCCACAAATCTTGCACGCCCCCCGCTTCTCGTTCCCCAGGCACCCCTGACTCTTCGCCAAGCTCAGCAACGACTCGTAATCGGTAACTCCCGTATCGAAATTGCTCGTCATCTTCATCGCCTCTGCGGCCGCCTCCTGCCGCGACTGCTTCTGATTCGTCCTTGACGGCTTGGTCTGCGGGGCGGCGATGAGCTTCTCGACCGCCGCGTTGTTCCCCGCCTGGGTCTCGGCGCTGACGCCGATGACCGACTGCCACATCGCGTTACCCTGTAGGGAGTTGGAGGTCCGCACCCGGTTCTTCGCCGGGTCGAGCTTGCCGCCCGTCACTGTCGTTGAGCACGTGGGTGGGTCGTCGTGAGGGTCGAGAGGGTCGTGAGGGTCGTGAGGGTCGAGAGGTCGTGGGGTTGATGAGGAGGTGAACGAGGAGGAGGGTCGTTCGTGGTGCGGGAGACGATGGAGGAGACCGTTGTTGGGTGGCTGGGTCGTCGTCGAGTGCCCCCTCCAACCAAGCGTCTTCCGCCTCCGTCGTCTTGCTCTGCGCGAGCACATGAACGAGTACAACACGGCGCCGTCTCAGGGACACGGGCGTACCTGTGGCTGGCATTGTGACTCCTGCGTGGGTGTCTGAATCGTCCTCTGGAAACCGAACGAGCGTTCTTTCTCGAGCTCGAGACGCGAAACTTCTTTTCGAATTTTTGTTGTCCCGGTCCAATCTGGGCCATCTCGACCGTATCGGCGTTCTGGTGCACACATGCATACCCTCAAAGGAGTCGTCGTGGGGGCGCAGACGCCCCGAGCGACGCATCGGCCCGCAGAGCGCCGAGTTATCCCCAAGACCTCCGAGACGTCCCGCCGGGACCACCTGGCCCTCCTCCTCCTCGCCTCCCTTCCTCTCGTCGCCCCGTCTCCCGCGTCTGCGCTGCCTGGGTTCAAGAAGGATCTGAACAAGGGTCGCAAGCTGAGGGAGAAGATCGATAAGAGCCAGTTCCAGGCGGGACCCGACGGCTTGCTCTACCAGGACATTGTGGTGGGCGATGGGGCGTTGGCCAAGGAGGGATCTCGCGTGGCGGTGCATTTCGATGCCAAGTGGAAGGGGATCACGTTCGTGACCACGCGGCAGGGGATGGGGGTGACGGGGGGGTCGCCGTTCGGGTTTGATGTGGGTGCGCCGCCAAACATGGGAGGCACGCTCAAGGGGCTTGATTTGGGCGTGCGCGGCATGCGGGTCGGAGGGCAGCGGCGACTGATTGTGCCGGCCAAGCTCGCGTATGGGGACAAGGGATACGGCGAGATCCCCCCGGGGGCCGAACTGACGGTCGACGTCGCCTTGCTGAGTATCAAGACGTCGAGCCTTGGATACCAAGTTAAGCTGGTCGAGGGGTGAATCGTTACGATCTGCAGTGTTCCTTCTGGTAGTCGGTTACATGTTGTAGCACACCCGCACCCATCATCCTCGGAAGTCGCCGTCGAACGACACGAATCCACACATTCTGAACACGTTGTAGAAGGACTTCTTTTCGATCCGCGAACACCAGTTCCAGGCGCTCGTGAGCCGGCCATCGATACATGATCCGGCGTCGATGAAGTTGTCGGCGCCGCTCCCGTCAAAGGCGTGTCGGAAAAAGTCGGCCAGGATCGTCTTCTGGCAATCGGCGACCGACCCGAAGCTAGCTTCGATCATCCCAAGCACCGCCCTGTCCTTCGCCGCCACCTTTGGCAGCTCGTCCAGCACGAGCACGATCGGGTTGAGGATCCGCGGCACCTGCGTGTACTTGTCGATGAACATGAGCGCGTTCGGCACGTTGTGGTCTCCCAAGTGGACGACGCTCGACCCGACCCACCCTCCGAGCTTCGTTTGGCACCTGCCGATGATGGCACTCATGGCCCTCCCGACGTTCCCGGCGCTCTGCACGCGCTGCATGCCCTGTCCGGTGTTTTGGAGTCGATACCTGTTCCGCTCGCTCAGCATATCCGCGTCCGACATCCACCACAGTTTGAACATATCGGTCGCAACCTCCCGCCACAGCATCAACGTCTGCTTCGCGTACGTAAACTGCCTCGCGTGGTTGTGTGTCAGCCTCGCGCCGCCCCGGCCCGCGCAGATGGCCAGCGAGTACCCGTCCTCCGCCTCGTCGACCTTGAAGAAGGCGTCGAGATACCCCAGCATCTTGTCGACCGGATCCCGGTTGAACCGCAGGTACGTGTTGTTGTCGCCCAGCGAGTACATGCAGCGCAACAGGTCCTCGCTGCTCGCATGCGCATTGCGATACTTCCTCGCCAGCGCGTCCCTCGCCTTCTCCTTCACCTTGATATCCCGCTGAATCTGCTGCCGGGAACGCCCCTCGCTCGCAATCTCGGCGATCGCCGTTTCGATATTCGGGTCGTTCAACAGCCCGGCCGCCCCACGCTCCTCCAAAAACGCATGCACCGTCACCAACGGCCTCGCACACTTGAACCCCAAGAGTTCTTGAATCTCCGGCTCCACGCTGTCCATCAGCATATACTGGAGGCGAACAAACGAGCGCAGAGTGAGGACGTGAGGACGTGAGGACGTGAGGACGTGAAGACGTGAGGACGTGAGGACGTGAGGACGTGAGGACGTGAGGACGTGAGGACGTGAGGACGTGAGGACGTGCGTGCCCGTCAGTCTGTCGAACACCAGTCGCCACAACTCGACGACGCACCATGAGCTTCCCGTACGTGTCCCTCATTTTGTCCGGATTCATCACCTTGTACCGCCGACCAATCTCAAAGACCCCCTGGAAGAACGCCTGCAGCTCGGCAAAGTCCCGCTGCTCAATCAGCTCCTTCCCCCTGGCGAACGAAGGAGCGAGCGAACGAGCAAAGCGCGAGTGAGAGCGTCAGAAGGGGGGAGCGTGACCCGCCGCCGCACGTAAAACGTGGGAGAGATCAATACCCACCGCTTGAAATTCTGCGCCACAACGAGCCCACACAGGATCGCACACAGATCCTTCACCTGCGCCGTCACCCGCCCATTCTTGCTCCGATACGACAGAATGTCCACCTTGTCCGTGTACTCACTCACGTTCAGCGCCCCCTCCAACAACCGAAGCAGCCTCCGCTCGTCGTGCTCCAAACGAATCGGAATATACCTCGATCGCTCCAGAATAGAAGACTGCGATGCGTACGCCTCGCGTTCCGAAAAGCCCCGGTCTTCTTCTTCCTCCATCGCCTCTTCTTCCGTCGCCACGTCGCCACCATCCTCGTCCAGCTTGCGCTTGGCCCCATTCATCGCGACCCCATCCGCCCCACCCCCCACGTCCACCACGTGCTCCTCGGCAATCAATTTGGCCCGCAGACGCGCCTCCGTGGCGTTCCCAGCCAGCTCCTCCCGCACCTTGGCGAACGAGCGAACGAGCGAAGCGCGAGTGAGAGAGAGAGAGAGAGAGATTCAGAAGAGGAAGCGTGCGGAGAGCGAGGTCCGAGCGCACGTCGTCGGTCGTGACCAATACCCACCTTGGACAGCACGGCAAAGCCATCACCGGCAGAGCCGGCACCCCCGAGCCCCTCCAGCACCCGCGCCAGCTGCTCGGCCAGCTCGGAATCCACCACAGACTTCTCCGACGCATACTCAGAGAACTGCGTCTGATAGACCCGCAGCTTGGCGGTCAGCGAGGCCACCGTTGCCTCCAGGCCGCTCGTGATGGCGTCCGTGGACGCGCCGTTGACGGCTCCGGCGCTCGCGTCGGGCGCCCGCTCGACGTCCGATCCGTCCTCGGCATCGAGAATCGAGTTCAGTCTCTCTGCGACCGCCATGTTTTAGAATGAATGAGCAGTTCTTCTCATGAACTGATCAATTCAAAACGTCTCAAAATGTCGATCGAGCTGAACGCCCAGAGGTTCGGGGCACGTCTCGACGCATTGTATGCGAGTTGGAAGGTATGTGTTCTGCTGGCCGGTGGCCGGTGGCCTTGGGCGCAGAGAACGGAGCCGTAATTTCAAATTTTCGGTCATCGCAAAACGAGGACAATCCCGCGCTGCTGCTCACTTCCGCGGCCGGTGTGTGCTGCTGCTCGGTTGCGTGTCTACAGGAGGGAGGCGAGGGGTTCAATGGGGCGACGGCGCTGGTCGTGCCCACGGGAGTCGCGGTACGTGGTCGTTCAGTGAAGAACCACGATCGGAGAATCGCACGCTGCTCACTTGACGCTGTTACCACTTCGCGACTGCTCGAGTAGAATGACGATATTCGTTACTGGAAGTCGAGTAGTCTCTTCCTGTGGCTGCTCGGGTACGAGTTCACCGACACGGGTACGTCGCTGCTGCTTTCCGTCTGTCGCGACGCCCCCGCTCACGACTCGCTCACTCGTGCACTCGCTCCGCGTTGATTCGTTCGTTCGTTCAGTGTTGGTGTTTACGAAGACTGCCATTCATGCCCTCGCGGGAAAGAAGAAGATTGCCATTCTGGAGCAGCTGAAGGACGCCCTCGCGTCTCGTTCGATCGAGCTGAAGCTCCACCTCAAGTCCAAGGGGGACGGGGGCGTGCCGCAGATGGAGGAGCTGATCGCGGCCATCAAGGCGGAGAACGAGAAGGCCACCGTTGGGACGCTGGTGAAGGAGAAGCCGCAGGGCGCGTTTGCCGACGCCTGGTCTGCGCAGGTGGAGGCGTCGGGGCTTCCGGTGGTGGATATTGCCGCGGGCGTGGGCGGCGTGCTGGTGGGGAAGGACGGGGACGAGGTGGTGAACGTGAAGAAGGCGGCCTTTCTGCTCACCAGGGCGATGGAAGCGTGCGCCGTGCCAGAGATTGAAAAGGCGGCAGACCAGGATAAGAAGATCTCGCACGATTCGCTGTCGACGAGGCTGGCGGCTGTGATCGACGATCCTCTCAAGATTGACGTGCGTTTGAAGAAGGACATGGTGGACGTTGCGTACCAGCCGGTGTTTGAGTCGACCGGTTCGGCCTTCACGCTCAAGGTCGGGGCAGACTCGTCCGAGTCGCTGCTGTCGTACGATACGATCGTGTGTCAGACGGGCGCGCGGTACGCGTCGTATTGTGCCAACGTCGGTCGCACGTACTTTGTGAACCCGTCGGAGACGAAGAAGGCGAGGTACGCCGCTGCCCTGGAGGCGCACACGGCGGCGGTCAAGGCGTTGGTCGCGGGGGCCAAGACGGGGGACGTGTACGCGGCCGCGGAAGCGGTGTTGCGGGAGAAGGACGCGGGGCTGGCGGACAAGCTGGGCAAGCATGTGGGGGCGGCGATCGGGTTGGAGTTGCGGGACAGCACGTGGGCGCTCGCCAGGGGGGGCGACAAGGTGCTCAAGGCCGGGATGACGTTCAACGTGGTGCTTGCGTTGAACGGGCTCGTTGAGGACGGAGCGGGAGAGGGAGAGGGAGAGGGAGAGGGAGAAGGTGAGGGAGCGGATCAGAAGGACGACAAGCCGTATGCGATCCTGATCTCTGACACGGTGTTGGTCGGGGAGGCGGGGGCCGAGGGCAACGAGAGAAAGGACGTGGTGCTGACCGGGCAGGTGAAGAAAGATTGGAACGATATTGCGTACTATTTGGGGGATGAGGACGACGACGAGGAGGGGGCCGGGGACGATTCCGTCGACGGGGTGGACGACGCGGGCAGGTCCGGGACGCGGTCGGGGGTGCGCAAGTCGGCCAGGACGGAGCAGGTGGACTTCAAGGAGCGCGAAGAGGAGCGGAAGCGGCAGATGGAGAGCCAGGCCCAGCTGCTGGAGAAGGTGAACCAGGCCACGCTGAACATCCTCGACAAGTCTGGCGGGGACAAGGTGAAGGAGCGCAAGGTGACCGACGTGGTATCGTACAAGGCCGTGGCCGACGTGCGCCAGGTGCATCATCTCTCCATTCACGTGGACACAAAGACCGAGTCGGTGCTGCTCCCGATCTACGGTGTCATGGTGCCGTTCCACATCCTGACGGTCAAAAACGCGTCGGCGACCCAGGAGAACGACCACTACTTCATCAGGATCAACTTCAACTTTGGGCCCCAGTGGCAGCCGGGCGGTGTGTTCCCGAAGAAGTGCTTCGTCAAGGAGCTGTCGTTCAGGACGGCCAACGGCAACCACGCCAACTCGATCGTGCGGGACATCAAGACGCTGAGGAGCGTCGTCCTGTCGAGGGACAAGGAGAAGGCCGAGCGGGCCACGCTCGTCAAGCAGGAAAAGCTCGTTGTCGGCAAGCAGCGGGTCGTCGTCCTGAAGGACGTCTGGATGCGTCCGGCCTTTGTCGGCAAGGGACGCAAGATGGCCGGCCAGCTCGAGGCCCACACCAACGGCTTCCGCTACAAGACACCCAAGGGCGAGGAGCTGGATGTGATGTACAGGAACATCAAGCACGCCTTCTTCCAGCCGGCAGAGAACGACATGATCACGCTCGTGCACTTCCATCTGATCAACCCGATCATGATCGGCAAGAAGAAGAGCAACGACGTCCAGTTCTACTCCCAGGTCATGGACGCCATCCAGACGCTCGACGCCGGGAGGAGGTCGATGTACGATCCGGACGAGATCGAGGAGGAGCAGCGGGAGAGGGAGCGCAGGAACCAGATCAACAGGGAGTTCAGCCAGTTCATCAAGCGCGTCCAGCAGGACATCTGGGAGAGGGACTTCAGCGACCTCAACCTGGAGTTCGAGATTCCGTTCCGCGAGCTCGGCTTCCACGGCGTGCCGTCGAGGTCGACGGCTTTCGTCATGCCGACCGTCAACTGCCTGGTGGAGCTGACCGAGATGCCGTTCACCGTCATCCCGCTGGCCGAGGTCAACCTGGTCAACTTGGAGCGTGTCGGTTTCAACCTCCGAAACTTCGACATGATCTTCGTGTGGAAGGACTTCAACCAGGACGTGGCCAGGATCGACTCTGTGCCGTCCCACTCGCTCGAGACCATCAAGGACTGGATGTCGTCCATCGAGATGAAGTTCTTCGAGAGCAAGGTCAACCTGAACTGGAAGACCATCTTGAAGACCATCAAGGACGATCCGGAGGGCTTTGTGGACGGTGGAGGCTGGAACTTCCTCGATGCCGACGCGGAGGACAGCGATGCCTCGGGAGAAGAGGAGGGGTCCGAGTTTGAGCTGTCGGAGGAGGACGGCGCCGAGAGCAGCGATTACTCGGAAAGCGACGAGAGCCTCGAGGAGGAGGATAGCGACGAGGACTTTGAGGCCTCCGAGGATGAGGAAGAGGGCATGGACTGGGACGAGATGGAACAGGAGGCCCGCAGGGAGGACAGGGAGCGGGGCTACGACAGCGAAGACGAGGCGCCCAAGAAGCGCAAGAAGTAGGACGAGTTGAAGAAAAGGAGGGATTCAGATCGTGGTTTCCATGACCTCTTTCGATTCCATCGTAACTGTACGCATTACAACAACAACGCTTCGAGCGCTTCGAGGGCCTCGCTCTTGCTCTCGCTCTCGCCGTCGAGCCCACGCAAAAACTCGAGATCCTCGGGGGTCGGTCGGAACGCCGCCAGCTTGGCCTTGTTGGCCAGGGTGAGCGCGCATCGCGCCGGATCTCCGACGTCCAAGCTCGAGCCGTCGCCGAGTCGCGACGTCGCGTTCCGCAACCGCATGATGCTCGAGATGCGATCGTCGTACTCAAACGTGTCTTCGTCGTCCGTATCGTCCATCGACATCAAGGCCATGTCGTCATCATTCTCGTTCTCGACGTCGTTCTCAAGCTCCGTGTCTTGCACGCCGTCGTCCTCCTCGTCGTCGTTGGCATCCACCTTGCTCTCCATCGACCGCCGCTGCGAGACGGTGCCCGCGTTCCACGTGACGTTTGACACGATCACGTCGATCTTTTTCTTGTTATCCGCCGGCTCTGACGACGACTCACCCTCCTCCGCCGCTTTCCGCGCCTTCTTGAGCGTCCTGATCAGCTCTGCCTTGTTCCCGCGCGTCTCCTGGTTGCGCAGGGACAGCTCGGCGCGGAGCTGCTTGACCGTCATCTTCGTCACGGCCATCGTGTTCCCCGCGTCGTCCGTCACGCACAGCGTCTGATCATCCAAGCACACGCCGTCGATAAACACCTGCTGCGTCTTGGACTCTGCCCCGGCCGCCTCGACCCATGCCGTCAGAAAGGTGCGCATGCCGCGCTCCCCGGGAATCTCCCGCCCCTCGGACACGATCAGATCCAAACACCGTCCCACGCTCTCCACGTCTCCCACCACGCTCAACTCGTGCAAGAACCGCCCGAGGCAGTCATCAGAGACGTACATCAGGCGCGTCCCGCTGGTCGCCGGCTGTCCCCAAAGCGCGTCAAACGCCAGCTTGCCCACGTTGACGTCCTCGAGCAGCACAGACGCAGAGAGCAACAACGACACCCCCTTCCTGTCCAGGCTCAGCCCACCGACGACCATCTGCCCGCGCACCCAACTGATCCGCTCCGCCAGCTCTTCCTTGCCCATATCCTCCTCCCTCAAGTACGAGAGCAACACCGCGTTGACGGCCCCAATCACCCCGGCCTCGATAATCCCCGGCGCCCGCACCATGGCAACCAGCCCCCGCTCCGCCTCGTCAATCATCCCCGCCAACGCAAACCCAGTCACCACAGACGCGAGCACCTTCTTCTCCACCACCAGCCCCTGCTTCTTCATCCGCACCAACCGGTCCCTCGCCGACGCCACGTCCCCCTCCCGACACATCGCCTCGATCATCCGCTCGTACAGAGGACGATCCGGGACAAGCCCCTGCGCTTCACCCTCCCCCAAAAGCTCCATCGCCCGCTCGTAATACCCACTCGTGTTGTGTTCCTCTCGTCTCGTTGACGACGACGACAAAGTCGTCGTCGTCCTCGCTCCGTCGTCCTCGACGCTGCCATCCACCTCCGCATCCACCTCCGCATCGACGTTCACATCCACCCCGCCATCCACCCCGCCATCCACCTCGCCCCCGCCGCTCCGCGCAAACAACGCCCCGGTCAAAATCTTCCAGCTCTGCTCAGTCCCCACCCCCTCTGCCCTCCGATTACTCGCATACACCGCCTGCGCCGTCTCCACGTCCCCTTCCCGCAGGAACGCCAGCACAACCGCAGCATACGTCTGCGGCAACGGCCGCACCCCTTTACTCACCTCTGTCCGAATCGCCCCCAACGCCCCCTTGCCATACCCCCCCTTGACGTACGCCAGCGTCAGCGCATGAAACGCCTTTGAACCCGGCAGCATACCACTCTCATTCATCTGCTTCATCACCCCCTCCGCATTCACAAAGTCCCCACGCTCGGCACACGCGTGCAGCTGACGATGAAAGTGGAACCGAGCCTCGTCGTCCTCCTGCTCCCGCTGATGCTGATACGCCGAGAACGCCGACTCTTTCAGCGTCAGACCCACGCTCGCAGCCATCTCCGCCTCCAGCTCCTCCTTCTCACTGCTCGACGTCAGACGCTGCTGCTGCTCGACCAGCCAACTCAACGAAGAGCTCGAGCTCTGAGACTCCGAGCGTTGGCCGTCCAGCTCGAAGCCAAAGTCAGCGTCGTCGTTGGCGGCGGCACTGATGATGTATGTGCTGATGTATAGACGACGACGACGACGGACGTGCAGCGACAGCGCGCGTGTCCTTGTCGACGACAGCGGAATGGCTTGCATCCGCGGATGCAAGGAATGCAAAGCCCCGCCTCGTCCTGTCTGTGCCGGCATGGCCTTGTTGCTTCCTCCGGGATGTAAATCTCGACGTATATCGTATGCTATTAGAATACTACACACATAAGATAAGAATCTATCGGTCCATCGGTCCATCGGTCTATCGGTCGTACGCCACCATCGCCCCGTGCTGTCCGCCGAAGTCCATGCCCACGACGTTTGCCTGGAATCGCTTCGTGCTCGCGACCTTTTTCATAACCACCTCGTCCTCGTCGTCATCACCTTTGATCAATTGATTGCTCGTACCGAACCCCCACGTGTACGCGTTCCCCTCGGTATCGAAGCAACCGCTGACGGCCAGTCCCGCCGCCGCACCCGCCACGCGCCTCCCCTCCAACGCATCCCCGTCCACGGGCGCGAGCGTCGGACTCCCCACGTCCGAACCCACGTCCGCGCCCCGCTGCCCCAAACGCCCGTACGTCGGCCGACCGCACGAGAGGAGGCTCTTATCCGAGGTCAAGAAGAGGGTATGGTGCTGCCCGGGGAACACCTTGACGACGCCGTCGGCGCCAGCCACCCTCGTCGGGACGTGCACGACAGACACGTCGTCGTCGCCATCATCGCCATCATCGCCATCATCGCCGTCCCCCTTGATCCCCAGCTGTCCGTAGTTGTTCAGCCCGCACGCGTACAACGACCCATCACTCATCAGGAAGAACGACGAGTACGTCCCGCAGGCCACGTCGACCACGAAGCGACGCACGCCCCGTCCCCTGGCCTTCAGCGGCACGACCGTCGGCACCAGAAACGTCTGGAGGCGCATCCGTTCGCTCATACGCACGCCCACGCGTCCCAGCTGCCCCTGCTGCCCTGACCCCCAACTGACCACCGTCCCCTCCCCGGTAAGCCCACACACGTGGTCCGCCCCGGACGACACCGACAGCATCGCCGGACGTCCTTGGCGCGCGTCCGGAGCATACACCACGGTGGGAACCAACTGGACGTGCGTCTCGACGCCGAATCCCATGACACCGCTGCCGTCCCGGTACGTACCCCAGCTCGCGACAGACCCGTCCTCGAACAACGCCACCGAGTGGCTATCGCCCGCCGACAGCTGCACACACTTCTTCCCCGCACACGCGGCCGGCATCGGCACGCGCCCCGGCGTATACGGGTCGCCGCCAGACGTCAACAGCGACAGATTGTCTCCCGAAAACGACGCCTTGATGGACCCAAAGGACGACTCGGATACCTCGGTCCAGACCTTATCAGGGGTACGACGGCCCAGCGCGCCCTCGTCGTTCACCCCCCACGAATACACGGTACCGTCTTCCATCAACGCCAGCGTGTGCATCCCGCCGCATACGACCTGCAGGACAGACTGGGTGTCGTCAATCTCGAGCAGGCCAGGACGGAGCTTCTCCGTGACATCCTCTCCCAGACCCAACTGCCCACAGTCGCCGTCGCCGAAGACGAACACGCGCTGGCGAACACGCGACGTGGAAGGGGCCACGATGCGAGGGTGGGACGCGTGCTGGATTGGCGAGGCCTGGGATTGGGGAGGCTGCCGATGCTCTTCCGTGGTCTTGCGGCGCTTCCGTTCCTTCCGTTCCTTCCGTTCGACCGACGATGCGGCCAAGGAGGGCGTGATGTGCACGTTTTTCGTCCCTGGTTTCGTCCGCTTTGCCATGGTGAAGAATGAACGTAGTGTTCAAACAGTTTTTTTGAGCTCGCGGTTTTAACGACGGGAACGAGTCGTTGCCTCGTCGCCTCGTCGCCTCGTCGCCTCGTCCGACACTCAACAACAGCAGCGCGTCTGTCGGTCTCTACGTCTCTGACTTGACGGATTCGTGCGGACGGACGGACGATGCCGGCGCTTCGGTCCGGCGGTCAGCCGCCGACGCGATCAATGGGCGAGCTGCTCCTCTCGGGTTGGACCATGCTGGCGGATTCCTGCCCTTCCTGTCCTGTTCCGTTGATGCGGTCGCCGTCTGGTGGAGAGGCGGTGTGTGTGGCGTGTGGGTATGGGGGGGCGTCTGATCGTGAGGGCGACGGGGGGGTGGTCGTGCGGGATCCGCCGAAGAGTCCGGATGTGCGGGAGGAAAGGGAAACGGAGGCCGCCGGGGTTGAGCGGTCCGGGTCGCCTACGGGCAAGCTGGCGGATCGGATGTTGGACGGGTGGACCATGCTGGGGTCGTATTGTCCGATTTGTAGGACGCCGTTGTGTCGGGAGAAGGGAACTGGGCGGGTGGAGTGTGTCG
>Ga0181584_10001587_pt1 | contig 17320 bp, 11 predicted proteins | sample 071ome_30_FD_132462 | JGI IMG/M metagenome (GOLD analysis project Ga0181584, IMG submission 132462) | Coastal salt marsh microbial communities from the Groves Creek Marsh, Skidaway Island, Georgia - 071406AT metaG (megahit assembly) | ecosystem: Environmental > Aquatic > Marine > Intertidal... | reverse complement strand
GGGTGGGGGGGGGGGGGGGGGGGGGTGGGGGGGGGGGGGGGGGAGGGGGGGGGGGCCGTGCAGGGGAAGGTGTGTACGTTTGAGAGCGACGAGGATCGAGACCGGAGCTTGGAGGCGTGGCGGGATGGGTTGCTGCACGGGGCGTTTGCGAAGAGCGAGGGCGGGAAGTTGGTGGTGAGCAGTGTGAGCGAGGAGAGCAGTAGCAGCAGTTCGAGCAGTGGGGACGACGAGGGGGTGGGGTGGATGGATCCGTTTGGCGGGGAGGTGAACGAGGACGGGACGACGATGTACAGGTTCTGAGCTGATGAGTTTTTTCATTCAAATTCTCGAAACGTCCCCTAGAAACACAAACCACGTGCATACGTACCACCACTACGAGACTACTACGAGACTATACCATGCGTCACGGCGGCGGGCCTTCGGAAGAGTACCTCGCGCACAGGCGGCAAGAGCGCAACGCGCGGCGGGCCGGGTGGGCGGAGAAGGGCATCTACAAGAACACGCCCTCGCCGCCCCCTGGGGATGCGCCGCCGGCAGCGCACGACAGTGAGGACGACTCGATGCTCACCGAAGACGAGGAGGAGCTCGCGGAGGAGCTGGCCCAGCTGCAGAAGAAGGAGAAGAAGGAGCGGAAGCGGACGAAGGAGCGGGCGGCTGCGGATGCGCTCTTCGCGGCAGACGCGCCATTGCAGGCGCTGTACGCCGAGGAGCTGGCGCTGCTGCGAGAGTACTTGGATATGATCGAGTCGCACGTGGCACGGGAAGAGGCCAAGCGGAGAAAGGAGGAGGAGGAGAACGCGATGGTCGGTCCCGAGCCGCTCTACACGTACGAGGGCGGGGCCGGCGGCGAGGGCGGGGTGATGCTCGCCGGGTCGTACGGGTCGAAGCTCATGCCGGGCGAGGGGACTGCGATGGCGGCTTTCGTAGCGACCGGCCAGCGCATCCCGCGGCGCGGAGAGGTGGGCCTGGATGCGACGCAGATCGAGGCCTTTGAGCGTGCAGGCTACGTGATGAGCGGAAACAGGCACGCAAAGATGAACGCGATCCGCGAGCGGAAGGAGGGCCAGGTGTATAGCGCCGAAGAGAAGGCGGCGATGGCCATGCTGGCGTTTGAGGAGCAGAAGGCCAAGGAGGCCAAGGTGATTCAGGACCTGAAGAAGATGGTCGAGGGCGCGATCAACGACGCGAACCGGTGAGGGCCCCCCCGCTCGGCGAGCGTTACAGGAGGACGTCGGGGAAGGCGAGGTGGAAGCGGGGAACGGCGGCGCGCACGGTCCGCCTGGGTTTGGACGAGGCGTCGTCGAGTTGTTCCTCGAACGTGAAATACCCCTCCATCCAGTTTTCTTCGCCGATGAGGCTCGCCGGCAGGCCTCCGTACGACGAGATGTCGACGTGCGTGAGCGAGCAGTACGAGAACGGGCTCCCTCCGGCGTGGAGGATGGGATGGTGGCCGATGACGCCGGGGCCTGTGGTGGTGGTGGGTGCGCGCGTGAGGGGGCGTTAATGATTGGGTGGTGGTGTACACCGACGTCATCGTCAATGCGAATGCGGAGGCCTCTGGACAGTTGTCATCACGACTCGTCAGCAATTATTAATCTTCAACGGTTTGTACTCATCATCAGCCTCCGACATCGGAATCAACAACATCGGAATCAACAACATCGCGAGCAACGACTTACCTTCGACCTCTTCCGGGAACTCATCGGCGGGCGACGTAATCCGCCAGTAGCGACGCGTGAGCTGAACCTGGTGGAGGGGTCCCCCCCGCTCGGTGAGCTTCCGCTCGCCTCCCAGATGCGCTGCCTGTTCGTCGACGCTGAGCAGCCGCATGGTACACTCGTATCCCCAAACAAGGACCCCGGGTCCTGGTGACAGGGACAGCTGGGGAGAGACCGACACCTTGATCTCGATCCCGCTGGACGAAACGAGCGTCTGGCAACCCGGCGGCTTGATCGGGAACCGAATCAGCTGCAGTTCGCTCTCGTCCTCGGGAAGCACGTCGTTGTCGCGAAGCTGAGCATCGGGCCGATGCGTTCGTCGATGCGTGTAGTTGCCGGACTCGAGCTGCTCCACGTACGACTCGAGCCAGTGTACCAGCGGATAGACGGGATTGACAGGATAGCCAAGCGCGGCGACCTCGTCTTCGATCTCCGCGTGGTGCACCTTGTCCCGTGGAATCTCCGAGATGGCCCCGCGATTGAAGCATCGGTCGGGGAACGCCGCCTCGACAAGCCCCGGCCATGCGCTCACTTTGTAGGACAGAAAGTGCTGCTGGCTGACGAACAAGGTCTCCTCGAAGGGATTCTGACCGCGCCCTACACAAAAGTTGGCGCCAACTGCGAAGGCGCCTCTTTTTGCGATATCGGAACCGGGAATCCCGTCATCGTGGAACACCCACGGCATCAGACCCCTAGACATAGGAGTGTCGTAGATGTCGGTAAAGCCGAATATCCCAGGCTCATCGCCGGGAAGATGTTCGTCCTTGTCTTCTCCCGACATGAATCGGGACAGCCACCCGGGCATCTGACCCCCGGTTAGACTATAGAGCGCGCGAAGCTCGATCGGCGGCGTCTTGTCTGGCGGAAAATTTCCCGTCACCGGCGGCAAAAAATGGTACACGGGCGCGCCCCTTGGCAGACGGGCGACCCATTCGAACAGCCGGGCAAAGATCCGGACCATTCGATACCCTGTCGAGCCAAAGTTTGTATAAATATCATGCAGTCGCCGGCACAGGTTCTCTTCGAAGTCCGGCACGTCGGGCGGCTGAAACGATGACCATACCTTCCGGAGATCGACCTCGTACGCCGCGTTGACTCCGGCCCACTGGCGAACGAACGAAGTGCGTAGCGCGAGTGAGAGAGTCAGGGCGCACGTCGGTCGAGTTCAATACCCACCGAGACCAGGACCGAACGCCACAGCTCGGCGGCGTTGTCCTCGACGAACGACTTCCAGTACCGGTTCCACTCCTTGACACGAGAAAGGGAGATTGGGTCCAGCTGGCGAACGAAGCGCGTAGCGCGAGAGTGAGAGAGTCAGGGCGCGCGAAGAGCGAGCACGTCGGTCGAGTTCAATACTCACCGAGCCGAGGATGAGCATGAGGAGCTCGTCGGGTAGCTCCTCGAAGTCGCTCGTTGCGGTCATCACGTATCTAAACCGGACGGATTTTCCAACGTCTCGTGGGACGAGATAACGTACGGTCCTGCCCGTTTTTCCGTCCCTATGGCTGCATATGGGTGTATACTTTCCAAATCAATGCCGTACGGGGCATAAAACGGTCTAAAATGCGAGAAAAGCGAATCACAAACGGTCGAACGCATGCGTTTGATCTGAGAAACTGACGCCGTCCACGTCGCGCACCTCCCCCGCTCACCTCAACCGGTTGCTGTTCTGTTATTACAGGTTCGATTCGACGTCTCAACGACGACGCGCATTAAGCCTTCGAGCATTCAGGAATTCAACCGACCCCGTTGTCTGACGAAATCACGCAAACCCGTCGAGCTTCACGCTGAGCACGCGACCCTCGAGCTCGGTCCCGTTGAACTGGTTGATCGCGTGGCTCGCCTGGTCAGGCGAGGCGAACTGGATGATTCCGTATCCCCTCGACCTGCCGTCGCGGCCGTAGGCGACATCGCCCTTGACAATGTCCCCGACGCCACGGAAAATGTCCAGGAGCTGGTCACCGGTGTACGACCACGGCAGGCCGTGGACCACCACCTGGGTTCCATGCGGCACTTCCTCGCCCTCCTTCTTCATTCCGGCGGAGAAGGCCTTGCCACCAAACGGCTTGGAGAAGTCCTTGATCTCGCGGTCCTCCCTGTCCTCACGAACAATGATCGGACGCCCGTGGATCTCGGCCCCGTTCAGGGTGTTCATGGCGTTCACAGCCTCCTCAGCCGTCTCGAACTCCACGATACCCCATCCCTTGGAGCGGTTGGACTCGTCGCGCATCACGTTGGCATACACCACGTTTCCGCAGTCGCGGAACTTGTCCTTGAGATCCTGCCAAGAGGTGCGCCACGCCAGGTTGCTCACAAAGCAGCGACGCCCGACCCTGATCTCCTCGCCCATTCCCGTGATGTCTACGCAAGAGAGAGAGAACGAGAAAACAAGAGAGTGAGTGACCGTGAGCGCACGATTTCGTCCGGATTCGAATGTTCGGCGGACAAACCGGGCGCACCGGCCCGTGGGTCCCGGCCCATACGACGCAAAAATACAACATATGTCGACCCACCAGGCCGAAACGTGCGAACAACCGCCGCGGCCGCGGAATCTCCGCGCGCAGCACCGCCAAAATTCGCACGAGGCTTTTTCGCCCGCTGTTCGCCCGGGTTTCGACCTGGAGACACCGTGGATATACTTCAACGCGGATAGAACGAACGACCCGCCCTGCCGGATAGAACGAACGGGCGGGGGGGTCCCTCATCTCTCAAGCACTCACCAGCCATTTTTTCTCCGTAATCTGCTCCCGCAACACACACACCCCAGTCAACCAACCGAGAAGTAGTTTAATAAAGTATGGGGCGATCGTAACGGGGCAGGGGCGCGACTGGCGACGGCGGACCGGACCCAGATGCGCGGGCTTCCATAGGGAGGGAGATGAACGCAGGTCGCCGGGTGGTCGCAGTTGAATTCTTCGTTTCGTGTCGGTGCTGTCGTAGACAAACGTGACGACGATCGGTCCGTGCGCGGTCGAGAAATCCGGAGCGTTTTACCCGAAATCCGCGCAATTTTGATCTCGAACAGGACCGATTTCCAGAACAAATGGACCAGCAGCCGCTGTTCTCCGGCGCGCCGTCTACGGCCGACGACGAGCACGTTCCGACGCAGAGCACGGAGGCGATCCTGGCGGGGCGGGAGATTCCCTGGGAGATATACAGCACGGTACGGTGTCTGTCGAGATTCGCTTTGCGATGCGTTCGCTTTGCCTCACGCGCTCTTTGCCACCCCCCTCCGCCGTCTCGTCTGTAGGCGCGGTTAATCACGGATAAAGAGCTGCAGCTTTTGCGTCGCTACGATCATCGCGGTGCGTACGGGGCGCACGACGCGAGCGACGCGTCGACGTCGGCGTCGGCGTCGGGGACGCTGTCGAGGTGGGGCCTGCTCGCGTCGCCGGAGGGGCATCGCTATGTTCAGGCCATGTTGAGCGTGCTGAAGAACGTGACGAAGGATGAGACTGTGCAGTATGTGCTGGCGATGCTGGATGATATTCTGGAGAATATGGTCATGATGATGGGCGCCGAGGGGGCAGAGGCGAGGAGCAGCTGGGAGACGAGGCTGGGGATGATGCGGCGGTTGCTGTTCCCCGAACTGGCGTTTGAGGAAATTGCTGGTGCTGGGGTCGTCGGAACCGGAATCGGAACCGGAACCGGGAAGGAGGCCTATGGGGTGCTGACAAAGCTGTTGGGGAGGGACGATTGGTACACGAAGGAGAAGGCGGCGAGGGTGCTGAGCGTGGCGCTGGCGTGCGACGTGGACGCCGTGGACGATGTGGACGATGTGGAGGACGTGGACGATGGCGGGAGTTCGCCACGGCAGTCTGCGGCGGCCGTGGCGAAAAAGCAGCTTGTCGAGTGGTGCGTGCAGCAGCTGAAAAAGCCGTCGCACCCGCAGTGCGCGGTGCCGACGGCGTTGCATTGTCTCTCTGTAGTGCTGAAGGAGGCGGGGTCGAGGCGGTTGGTGTACGCGAGCGGCGGCGTGCAGGCCATCGTTGGTGTGTTTGCCGGTGCGAGCGGGGGTGGCCGCGGCGGCGGAAGTGTCGCGAGTTCGATGAGCGTGCAGGCGCAGTACGAGCTCGCGCTGTGTGTGTGGTTGCTGTCGTTGTTCCCGCCGGCGCACGAGGTGCTGGCGACGCCGGCCGTGATGCGGGCACTGGTGGAGTGCATCCGGCTGGCGCACAAGGAGAAGGTCGTCCGCGTGTCGCTGCTCGCCGTCAAGTCCCTGCTGGGTGGTGGCAGTGCGATGACGAATATGACTATGAATACGACGACGAATCACCGCAACCACCATCAGACAATCACGCTCGAGCTGTCGGCGGTGGAGAGCGGGCTGCCAAAGGCGATCGAGCACCGGCGGAACCAAGAGTGGGACGATCCCGACATCGCGTCGCTGTTGGAGTCTCTGCAGGACAGACTGAATGCTGGCGTGCTGGCGATGTCATCCATGGAGCGGTACAAGAAGGAAATCGCCGAAGGGGTGCTGGTGCCGGGACCGATGCACGACTCGGAGGCCTTCTGGTTGGAGAACGCAGAGCGGCTCATGGACAACAATTCGGCGGTGCTCAAGGGACTTCTGGGATTGCTCGATCCTAGTCACGACGCGACGACGCTGCGTCTGGCGTGTCGGGGGGTAAGCAACTTTGTCCAGTACTTTGCCCACGGCAAGGGCGTCGTCGGCGACCTGGACGGCAAGACGCTGGTGATGCGGCTGATGGCGCACCCGGACAGCGGCGTCCAGCGCGAGGCCTTGCTGTGCGTGCAGCGGCTCTTGCTGAGCAAGGGGAACCTGAGCTATATGAGCAGCGGCGGTGTCGAGGCTTGAAAAAATCGGCGTCGAGGCTTGAAAAAATCTTTTGTCCTGAAAAATCTTCGTTTCTCCCTCGATGGCATCGTGGTTGCACGGCGTGGGTCGCCGTCGGGCGCGTATCAATAGTCTCCGAGAAATGCTCGAGCTCGAGGCGAGTGCAAGCGCCACGCAACAACGACAACAGCAGCAAGCGTCGTCGTCTTGGTTCTCGTCAACGACGACACTTCCCCCGCCGCCGCGACCGCCGCACCACCGGGTCGTCGTCACGGGCATCGGCATGATCACCCCCGCGGGCCTCTCGTATGCAGAGACTTGGGACGCGGTCCTGTCGAGACGGTCGAGCGTCGTGGGCCTCCGGCCGGAGCACCTCCCCGAGGAGCATCGGCACGTCGTCGCCTCGGCCACCGCCCTGCCCAGTCGCGTGTTGGGCAAGGTGGACCACGCGCTGGTGCGCGAACGATTGTTGCAGCGTGAAGAGTTGCAGAATCACCCAGCCCTCGAGTCGGTCGTGCTCCCCACGGCGTTCGTCCAGCTCGCGAGCCTCGCGGCCGACGACGCCCTCCGGGACGCAGGACTGCTGGCGATGTTGGAGGACAACGAGAGAGCGGGAAAACGTCGGAAACAAAACATCGGGGTGTGCATTGGGGCGGGCATGTCGTCGACGCGAGACTTGGCGCATGCCGGCGTCCTCGTTGCCAACGAAAAGACCCGGCGGATGTCTCCCTTTTTCGTGCCTCGCATCCTCGTCAACACGGCCTCCGGGGTGGTCAGCGCCGCGTACGGCCTCCAGGGGCCCAACCTCGCCCCTTCCACGGCATGCGCGACCGGAGCACACGCCATCGGCGACGCCTTCCGGATCGTGCAGCGCGGCGACGCCACGGCCATGCTCGCGGGGGGCACCGAGTCGTGCGTGGACGCCATCTCCCTGGCAGGATTCTCCCGCATGAAGGCCCTCTCGACGAGCTTCAATGACGAGCCCCACCGCGCGTCGAGACCCTTCGACAAGGACAGGGACGGCTTCGTCCTGAGTGAGGGCGCCACCGTGGTCGTCCTGGAGGCGCTCGACCACGCGCTCGAGCGCGGCGCCGACGTCTACTGCGAGGTCCTCGGCTATGGCATGTCCGGCGACGCGCACCATATAACCAAGCCGACGCCTCATGGAGCACGCCTTGCCATGGCCAGGGCGCTGACGTCATCCGGGCTGCGACCCGACGACGTCGCCTACGTGAACGCCCACGCCACGTCGACGCCCCTCGGCGACGTGTCCGAGCTGGACGCAATCAGACACGCGTTCTTGAGCAACGACAAACTCCGGGAACCGCGACACGAGAAACCCCTGCTCGTGTCGTCGTCCAAGGGCACGGTCGGCCACATGCTCGGCGCGGCGGGCGCGACCGAGGCCGCCATCGCAGCCCTGGCCTGCCGCCACCGGACGGCGCCACCCAATACCAACCTCGACGATGTCGGTGACATCGACGAAACCGGCGGGCTGTCCTTGGTACGAGAGGCCGCGGCGCTCGACGGTGGGTGTGCCGTGGTGACCAACTCGCTCGGCTTTGGAGGGACCAACACGAGCCTGGCCTTCAGAGCCATTTTCGTTTCTTGATTGACCTGTGGTGAAAGGCCGAACAGCATCACGACGAGAGGACCAGGAACAACACGTGTATTGACGTCGGAATCCCGACGACGGAGCAGAACACAGCGGGACGGCACGCGAGAAGATTTCCGTGTCCTTTGAGGGAAGTCAGTCAGGGAGACAGACGACGAGAAAGCACGAAGGGGCAGCCCTGCACCAGACATACCACGGACCACCGACCGCCGACGACCGACGACCGACGACTGACGACCGCCCGGCGCCACCACCGCCATACCATGACGGACGCAGCTGCCACGGCCGAGAACCAAGCCGAGGGAGCTGGCAAGAAGAAGGAGCAGCCGTACCTGACAACAAGACAGATCCAGCAGAAGCTCGAGGAGAACGGCATGCTATTGGAGGCCATCAACGAACGGCAAAACATCAACTCGCTCAAAGAATGTGCCGAGTTTCAGACCAAGCTGGAGGCCAACCTGCGGGAGCTGGCGAGTCTGCTCGAACAGAAGCAACAGGGCTGAGGCGTGAGCGGCGGCGAGTGAGGTGGACCAAAACGACGATACGACGAAGAGGCCCCCTCGTATGACGGTGGCCGCCAATCCGGCGGCTTGATAGCAACGTCGTCTCGGCGCTCGGGCGCTCCTCACGAACCGAGGGCTGCTCAATGCACCGATTCACTTTCTAAAAACTCTCCCCTACGATGTGTGTGTGACTGGCAGTGATCGATAGCCACGACCAGTATGGTCCTTAACGACCTATACGCCGATTCCGGCGTCGGGTTTCACGTCTCGGTCCCAGAGGAGGCCGTCAAGTTGATTTTCGGTGAGGACACTGGCCGACGACGTGCGCTCGCCCCCCCTGCCCAGACTCGGCGCTCACTCGCGCTTCGCTCGTTCGCCAGGGTTCATGGGCACGCACATCCAGATGGGCGACGTCGTGTTCGCTCTGTCCGAGTCGTTCCGAGTCGACTCCCTCGGCAGAAAGATCTGTGTGCGGGCTCCGACGAGGCGGGCGGCCGCCCTCGCCGTCGTGAGTTTCGTATACGAGCTGACGCATACGAGCATCAGCGAGGCATCCGGGTGGATGTACGTGGACCCGAACAACCAGGTCCATGGGCCGTACCCGTCGTCAAAGATCACCGCCTGGCTGAAGAAGAAGTACTTTGACTCGCAGATGCCCGTCATGTTGCGTAACCCGGTCGTGGCCATCTGGCTGCCCGCGTTCATGGTGGAGGCGCTGACGGAGCTGCTGGAGACCAGCATTGGCATAGCAAGGATGGACACTGAGTTTGTATCGATGCGAGAGGACGACCCCGCGATGGACTGGGAGGGGGCAGGGTCGATGGAGTTTCTCGAAGACGTCGCGATGGCGCGGCAGCAGGTCAGCGGGGCTGCGACAAACAGGGTTGGCCGGTTCGGCGGGGTCAGCGGGTTTGAGACGAACGGGTTTGGGAACGACGTCTCGCCGGCCCTGGAATCGGTCGTGCATCAGCACGCGTGGCAGGCCATGGACTACGATGTGTGCGACCTCAATGTGTTCGGTCGCATCGAGAAGACCGTGCACGTGTGCATCGTGCTCGACACCAACGTGTTGCTGTCGCACTTTTCGTTCCTGGAGCGTCGGCTCGGCGACCTCACGTGCAGCCACTCGAAACGGGGCAACGTGGTCTCGCTGATCCTCGTGGTGCCGTGGGTGGTCTTGTGCGAACTCGACCATTTGAAAGAGGGACGTCTGCGTGATGCCGCGCTCTATGCCATCAAGCGGATCCACACGCTTTCAAGTGCCAGGGACTCTTTTTACTACGTGCAGGGCGCCGCGAGCCACATGGAGGCGGCCGAGGAGGTGGCGCTGATCGACGGGCAGAACCAGAGTCTGCGAAACGACGACTTCATCATGCAGACGTGCGTGTTTTTCAAGGAGCGGTTGGTGAAAAAGTTGCGGGAGAAGAAGCACAGGGCGCACTGCCTCCTGGTGACCAACGACAACGGGCTGCTGTTGCGGGCCCGGGCCAACGCCATCGCGTGCGTCAAGGCCGTCGAGGTGGAAGGGAACGTCGACACGTTTTTGGACGCGATCGAGGCGAGGGATGCCGTCGTTGGTGATGATGAAAGGGAGCGCGAAGGGGAGGCGCCGACGGGTCTGGGGAGGCGGGACGAAGAGAGAGACGGGACGTCAACGGATGCCCCGTCACAGCCCGTCTCGCACGAGGTCGAGGACTTTCTGTCGAGCCTGCAGCTTCAAGCGTCGGCGCCCGAACTGCCGCGTGATCCCGTGGCCAACACACGAGCGAACCACGCCGTCGGCCCGAACAGCCATCGTTCGACGCATCACCGAGCCACGCACTCAGCCCATGACCACGAGACCCATGACCGTGACGACCAGACCGACCACCGCCGCCTGTCCCGATCGGCCGTCGCCGACGCCGTGCAGCACGGGCTCGGTGCCTTCGTTCGCTACATGCGGCAGCAAGACCTCGGCGACTTGTGGGACGACCTGCTGGAAAACGAGCTGAAATGGCCGGGATGGGAGGCGAGCGACGTGCTCAAGGTCCTGACTCGGCATTCGTCCACGTTCTGGGGGGTCTTTGAGCGGAAACTTCTCGATGACAGCAAGACGCTGCTCCGCTTCCTCCACCCGGCTCGCTTCGACGCCCACGCCGACGAATGCGTCATCATCACCAAGAAGCTGTTGCACGCATCGTACGCGGCGTTCAGCAAACCGGTCTCAGAATCGCAGACCGCCCCGGACCCGTCGACGATCCGCGGCTTCATCTCATTGGGCGATGCCAAGGCGGCGGTGAAGGAGAGCATCGAGACGCTGGGATAGAGGGCGGGATGGGACGAAACTGGTAGATTGAATGAACAAATAAATAATAAAACCGTGTCCATGAAGAAATCGTTCGTTTTGTACTGCATCCTCCCCCTTCCCCTTCCCCCGGTTCGATCTATCTTGTGTACTCGTGGTCGGCGCCGGCGCCATCGTACCGTTCGAACCACTTGCCCAGCGTTTCCAACGCCTTGGAAAGCAGCCCCTGGTCGTCCATCGACTTGAGAGTGGTGAAGTTCGCAGGCGCTTGCACGATCTGCTTCTCCTGCATGTTGAAGGTGCGCAGCTCGGCGGCCCGGTTGTACAACCCGAGCGCCTCCTCCATCTGCGCCCACGCCAACCACGAAGGCTCTGACTTCGGATCCGCCTTCACCGCACACTTGTACAGCTCCCTCGCCAGCTCCACGTTGCCCTCGTTCTGCTCCAGCAACGCCCACGCCTGGAAGACAAGCGACGTCGCCTTTGCCCTCGGCGGCGCCGCCCACACCCCCTGCTGGAACAGCTCCCTCGCCTCCTCCACGTTATTCGCCCGCTGCTCCATGCAACCCCACGCCTGCCACACGTATAAATGCTTCGGATCAGCCCTCGACGCCTTCCTGAACAGTCGCCTGGCCTCTTCCAAGTTGCCCGCCCGCTCCTCCATCAGCGCCCACGCCTGCGGCAGCGCGGCGTCCGACCTGTTCAGCGCCGTCCCCTTCTTGAACAGCGCCCGCGCCTGATTCACATTCCCGAGATCCTTCTCCCAAAGCGCCCACGACAGGAACGTATACCTGCTCTTCGGCGAGCTCTTGAGCCCGTTCTGGAAGAGCTGCCGCACGATGTTCTCGTCGCTCCCCTGCTTGACCTCCATGCACGCCCAAGCATGCCAGATCGCGTGACTTTCCTTCCCCGTCGCCCCAAGCGTCCCTTCCCGGAACCACCTCCTGGCCTCGTCCGGCCGATTCAGCTCGGCCGCCAGCACCGCCAGCGACTGGAACAGGTACGGGCTCCCATCTGGCCGCGTGGCATCAATCCCCCGGATCCAGATATCCCGCGCCTTGGTATAGTTACCCTGCCCCTTCTCAAGCAGCCCCCACCCGTGATACGCCGCCGCATGCTTGGAACTCGCCACAATCGCCGCATCAAACAGCTTCCTGGCCAGCGCCAAGTTCCCCCGCTTGACCGCCAGGTTGGCCCACGCCGTCCACAGAAACGGGTTCACCCCCCTTGTCGTCGCACACCCACTGTCATACAGCGCCTCCGCCTCATCATACCGACGCTTCTGCATCAGCATCTTGCCGAGAATGACGTACGCCCGCCCGTCCTCCGGATCCGCCTCGATGCAGTCACGCAGACTCTGCTCCGCCTCCCTCGCCAGACGCGCCCGGTCTTTCACAGACGCCGCCCGGTTTGATTGTATCCGCGTCTGTCGCGCCCGATACAGCGCAAGATCCAGGTTGATCTTCAACGGCTTTTTCTTCCCCGCCAGCGACCGCCCCTCCTGGTCTCGCCCGCTCTGGCCCGCGGCCTGGTACGAAGACAGCGGAACCGCCGAAGACGAGGAGGAAGACGAGGGGGATGACGAGGCGGCGTCCGACCCGGTACGCTCGTCGTATTCGCCCAAGACGACGACGCGCGGTCCCAGACCACGCGTGGAATCAGGAGCAGAGTCGCCCCCCGCTGCCGCGCAAGCCCTCACATCGCACCGCGTGACCTTCTGTTTCGTCCCTGTGGTTGCTTTCGCGGTGGAAGCCGGGCACGAGAGAACGAGAACGGACGGACGTCTGGAAGCATTGAACTGGAATTGCAGCCCAAGCTTTGGTAGACCAGACGCGGGCGCCGTTGGAGGCGCAAGCGTCGGTCCCACGTTCATCTCTCCGTCGGTATGGAGAGAGATGGGTATGCTCTGGATGTCTTGGCTCGTTTCGTTTCGTGCGAAACGAGCGTCGAGGCGATCAGTGATGAAGGGACGCCCAAGGGAGAATCGAAAACCGAATTTCCCCTGAACGTCCACGCACCACGAACACGAATACCATGATGCTCTCGTCGCCTGTGTTGAAGCCCGTGAGGTCGAATGCCGAGTTGCGCACCGGTTCTCGTGCCTCAATGTCACCCCCGATAGGGGGAACCTCGCACGCTCGATCCGTACGTATTGCGGGTCCGTCCGTTTCGCTAGGCGTGTTTGTTGATATTTCCAGTCTATACAGGCGCTCGTGTTCCCAGATTTCCACCGTAGTAGAACGTGGTAGATTTCGATCGCAGGTCAACCCTGACTCGCCACGCACGCACGCACCCACCCGCCCACAGAGCGCGACGCGCGGGTTCGTCCTCGCGCCGCTTGGTCCCCCCACGACGAAGACGTACCAGACCAAGGCGAAGGCGGTCGGCCGGGCGGCAACGGTCCAGACGGTCAACGCGTCTGTCGCACCGAAGAAGATCCTGATGCTCGGTGGCACGCGGTTCATCGGCGTCTACGTGGCGCGTATGCTCGTCGAGCAGGGCCACGACGTGACGCTGTTGACGCGCGGCAAGTCGCCGGTCGTGTCGCAGATCCCGGACGACACCGATGAGAGCTTTGCCGCGTACAGCAGCAGGATCAATCACATCGCGTGCGACAGGAAGGACGCCGAGGCGATGAAGACGGCCCTGTCTGGCAAGGGGTTCCAGGTCGTGTACGATATGAACGGGCGTGAGGCCGACGAGGCGGCCATTGTGCTGGACGCGATGCCGGACCTCGAGCAGTACATCTTCTGCTCGAGTGCCGGCGTGTACATGAAGAGCGATATGATGCCGCACAGGGAAGATGACGAGGTCGATTACGCGTCCCGTCACAAGGGAAAGCTCAACACGGAGACGCTGCTGCGGGATCGGGGGGTGACCTTCACGTCCATTCGGCCGGTCTACATCTACGGTCCGCTGAACTATAACCCGGTCGAGGAGATGGTGTTCCATCGGCTCAAGGAGGGTAGGCCGGTGATGGTGCCGGGAAGCGGGCAGCAGGTCACGCAGCTGGGTCACGTGAAGGACCTGGCAGTGGCGTTCTGCAAGGCGCTGGCAAACCCGAAGGCCTACAATCAGATCTATAACATCAGCGGGGAGCGCTTCGTGACGTTCAACGGGTTCGTCAAGGCGTGTGCGGAGGCTGGGGGGTACCCGGAGCCCGAGATCGTCAACTTTGACCCCAAAGCGGTCGACCTGGGCAAGGCAAAGGCGTTTCCGTTCCGCGATCAGCACTTCTTCACCTCCATCGACAAGGCCATGGCGGACCTCGACTGGGCCCCCGAATTTGGTCTCGTCGAGGGCCTGAGGGACTCGTTCGAGAAGGACTTCGGCCGCGGCAGCTTCCGCAAGGCGGCCGACTTTAGCGCCGACGACGTCATCCTCGCCGCCGCCAAGTGATTCTCCCCGTTTGCTGATTAATTGATTTTTCATGATATCATGAGTGCAAGAATGCAAAATTGTGCTATGCTATGCATTGTGAGACATATATCTCGATGAAAATTCGGCGGCCTACCAGCACAAGACTGGGCTCGGGAAGTACTTCTTGATGAGCCCGTCACAGTGCTGCTTCAGTTCGTCCCTGTCGAAAACAATGTCACGGCGTTTGTATTGGATCAGGTCCACGAACTTTTCGAGCTTCGGGAGCATGGCAACGTCGAAGTCGCACATGAGCTCGTGGTACGGGCGCCCGGGCCTCGTCACTGCCCTAAATTTCTGGTACCGCAGCAGCCACAGCGCCTCGCGCGGCAGCTGCGTCTTGTTGAGCGCCAGCAGCATGTACAGGTATTCGGCGCCGGACCACGACATGAACACTGACCGGAACCCACAGTTCGGCTGGTATATGCCCAGCGCCGTCGAGAACTGCTTCTTGCGCCGATCCGGGTTTGCCGAGAAGTAGTTGGCATGCACGATCGCGCTCGAAAATCGGCACCCAACGGGAAACGTCTCCCCGCAGATGGCCCACTGCTGCTGGCCACCGAACTTCTCGTGTGCGAGCAGCTTTCCGAGCCCGTGCACCAGACCGACCAGCGGCATCCACTCCTCCTCCGGGAACGCCTGCCGGCACAGCGCCGCGCTCTGAAAGGCGTGGTCGACCAAGCTCATGTCCGGATCCAGGTTCTCGTCGCCCGTGAGCACCGCCTCGTATTCCCGAAGACCGTTGAGCATGTCCAGGGCGCTCCAGATATCCATCTGGCACCGTGCCAACGACTGGTTGGAGCGTACCTGCTTGGTCACGAAGTCGAACGTCTGTCGCGCGTGATTCAGCCGATACATAAGCTCTTGTGCTGCCTGGTTCTCGGCCAAATGGTGTCCCTGCTGGATCATAATGTCCAGATCGAGCGACGGACCCCTGCTCGGGCTCCCCGGCGAGGAAGGCGTCACCAGGGCCTCGTCGCTGGTGGGTATGGCCGCCCCCGCCGGCTCGCCGATCCCGCCAAACACCGACGAGGACACCTCGAGCGAATTCGCCCGCTCAAAGATCCGCGGCGTGCCACCACTCATCTGGGCCGGTTCGTCGTCGACTCGGCGAATTGGGCGAGAGTGGATATGCCTCCTGCTAGACAACGTTCACAGGCCTGCGAGCACGATGCGCGCGTCTTTGTGTGAGATGAGCATCTACTGGGCCGCTACGAGAGGCCGATGCGCCTGGCCGGCTTTGCGCGGAGCGGGACTGCCACATGTCGAGGCGAGCATTCCCGAATGAGAGGGCACAGTGGGGGCGCGTGAGGCATGGACGGACCTATCACACCTGTTCAACTCAGTGACTCATAGCTGATACACGAGCCGTGATGCAATGAATGAAAGGTTGGAGAAACGATAACGAAATGGGGCCATCTCGTCTCCTCTCGCTCTCTCTCGCTCTCTCTCGCTCTCTCTCGTCTCCCACCGCCTACCCTCTGAAGAAAGCCGCCAGCCCCCGTCGGACGCTCTTCAACACGCTCGTCTCCTCGATCGGACTCCCCACCGCGCTCCCGGAACCCTCCGAAATCCCAGAGGGCATGACAACGTGCCCGCCGTCCTCCGAGTGCCGCCGCCGAACGCCACTCCCATGCTCCCGTTCTCGTTCCCGTTCCCGTTCTCGCTCCCGTTCTTGGTGCTCCTGCCGCTGCTGACGCCGCTGCTGACGCTCTTGCCGCCGCTCCGCCGCGGCAAGGTGTATCAAGAACGTCTCGAATTCCATATTCTCAATCATCGACGTCATCGCCTGCTCGTCTTGAGGCGAACTATACTCCCCGAACGGCAGCAGCGCATTCATCCCTTCGTCGGCAAGCACGAGCTGACTGAAGCAGAGCGGGCACTCTTGACTCCGCTGCGCCCATTGCATAATGCACTGCAGGTGGTACCCGTGCCCACACTGCGTCTCTGCGATGGGATCATCGCTGGAAAATTCGTCCAGACAGATACTACAGACGTTCTCTTCCTCCTCCTGGGTCGCGATGACGGCCACCCGCGGACACACGTCTGAAGGATTCCGCGAGTGGGCGTGTTTCCGAAAGGAACCTTGTCGCGAGTGCGTGCGTTTGTTCTCCGTCTGTGTATCTGTGGTCGCCGGTCCTGCAGGAGCGGATGGCAGCCTCCCGACTGGCTCTGAAGAGTCGCCACCTTTCTCCTCGGCGACTGGTCGCCGCCCTATCGACAACTCGGCCGCGTCGGCCGCGTCGGTCGCGCCGCCATGAACGGCGGTACCTTCAGCTTCCACGACTTTCCCCTGCGAGGACGACGGCGTCTTGCTGGCGGTCGACTTTGCCGAAGGCGTCGGAACGGGGGCAGCTTCCACGTCGGACGATTTCGCCCCCAGGCCCCTAGGGTGTTCTCGGTCCTCCCCGTCTACTGTCGCCCGAGCGACCTCGAGCTCACCGTCCATGTCTGGTCCGCAGTATTGAACGTGCACTCGTGTTGAGCGGAGTGGCTGCCTGTGGGTACTTGGATTTGTCGCGACGAATTCCCACCAAAACCGTCGCCGCGTCGCGTCCTGTTCTTTCCTGCGTGCGCTTCTCGCCCAACAACCCGTTGCCTAGCTAGCTAGCAACGTGTTTGGTGCTTGGAATGCGGCAGGGAATCAAATTTCAGGTCTGTTGAGGGGCAGGTGACCTCGACTCAATTTGAACCCGCTTGATTTCGATTCACGTACCTTCGTAGGGATGCTCGACCTGTCGTCGTCCTCGTAGTCCTCGTAGTCCTCGTAGTCGGAGGACCAGGATGCTGGAGCGTCAAGGGAGCGAGGATGCGGGTGCGGGCACGCGAGAGAGACAAGGGGACGTCGAAACGGCCATGCCCGCGCCGACCTCGCCGACCTCGCCGAGGCTGCAGGCGACCGAGACGTTCACGTTGCTCAAGAATGCGGCGTTTCCTCCGGGTGGTATGGAACAACTGGGGGAGCAGTTTGTAGAGCGTCACTCG
>Ga0181584_10001579_pt1 | contig 17363 bp, 13 predicted proteins | sample 071ome_30_FD_132462 | JGI IMG/M metagenome (GOLD analysis project Ga0181584, IMG submission 132462) | Coastal salt marsh microbial communities from the Groves Creek Marsh, Skidaway Island, Georgia - 071406AT metaG (megahit assembly) | ecosystem: Environmental > Aquatic > Marine > Intertidal... | reverse complement strand
TTGTGGCAGCTCACCCCCCAAGGTCGCACCTCCCACGTCGAGGCGCTGGCCGCCGATCTTCGTGGAATCGATCTGGGCGCCTTGGCCCCGCACTACGCGCAGTTTCTCGATCTGAACGGACGTTTCAAGCAGTTGTGTGGTGACTGGCAACTACGCGACGGGGAGATGAACGACCACTCCGATCCGAAGTACGACGCGAAAGTGATCGATCGATTGTCCGAACTCGATTCCGAAGCCCGTCCAGTAGTCGGCGCGATGTCGGAAGTTCTCGGTCGTCTGCGCACCTACGGCGGTCGACTCGAGTCGACATGTCGCTCCGTTCGTGAGGGACGCCACGACTTGTTCACCGGAGTGATGTGCGGTTCGTTCCACGACGTGTGGATGGAGCTGCACGAAGATCTGATTCTCAGTCAGGGGATCGACCGTGCGGCAGAAGGGAGTTTCTGATGGCACGTTTCGGACGGGTGCTGACCGCAATGGTCACACCTTTCGGTTCCGACGGAGCGCTCGATCTCGACGCGGCGCGTCGGTTGGCGCGCTGGCTTCAGGATCACGGGAACGACGGCCTCGTGGTGGCCGGCACGACGGGAGAGTCACCAGTGCTCACCGACGACGAGCGCCTGTCGCTCTTCGCCGCTGTGATCGAAGCGGTCACCATTCCAGTGGTGGCGGGAACAGGTACCAACGACACGAGCCACTCGGTCCACATGACCAAAGAAGCGACGCGTCTCGGTGCTGCGGGAATTCTTGCGGTCACGCCCTATTACAACCGCCCGTCTCAGGCAGGCATCGCAGGACACATGGGTGCCATGGCCGACGCAACCGATCTGCCGGTGGTGCTCTACGACATTCCGGTGCGATCGGGGCGCAAGATCAATTCGGCGACGATCCTCGAACTGGCGCGTCGTCACCGCAACGTGCTGGCACTGAAGGACGCGGCCGGCAGTCCAGGTGAGACCGCGTCGGTGATTGCGAACGCGTCCGAGGGTTTCGAGGTGTACAGCGGCGACGACTCGCTCACGCTTCCGCTGCTGTCGGTTGGAGCGGTCGGGGTGATCGGAGTGGCCACGCACTGGACCGGACCTGATCACCAGATCATGTTCGATCGCTGGCAGGCCGGCGACTCGGTGGGTGCAAGGCGGGTCAATCAGGCATTGTTGCCAAGTTTTGCCTACGAGACCGGGGACGACGCACCGAACCCGATTCCGTCGAAGGTGATGATGAACCACCTCGGCGTTCCGGTCGGAGAGTGTCGCCTACCCATGGGTCCAGCTCCCGATTTCGTTCTCGAACGGGCCAAGGGAGTTCTGGCCGGACTCGACGCTCGTCGCGCCGAAGGGTTCTGATGCCAGCTCCGATCAGAGTGGTCTTTCTCGGCGGTCTCGGCGAGATCGGTCGCAACTGCATGGCGATCGAGCAGGACGATCGACTCCTCCTCATCGACTGCGGACTCATGTTCCCCGACGCCGACATGCACGGCATCGATCTGGTGCTACCGGACTTCACGTGGCTGCGGGAGAACGCCGATCGGATCGAGGCCTGCGTTGCAACTCACGGTCACGAAGATCACGTGGGCGGACTCCAGTTCCTGTTACGAGACGCCTCGTTTCCCGTGTACGGCTCGGCGGTGACCCTCGGGCTCGCCGCCGGTCGTATCGAAGAAGCCGGACTTCTCGATCGAACCGAATTGGTGGTGGTCGCCGACAACGAGCGCCGAAAAATCGGACCGTTCGACGTCGAGTTCATCCCGGTGACGCACTCGGTGCCGCATGCGTTCGCGATCGCCGTCCACACGCCGCAGGGTGTGATCCTTCATTCGGGCGACTTCAAACTCGATCTCACCCCGGTCGACGGCCGGCGGACCGATCTGGCCCGACTTGGCGCCATCGCGTCCGCCGAGGGGATCCGCCTCCTGCTGTGCGATTCCACCAATGCCGAAGAAAAGGGATATTCGCCGAGCGAGACCTCGATCGGCTCGGTGCTTCGGTCCCTCTTTCACGAGCACAGCGACCGTCGCATCATCACGGCCAGCTTCGCCAGCCACATCCACCGCGTGCAGCAGATCATCGACGCTGCGGTCGCCACTGACCGAAAGGTTGCCACTCTCGGTCGTTCGATGCAGCGAAACGTCCGCCTGGCTCGCGATCTCGGTGTCCTGCGTGTTCCCGAACACACCCTGATCGACATCGAGGAGATCGACGACCATCCGCCCGAACGGGTGTGCATCATCTCGACCGGCAGTCAAGGTGAGCCGATGTCGGCTTTGTCGCTGATGGCTCGTGGTGACAGCAAGTGGTTGAAAGTGGGCGAGCACGACACCGTCATCCTCTCGAGCCATGCGATTCCCGGGAACGAGTTCAACGTGACTCGCGTGATCGACGGTCTCTTGCGGGCCGGTGCCGAAGTGGTTCACTCGGGGGTGGCCGATGTTCACGCGACCGGTCATGCCCAAGCCGATGAACTGAAGACGTACTTCTCGATCGTCGAGCCCGAGTGGTTCGTGCCCGTTCACGGCGAATACCGCCATATGGTCGCCAACGCTCGACTCGGCGAAACGATGGGGATCCCTCGAACGAACATTCTCGTGTGCGAGGACGGTGACGTGATCGAGATCGACGACGACGGGGTCTCTCCCGTCGGACGCGTGCCGGCCGGATACCTGTACGTCGACGGCATCGTCGGCGACGTCGGGCAAGGCGTGCTGCGCGATCGACGTGTGCTCGCCGAAGAGGGAGTGGTCGTCGTCGTCGTGACGGTCGACGTGGAGGCGGGCAAAGTGCTGACCGGCCCCGAGATCATCACACGCGGCTGGGTGTACGCCCCCGAGGCCGAAGATCTGCTCGACGAAGCGTGTGAGGTGGTCGCAGCAGCCGTGGAGGCGACACTCTCCAAGGGGATACGAGATCCCGAGGGTCTCGAACGCGACGTGCGTCGAGCCGCCGGACGCTTCGTCAACGAGCGCACGAAGCGCCGTCCGATGATCGTGCCGGTCGTCATGGAGGCCTGACGTCCGGCTGCGTCACAAGGGATTCGCCGAAAGACCGAACGTGTGCGCGCCCCCTTGGTAGCGTTCCTATGTGGCTGCGAAGAAGGGTTCTGGTCGTTCGTCGTCGTCGACGACGCGCAAAAGCCCTGGTCGCAGCGTCGTGGCCGCCACTCCTCCTCAGGGCTCGCGGCGATCGACGTCGTCGTCTCGTGGTGGATCAGGCGAAGTTCGCCGGGCGATCTCTGGACGTGAGACCGAGCTCGCCGCCATTGCCTCCTTCGTCGTCGGCGTCCTGATCGCCCTGGCGGTGTACGTCGAGCTCGCCGGACCGGTTGGTCGTGGGGCCGACGCCGCCCTCGGGGCCGTGATTGGCCTGGGTCGATATCTGTTGCCCGTCGTGGCGGTCACCATCGGCGTGATTCTGATCCGTGAGGACGACGCGCCTGGACGCACCAAGATGACTCTCGGATGGGGCGGACTCGTGGTGGCTGTGCTCGGCATCGTGCACATCGGGCGAGGGCCTGATGGTTATCGCGGAGTCGACGACCTCGGTGGAGCCGGCGGCTGGATCGGCGCTGTCGTCGGACAGACCCTTCGCGCTCTCATCGGTCCCATCGGCGCTGTGCTCGTGTTGGTCGCCATCGGTCTCGCGGCCACTCTTCTCATCACTCGTTGGTCGTTGCGCGATCTCTTCGAAAGACTGCGACATCTCGGATCGGCTCTTTCGGAGCGCCTCGGATCGGGTCTACGTGAGGCGGCTGACGATTTGAGCACGTTGAAATCTGATCGGGACGACACCACCGCCACCACCACTCCTTCGTCGGCGGTGCACGAACCTGGCTTCGCTCCTCTCGTTCCGGCTGAACCCGAAGATTCTTCGGATGAGTCGGCCGACGACGCGAACGATGCCGAACCGGCTCCGGTGCTGCGGCGGCGGTCGCGTCGTGAGTCGTCACCTGAGCCGAGTTCGACGTCACCTGATCCCACTCAGGTCCCGGTTCAGGAATCGCTCGACGTCAAGGTCACCGTTCCGCGTGGCGACTGGAAGCTTCCGCCGGCCTCCTCGCTCGTGCGTACCGGCGCTCAGTCGATCGACGAATCGGAAATCGACCGTCGCGGTCGCATTCTGGAGGAATCGCTGTCGTCGCACGGCGTCGACGTTCGTCTGGTGGGGCGCACCGTCGGCCCCACCGTCACGCGTTACGAACTCGAACTCGGGCCGGGTGTGAAGGTGGCCCGAGTCACGAGTCTCCAAAAGGACATCGCCTACTCGCTGGCCGCGACCGACGTGCGCATCCTGGCCCCGATCCCCGGCCGGTCGGCTATCGGTATCGAAGTTCCCAACTCGTCTCGTCAATTGGTGGCTCTTGGCGACCTCATGGCGTCGGCCGAGGCCAAGAATGCGACTCACCCACTCGACGTCGCAATCGGCAAGGACATTTCGGGGCGATCGGTGTTCCTGAATCTGTCGACTACACCCCACTTGCTCATCGCCGGTGCCACCGGAGCGGGTAAGTCGAGCGGAATCAACTGCATCATCACGTCGTTGCTCATGCGTACGACTCCCGATCAGGTGAAGCTCATCCTGGTCGACCCGAAGCAAGTCGAGATGGGGCAGTACGCGCGACTTCCGCATCTCCTCACCCAGCCGGTCAACAATCCGAAGAAGGCCGCCAACGCTCTCGCCTGGGCGGTCCGCGAGATGGAGAAGCGCTACGACCTCCTCTACGAGATGGGGTACCGCGACATCACGGGCTACAACGCGGCCTTCGACCGCGGTGAGTTGGTTGCCGAAGCAGGAACCGATCGCACTTTCGAGCGCATGAAGTACATCGTCGTGGTGGTCGACGAGTTGAACGACCTGATGATGGTCGCTGCGCGCGACGTCGAAGAGAGCATCACGCGCATCGCTCAAAAAGCGCGCGCTGTCGGCATCCATCTGATCATTGCCACGCAGCGACCGTCGGTCAACGTGATCACCGGTGTGATCAAGGCCAACATTCCGGCGCGTATGGCCTTCGCCGTCTCGAGTCAGATGGACAGCCGCGTCATCCTCGATCAAGTCGGCGCCGAAAAATTGGTGGGTCGCGGAGACATGCTCCTCTTACCCGGCAACTCGTCGGTCGCACAGCGCATCCAGGGTTGCTGGGTGACCGAGGACGAGGTGCGCAAAGTCGTCGCTCATTGGCGCCAGCAGGCGCCGGAGGTCGAATACGTGAAGGGCGTCGAGGGTGACGAGCCGTCGGCTGGAGGGTCGGCTGGTTCGGCGATCACCGACAGCTACGGCAACGACGACGATGACGAATCGCTGCTGCGGCAGGCGATGGAACTCGTGGTGCGCTCGCAGCTCGGCTCCACATCGATGCTCCAGCGCAAGCTCAAGGTCGGATTCGCTCGAGCCGGACGGATCATGGATCTCCTCGAAGAGCGGGGAGTGGTGGGGCCGAGCACTGGTAGCAAGGCTCGTGAAGTGCTCATGACCGTGGAAGAGCTCGAAGCTCAGGCCTGATCGAACGGCACATCCGTGTCGACGTGGCATGATGCGTGCATGTCGTCTTCATCACTCGAATTGACCGAAGTCGCGTCGGGCCTCAAGTTCCCCGAAGGACCGATCGCCATGAACGACGGCAGCGTCGTGCTCGTCGAGATGTTCGGTCCGCGAATCACACGTGTCCACCCCGACGGTGCGACAGAGGTCGTTGCCGAGATCGACGGTGGTCCGAACGGAGCCGCCATCGGACCGGATGGCGCGCTGTATCTCTGCAACAACGGCGGCTGTTTCACCGAGATCGATTTCGGGGGGCTCTGCTTGCCAGGTCCCTTCGATCGCTCGGCCTACGTGGGTGGTCGTATTCAGCGAGTCGACCTGACCTCGGGTGAAGTGACCGACCTCTACACCGAATGCGACGGTCGCGCCCTTCGTGCGCCGAACGACCTCGTGTTCGACTCGCATGGCGGGTTCTATTTCACCGACCACGGAATTCGCGACAACGAGGCGCGGACGAGTGACCTCACTGGTCTCTACTACGCGACAGCCGACGGTTCGTCGATCCGCGAGATCGCGTTTCCGGTCGAGAGTCCGAACGGAATCGGACTTTCACCCGATGGTTCGATGCTGTACTACGCCGAGACGCACAACGGACGGGTCTTCCAGAGGCGGATCGTCGCCCCGGGCGAACTCGAGCCGACGGCGCCGGGAGACACGAGTTCGCTGTTGTGCGGATTGCCCGGTCTACAACTTCTCGACTCCTTGGCAGTCGACGGGGCTGGCAACGTGTGTGTAGCCACGCTCGTGAACGGGGGTGTCACGGTGATCGCACCCTCGGGTGAAATTCTCCGACATGTCGACACTGGCGATCTCCTCACGACCAACATTTGCTTCGCAGCCGACGGTTCATCCACCGCGTGGATCACGTTGTCGGGGACCGGTCGATTGGTTCGGACCACGTGGCCGTACCCGGGCCTCCGGCTCGCACACACCGCCTGACTTGTAGGCTCGGGGTGTGACCGGCCAGCCGAAGCGCTTCTACGTCGAGACGCTCGGTTGCCCGAAGAACCAGGTCGACTCCGAGAAGTTGATCGGCACGATGCTCGCCGACGGGCTGACGGCGACCGACGACGCCTCCGAAGCTGACGTCGTGGTCGTGAACACATGCGCGTTCATCGAAGATGCGCGTCGCGAATCGATCGACACGATCTTGGCTCTCGACGAAAAGCGTGCCGAGTCGTCGCGCCTCGTCGTGACCGGCTGCATGGCCGAGCGTTACGGCGATGAACTGGCGTCGGCACTCCCGGAGGTCGATCTGGTGGCCGGCTTCGGTGTTCCGGTCGTGCCTGTCGGACGAACCACCATTCCGGTCTCGTCCACTCCGATTCCTACGTTCGACCTCCTGAATCTGCCCCGCCCGAAGTCCTCGGTTCCCTGGGCCTACGTCAAGATCGCCGAGGGATGCGATCGGTCCTGCGGATTCTGTGCGATCCCGTCGTTTCGCGGCCCCCAGCGAAGTCGGGACGTCGACGCGATCTTGGCCGAGGTCGACCAGCTTCAGGTGACAGAAATCGTCCTGGTGGCCCAAGATCTGGCGAGCTACGGCAAGGATCGTCCAGACGAGCTCGGCGCCGGCTCGATCGTCGACCTGGTGTCGAAGGTGTCGGCGCGAGTTCCGTGGACCCGACTCTTGTATCTCTATCCGAGTGACTTGAGCGACGAGTTGATCGACGCCATCCTCGCAACCGGAGTGCCGTATTTCGATCTGTCACTCCAACACGTGAGCAAACCCCTTTTGCGGCGGATGAGGCGGTGGGGAGACGGCGAGCGTTTCTTGCAGCGGATCGCTGACATCCGCCGTCGTGAGCCCGGCGCGACGTTCCGGAGCAACTTCATCGTCGGATACCCGGGGGAGACCGAGGCCGACCACGATCAGTTGCTCGATTTCGTCTCTGAAGCCGATCTCGATTGGTGCGGATTCTTCGCCTACTCGCCAGAGGAGGGTACGTACGCCTACGACCTCGACGGAGCCGTCGCCCCCGAACTCGTACGCCAGCGACTTGCCGAACTCACCGAAATGCAGGACTCGATCACGGCTCGTCGTCGCGACCTGCTCATCGGTTCCACTATCGAGGTGTTGGTCGACCAACCGGGAGTGGCGCGAAGTCGGCGTGAAGCACCTGAAATCGACGGAATCGTCGAGGTGCCGAGCGATCTTGCCGTTGGAGAATTTCATGAGGTCCTGGTGACCTCGGCTCTCGGTCCTGATCTCATGGCCGATCACGTCGGTGCGGGAGTCGACTGATGCCGGTCGATCCGAATGCCATCGCCACGTGGGCCAATGCCGTCACCGTCGGACGAATTCTGTGCTCGCCTCTCGTGTTCGTGGTGTTTCCCGACGGTGGAAAGGGCTCGTGGATCGCCCTCATCACCTGGTTCCTCCTCTGCGTGAGCGACGGGTTCGACGGCTACCTCGCTCGTCGCCACGGCACCACGCGCGCCGGAGCCTTTCTCGATCCTCTCGCCGACAAGATCCTCGTTCTCTCGGCCATGTTCACACTCGTGAGTCGGGACATCTTCTGGGTTCTTCCCGTACTGATCATCGCGGCCCGTGAAGTGGCGATCAGTATGTATCGAGTCGTCGTCGGAGCCAAGGGAGTCAGCATGCCGGCCAGTCGCCTCGCCAAGTTCAAGACCCTGTTCCAGCAATTGAGCATCGGATTCGCGGTGTTCCCCTTCGTCGCTGACGAGATGCGGTGGTTCTGGCTGAGCCTGCTCTGGATCGCCGTTGCGCTCACAGCCGTCAGTGGTGCGCAGTACCTCTGGCGCGCTCAACGAGCAGTCGAGGCCTGACATGCGTTGCGCCGTCGTCGCCGTCGGAACCGAACTGCTGCTCGGTCAGATCGTCGACACGAATTCGTCCTGGATCGGCGAGCGACTTGCGGCCAGCGGTATCGATTCGTTGGTTCAGTACAAGGTTGGCGACAACCATGCCCGGATCGTGTCGATCGTCGATCGAGCTCTTCAGGAAGCCGATGCGGTGATCATGTGCGGTGGGCTCGGTCCGACACATGACGACCTCACTCGTGACGCCATCGCCGAGGTCATGGGGGTTGTGCTTCGACATGACGAAGGGGTCGCCGAGACCATTCGATCGATATTCTCGTCGCGCGGTCGTCGAATGCCCGACAACAATCTTCAACAAGCGTTGGTGCCAGACGGTGCGACGATCATTCCTCAGACGAGAGGAACGGCACCGGGATTGGTGTGTCCGGTAGGGGACAAGGTCATCTATGCCGTACCTGGAGTTCCGCATGAGATGTACGACATGATGGAGCGGGTGATTCTTCCGGATCTCCGCCGGCGAAACGGCGACTCCGGTGTGATCGTCAGCCGAGTGATCCGCACGTGGGGCGAGAGCGAGAGCGGGCTGAACGAGCGACTCGATCGAGTGATCGCCGAACTCGAAGAACGTGGTAATCCGACTTTGGCGTTCTTGGCCAGTGGCTGGGAAGGTCTGAAGGTGCGTCTCACCGCCAAAGGAGCCACGGACGGCGAAGCGCGCGAGCTGCTCGAGGAGTGGGAAGAGCGGGTCCTCGACGAGGTCGGAGATTTCGTCTTCGGCTACGACGACGACAACATGGAAGCGGTCGTGATCAAGCGGATGAGTGAGCTCGGGCTCTCGCTGGCGATCGCCGAATCGGTGACTGGTGGTCTGGTGTCGGGTCGATTGACGACGATTCCCGGCGCCAGTCAGGTGCTACGTGGGTCTGTCGTGAGTTACGCCAGTGCTGTGAAGCACGATCTACTCGGGGTTCCTGAAGGTCCGGTGGTGTCGGAGTCGGCAGCGATCGCCATGGCTGACGGCGTGCGTCGGTTGCTCGGGACCGACATCGGATTGTCTTTGACCGGTGTGGCCGGTCCGAGTGAACAAGACGGCCAGCCGGTCGGAACTCTGTGGGTGGGTTTGTCACGTGAGGGTGTCACGACGATGGCCGCTCATCTCCGTCTTCCTGGGCAACGTGATCCGATGCGTCAGATGGCCGTGATCTCGGCACTCGATCTGCTGCGCCGATCTCTCGATTGACCAGCACGCCGGTCGCTAGTGCCGACCGCCACTGCATTCTCCGTAGGCTTTCCGGAAAGCCCTCGTAGCTCAGTTGGATAGAGCAACGGCCTTCTAATCCGTAGCGCGCACGTTCGAATCGTGCCGAGGGCGCCAGATTCAGCATCGTTCGCCCTAGACTTGCGGAACTGCCAAAGTGCATCCCCCGAGCGAGGTCCGAGTGAAGTTCAAGAAAGGTGACACCGTCATCTATCCCCAGCACGGAGCGTGCAAGGTGGTGGCGACTCGCAAGGAAGATCCTTTCGAGAGCGGTAAGCCGATCGAGTACCTGATCCTCTCGACCGTGATCGGTGAGATGATGCTCAAGGTTCCGTTGTCGAAGGTCGATGACGTCGGAGTTCGTCCGCCGGTGTCCCCCGACGAACTGGCCGACTTGGTCGCCGTTCTGTCGAAGGCCGATCCCCGAGTTCCGAGCAACTGGAGCCGTCGCTTCAAGAACCATCAGGAGAAGTTGAAGAGCGGAGACGTCTACCAGGTGGCTGAAGTCGTACGAAACCTGGCCGCTCGTAACCGAGATGCGTCGTTGTCGGCGGCAGAGCGCACCATGTACGAACGGGCGCGAGTCAACCTCATCTCCGAGATCGCTCCCGCTCTCAAAGTGTCCACCGAGGACGCCGAGCAGTACTTGGACGATGCGCTCGCCAAAGGTGTGTTGAAGCCGGCCAAGGCGACCAAGGTGGCCAAGTCCGACGTAGCTGACGAGGCGCCGAAGAAGGCTGCTCCCGCGAAGGCTGCAGCCAAGAAGGCGCCCGCCAAAAAGGAGGCGGCGCCGAAGAAAGTTGCTCCGGCGAAGTCCGCTCCCGCGAAAGCTGCAGCCAAGAAGGCGCCGGTAGCGAAGGAGGCCGCTCCCGCGAAAGCTGCAGCCAAAAAGGCGCCGGCCAAGAAGGCGCCGGCCAAGAAGTAAGTGGTCGTCGCCGACGTCGGACCGTGCCCGGCCGAGGTTGGGTAGCGTGCTCGCATGAACGGTAGGGGGGTCATCTCGCGCAACGAGCTGACCGAGCTCATCGAGTCCGAGCTCGTCGACACCGTGATCATGGCATTCCCTGATCGCTACGGACGCCTGGTGGGTAAACGTAGTTCGGGCCACTTCTTCCTCGAGCACGTTGCCGAGCACGGGACCGAAAACTGCGACTACTTGCTCACGTGCGACCTCGACGATCAGCCGGAAACCGGTTTTCGTTTCTCGAGCTTCGACACGGGCTACGGAGACATGGTGGCTGGCGCCGACTGGTCGACAGTTCGAGTGCTGTCATGGCTCGATCGAACCGCTCTCGTGATGTGCGATCTCACGACGCCGTCTGGAGAGGCCGTCGAAGTGGCCCCTCGCACGATTCTGCGCCGTCAGATGGAGGCGTCGCGTGACCTGGGTGCCGTCCCGATGCTCGGCAGTGAAATCGAGTTCTTCATGTACCGCGAGACGTATAGCGAGGCCTACGAGGCGGATTACCGAGATTTGCACACCCATTCACCGTTCGCCGAGGACTACAGCATCCAGATCACGACTCAGGACGAGGTCGTCGTGGGTGACATCAGACGGGCCCTCGACGCGTCGGGTGTTCCGGTCGAATTCTCGAAGGGTGAGGCGGGGGCCGGTCAACACGAGATCAATCTGTCGTACGCCGATTCGATCGAGATGGCCGACCGCAATTTGATCTACAAGTTCGCCGCCAAAGAGATCGCTTCACGGCACGGACGATCCCTCACGTTCATGGCCAAGCCTTCTTTCGCCGACGTGGGTTCGTCATGTCATGTCCACGTGAGTCTCTGGGACGAATCCCGCACGTCGAATCTCTTCGCCGACGAGTCGGATTCCCTCGGCATGAGTGCGATGTTCCGACACTTCCTCGCCGGTCAAATCGCCACCGCCCGAGAGTTCTCGTTGTTGTGGGCTCCGACCGTGAACAGTTACAAGCGATTCCAACCCGAATCGTGGGCACCTACTGGGGTCGGGTGGGGAATCGACAATCGCACCCTTGGATTTCGCAAAGTCGGTCACGGCGCATCGACACGCGTCGAAAATCGCATTCCGGGTGCTGACGCAGTCAGCTATCTCGCCTTCGCCGGCAACGTGGCCGGAGGACTCTACGGAATTCGTCATGGTCTCGAACTCGGACCGCCCTACGCAGGAAACGGCTACACCGCGACCGACGTCGATCGCATTCCGTGGAATTTGCCCGATGCGATCGAGGCGTGGCGTGCGAGCGACAAAGCCCGTGAATGTTTCGGCGACGATGTTCATCACTGGATCTTGCGCTCGGCCGAGACCGAGTGGGCCTCGTTCAACCGCTCGGTGACCGACTGGGAACTCCGCCGCTACTTCGAACGCATCTGAAATTCTCGAACAGGAGCCTCCATGAATCGTCTGTCGGGCAAAGTCGCCCTCATCACTGGTGCAGCATCCGGTCTCGGTCGTACCGCCGCTGAACTCTTCGCCTCCGAGGGAGCCAAGGTGGTCGTGGCCGATCTCGCCGATGGCGACGAGGTCATTTCGGCCATCGACGCAACTGGTGGAGAAGCGACCTATGTACGTTGCGACGTGACCGACGCCGACTCGGTGGCCGCCGCCGTCGAGCACGCACGCGAGGAGTACGGAGCTCTCCACGTTCTCTACAACAACGCCGGTGTGATGTTGGCCGACGACGACGGACCGGAGAACACTCCTCTGTCCACCTACGAACGCACCATGGACATCAATGTGAAAGGCGTTCTGCTCGGCTGTCGGTATGCGCTTCCGCTGATACTCGCTTCGGGTGGCGGCTCGATCGTGAACGTCGCCAGCTTCGTGGCACACATGGGGGCGGCTACACCGCAGGTCGCCTACACCGCCTCGAAGGGCGCGGTCCTCGCCATGACCCGGGAAATAGCGGTGATCTATGCGCGTCGCGGAGTACGCGCCAATGCTCTGTGTCCCGGGCCGATCATGACCCCGCTACTCGCCAAGTTCCTGAGCGACGATGCGAAGAGAGAGCGCCGTCTCGTCCACATACCCATGGGACGATTCGGTGAGCCGCACGAGATCGCACACGGGGCGCTCTTTCTCGCCTCTGACGAGAGCAGCTGGATGACCGGACAGTCCCTGGTGATCGATGGTGGTATCACTGCCGCCTACGTGACTCCCGAGTGACAGACTCCAGAGCATGAGTTCTGCTTCGCCACGTCTCGTCGAAGGTTCGGTCGCCTTTCTCGGCCTCGGGGTGATGGGGGCTCCGATGTCGGGTCATCTCGCCTCGGCCGGACGCACCGTGACCGTGTACAACCGAACGGCCGCCAAGGCTCTGGCCTGGGTGGCCGAGCACGGCGGGCGGGCCGCCCCCACACCGGCCGAGGCTGTCGAAGGTGCTGAGTTCGTCATGATGTGCGTCGGCAACGACGACGACGTACGCGAAGTGGCATTGGGCCCGAACGGCGCTGTCAGCGGGATGTCTCCTGGGTCGATTCTCATCGATCACACGACGGCGTCGGCGCGCGTGGCGCGCGAATTGGCGGCGGCGTGTGCATCGGTCGGAGTCGGATTCGTCGATGCTCCGGTGTCAGGCGGCCAGGCCGGCGCCGAGAAAGGAGCTCTCACCGTGATGTGCGGCTCCGACGACGAGGAAGTGTTCGAGAGGGCTCGTCGTGCCGTCGGTCCCTACGCTCGGGCGTGCGAACGACTCGGCCGAGCAGGCGCCGGACAGCTCACCAAGATGGTGAACCAGATCTGCATCGCCGGGATCGTCCAGGGACTGGCGGAAGGTGTGAACTTTGCGGAACGCGCCGGACTCGACGTCGACCGAGTCGTCGAGGTGATCGGCAAAGGTGCGGCGCAGAGTTGGCAGATGGACAATCGCGCCAGCACGATGGCGCGCGGCGAGTTCGAGTTCGGGTTCGCAACAGAATGGATGCGCAAGGACCTGGCGATCTGCCTCGACGAGGCGAATCGAAACGGGGCTCGCTTGCCGGTCACTGCCCTGGTCGACCAGTTCTACGCCCAAGTGGTGGCTCGCGGGGGCCGTCGTTGGGACACCAGCAGCCTGGTCCATCTGCTGCAGAACGACTGACCTGCCCTAAGGTTGAGCCGGCGACGCAAAGGGGTGCGATGAGTCGGGAGAAACTGATCGCGATGGCCGAACGGACCATCGCCCACAACAAAGCCGGAACGACCGACCTCACTGCAGGGGTCACCACGATCCCGGTCACCAACTATTTCGACCCGGATCGTTGGCGTCGTGAGGTCGACCTGCTGTTCAAGCGGGTTCCTCTGCTCATCGCCACGTCGGCGGAGATCCCCGAGCCTCATTCGTACAAGTCCATCGACGTCGTCGGGACACCCGTCTTGCTGTCACGAGACGGCGATGGTGTGGTGCGTGCTTTCGTCAACATGTGTAGCCACAGAGGCGCAATGTTGGTGGACGAGGGAGTTGGATCAGCTCGCCGTTTCGCCTGTCCGTACCACAACTGGACGTATGACCAGAGCGGCGATCTCGTCGGCCTCTTCAAACAAGCCGATTTCGGGGACATCGACATGTCGTGTCTCGGGCTGACGACTCTTCCGGTCGTCGAGCGTGCTGGCCTCGTCTGGGTGACTCTGTCCCCCCAGTCGACTCTCGACGTGGATGCCTTTCTCGCCGGATACGACGAGCTGCTGGCGCATTGTGGCTTCGCAGACATGAACCATTTCGGATCACGTCGTCTGGTGGGTCCGAACTGGAAAGTGTCGTTCGACGGATACGTCGACTTCTACCATTTGCCGATTCTTCACAAGAACACCTTCGGGCCCGACTTCCCGAGCGAGTCGCTGTTCCATCGAGTGGGGCCACACCAACGAGTGACCGGGCCGCGAGGATCATGGGCCAAGCTCGAGACGATTCCGAAAGAGAAGTGGCCTGATTCGGTGCTCACTGGTGGAGTCTGGAGCATCTTTCCTCATGCGTCGATCGCAGGCTTCGACGTCGGTGAACACAAGGTGTACCAGGTCGCGCGCATCTTCCCCGGTGACAACGCCGACGAATCGATCACCTATCTCGACTTCATCTCGACCGCGCCCAAGACCGACGAGTACATCGAAGTCATCGAGCAGCAGATCGCCTTTTTGGAGCATGTCGTTCGTGACGAGGACTACGCAACGGGGCTCAAGATCCAGCGCACGGTCAAGACCGGGGCGAAGAAGGAATTCGTCTTCGGTCGTAATGAAGGGGGAGCCCAGTACGTGCACGGCTGGATCGACGCGATTCTGGAGACGGCCGACGAAGATCTGAGCGATCTCTTTCGGCGGGGCGTCGATGTGGGTCGAATCGTCAACGAATGGCCTCAGGCGACGACGTGACCGGCGTCGGTATCTGTCTTCCTCAACTCGGTTCCCACGTGACCTCGGAGGTCATTCGCGACTTCGCGATCAAGGCCGAAGAACTCGGGTATTCGGGACTGTGGGTGCAGGACCACTTCATGTATCCGCTGTCACCGGCTCGGGGATACGGGGGCAGGGGCGTGATGCCGCCCGAGCAGTACCGATCGGTGTACGCGCCGACCGAAACCCTGGCCTACGTCGCAGCAGTGACGTCGCGAGTGCGGCTCGGAACGAGCATCCTCGTCGCTGGCAACCATTGGCCGGTCCCATTGGCCCAACGGTTGGCCACGATCGATCAGATGTCGCAGGGTCGACTCGTCGCCGGCCTCGGCGTCGGCTGGAGTGCCGAAGAACACGCGGCAGCGGGAACCGAGGTCACGACTCGAGGACGGCGAATGGACGACTTCGTGCCGGCACTTCTCGCGTGTTGGGGAGATGATCCGGTCTCCTACGACGGCCCGATCTTCACCATTCCACTTTCGTACGTCGATCCGAAACCGGTCCAACGTCCTCGACCGCTTCTTTTGTCGGGGATGTGGTCGGCCGATGGTCTCGCTCGGACGGCCAAGTGGTTCGACGCTTGGAACCCCGCAGGACTGAAGCCCACGAAGGTCGCCGAGATGATCGAGTACATGAACGGTCTACGTGACCCCGACCGGGCTCCGCTACAAGTCTTCAGTCGGTCGTTCGTGCAGGCACCCTTGACGCCCCGTCAGGACGACGCCGACGTCCTACGGCGACTGGTCTCCGACGCTGAAGCAGCGCGCCAGAACGGATACGTCGAACTGACTCTCGAGCACAACTTCTGGGAGGGAATCGAGAGTCCGGCCGATTGGATCGCGCTGCTCGACCGCTTCCTTCCTGTTCTGGATGCAGTGCGCGGCTAGTCGTCGAGCTGTGCGGGCGATTCCAGTAGTCGACACACGGTCTGGGCGAACTGAGCCGCTGGCGCCCCGTCGAAGACGCGGTGGTCCCAGGTCAGGCTGAGAGTCATACGAGTCCGCGTCGCGACCTTCTTGCCGTCCACCACGACGTCCTCGCGGAGGCGACCGACTCCCATGATCGCCGTATTGGGTGGATTGATCACGGGAGTGAAAGCGTCGACACCGAACATGCCGAGGGCACTCACCGAAAACGTTCCGCCCTCGAGATCGGCGAGTGCGAGCGAGCCGGAGCGCGCCGATGTCGCGAGGCGCTTCGTCTCGGCGGCCAGGGTTTGGAGATCGAGGCGGTCGGCATTGCGGACCACCGGAACGACCAGACCCTCGTCGAGGGCGACTGCCATTCCCACGTGCACCTCGGGAAGCAACGCGATGCCGTCATCGGTGACCTGGGAGTTGACGATCCCGTGTTCGCGCAGTGCCCGGGCGCATGCCGCGATGACGTAATCGGTGAAACCAGGGACGTTTCCTCGACTCTTCCGTGATTCTCGGTCGGCGACGACCGCATCCATCGTCGCATCCATGGTCAACGTCAGCTGCGCCATCTGCTGCAGCGACGAATGCATGCGCTTGGCGATCGTGCCGCGCATACCGCTCATACGCTTCGTCGCCGACGGCGTCTGCATGGCTTCTGGCAATGGAGCCGTTTCGGCGGGTTGGGCCGGACGTGGAGAAGCGAGGAGTTGGCGAACATGTGCGGCCACTCCATCTCGTGTCACCCGACCGTCGCTGGCATCGGGCGCCACGATTGCGATGTCGATACCGAGCAGATCGGCCAGCTGTCGTGCGGCGGCCGTCGCGAGAACTGACGAATCTCCCGTCCGACGAGTGGTCGGAGCCGGACTCGGACGGGTCGGGCGGGGGCGAGTAGCCGCTTCCTCGACGTCTTCGGAGACGATGCGTCCTCCAGGTCCCGTGCCGACGACCGAGTCGAGATCGATGCCGAGTTCGGCGGCCACTCGTCGGGCATTCGGCGATGCCAAGAGCCGGCCGTCGGAACTGATGGAGGCGGCCGGTCGTCGGTCGACGGCTGGTTCAGGGGTCGTGTTTGTCGCCGCGGCCGCCGTGGAGACGGCTGGCGTAGCCGACGCAGTACTGGCCGATGGGGCGTCTTCTCCGTCGGCCAGCAGCACTGCGATCACGGCACCACACGTGTGGGTGGAGCCGACGTCGGCCATGCGATGAAGTCGCCCCGAGGCCACGGCTTCGACGTCGCTTTCGACCTTGTCGGTTTCGATGCGCAGAACCGGTGTTCCGGGCTGGACCGTGGCTCCGTCGTCGACCAACCATTCAAGAATGGTGCCTTCTTCCATTGTCAGGCCGAGCTTGGGCATGAGGAATTCAGTGGCCATGAACATCTCCGTGGTCTGAGGTCTTCGTCGGTGGATCGAAGAGTCGCCGTTCGGCTGCGAGTTGAAGTGTGCGATCGACATCGATGAGGATCGGTCCACCGGAATCGATACGAATCGCAACACGTCCGTCATCACCGACCGTTCGGT
>Ga0181584_10001573_pt1 | contig 17389 bp, 15 predicted proteins | sample 071ome_30_FD_132462 | JGI IMG/M metagenome (GOLD analysis project Ga0181584, IMG submission 132462) | Coastal salt marsh microbial communities from the Groves Creek Marsh, Skidaway Island, Georgia - 071406AT metaG (megahit assembly) | ecosystem: Environmental > Aquatic > Marine > Intertidal... | reverse complement strand
GCCCGGTGGAGGATTATTTGGCGGAGAGAGAGGGGAAAGACGGGGAGGAGGAGGGGGAGGAGGAGGAGGAGGAGGGGAAAGACGAGGAGGAAGACGAGGAGGAAGAGGGAGGGCGGCGGCGGCAGCAGCTGGTGACACCGTCGCCGGGGAAGGTTGGGAGGAAGGATATGAAAATTCGGTGTCTTGTGTGTCTGGAGCTGGCGCAGCGGACGTGGTCGGAGTGCGTGGTGTGCGGGGGTCGGGTGCATGTCGGGTGCCTGGCGGCGCACTACCTCGAGGGGGGCGGGGCGTCGGGGGTGAGGACGGTGGGGGCGATGGCGGGCGGCGTGACGGATCTTCCCAGGCAGCCGGCGTGTCTTCCGGATCGGGGCGCGTGCCCGCACTGTCAGGTGGAGGCGTCTTGGGGTGATGTGCTGGCGCGGCTCAAGACGGCGGGGTGGAGGAAGAACAACAAGGGAGCGGAAGAAGACGAGGGAGAGAGAGAGGTGGAGGTGGAGGGGAAGGAGAATTCGGTCTCCGCGCTTGTCTCCAGTCCGACGAAGAAGAAGACGGGAAAGAAGAAGACGGGAAAGAAGGCACAGGGCACGGCGGCGGCGGCAGCGGCGGCCGGGGTGGTGGCTGCATCGACCACGACGCCGGTGGCCACGACGCCTTTGGAGGCGCTTATCCGTCGCACAGAGATGTTGCATATCGATGGGGACGATGTCGCGGAGGAGTCGTTGGCGTCTCGGATGTTGCGTCGGCTGCAGGAGGAAGGAGAACGGGAGGGGGAGTGTGGGGGTGGGGGGGCCCCGGCGGACGAGCCGGGGCCGAATATGAGCAAAACAAAAGAGCCGACAGTCATCGATCTCTGCTCCGAGTCGGAGGAGGAGCAGGAAACGGTCGATACAGTCGATGACGTTGTGCATATCATCGACCTCGCGAGTGACGACTGAAGACGGACGACAGACGCGCGTCCTGTTGACCCGGTCAACGTCAGTTGTCGCGATTTGGCGCACCGTTGTCATCGCCACTCATATGTTATCACATCGTAACGGACGATGATGAACTATCACATGCATATGAAGCGCGCGGCGCCGGCCAAGCGATACCAGAACAAGAGGCGGCGGACGACGCTGATCCTGGTGACCGCGTTGACGGTCGCCGCCCTCGTGCTCCAGTTCCTGGCAGGTACAGAGAACGGGAAAGAGAGCGACGACGGGATGCCGGGGCCCAAAGCGCCTTCCGCGACGACCATTGCCCGTTGGCACGCCGGCAAAGCGCCGACCCCGTCCACGAGCCCGACCGGGGGCGGCGGCGGGGGCGACTCGCTCGCGGCCGGCGTGCTTTTGGGAATCTTGAAGAGTTCAGAGCCGGTCAAGGGTAAATCCATGTCGGCGGACGCCTTTCGAGCGCGGGTGGAGACGTTTCGAAAATACCTCGAGGCGAGTGATGCCGTCCGGCGGCGGTGGGAATCGCACTTTCGGGATCAGGCGCGAGATCGGGGCATCGTCATCGCGGCCGGGCGTGCGGGCGCAATTTTGAACGCATACGTCGTCATCCATACGCTGCGCCACGCGACGGGATGCAGGCTGCCAGTGGTCGTTGCTCACTACGGCGAGGCCGAGTTCCGAGCGACAACGCGCGAGTACTTTGCCGCCGCCTTTGACGACATCTCCTTCGTGGACCTCGAACAGGTCGAGTACCCGACGCACCACGTGCCGCTGGAGTCGGGAGGAAGCAGGCGGGAGCTCGGCTACAAGCTCAAGATCTTCTCCATCTATGCGGCGCCGTTCAAGTCTTTGATCTTCATGGACGCCGACAGCACCGCCCTGCTCGACCCCGAGACGTTGTTCGACACGCAGTCCTACGCAACGCACGGCAACATCTTCTGGAACGACTTTTGGGACGAGCCTGTGCCGCTGTGGCAGCTGCTGCACCTGGAGACGGCCGACCCGTGGCGGGTGGCCGACACCCAGCCGCAGCCGCTCGAGGCCGAGACGGGGCAGATTGTCCTCGACCGGGCCCGGCACTGGAAGGTCCTCGAATGGCTTTTGTTCCTCAACACGCACGATGCGCTCACGTATTCGTACTCGATGGGGGACAAGGACACGTTCAGCGTCGCGTTCGCCCTGGCGGCGGGGGTCGGGAAGGACCCTGGCGGCTCGACGACCGCAGCAACGGCGTCGGCGTACAACCCCAGCCCTTGGGGTCCAGCGTTGCCCCTCTCGGACCTTGGACCGGGCGGCGAGGAGCGATCGGATCCTCACGTGCGGTACCGATGCCTCGGGATGTTGCAGCTCCACCCCGAGAACGGCGAGCCGTTCTTCCACCACAGGACCGCAGACTCCAAGCTGACCGCGCACAGACAGGACAGTCAGTACCTGGCTCCCATCACGCACATCACGCCGCCCGTCACGAGCAACCAGGCGAGCATCATGAACTGGGGCGCCCCCGGCCAGTCCATTCATCGCGCGACGGGACGAGTCGCGTGGGGCCTGAACTCGGCGTCCGTCCGGCTGATGGACGTCGACCAGTGTCCCGCGCTCTCGCCTCGGTCGGGAGATGAATACGGAAAGTGGCCCATTCGCCTCGACATGGCCAACGAGATGTGCACCGGGAGGAACGAAACGGTCGTGGCGGCGAACCCCGAGCCGATCCTCGTCGTGGCAGTCCCGACCGACAGCTACGTCTGGCGCGCGTCGACCGTCGAGATCGACGCGTACAGATCGCTTCCATTTCAAGAGTCGGACTGACCCCACGGGGGTGTTGGAGCCAGGTTGGGTGGGGACCGGAGCGCCTCTGCCTGACGCCTGAGGCGCTCTCTACGACGCTGCTTGCATCTGGATCTTCTCTTGTTACGATTACATCTGGCTATACGAGTCGTCGCCGCTCTCGATCATTCGATTCCTCCGCTTCACGGCCGAGCTGGCCAACCACGCGGGCGTTGTGGTCGCCTAGGACCTCTTGGACGAAGGGCAGCGCAGCACCTAGTCTCCCATTCTGCCTCTCCCACCCGTTGTTAGGCCCAGTTGACGAGGGGCGAGTTGTAATTCGGTTCGTACATGTGCGACCGGATGTACTTGATCACCGCCTGGTCGCTCCTGCGGATGGCTCGGATGAGGAGCGGGTTGGCGACATGGCCATCAGCGTATGCTTGCCGGATTACGGCGCTCGCGACATGACAGCTGACGTCGCGGATCCGGTCGAGTCCCGGGTAGCAGTGTCCACGCGCCGCATCCTCCTCGGAAACCATCTCCGGGAGCGCCTCGGTCGCCGCAATCAACATCTCGTCCGATACGATGCCGCCTTCGGCCAGCGACGCCCCGAGAGCGAGCCCCGGAAAGATGTAGAGATTGTTCGCCTGGCTCGCCGGGAACACCTTGGAGCCGATCACCACGTCTTCTTGCGGCGAACCACTCATGTAGATGGCCTTTTCGCCACAGATCTTGCGGACTTGTTCGTGCGTCGCCTCGAGGCGCGACGTGGGATTGGACATCGGCATGATGATCGGCCGGTCGTTGCAGTCGTTCATGGCCTCGATGACGTCGTCCGTGAAGAGTCCGCCGCATCCGGTCAAGCCGATCAAGACGCTCGGCTTGGCCGCCTTGACCACGGTGAGCAGGTCGTCCTTGTCGTGGACGACGCCGTCCTCCTGTCGCGCGAGCTCCTGGACATTGCCGTCCAGCGAGTCTCCGCGGGCCTCGGTGACCAGACCCTCGAGGTCGAACATATAAAGCCGCTTCGTGGCCTCCTCGCGGGACAGGCCGTGGCGCATGAGCATCTTGACGATCATGCCGCTGACGCCCAGGCCCGCACTGCCGCACCCACAGACGACGATGCGCTCCTCCGTAATGGCCGAGGCGGGTTTCCCCTTCACCTTCAACGCCCCGAGCAGTCCCGCGCTCGCCGCCGCTTGTGTGCCCTGCACGTCGTCGTTAAAGGTCGTGATACCCGTGAACCGGTACCTGTCGAGCAGCGTCCGAGCGTGGTCGCTCGAAAAGTCCTCAAACTGGATGGCGAACGAGCGAGGGAGCGCGCAGCACGAGTGAGTGAGTGAGCGAGCGAGTCGGTGCAGCGAGTTCAATCGCCACACACCTGGATCACCGCCTTTGGCCATCTCGTCGACGCCGCGTTCATGAACTCGTCGATCAGACTGTAATAATCGTCTCCCGTTATGCGCTTATGCCGCACGCCCATGTACGACTTGCTCGCCAGGAGCTTCTCGTTGTTCGTCCCCACGTCCAAGACGATCGGCAGGACTGCCCTAGGGCTGAACCCCGCCGCGGCGACGTACAGGTCGAGCTTCCCGATACTGATCCCCAGCCCATTCGCCCCCAAATCGCCGAGACCCAGAATCCTACTGCCGTCTGTCACGACGATCGCATGCACGTCTTCCGCCCAGTTGTGCATCATCGCGGCCATCTGCCCACGGTCTTGCGTCGAGAAGAACATCCCACGGGGACGCCGATACAACTTGTGATAGTACCGACACACGTACCCCACCGTGGGCGTGTACACCACGCGCGCCATCTCGGCAAAGTTGTCCACCAGCAGCCTGTAGAACAACGTCTCGTTCCTGTCCTGCAAGTCGCTCAACACCGACCACTTGCGCAGGTCGTCGTCGGTGATGCCCGTCGTCGACGGGTCCTTATTGCCAACCGTCATCTTAATATTGCTCTTCGCCGGGTCCAAGTAGCGCTGCATGTTCCGTTCTATCTGCTCTTCGAGCGAGCTGATCTTCGGCGGCAGCAGGCCGCGCAAGCCCATTCGCTCCCGCTCGGTCAACGTGTGGCCGGTTCCTTTGTTCAGGCATGGGTCGTGGAGCACCCGCATGCCCCTGAGCTTCGTCACGGTGCTATCGGAGACGTCACAACGCACGAACTCGAACGAGGGTTGGTCGCTCGCTTGTCGTCGCTGAAGGATGGATGGAAACACGCTCTCCACGTCGCTCGCCGACTGCGACTGCGACCGCAGTCCGACGAGGCAACGGACAATTCCACGGGTTCTCATGTTTAGCCGACGAGTCCGTGGGGGCAGTCCGTGGGGGGGGGAACTTTGATGTGAAGGGTGGTTGAGAGCAGGAGGCTCGTGAACTCGATCGATCGATTTTCATACCACCCGCATTGCGTACAATACATTCATCTGGCATCTCAGTGTCCGGTCGGCAAGAACCGTCGAGTCATCGAGTCATCGAGTCATCGAGTCATCGTTTGACACGTTCTCGCGAATTGAGCCGGACATGTTGCTGTCGCGCACCCAGCACACCTCTCGGCCGGCGACGACGACGACTACGACGACCAGACCCCGCGGTCTGGTCTTGGCTCGGGCATCGAGCGCCAATGTGCGCGTCGTCGTCGACACCAAGTCCCTACTGAGGCTGACCAAGGCCGAGCTCGTCGAGCTCGTCGTGCAGCTCGAGCAGGACAAGGCAGAGCTGCTAGCCGAGCTCGCCCTGTTCAACCCGAAGGTGACGGCGGCCGACTCGGGGTCTGGCCTGTCGGCGGCCGACTCGGCGGCGGCCCGGACGGCGAGGTCGCTGGCCGAGTCGAGCTATGACGACGCGATGACGTCCTCGGCGCCGGCAGAGAGCTCGATATTGGAGGCGCAGGCGAAGCAGCTTGATTTTGATAGCACGGAGGCGCTGATTCAGGCGCTGAAGGTCGGGGTGGCGTGGCCGAAGGAAGGGACAGAGTTTTGGAAGGGTGCGCCGAGGAAGGAGGGCGAAGCGTTCGTCTTGTCGGATGATCTGCAGGATGTGAACGATGTGGGCGAGGAGAAGACGACGAGGCCACTCCACGTGGTCCATGTGACGGCAGAGATGGCGCCCCTGGCCAAAGTGGGCGGCCTGGGCGACGTGGTCACGGGCCTGGGCGCGGCGAGCCTCGCGCGGGGACACGCTGTCGACGTCATCCTCCCGTTCTACGAATGCATCGATACGAATCAAGTGGAGGGGCTTTGCATGGACCGGACGTTCCAGAGTCCGTCGGACACGAGCGGCGCGCAGTTGACCTTCGAGGCTTGGCGGGGCGCCATCGAGGGCGTGCCGGTGGTGCTGCTCAAGCCGCTCGACTCGAACTTTTTCAGGGGATCGGCCATCTACGGCGGGTCGTACAACGAGACCCAGGCGTATCTGGTGTTCTGTCGGGCGTCGCTCGAGTTCATGGCCCAGGCCGGGCTGCAGCCAAACATCATCCACGCGCACGAGTGGCAGGCGTCGGCAGTGCCGATGCTGTACTGGGAGTTGTTCTCGTCGGCGATGTCGGCCAAGCCGGTGTTGACGATTCACAACATGGACAACACGGGAGAGTGCCGGCAGGACGAGTTCGGGGCAACGGGCGTGTCGGGGGAGACGTTTGCATCCGTGGACAAGGCCCTGGACGAGCGCACCATCGGGCACAACCCCGAGCGACTCTGTCTGCTCAAGGGCGGTATCATCTACTCGTCCGCGGTGACCACCGTGTCGCCGACGTACGCCAAGGAGACGCTGAGCGGCGGCGGCGCGGGGTTCCTGCAGAGCACCCTGGCCAGGCCCGAGGTGGCCAGCAAGTACGTGGGCATCCTGAACGGTATCGACAACGTCACGTGGAACCCGGCGACGGATCCCTTCCTTCCGGCGTGCTTTTCGTCGTACGTGCCGGAGGGCAAGGCCATCTGCAAGGCCTACCTGCAGCGGGGGCTCGGGCTGGAGGAGGATCCGGACAAGCCGCTCGTCGCCGTCATCTCTCGGTTGGTGCCTCAGAAGGGTATCCACCTGATCGAGCACGCGGCCGTGCACACCGTGGAGAACGGCGGTCAGTTTGTGTTGCTCGGCACCGGACACGCGGCCGGCGGACTGCAGGGCCTGGCGAACGATCGGTACCGCGATGACAAGAACGTCTCGATGATGTTTATGTACTCCGATGCCCTGTCGCACCTGATTTACGCCGCGGCCGACGTGTTCTTGGTGCCCTCTATGTTTGAGCCGTGCGGTCTCACCCAGATGATTGCACTCCGGTACGGCGGCGTGCCGCTGGTCAGGAGCACCGGTGGCCTCGCCGACACGGTGTTCGACGTGGAGGGCGGTGGATCGGACGACGGGTCCCTCGGCGCGGGGACCCAGGGCAATGGGTTTGTCTTCCACGGCGTGGACGGCTATTCGATCGAGACGACCCTCGACCGGGCGTTTGCGATGTATAGGAACTCGCCCGAGGCGTGGAAGGCGCTCAGCCAGCAGAATATGCGCAGCTCGGTCAGCACCAGCTGGGAGCAAAGCATGGTGAGCTACGAGCAGCTCTATCTCGGTGTCCAGTAGTCGACTTGTTGTTGGTTCTTGATGTTTTTACTGTTACGACCTTCCTTACTTGCCGGATTGCCGGGTTGCCAGGGCTTGCCGGGCAACGCGCGACTGGTTCGCGAGGGACAAGCCCGAGGCCTCGTCCTGGACGAACCGGCTGCACTCCAAAACTCTGTCAAAGTCGACGCCCGTCTCGATGCCGAGCCCGTGCAGGAGGTAGAGCAAGTCTTCCGTGGCCAGGTTGCCGTTCGAGGCCGTCGCGGCAAACGGACACCCCCCCAAGCCGGCGATCGACGAGTCGATGACCTGGACACCTTCAAGCAGCCCGGCGTACACGTTGGCGATGGCCATATTGCGCGTATCGTGCAGGTGCAATGCGATCTGTTCGATCGCGATGCCGTGATCCACGCACCTCCGGATCACGGCGACGACGTCGGCTGGCGTCGCAAGGCCCACGGTGTCGCCCATCGACATCTCGTAGCAGCCCAGATCCATCATCGTCTTGCCGATCCGGGCGGCTGCGTTGGGGTCGACCGGTCCGGAATACGGGCAGCCCATCGCCACTGGCGAACGAACGCGGGTGAGCGTGAGCGTGAGAGTCGGGGCGTGCGCAGGTCGAGTTCAATAAGCACCGCTCACGTAGCCCCGGACGTCGATCCCTTCCTCCTTGGCACGCTCCATGATCGGCTCAAAGCCCGCCAGGCTCTGAGACACGCTCATATTGAGGTTCTTCTGGTTGAATTCATCGCTGGCGCTCGTGAAGATGGCAATCTCGCCGAGCGTTACCCCCCGCTTCGACGCCGCCTCCAGCGCCCGGTCCAGACCCTTGACGTTGGGCACCAGCGTCGGGTAGCTCACGCCCGGCGCGCGATGAATGCCCCCGATCACCTCGGCCGCGTCCGCCATCTGCGGCACCAGCTTTGGATGCACCCAGGCGCTCGACTCGATCTTCGTGAGCCCCTGACGAACGAACGAGCGCGCAGCGCGAGTGAGAGCGCACGTCGGGGGGGAGCGCACGTCGGGGGGAAGCGCACGTCGGGGGGAAGCGCACGTCGGGGGGAGCGTCGGGGCGGGCGAGCTCAAGTACCCACCGTGCCGCTCAGCATGTCGATCAGCGCGATCTTCTTCTCGGTAGCGATTATATCCTTCTCGTTCTGGAGACCGTCTCGAGGCCCGACCTCGTAGACGCGCACGTGGCTCGGGAGGCTGAGCGTGGCGGCCGAGGCTGCCGCATCGACCCGAGACGAAGACGAGCTCACGGCCCGCAGGCTCTGCAAAAAGCGCTCGCACGCCTTCCTACTCGTCGAAGCTGCCATCGAATCGCCCAAGCATAGATAGAATCCCCCGGACAGCTTGAGTCCGCGCTCTCGATCACGCAGTTTCCAACACAACCTTGATTTGCTTGATTTGCTGGGGTGTCCGACGGTCGGATTCGAGACTCTTCGAAGAGCTGGCCCTCTCGTACCCCGTTAGTATCTTCAACCCCGTTAGTGGTAGTTTACAGCATCAACGCTTAGTGTACATTCAATTCGTTCATTCCCGCTGCCCCGACCCGCTCGACCTCCCACCCCACCTTGGTCATGGCCCCGAGCACGGCCTCGACCTCGTCCCAGCTCCGCACCCTCGTCACCAGCGGGTGCGCGTCCGCGTCCGCCGCGCTCTCCTGATTACTCCACGGGTACCCGCCCTCCCAGTCGAACAGCAGCACCTCGATGCCGGCCTCCGCGCACTCGATTGCGTACGTCAGATTGTCATCGATCAGCACCCCGGCCCCGATCTCCCGACACAGTTCGCTCTTCTTCTTGCTCGCCCCGCTCATAGAAAAGTGGTTCCCGAAGCAAACATCGTCAAACACGCCCTCGTAATGCTCCTCCAGCCAGTCCATTGTCGGCTCTTTGATCACATGCTGCCGACTCGTCACCACGTTCAACCGCACGTTCAGCGAACGCTTGATCCGTTCGAGCGACTCCAGAGCACCCGGTATCGGCGCAATATCGGCGAAGTGGCGCGTTTCGAAGAACTCGTGAACGATCCTGTTCGACTCGGCCGGAGACACGTTCCACACGCGGGCAAACTCGTACACAAAGTAGTCGTTCACCGCAAACGTCCTCTGCGGAAACTCCTCCATGATGTAGACGTTCAGAGACTCCAGGAAGCGACCCAGAACCTCATCCACGTCCACGGCAACGATCAAGGGAGAAGGCTCCCCCTCGCCGTCCCAGCGATTGGGAGTCGCCGCGCCCTCCACCGACCACGACGACCTCGCCCGCATCGACGACGACATGATGTTATTCTCACCGTCATCGTACGCGGCACGCCGCCTCCAGGAGGACCGCGGGCGGGGAGGTGCAAGGGAAAATTGGGAGGTCGTTGCGGTTGAGGCAACGAGGCGCGATTTCGATGCCCCACAGAACGCCGAGACCATGGAGACCGGGTTATGAGTTGGTATGTATGTGTCCAGTGCTGTCAAAGACGGTCGTCGTCGAGACCAGGCGCTGAAGCGGCTGCGGGCTGTTCGAAATCGAATGCACCGGACCACGCTTATGGTTCTCTTCTGGCCTGTCCAGGTCTCTGTTCGAGCCTCGAACGGACGGACGCTGGAGGGTGGGGGATAAAATAGATATGGTACTTGAGGGAGCCGCAGATGCTGGTGGCGGTCGATTTTGACAACGCGAGCCCTCGGAGGCCACGGAGGTGGACGACGAACACCGTGTGTCGAAGGCGGTGTCGGAGGCGGTGTCCGAGGCGGTGTCCGAGGCGGTGTCCGAGGCGGTGTCAGAGGCGGTGTCAGAGGCGGTGTCGGAGGCGGTGACGGTGAGCGTGACACACACACACACACAAACACACGCGAGGGTGTGTACGACACGTGACCGCGAGCATTCTGTGACTTCACCGCCTCCCCCCCCACACACACACACACCAGCCTTCCCTCCCAAGGCACATGCGTCCTCGAGTCTCGCGGCCGACTCTCGAATGAAGGGCTACGAAGCCCTCTCGGTCCTCGCGACTGCACGGTCGAGGCCTCGACGACGACTCACCTCAGGTGCTCGAGCTCGAGCACCTGCCCGAACACAGTCAGTTTTGTTTGCTGGGTTTGAACTCCAATCCAGGTACATATACGTATTAACGCACTCCCACGCACACTCAGGCGACACGCCCTCGGCGTGCACGGGTTTTTTGAATTAGACCATTCGAGAGAGGGTCGAAATTCGGGCCTGTCTTCGCCGGTTTCGCCTTGTATTGCCGCGTGCGTTCAGCGGCGTACATAAGGCGAGCTTGCCGCGGCCGGGGCGCTTGTTGCCCCCCTGATTGAATCGACTGATTTCGCCTAGGACCCACCTCCACATGAGTCGCTCGGTGCGTGGGCGTTTCTAACGATGAACGGCAAGTTGAAGATCAGGACCAAGGTGGAGTCCTTGGATAGTGGGCCGATCCTTTCCGATGAGGAGCTGGCGTGGAAGCTGCACGCCGAGCTGAACACCGGGTCTCCCAGGCGGCCGAGGAGGGCGAGGGAGAAGAGCGGGCTGGGTGAAGACAGGAAGGATGCGAAGGATGTCAAGGATGTGAAGGATGAGAAGGATGAGAAGGGCGCCAGGAAGGATGTGAAGGACAAGAGGACGACGGAAGTGAGTAGTCGGCGGGCGGGACTGAAAGGGAAGGACGGGGAAGGCAAGGGGGGCAAGGAGGGCGGTGGCAGAGGGAAGAAGGGGGGCAAGAGCCGTGGAGATCGAGAACGGGGCAGAAAGGGGGGCCGAGACGACCGGGACGACGACCGGGACGACGACCGGGACGACGATCGGGACGACGATCGGGACGACGATCGGGACAGCGCGAAGAAGCAGGGGGCGGCGCCGAGGCGGTCCCCGAGGGAACTTGAGACGGGCGAGTCGGGGCCTCTCAAGGAGAAGATTCGCAGTGACGGTAGAGACGGTAGGGACGCCAGGGAAGACGCTGTTGCAGACCATTCCAAGGGGCGGAGCAGGAGCCGAGGCGGCAGCGGGAGCAACGCCGGCATCAAAAAGGAGGATAACGACGACGATGCCGCTGGCAACGACGATACCAAGGGCCAGGAGCTTCCGCAGAAAAAAGGGCGATCGAGGAAGGGCAAGCCCAGCGTGGCATCGGGTGGGGCCGTGCAGGAGCCGAGCAGCGGGAAGAAGCGGGGCCGGAGCTTGAGCAAGGGGGGCGCCAAGAAGCCAGCGCCCAAGATTCCCAAGCTGCCCATGGTGAAGGAGGGGGAGCACTGGTACAGAACACGGGTGCTGAAGGAGACGGAGAAGCGGATCCACGTGGAGTTTGCCGGGTACGAGCAAACGATGCCAGCGATGTGGCTCCCAAAGTTCTCTGAACGGGTGTGGCTGGGGTCGTACAAGGGCAAGGATTGGAGATATCAGGGAGACGGCGCCTGGGTGCCGAAGAACGGTATCAACAACAAGATCGTCACCGTGGAGGACTACGACGTGCAGGAGGGTGCCATCGGCAAGGGCGACGCCGACAGGCAGGAGCGAGGTCGCAAGAGCGGCGGGGGTGGCCACGGTCGCTCCGGATCGCGGGATAAGCGGGACGAACGTCGGGAATCGTCGGAGGACATCGTCGAGGAGGAGGAGGAAGAGGACGACGAGGGCGAGGCGACGGACGAGGCGACGGACGAGGCGACGGACGAGGCGACGGACGCCGAGGAAGAGGCGGGGGCAGAGGCCGGGACGTTGGTCCGAGGCAAGGGGTCCAACAGGGATCAGCCGCCGAAAAAGAAGGGCGCCAAGAGGAAGGGCACAAACGCCAACGCGAGCAACAGTGACGGCAACGCCAGGACGGACAATGCCAACGGTGGCTCTCGCAAGGCCGGGAGGTCCAAGAAGCGCGGATCGCCGGTTGAGAGCAGCAAGAAGCACTCTGGTGAGGGCTCTGGGGGCGGAGGGGGTGACGGCGGCGGTGCTGGCGGCGGCCGCGGCAGCGGTCGCGCCGGTGGTCAAAAGCGGCACAGGCCCAAGAGAGCCGCCAAGAAGACGGCCTTATTCAACAACGCCGACTTTTCTCTGGAGATGGACGCCGACTCTGCCGACGGGACGAACGGAAACGTCCTGATGGAACCGGCGGCGACCAACCAGTCGTCGCGGAGAAACCACGGGTACGCCATGAACATGAATATGCTGGACGACGAAGAGCAGGAGGCGCTCGAGGCACTGGCGGAGATGCCTGCCTCGCCGGCCTGTCGGTTTGCCGACAGGCGCTCCGAGGCCATGCTCGAGGACAGCCGCGAGGCCCTGTTGGAGGCGTATACCAACGCCAACGGGCACATGAATGGCAATGGGCATGGTCATGGCGGCCACGGTCACGTTCACGCTCATGGCCACCATCCAGGCCAGCACCACGGCCAGCACGGCAAGTCAAAGCTGTCAATCGGTGGCAAGCGGCAGTGGAAGAGATCCTTCCGGAGCGAGCCAAATTTGAGCCAGTCGTCCCACACGTCGGAGAGCATCATAATGGCCGGGCGCGTCTTTGGTGGGCTGATGCATGCCATTTCCGCTCGTATCGGCAACGGAATCCACAGGACCGTGTCCATGCCGGCCCAAGTCCACGACGCCGACGGGCTCTCGCCCGTGGCACGTAACGCTCAAGCCCGTGCCAGCAGCAGTCGGGGACATTCTCCCAGGGGATGGAGCCCGCACGTCTGGACGTCGGGCGTGAACCCCGCGGATGCCGAGCCGGCGATCGTCCAGGTGCCGACGTCGCTGATCCAGAAGGCGCTCGTCTCTCCGCGGTACAAGCAAAGCGATACGACCCAAGGAAGGACTCCGCCAGTCCCCTTGTTCTACTAGAACGATTGAATCCATTTACTCCAATGCATGCACGATGATTTTAACAACGTTTGACATCCGAGCCGGAGCCTCAGATGACGCCGGCATTGCGCAGCTCGGCAATGTCCGCATCGCTCATGCCGAGGCGGGTCTTCAATATCTCGTCCGTATCGGCGCCGAGCGATCGGCCGAGCGACGTCGTCTTGCCGGGCGTCCGCGACAGCTTGGGGACCAGCTTTGGCACCGTCACGCCGTCCAGCTCCTCCCACATATCCCGGGATTGCCAGTGTTCATCGGCGTAGATCTGTGCCGGACGAATGGACGGACGAGAGAGAGCGGGTGAGAGCGGGTGAGAGCGGGTGAGAGGGAGTCGTCGGAGAGTCGAAGGTTCGGGAGCGCGGGACGAGGCTGGATCTCCCGCGAATCGATCCATCCATCCATCGTACGTACGTCTTCGATGGTCATGATCATGCCGGCCGGGACCCGTGCGTCCTCCAAGTTCTTGATAACCTCTTCCGCGTCGAGCGACGACACATACTCCTCGATGACGGCGTTGATCTCGCCCTCTGCCTCCACCCTCGTCGCATCCGAAGCGAAACGGGGGGCCGAGTCAGACTTCATGTCCGGTCGGTTCATCAGCGTGACGAGGCGGTCGTACACCGAGTTCCCATTGGCACCGATCACCTGTCAAACGAGCAGCGCGAGTGAGAGTAGTGAGAGTGAGGGGCGCGGGGGTCAGGGCGTGCGAGCGGTCGAGCGGTCGAGCGGTCGAGACAACCAATCCGTACCACGTAGTGATTGTCCTTGGATCGCCAGACGCCGGAAGGGACGACCTGCGAGATGGACGACCCGCTCATCGACCGAACCTTGGTCTTGCCGCTTGCGATGTACTCGGAAAGGACGCCCTCGAGCATGTTGAACATGCTCTCGGTCAGCGCAGTGTCTATTACCTGCCCAAGCCCGCTCTTCTGTCGCTCTAAGAGCGACATGACGACGCCAAACGCGGCGTGGAGTCCCGCAAGGGAGTCGCCGAGGCTGATATTTGGGCGAACCGACGGCCGATCGGGGTAGCCATTGACGGATCTGAAGCCGCTCGCCGCCTCGCAGACGCTCGCATACCCGGGGAGACTGCTTTTCGGCCCCGTCTGCCCGTACCCCGAGATGCGAGAAAAGACGATGTGATCGGGTAGATCGTCGGGCCCAAGGCCCCAGGACTCCATGACGCCGGGCCTAAAGTTTTCCAGAATCACGTCGACCGAGCCGCTCTGGGCCATCCTGCGGATGATGTCTCGACCGGCATCCGTCCTCAGGTCTGCCGTCATGCACTGGCGATTCCGGCCATACGTCCGCCACCACAGCGATGTCCCCGTGGGGTCGAGATCGCGTAGGTGCCGGAGCGGGTCTCCCTTTTGCGGCGGCTCGACCTTGATCACGCTGGCCCCAAAGTATCCGAGCAAGGCCGCGCACATGTTCCCGGCAACAACCTGGCCGAGGTCGAGAACCACGTAGCCTTTCAACGGCCCCGAAGCGTCGGCGTCAGCAGCTGCGGAGGCTGAGGCTGCAACCTCCGAGCTCCCGAACGCTCGGCTCCTCCAGCTCCATCGCAGGAGATGTCGGCGAGTCGTGAGTGCAATCGACTGCATGGATCGATCCGCCGAGACGGCCAGCTCGCCGTCGTAGACCTCGACAAAGAGAGAGAGCACAATGGATCTATGCTCTCCCAAAGGCCTCGAGGTCTAAAAATTCCTTCGAAAGCATGACGACACGCGGCGTCTTTCAGCTGGCGCGGCTTGCGTTCAACAGCTGCGAGCACAGCGGCTCGAGCGTGGGCATGCGAATGTTCCTCTCGGACTACCTGCCCCACTTCGCGAGAGAACACCCGCACGTGGAAATCAGCCAATCGGTGACGCCAGGTCGCCACCCGTACGTGCGGGCCTCCTACAAATGCGGGAGGAGTCGGACGGTCTCCGTCAAGAATGACGAGCCGGGTGAGATCTTGCGGCAAGTGATGAACCTCAGGTCGACGATCGGGCGCAAGACGACGCTGGGGAGGAGCGCCAACCGGAGCGTCAAGCAGCGTGTCGTGACCGCGACGCCGTCCATCCAGCGGGCAGGGACAGCGACAGGGATAGGGGCACAATGACCTGGTGACAATCCTGAAACGAATGATTTAATTGACCGTCAGTCTTAGCCACTCGTCGAGCACATTTGCCCATTGGCTCACGGAAAAGCCTCCTTGGCAGTAGACAACGTACGGCGGTCGGGAGGGCCCGTCGCACGTCATTTCGGACGTGCTCCCGTCGACGAACGAGCCGTCGGCAAACACGACCGAGTCGGCATAGCCGGGAGTGACACCAAACTCGGGCCGCACGTACGAGCCGATGGGCGAGTTCCGCTGGACAATCTTGCAAAAGTCGAGCATGGCCTCGGGCGTCCGCATCTTGATGGCCGTGATGAACGAATGGGCCCCGGTGTCGCCCTTGTCCGGGACGACCGTGTACCCCCTCGAGCTGAACACCTCGGCGATGAGCCGACCCGATTTGAGCGCCTCCCCGACGGTCGCCGGGCACATGTACAGGCCCTGGAACATGAGTCGCAGCGTCTCTCCCGGGACGCTCCCGGCGTCCATGCCCACCCCGGGTGCCGACATCCGCGCGACGGCCCGGTCGACCAGGTCCCGCCGACCCGCGACGTACCCACCGCCAGTCACAATGGTGGCCCCGGGGTTCTTGATGAACGACCCCATGCAGAGATCGGCCCCGACCGCCGTGGGCTCGCATTCGGCCGTCATCTCCCCGTAGCAGTTGTCCACGAGCACCAGCGTGTCTGGGCTCTTTGCCTTGATGATGTTCACGATTCGTTCGATGTCGTCGATGGACAGCGTCGGCCGCAACGCGTACCCGCAGCTGCGCTGTACCAGTGCGACCATGGTCTCTGGCCGCAGCGCCCCAGTGAGCCCCTCGTAGTCCACGGTCCCGTCTTCCTTGAGGTCGAGCGTCCGATACGATACGCCAAAGTCCATCAGACTGCCGCTCTGTGGCGTTCCTCGGGTGCCGATGACCTCTTCAAGCGTGTCGTACGGGCTTCCGGCCACGGCGAGCAGCTCGTCCCCGGGCCGCAGGCAAGCAAACAAGCCCGCTGCGATGGCGTGCGTCCCGCTGACGAATTGGATCCTGCACGCCGCCGCTTCCGCACCGAAGATGGTAGCCATCACGGCGTCGAGCGTGTCGCGACCCAGGTCTCCATGGCCGTACCCCGTGCTGCCCGCAAAGTGGTGCGGGCCCACGCGATGTTCCCGGAACGCGGCCTGGACGCGCGCCAGGTTTGCCGCCACCAGACGATCGATGTCATCGAACTCGTCACGGACGTTGGGAATCGAGTCCCACACGCTGGCCGTTGTTCGCCGGCTGCCTGACTCGTCGTTGTCGTTGTCGTTTTGCATGGACAGGCCCGCTCCTTCTGCTGGAGAGTTGCCGCTGCCGCTCCATCGCCGCCGATTAGAAGACCGGCCCTCCCCGTATGCAATGTGCGTACGTAGCTTCCTCGTCGTCGTCGTCGTCGTCGCGGTGACGCGAAGCATTTTGAACGAAAGAACTATTTTCGAAAGTTGCGCTGGTCCGTGTGATGATGATGTTGGCCGAAAGCCGCCTGTATCGCTGAATGAACCCGCCTTCCTCTGGGTTTCTACGTCCGGGTGAGCGCCGGGGTGCCGCCTTTGGCGTCTCGTTTGCCGTCCCGGACGATTCGAGCAGCAGCGCCCAGGTCCTGCCGTACAACAAGTTCGGCTATCTACGGATAAGCGAGCAGCAGGAGCGCCTGCCGATCTATGCGTACAAGCGAGACGTACTCTATTTGGTAGAGCGGCATGCGACGACGATCGTGGTGGGCGAGACGGGCAGCGGCAAGAGCACCCAGGTCCCGCAGTACCTGCACCGGGCGGGCTGGGCTCCGAAGGGGCTGCAGATCGCGTGCGCGCAGCCTTCTCGGTTTGCGGCGGTAACGGTAGCGGCGCGGGTCGCTGAGGAGATGGGGGTGCGGCTGGGGGATGAGGTGGGGTACAGCGTGGACTTTGAGGATGTGTCGAACGACGCGACGACGCGGATCAAGTTTTGCACGAACGACGTGCTGATCAAGGAGATGGCGGTGGACCCGCTGTTGTCGAGGTACTCTGTGGTAATGGTGGACGAGGCGCATGAGCGGACGCTGTCGACCGACCTGCTGCTGGGTCTGTTGAAGAAAATCCAGAAGAAGCGCAAGCTTCGCGTCGTCATCTCGTCGGCGACCATTCACGCCGAGAAGTTTGCGTGTTTCTTTTCCAGCGAGAGGGACAATCGGG
>Ga0181584_10001561_pt1 | contig 17426 bp, 11 predicted proteins | sample 071ome_30_FD_132462 | JGI IMG/M metagenome (GOLD analysis project Ga0181584, IMG submission 132462) | Coastal salt marsh microbial communities from the Groves Creek Marsh, Skidaway Island, Georgia - 071406AT metaG (megahit assembly) | ecosystem: Environmental > Aquatic > Marine > Intertidal... | reverse complement strand
CACGAGAAGATGGGCACGCATCCGGGTGGGGTTCACTTAGAAATGACTGGTCAGAATGTGACCGAGTGCACGGGTGGGTACATGGACGTCTCCGTCGAAGACTTGGAAAAGCGTTACCTCACCCACTGCGATCCTCGTCTCAACGCGAGTCAAGCCATCGAACTCGCCTTCTTGATGGCGAAAGAGTTGAATGACATGCGTCGTCGCCGTGCCGCTAACGGTACCGCGCCGCGTTAAGTTGATGATTTTGCGTCTCAACATCACATTCGGTTCGCGTGAACACACCCACTATAGTTGGCGCCTCGGCGCGCGCGCGAACCTTCTAGCTCAACGATATTCTTGCCCGCGTATAAACGCGTCGCCGCGCCAACGAACGCGCGACGATGCGTCCGTATGTAACTCAGACATTAGATACATGCATCATCCACACATAGTCCGGCGCTCGTCTTCGACCGGCGCGCGTCGACGCGGTTCAGAATATTCTCGAGTCTTGGCTCCATCAGTATGGCGCGAAGATCAGCTCCATCTTGCGCGTCAATCCGTCGCGCGTCGACCGCTCCCCGCGCGCTCGCTCGAGCGCGCGCGTCGTGCGCGCAATGAACGCGACGCGTGCGTTCATATCCAGGGTCTCGGTGCGTCCTTCGCTCGCCCGCGCGCGCGCGCACGCTCGAAAGTGGTTGCGCGATGTGTCGACGTCACGCGCGCGTCGGCGCGGCGCGGCGCGGACGACCGAGCGCGCGTGGGTTCCGCGCCGCGATGATAATCGCGTTCGACTGACGAACGCGCGCGTTGGCGCGTAAACAGGCGGCCAAGGGTGGTGCGCGGACGCAAGATGCGTCGTCGCGCGCGAGGCTGGCGAGACGGGCGACACACGTAGCGTGTTCGGCGTCGACGAGCGATCGCGATTCGGAGCGAAACGACGTCAAGAGAGTCGATGAATTCGATGAAACGAAGGCGATGTTTCAGATGGGGGTATCGCAGACGCGTTTGGGTGAGTTGAGAAACCGCGCGGTGGAGGCGATGAGGTTCGCGCCGAGTTGGTTGAAGCAGATCCAGATGCCGACGGGAACGTCCGCGGGGAACGTGCTTCCGGTGGTCGGTAGTTTCGAAGAGCTGTATAAAGTAGCACAAATCGCGTCGTTGCACAACTCGGCGACGGACCAGATCGAGGCGTTTTTCGCGGGGAGAGAAGAAGTGAAAGTGTTGGAGTTGAGCTCGTGCGAGCAGCGCGCCATCGTAACGACGAATCACAAGAATAAATCGCACACAATCTCTCTGCGCGGGACGAAGAACATGAAGAACGTCGCGCAAAATTTGCAGTTGGGAACGAGACCGACGGGGCGCGCGGAAGATTTGGAGGTACCGATGCACAGAGGGTATAGGAGAATCGCTCAACGCTGCTTCGAGGCGTTTGAACCTCTCATTCAGGACGGGTACGAGATTCAGTTCACCGGACATTCGTTGGGTGGCGCTGTCGCTGTGGCACTCGCGTTACTCTATCACAAGAAAGGAGTCAAGGTTAAGCGAGTCGTCACATTCGGTGCGCCGAAGCTGGGACCGAAGGAAACCGCCGAGGCGAGTGAAGAGCTCGATATCTTGCGCGTCGTACAAAAGGATGACATCATCCCGTTGCTTCCGATGTCTCGTCCGTTCGTTCGGCGTCCGTACTGCCACCTCGGGGAAGGAATCCTTCTTGACAACGATAACCCTGGTGTCTTTGCCGATTTGCCTCGCGAGTGGGGCGCCGCGGGAATTTTATGGCGTCAGCGCATGTCGATCGAGAGCGTCATAGGCGTCGCCGGAGTAACGTCCGCATCCGCAAACGGTGCGAAAACGCGATATTCCAACCCTCTTCAGGGCGCGGCGAAACGCGCTCGATCGTCTGTCATGGCGGTGTTCAGCATGCCGACAAACGAGTCCGAGCTCGAAGCGGAAGTGAAAGATTTGATTGCGTCGAGTTCCGAGGAATCGAGCGCATCGTTCGCGTTGATTCAGGAGGAGTTCAATGCGAGTTCAGCCATTTCTTCGAGCGCGTCGTTCGACGAAAACGATGAAAGTACTACCATGCGAGTAGGACCGACTATTTTCGAGCGACTTTGGGCGCTGCGTCAGTACTCGAGAGAGGAACAAATACGTCGACTCGATTCGCATCGCATGTATCGCTACGTCGAGATGATTCAGCGCACCATCGACGCTAAACCTTCCCGCGTGCCGCTGGCTGAGATCTACGAGCCGTCCGAGGGGACAAAGCAACAAACCGCGACGCCGATCCCACAACTGTCGAACAAAATTCTTACGATTCGCACTCGATGAGCGAACGTGTACATATTAGCGTATTATTTCCTGCAGCGAACAGCGAGCGTGTACTACTTACTAAATCATAATAATTGAAATAACAAGCGCAAGCTCCTATACATCACTTGATTTCCACCTCACTCTGCGCTTTTCTCAGATCCTCTTCCATCAATACCGTGGTCTCTTGACAGAACTCACACTTGATTTCAATCTTGCCGTCTTCGGCGAGGATTTGGTCCACCTCCGCCTTGCCGAGCGAAGCGACGGCGCGCAACATGCGTCCTCTGAGTTCTACGGGATCGCACGGACCGTACTCCGGCGTGATGCGAGTCACGAGCTCCTTCTTCTCCCCGAGTTCACCGAGCACGCGTTGGGCAATCTGCTGCGCGCTCAAGCCCTCTTGCACGAGCTCCGTGCTTGACGGCAACGACGGAATGATGCGCTCCAACGCGGAGATGGTCTCATCGCTCGCAAAGGGCAAAATTTGCACCATGAACCCCCCCGCGGCGATCACCTCGCACTCCCTATCGATGCTCACCCCGACCGCGATCGCGCTCCCAACCTGTTCGCTCTCCAATAAATACTTGGCCACGTCCTCGGCGATTTCTCCCGACGCGAGCTCCACCGTCCCCGTGAACGGCGCCTTCATCGACGGATGCGCTCGACTCACCGTCAGCACCCCATTTCCGACCGCACCGCCGACATTCAACTTTCCATCTTTTCGCAACGGCGGATCTGCGTTCGGATTACTCACCAATCCCTTGACCCGTCCGTCGTGCGTGCTCGTCGCGATGATTTGCCCCAGCGGCCCGTCGCCCTTAAACGTCAACTGCGTCGTCTCGTCGTCACCCTTGAACGTCCCGAGCAACAGCGCGCACATCAACGAGCGACCGAGCGCGGCCGTCGCCGTGGGCGCCGTGCGGTGTCGAGTCGCGGCGTCTCGGACGAGCGCCGTCCCGACGACGGCGATGACGGACACCTCTTGGTTCTCGCTCATGACGCGGTACACCTCGTCCGCCGCGCTCGCGTTCGCCCTCGCGACGACGGCGCGGGCGCGCGGACGCGAATCGCGCGCGGGCGTCTTCCAGGCGCATCGTCGCGCGAGGGCGCGCGCGAGGGTGACTCTCGTCGCCATCATTCGTCGCGTGCGAGAGGCGGCCAGTGACGTCGTTCGTGGTCAGTTCGTGGCGCGTCGTCGGTGCGGCGTCGCGGACGGCGCGATCGCGTCGACGCGCGACGATGACGTCGCCGTTACTGTTCGAGGCGCCCGCGAGCGCGCCGGACGCCGGGTTTTGGGCGTCGCTCGCGCGCGTGAAATTGAACGACGATAAACTGTCAGCGAACGCGATGGAGACGACGGCGAGGATATCCACCGCGACGAGCGCGGGAACGTCGCGCGCGGTGGCCTTGGATGCGTTTGCGTTCGATGATGTCGATGAGGAGACACGCTCGAGCGCGAGCGCGGCGCGGGAGTGGGTGACGAGAGGACGCGTGCGATGTTTGAACACGCGCGAGGCGTTGACGATGTTCGATCGAGACGCGATGACTCGAGAGATGGGAGCGAAACTTCTCGATGACATCGTCTCGGGAGCCGCCGAGCGCGAGCCGGAGCGCTTGCGGACGTTCGGGGCGATCGCGTACGCGTGCTTGAAGAGTTGGTCGTTTACGTATTGGTTTTGTTTTCCGGCGGCGACGAGCGAGACGTTCAAGATCCAGTCGTCTCCGGTGGTCGTGATGTCGAACGACGATGCGAACGACGCGGCGGTGGTTGAGACGTGCGAGCGATGGATCGCGAGCGGTGGCGCGTGCGCGTGGTTGGTGAGCGAAGACGGGCGAGAGGCGCGCGCGTTGACCGAATTTGTCGCCGGGACGCGCGCGGGCGAAAAAATGCGCCTGGCGTTCGCGGATTCGTGCTGCGCCGCGACGCATCCGGGATGGGCCTTGCGTAACTTAGCGTTGTTGGCGTCTCTGCGATGGAACGCGCGCGAGTTGGACGTGGTGTGCGTGCGATCGAGGAAGGGACGTGTCGCCGCCGAGGCGTGCGTCAAGTTTACGATGTCGATTCCAGAGTTCGACGCGGACAAGATGAAAGTCGTCGGGTGGGAGCGCAACGCGCGCGGGAAGACAGGACCGCGGACGGTTGATCTTGGTGTGAGCATGGATCCGACGCAACTCGCGACACAAGCTGTGGATTTGAATTTGAAGCTGATGCGTTGGCGCCTGTTGCCCGAATTGAACCAGGAAAAGCTCGCGGCGACGAAGTGTCTCCTCATCGGAGCTGGAACGTTGGGTTGCGCGGTGGCGCGCACCATCATGGGATGGGGCATCAAACACATTACGTTCGTCGACTCTGGAAGGGTGTCGTACTCGAACCCCGTTCGACAGTCTCTGTTTGAATTCAAAGACTGTTTCGAAGGCGGAGCGCCGAAAGCCGAGGCGGCGGCGCAGAAGCTCGTCGACATTTTCCCGGGCGTGACTTCTAAAGGGGTGGTGATGAGTATTCCGATGCCGGGTCACAGCGTTGGCGAAGAAATGAAATCGTCCGTATTCAGAGACATCGATAATTTGGAGGCACTCATCGACGAGCACGACGTCGTGTACGTGTTGACGGACACTCGCGAATCGCGTTGGTTGCCAACTGTGATTTGCGCGGACAAAAACAAGGTCTGCATCAACACCGCGCTCGGCTTCAACACGTACGTCGTCATGCGTCACGGGTGCGGCGTGGATGTGGCGTCTGATTCGAGACTCGGGTGCTACTTTTGCAACGACGTCATGGCTCCGGCAAACAGCACGCGAGACCGCACGCTGGATCAGCAGTGCACAGTGACTCGTCCAGGACTCGCTCCGATCGCGAGCGCGTTCGCCGCCGAACTTATGGTCGCGTTGCTTCACTCGAGCGATGGACACGAGACGGCCCCGCCCGATCGCGCCGGCGACTCGAATGCATCCGAGACGGAACCATCCCCGCTCGGCGTCGTTCCTCATCAAATACGAGGCTCCGTCGCGGGATTCTCGCAGACGTTGTTCGACGCCCCATCCTTCCCACGGTGCACCGCGTGTTCAGAGACGATCGTGAAAATGTATCGCGACGATCGCGACGGGTTTCTCTCTCGCGTCTTCGACGATCCGAAAACGTTGGAGGACGCCACCGGTCTCACCGAACTCCTCGGCGCCGTCGACGCCGACGACGCCGAATGGCTGGACGACGGCGATTCCGAAGGCGATGATTTTTAGCGAATCGAAGATCAACTCACTTGTTTGTAAAAAAGAAGACGCGTCATCCGCATTGGACCAACGCCGTCGGTTGAGAAGAGTGTGGAGGGGAACAAAATGAACAGAATCGACACTTTTTCGCGCACGACGTCGCGCGCGCCGAACGCTCGCGTCGAGTCGACGCACCGTCTGTGACCGGTGCAAACGATTCGTCCGCTCCCCTCGAACGCGCGATGACGTACAACGAGGATGAACCGGCGCGCGCGCGCACGCCGACGAATGGGACGCCGAGCGTTGGGAAATCGAGCGTGCGACGTGCGCTGACGATGTCACTCGTGCGCGACGGAAGCGCGCGCGCGACGAACGCAGAGAAAGCGTCGATGACGACGCCGAGACGCGCGATGGGCACGCCCGGACCGAACTCGACGCCGCTCTCCGTACACGTGAGCTCGTTGGTGAAGGAGGCGATGACGGCGCTCAAGACTGGTCGCGCGAGAATAGACGAATTGGTGAGGAGTCATCGAGGCAGAGGGTTAGTCTTCAATGACGAACCGGAGAGTCCGGTCGACGTTCGTTTGCGAGCCGAGCGAGCGTCGCCGTCGGTGAGCGCGACGACGGCGTCGTTGGAAGACAGAGAGGCGGCGCGCGAGGCGACGGACGCGTTGCTTCGCTCGGCAAAAAAATCAATGACTCCCACCAAGGCGCTCTGTTCGCCGCAGCGGTCTCCGCGACCAGCGAAGGAACTCCGCGTGCGTGCGGGAGAGGACGTGCCGGTGCTCGCGGATTCCGCCGCGACGGCGAGCGCGTTGCGCGCTGATTCAGCGGTCAACACGCAAGACGACGAAGTCACCTCGCAGATATCCTTGCCTAGCGGTTTCGACCCGAGCGAGTTCATAGATGCCGAGCCGAAGAATATTTCGGCGGTGGAAGAGCGCAACGCGCCGCGAAAAGTGAGGTCTGAGGCCGCGGTAGATGCATTCGCTCGTATGATGGCGAAAGTCATCACGGACACGCGTGAGGAGTTGCGCGCCGCGAAAATGGAAGAACCATTCGCGGAGCCATCCTCGACCGAGAGACCTGCCGACGCCGTCGCCACGACGCCGCGTCGACGATCTCGTCGTAAATCGAGCGTCAAACCCGTCGAAGACGCCCCGGAGACGCCGTCGAGACGCGCCGGTCGATCAAAGGAGCCCGCAACGCCCACTCGAAGGTCTCGCCGGTTGGCGTCAAAGGGGAGAAAATGAGAAACGTCGGGTGACGCGCGTCGAGACGACTTGTAAATGAATTGTACTGTACGTATTAACATCTAAGCGCCGAACTGCGCGTCGAGCAACTCATCCTCGCTCACCGTTTGAATGATGACGCCGTCGCTCTCCGGCTTCGCGCAGCAGAGCAACGTGTATCCCGCCTCCGCCACGTCTTCGCTCACCATGGACCCGGACTGATCGATGTCGCCCGCAACAACCTTCGCCGGACACATCATGCACACGCCCATCTTGCAATCGTAGCGAAGATCGATGCCGGCGTCGAGCGCGACGTCCAAGATGTTGTCCCCGTCCGCCACCTCGACGGTGTACGTCTCACCCTCGTGACGAATCTCCACGGCAACGGCGTCGACGCGCACGACACCGCCTCTCGCGCGGCGCGCGGAGGTTTTGGACGCTCTCGTCGTCAACGCAGCCGTAGAGGCGGTGAACGCGCTCGCGCGCGCGGCGAGCGTGAAGTTCATGATTGTTTTTTGTGGATAGAGTTGTCGACGTGGACGACGCGTCGGGCGTGTCGTGCAGAAGCGCGCGTGCGTGTACGCTCGCTGAGTTCGTGCGTGCGATGTGCGCGATGTGTCGTTCGTGAACGAGCGGTCGCGCGCGCGTGCGTGCAACTTGTGGCGACAGACCCGGCGCGTCCCTCGACCGAAAGGGCTCACCCAACGCTCGAGGACGCCGAAACGCGCGAGCGCGTGCGTACTCGCGCTTCGCGCTAGGATACAAGTACTTGTACTGTACAATCAATCTACTGTCCGTATGAACTATGCGGACGATCTAAATACGCCTGTTCCTCGGGCGTGTTCTCTCGACCCAGAACCTTGTTGCGGTACGGATATCTTCCGAAGCGCGCTATGGTGCAAAAGTGCTTCACCGCGAAGTCGGTGTGCGACTCGTCCTCGACGTCGATCGCGTCGACGTCGATACCTCTGTGCGTGAGCAATCGCACGTGATCCTCAACGTGTTCCGAGTGCATGAGCGGCATCTCGATGAACATCCTCTCGAGCGGATACGCCGACGCAAAGAAGGCGTCGTCGGACAAAGCTGCTCGAGCGAGTTTCACCGCGACGGCGTCGTTGGCAAAGGCCCGCGCGGTTTTCCTGTGAATAACGCGCGTAAATTGATCGAGCGTGATGATATCAGCCACGACATCCTCGATATTTGACGTTCGCGTCGTCCCAGCGAGCGCGTCGTCGTCGAGAGCGCTGTAATGCGCTTCGGTGGCGCGAAGATGAGCACCGAACGTTTGGAAGATTCGCGCGTCGTCGTCGAGCTTGGACCCGAACCACAGACTTAATTGAGTTTTGTTCGGTCTCTCGATCGCCGCGAGCTCGTTTCGGGCGTATCCGAACCAAAACCTGGTCACGGTAGACGCTGGGAGCCGCGTCATGGCGAGGCGCGCATTGCGGCAAAAGCGCGTAAGAATACAAATCTGCGTGCTACTACTCTACCTCGTCTCAGTGCTCTAAGAACCCATGTTCGCTCGCGAGTCGCCAGGAGGATCCACCGTGTGAGGTTTTCGTGCGCTTGGCGAGCGAGCGGATGCTCTCGACGAGTGTCGTCTCGATGGACATGCTGTACCGAATGCTTTCGATGTGCGGCCAAGACGATTGCTCGCCTCGTGATATGTATCGCTGCATGTCCGGCTCGGTGGGATTACTCAAGATTCTCGAGTAATCGGCCCATTTGAGGTTGGGTAAGATTGTGATGTGACCTCTGAAGTCTTGCATCAAAACTCCCTGAAGCGTTCTGACGAAGCGAATGTCGAGCAAATCCACCTCGAGAAGTTTTTGAATAGAATACTTGATGTTCAACAGCAAAAAGTTGGCGACGCGTAACAGCTTTTGCACAGCATTACGCCGCTGATAACTTCGGGCCGTTTTTTGTCGTCGACCGTGCGATTCCTCGGCGAGGTGTAACACGAAGTTCAAGTGTGGATTCACTTGAGAGACTATGAAATGATTGCAGTTGAACAGTTCTGTCAAACGCGCGGATGGGATATCCTGCGTGATCGTGCCGTCGTAGCTCTTCACATCTGGCGGATGGAACGGAACCAAATTACCGTGCTTGTCTTTCGCCAATATTTCGACGGGCCGCATGAGACCGGGGAGCGCGCACGACGCGCACACAGCGGTCCGTATGAGCACGTTGGGCGACGTCAAGTGATTGAGTACGTATCCAGTTTGTGAACCGATGGACACTTGGATTGATACGGCGCGACCAGACTTTGCGAACCCTTCCTCGAACGTCGTGTCGCCGAAATACGCCTTCGTCGTCTTGGAAAATCCTTCAGAGTCCATCAGAACACCGTGCTTCAAGAAGTGTAAAACCATTTTGAAGGGTTTCGGAAACCATCGACGGTCGTATCGCGTGGACACATCAGGTTTAATGCTCTCTAAGATTTCGTCTGGAGTGTGGCAGCTCAGAAAGGCCGCGACGATCGATCCCCCACTCGTGCCGGAGATGACCTGCGGACACAAGCCTTCTCTCAAGAGTGTCAGGAGGACACCAAAATGATACATGGCCAACGCACCCCCACCAGATAAGCACAGAGCGGTGCGACCTAAAGAACGATACGACTCTTTCAACACTTTCAACATGTCCATAGCTCGTTCATCGTCAAGCGTGTTCGCGATGTGCTTGATGGTCGCGATGATTTCGTCGTTGAACTCTTGCACAAGATTCTTTGTACCCACTCGAGCGAATCGCAAGTGCAGTAAACGATCGATGCCAGCGAAGTTTCTGTGCAACACCGTTCGCAGACATAATCCGAGCGACGTGAGATCATCGCGCTCTCGAGCCGATCTCATCGTGTTCAAATACACCTTCACGAGCTCCATGTCGTACACGTCGCTCTTCTCATCCGTCTTCCACAGTGATCCTCCCTCACCGACATCCGCAGGAAATGAATCCAACTTATTCGCAACCGAACACCAATCTTCATATGTCTTCACGCGTTCGAGTTCTGCCAGCTTCTCTTGTCTATGTTCGCTGTAATGCGCGTTCGCTCTACCTCTATGATCGACCCCGCCCGCGCTCTCGCGAAGCACGACGCGAGCCCTGTGAAACCACGACGGTAGCACGTATTTATTCAACACGATCGCCAAATGCACCAACCCAAGCAACACCGCATTTACGCTCAGCAACGCAATCTCGGCAAACATCAGAATCATCGCCAATCCGTGCGCCGCGGCATTTGGAAAAATTGGCGGCGCCATGGCCAACGCTAGCGCGAAGAATATCGCGTACATCACCCGCACCCCGATCGCCTTGGCGATCCCTATCCACACGTGCGCGAATACAAATAACACCATGACGTAAAAACTCACCGCGAACGCGAGAAAGAATAACATCTTGACGATGATTTTCTTGTTCTCCTCGATCCAACCGGCGCCAGCCAACTCGCCGAACGTTTGCGCGGCGTCGTTAAAGGCGTCCGAAAACGATCCGAACCTCTCGCGCCAGTCCCGACCGTGTCTCGTGGCCGTGTTCAACGCCGTCGCGTACATCGAGTGTCCCTTGGACGCCGTCGCGTCGCTGCGCGCCGTCGAACCGCTCGTTCCATTTCCATTCAACATTTCACCATCGTCCGGCGCCTCCTCGAACGACGCCACCGCGGACGTGCTGACCGACGAGCCTCGCCCGAACGTCGGCGAACGCGCGTGGTCGTCATCGGTTGCTGGGATCATCGATCGCGCGCGGCGCCTCGAAGACGCCTCACCTCGCGCGCGAACGACTGGGGCGGACGGCGGTCGTCCGAACCGCCTCACACTGCGCCTCGGCGGTCTCTCGCGAGCGATGGCGATGGCGATGACGACGACGGCGACGATGGCGATGACGACGACGCGCGCGATGCGCGCGTCTCGATCGACGCGCGCGGGCGCGCGTCGCGGCGCGCGAGCGGTTCGCACGATTGGATCGCCCATCCTCCCCACCAAGACCAATCGAGGCGATACCGCGCGCGTCAACTCCTTCTTCGGCGTCGGTGCGCCGGAGGCCATGGTGGTGGGCGTCGTCGCGCTCCTCGTGTTCGGGCCGTCGGGGCTGGCGGACATCGCGAAGCAACTCGGGGCGACGATTCGCGAGTTCCAACCGACGATCAAGGAGTTGCAGGATGTCTCCAGAGAGTTCCAAGACACGCTGCGCGATGAGATCGAGAGGCCCTTAGAGGAAGCGACCGCGCCGGCGAAGCGCCAGGCACCGGTCGGCGAGCCGGCGGCGAAGAAGACGGACGAGAACGTCAAGTTTGACTTGACGGCGGTGTCGGGTGAGGCGAGCGGGGACGTGGACACGGTGACGGATGAGATGAAGGCGGCAGCGGCCGCCGCCGCGTGGGGCACCGCGGACGCCGCGGCTGCGGTCGCACACGATGTGGCGGAAGTGGCGGAAGTGGCGGATGCCGCGGCGGACATGGCAGACGTCGACGTCGGCGCCGACGATATGGATGCTGGAAGCGCGCACACGTAAACGCCTTCGAGCACGATGACGAACGCGACCGTCACCATCCCGCGCGCTCGCATCGATCGTATTGTCACTCCAAGCACCGTTCGTGCGCTTAATATGTAATTGAAACGCTGCGCGAGCATCTTAAAAGACCCACTGCACCGCGCCTCAGAATTCGCCTCTCGCGCAAAACCATGGAGGCGCAACTCTCACCTGTGCGACCGTCGCGTCTGAAGCTCGAGGCGTCGCCGAGCGGACACGGCGGCGAACACTCGAAAGGACACAAGCTGAGCTTCGACGAGTACGAAACGGAGAGCGTCGTCTCGGTAGAAAACGGCGAGGAATCCGATCCGGACGTCGGTGAATTAGCGGTGCGAGAGGGTGACGCCGAGGGAATATCCGCCGCGGAGAGCGACACGTCCATCGAGGCCATCTCGGCCATCGAGCGCGAAAATGCGCTGTTCGACGTCGTGGTGAAGATGCGTCGCTCGCTTGGTAGCGAGAAGCACAGGCGTCGATTTACTAAACATAGGAACTGTTTCACGGGGAGACAGGCGGTTCAGTGGTTGGTGGCGTCTGGAATCGTGCGAACGAGCGAAGCGGCGGTACATTTGGGTAACGAGTTGATGCGCGCAAAGTTGATCGTTGGTGTAACCAAGGGAGCGAGGGATAAGTTTGAGAAGCGCTCGCATCTGTACACGTATCACCTGGGCGTCGAGCCCGGGATATCGGCGGCCAAGTATTACGTTTCGACAGAGATGCTCGCCATGGAATCTCGCATGAAGACGGTGCAGACGGTCGTGAATAGACACACGGCTGCGGTCGAGGCGCTGTCCAGTGAGCACGCGGCGGCGATGGAGCGTGTTGAACAAGCGGTGGCGACCATAAAGCTTGAATTGAGCGTTCTGCGGGCGAGCGTGGTGGCGCTCGTCGTGTACATCGTGTTGCCATTTTTTAAAACGGACGCCATGGCGCTCGCATCATTCTTTGGATTAAAGGTTAAGCTTGAGTCGATTCTCGCGATCGTATCGCTGTGTGCCGCCACAGCAGTCGTTGGTTCGAGTATTTTAGGTGTCTTCTACACGGGCGATTTGACGCGGCAACAAGTGTACGAGAACACAACAACACGAGATTTCCAACGGCAGGACGTGTACGTCGCGTCTGACGAAGAAACCGTACCACATCCTCGATCTTTGAAGCAAGCACAAGAGTCGACCGTCACAGAACGCCAGCCTTCCTTCCTGGTGGCGTCAGCCAGCATGCTCCAACGGACGGCGTCACGTTTGATGGGTCCGCAGACGCAGCCGTTGCGACCAGAAGATAGAGCGGGGCCGCCGCCGAGCATCCCACCAGAGGATTGGGTCGACAAACCTTGTGCGCTCCGCTTCGTTCCGAGCGATGCGCAAGTCATTCGACAAGACGATCAGCTCCCGGATTCCATGGTCAGAGCACAGATACCTTTCGAAATAGATTCAGAGATCTTCAAGGGACGAATGGTTGTGTACGTGCGAGGTTTGACGAACACGCCATCAGACATATTTGCGGGTAAAGCGCGGACGATCCAACTCGCCATTCAAGGCAAATTCAAGCGCGAGATTCCTATGGACGACTGTGTCATCGGTCAGTGCCTGTCTCGCCCGCTACAGAATTTGCCATCGAGATGGTTGCTCGCGCTCTGCGCGCGCATCGTTCAAGGATTTGGCGAAAAATGGGGCATCGAGCTATCGATGCCCACGGCTGAACGTCCGTTTATGCTCGCTCCGATAGCCCTCGCGGCACAGGCTATGAGCTGCGAATACGAAGGTGACGTGCAGGACATTGAGGGCCCAATCATAGAGAACGTCGATGCCATGTCTGATGTGTTCCCAGCGGGCGTGACGGCATCCAAGCGTCAGAAAATACTCAAGGGTATACTTCGAAAGAGCAGAAAAGGTCTTGCTAAAATGCCAGTTTTCGACACCGAACGGGTGTGGACCTTCGGTTTCTGGCAGTCGCAGATCAACTTTATGACGTACAGGCTCGATCTCGGCGTCGGTATCTTTAACTTAATCAGAGTCATGGACGGCCAGCCGTTGTGTTTCTGCTCTTCGACGCGCGCGGGTCATATCCTTTTTAGAATGGAAGTTTGGCACCGGGAACTCATGAAGGATGCGGAAGCTGCATACGAACGCGAGATGAAAAAGAATCGTCCGCGTCGTAGCTCGATCGAATTCCGTTCACCGCTCAAAGGGAATTAGAAAAAAATAGTCACCATGTGAGATTTGCATTTTCAGCACTGTTCATCGATGCGAGTACGTCTCAAAGTGAGTTCTCTGTTGTTACATTTGTCTGAACTGAAAAATCGCCAGGTGGCGCGTTGGATGTGACTAGAAGAGTTCGTTCGCGCGTCGATCGCAGTCGCACGATTAGCGGCACTTTTTGCCACACAGGGTGAAGATGAGCGTCAATAAAAGTGCGAGCAACACGACTCCCACCAGAACCTTCATCTTCATGTTCTCGCACCACAACTTTCGTCTCAGCTGTCTGCCGGTTTTGTGAAAGTTGTCCGCTTGAAATCGCAGCGCGTCGCTCTTATCAACCAGAATTTCAATCTTCTCCCCCCTATCGAGCACCTTCTCGATGTTATCCATCATTATCTCCTTCACCTGGCTCACCTGTTGCTGCACTTGGCTCACCTTGCTCACCGAATCTGGATTCGCCGAACAAAACTCGAGGTGCTCCTTGAGTCTCGGCGCAAAGGATTTATTCAGAGAGTGCGCAATCGCGTCCTGCGCCTCGGACGCGTGATCTCTCGCGAACTCACTCTTTATCCTGTCGAGACAGGCAAACGGTACGTGTCGCCCGACCTCACTATCCGCCACGACCAGGTACGTGAATCCATTTTCGACGACGTAGTTGAACGTGTGTCCGTCCGCCGTGTACGTAAATCTCGTGTTTTCATCCGAGAGTTTCTCAAGCGCCTGCGTCATCGACGCGATGCGTCCTCTGTCAGTCATCATTGTCGCACGAACACACTCTTCCCGTGCGCGTCCTTCTTTCCCCCACGTTCATCGCGTCTCGCGATCCTCGCGCGCGCGCGAACGCGCGAATCACGACGACTCGACCGCGGGCATGCTTGGACCCCCTCTCGCGCGCCCGCGCGTGTCACCGCGCGTATCACCGCGCGCGGACGCACCTGCGTGGCGATCGTGCTAAAGTTTCCACTGTAGTTCGTGTACTCGGCGAGCACCGTCGTGCGTCGCGCGACGAAGGCGTAGATGAGCGGCATCGTCCTCGCGAGGGATCGATCTCTCGCGAGGCAAGAAGTGCGGAGTTGCGCGGACGGCGGCGTATTACAAACATGGTGGTGCGTCGAGCGATGCGCGCGATGCATTAGGCGTCTCTCTTTTCGAGTCTCGTCGAGACGCGATGCCTCATCGTGGACCGCGCTTGTCTTGAACCGCTCGCCAGTACAGGTCGGCGTACGCCTCGGCGGGCGCGAGCCAGCTCCAGTCGCACTTCATCGCGCGCTCGGGAAGTCGGAGCGTCGTCCAACGATCGACGTCGTAGTAGGCGTCGAGCGCTCGGTCAAGGGCGTAGTCCATGTCAGAGGTTTCGGTGCCGTCGAATACGAAGCCGTTGGGGGGGAAACCGGCGGTGGCGCAGCGAGCGGAATCGTTGTCGACGTCGAAGACGGTGTCACGTAAACCACCCGTGCGGCGAACGACGGGCACGGTGCCGTATCGCATGGCGATCATCTGCGTCAAACCACACGGTTCGAACATAGACGGGACGAGGAGGAAATCACATCCGGCGTAGATGAGATGCGACAGGGGTTCGTCATACTTGAACATGAAACCGCTTCGACCTGGGTACTGGCGCTTCATCTCCTCGGAGAGCATGTTGAACTCGTGTTGGTGAGCGGGGTCAGGCGCACTTCCGAGGAGCACGAAACTCGCGCCTCGCTCCAACGCGCGGTGGCACGCGTGCTTGATGAGATGGATGCCCTTTTGCGCCGTCAGGCGGGACACCACACCGACGATCGGCGCGCCCTCCGGGTGTTGTAAACCGAGTCGTTCGCACAACTCCTTCGCCGCCGCCCGTTTGCCCTCGACGACGTCAGACGCGGTGTAGTTGGCAGGCAAGAACTGATCGGCGCTCGGATTCCAAATTTCCGTGTCGATACCGTTTCTGATGCCGACAAACTTCTCTCGAGAGGGCGCCACGGCGTGATGAGAGCGCACCTCATCGGCGTACGTTGGACTGACTGTCGTCGCGATGTCGCACGATTCCATCCCGCGCCTGATCAAGTCCGCTCCAAACTGCAAGTTGTGCACCGTGAGGGCGGTCGCGCTGTCAGGATATCCGCCCCATGTCGCCGGAGCGGTTTGCCAGTCGTGCGCGTGAATGACGTCGACCTTTTTATCGATGGATCGCATCCAAGATAATGCGGCGTTCGTGAAAAAGCCAAATCTGACGTGGTCGTCGTGGCGGCCGTAAATGCACCCGACGTCAAAGAAACCATTTCTCGGACGCAAGAGAACCACGGACACGTCCTCAACCCATGCTCTAAATGCATCAACCTCGACGTTGTCGTGCTTGAAGACTCCGATGTGGTGATATCCGTCCACGGCGTCGAATGACATACAGTCGTAATGCGGAACGATCACCTCCACGTCGTGGCCGTCTTCTTGCGTCGCTCTCGCAAGCGCAGTGACGACATCACCCATTCCTCCAACCTTTGCTATGGGAGCCATCTCCACCGCGATGTGCACGATAATCAGCTTCGGTTCTATTCCCGAACCTCCAGTGACAGGAACGTGGTAGTCGGTTCCGTTGTTTGAGTCAAACACGGTGGCCGAAGACGAAACGTCATCGTTTGCGAATCTAAAATCAAGGACGTGTGCGTCAGGCGGCACGTTAACGGTCACTTGTAACGTTCCGGGAGTCGCGTCGGAGCACTGCATAAGAGTCGGTCCGAATGAGTTCGGATGGCTGCCGCGGTTCCATGAGCCAGTGCAGTACACCTTCGTCGAATCAACGAACGGACTACCCTCGAGTCGATAATAGATGATGACTTCTCCTCCAGCGCGCGGTTGAAACGGCTCGGTGTGCACGCGTTTGAGCGACGCAACCTTTGCATGTTTCGACATCATCGACTGCTTCATTGTCAAATGATTCTCCGCACGAGAAGCGGCTCTATCGGCGGATTTGTTGATGGATTCACCCTTGGCTGCCATCTCCGCCTTCAAGCGGTCCATGATTTTTTGATCGCGCGTCCGAACTTCAGACTCGACTAAACAGTGATAATCACGATTATTATTGTTGTCATAGAATCCCTCTGCATCACTGAATACGAAATCGATGACGCTCGCGTCATCGTGAACTTTGAAGTCACACACCCACCAGTCGCCGTCCCGTACGCGATGGTCGACGTCTCGCTCCTTTGCGTCGTGGGCAAGCGGAGTCATGCCGATCTTTTTCGGAACACCCTGAGCCCATTTGTCGAATCCATAGTGGAAAAATACTTGACCGTCTCGTGACATGCGATCTGTCGTCTCGCGGTTATAGATAATACGACTGTTCGACGCGGATCGAACGTCGCCAATGATATAGTACACACCATCAATTGATTTTTTCGCGTCGGTGGGCCCTTCGTTCGCCTTCGCGGACTCTTGTTTGTCAACTTCGTACGTAATTTGAGCCTCCAGCGCCGCGATGAGTCGATCGCGAACTTTACGCCGAACGTTCTCTACGTATTGAGAAGTGTTGACCGTGTGCTCAGGCTGTGCCGCCACGTCCGCGGTTGACACGGGCGTTGATTTCACTGACGTGACGGATACCCCCTCCGCTGCCCTTGACGCAGTCTGCAGTGCAGAATCGCGTTCAGCAATGAGATTTTCAAACTTACGTTCGTAGTCTTTGATAGTTTGAGCAGAAGAATCTGTCAGCTGGCGTAATACCTCCAACTCCTCCTTCTGAGCCGCCACCAACTGCTCAAACAGCTCAATGTCCCCACGCGCTTCACCGACGGGCTGATTCATAGTCATCGAATCCAGCTCAACCTGCAGACGCTCGGCCTCCGCGGTAGCCTGCTGCGCTTGATTGGACAAGTCTTCGCACAACATGGCAAACTTCTCTTCGATCGAGTCCTTTGCCTTCATCTCAGCCTCGAGTGACTCCTTCGCCGCCGTCAGCTCAGCCTGCAGACGCTCGGCCTCCGCAGCAGCT
>Ga0181584_10001548_pt1 | contig 17479 bp, 16 predicted proteins | sample 071ome_30_FD_132462 | JGI IMG/M metagenome (GOLD analysis project Ga0181584, IMG submission 132462) | Coastal salt marsh microbial communities from the Groves Creek Marsh, Skidaway Island, Georgia - 071406AT metaG (megahit assembly) | ecosystem: Environmental > Aquatic > Marine > Intertidal... | reverse complement strand
TATGGGAACACGCCAATGCGAATTGCCTCCGTCCTGCTGGTAACCCTGTTTCTTGCCAGCTGTTCCAATATCCAGCCGGCACCGCCACCTGTCGAGGAGGAGCCGGTTTCCTTCCTCACCGGAAAGCCGGGCGGTGTCAAGCTTGGGGACCTTGCGGGATTGTCCGGTGATGGCGGGGACAGCATGCCGGTGAACGCCATATTATGGCGCGCCTCGCTGGACATCATCTCGCTGATCCCGATCGCCGATGTCGACACATTCGGCGGCACCATCGTGTCCGACTGGTATTCGCTGCCGGACAAGCCGAATGAGCGGATCAAGATCACGATCTTTGTGTCCGGACGCGAGCTTCGGTCCGACGCCATTCGCATCACCGTTCATGTGCAGAGCCGCGACGGTATGGATGGCGCCTGGGGCGGCAGCATCCGTGACGATGAATTCGCCACGCGTCTCGAAGATCTTGTCCTCAACCGTGCCCGCGAGATTCGCGCCGAGACGATTACCGAAGTGGTCGAATAGACAGCCATTATCAATCCAGCCTTCATGGCATGCCGCCAGGGTGACTTTCATGGATCAGTACAACGCGTCCGCCATCGAGGCCAAATGGCAGGGGCGCTGGGAAGCCGACAGATGTTTTGTCGCGGAAACCGGGTCTGACAAGCCGAAATATTACGTTCTCGAGATGTTTCCCTATCCGTCGGGACGCATCCATATGGGGCATGTCCGCAACTACACGCTTGGCGATGTGGTGGCGCGCTATCGCCGCGCCCGCGGATATAATGTCCTTCACCCGATGGGATGGGATGCGTTCGGTCTGCCGGCGGAAAACGCGGCGATGGAACGCGGCGTCCATCCCGGCAAATGGACGACCGAGAATATCGCCGCCATGCGCACGCAGCTTCGCGGCATGGGCCTGTCCTATGACTGGGACCGCGAACTTGCGACCTGCACGCCGGACTATTATCAGCATGAACAGCGGATGTTCCTGAAATTCCTTGAAAAAGGCCTTGCCTACAGAAAGGAAAGCTGGGTCAACTGGGACCCGGTCGAGAACACAGTTCTTGCCAATGAACAGGTTGTTGACGGCCGCGGCTGGCGATCGGGCGCGCCTGTTGAGCGACGGCTTCTGTCGCAATGGTTCCTGAAAATCACCGAATTTGCCGATGAACTTCTTGGCGCGATCGAGGGGCTGGAGCGTTGGCCCGACCGTGTGAGGTTGATGCAGCAGAACTGGATCGGCCGGTCGGAGGGCGCACGCGTGACGTTCACCCTGACGGAGACCGGGCCCGGCGGAGCGGGCAGTCTTGATGTCTTCACCACCCGCCCTGATACATTATACGGCGCCTCCTTCCTCGCCATTGCCGCCAATCATCCGCTGGCGGTGACGCTTGGCGAGGCTGATCCCGACGCGGCGGCGTTCATCGCCGAATGTGCGAAACTCGGCACCTCGGAAGCTGCCGTCGAGACAGCCGAAAAGAAAGGATACAAAACTGGCCTTACCGTTCAGCATCCATTGATCGCGGATTGTCAGCTGCCGGTCTATATCGCCAATTTCGTGCTGATGGAATATGGCACCGGCGCCATTTTCGGCTGTCCGGCACATGACCAGCGCGACCTTGATTTCGCCAACACCTATGATCTGCCGGTGATCCCGGTGGTTTTGCCGGATGATGCCGAGGCTGACAGCTTCACCGTCACCGACACCGCCTATACCGGCCCCGGCAAGCTGTTCAACTCGGGTGACTGGGACGGGCTCAGCGTCGAGGATGGCAAGCGTGCCGCCATCAGGGCGCTGGAATCCCGCGATGCCGGCACTGGCCAGACAACCTACCGGCTTCGCGACTGGGGTGTTTCGCGCCAGCGCTATTGGGGATGTCCGATCCCGATCATCCATTGCGACAGCTGCGGCATGGTGCCGGTACCGGAGACCGATCTTCCGGTCGAGCTTCCCGAGGATGTGGATTTCGACACACCCGGCAACCCGTTGTCGAATCATCCAAGCTGGAAACATACGGGCTGCCCCACATGTGGCGGCGATGCCATTCGTGAGCAGGACACGTTCGACACCTTTTTTGAAAGTTCATGGTATTTCCTGCGCTATGCCGACCCGGCGCATCCGGACGGTTTCAGCCGCGAGGCGGCCGCCTACTGGATGCCGGTGGATCAATATATCGGCGGTGTCGAACATGCCGTGCTGCATCTCCTCTATTCCCGCTTTTTCACGCGGGCGCTGCGCGAAACCGGCTATCTTGACCTTGACGAGCCATTCGCCGGGCTGATGACACAGGGCATGGTCTGCCACCAGACCTTTCAGGACCAGCAGGGCAAATGGCTGTTCCCGACCGAGGTCGAGCGTGCGGGTGACGGGTGGCGTGAGATCGAGACTGGCCGTCCCGTTACCGCCGGCCGTATCGAGAAGATGAGCAAATCGAAGCGCAATGTCATCGACCCGGAGCTGATCATATCGACCTATGGTGCCGACACGGCGCGCCTGTTCATGCTGTCGGACTCGCCACCGGAACGCGACATGGAATGGACCGAAGCGGGTGTCGAGGGAGCATCACGCTTTCTGAAACGGCTTCATCGGATGGCGGGTGATCCCGATCTGGCGCCTGTCGGCAGTACCGTGCCGACCGATGGCGCACCGGCCGATCTCGTACGGGCGGCGCACCGGGCCATCAAGGCCATTTCCGAGGATATCGAGGCATTCCGCTTCAACAAGGCGGTGGCACAGCTCTATACCCTTGCCAATGCCATCACCGATCTCTCGGACCGTTCGGTGGAAGCTGCCGCCGCGCGGCGTTTCGGTATTGAAACACTGACCCGGCTTCTGGCTCCGCTGGCCCCACATGTCGCCGAGGAGATGTGGCAGGCGCTCGGCCATGAAACCATGCTCGCCGCGTCACCCTGGCCGGAAGCCGACGCGGCACTGGTGACCGAGGCCAGCGTTGAAATCGGTGTCCAGGTCAATGGCAAGCTTCGCGATACCGTGTCGCTACCACGTGACGCCGTTGAGGATGAGGCCCGCGCCGCTGCGCTGGCTTCGGCCAGCGTTATTCGATATCTTGACGGCAAGGAACCGAAAAAAATCATCATTGTGCAGAACAGGATCATCAATGTGGTTGTCTAGGGCGTTTCTGATCGCCGGGCTTTGCCTGCTTGCTGCCTGCGCCAACATGCAGGTGCAGACAGCTGGTGAGGTGCTGCGACAACAGGATGTCGGGATCAATGTCTTGCAGAGCAGCGAACGCAAGGGGCAACTCTACAGCCGCCACCTTCGCGACAGGCTGGATTCGGATGGCCCGGCAACCCATGATCTGTCATCGACACTCAGCCAGTCCTCCACATCCGTGGTATCCGTTCGCGGCACCGGCTCGAACCTGAAGAAAATGACGATGACGGCCAAGATCACGCTTGTCGACCGTGGCACCGGCGAAATTGTGCTGACAGATTCAATCTCCTCCACCGCCACCCTTGGCGCTGTATCAGCCTATTTTGCGCAGACACGCTCCGACCGACATGGCAGTGAAAGACTGGCCATGCTTCTTGCCGACCGCGTCGCCGCCCGCGTCCAGCTCTTTTTCCTGAACAACAGCGGCTCCTGATGAAGGTTGCGCCGCGACAGATCGAGAGCTTTCTGTCCAACATTCCCGCGCCGGTCCGCGCGGCACTCCTTCATGGCAGCGATATCGGCCTGATCGGAGAGAGAGCGCGCAAGATTGCTGCGCATTTCAGCGATGATCTGGATGATGTGTTTTCAGTGACCCGCCTTGATGGCGAGACATTGTCATCTGATCCCGGCGCCCTTGGTGATGCCGCCGAGGCGCTTGCCATGACAGCCACCTGCCGTCTGGTCCTGGTTCGCGGACGCGGCAGTGAAATGCTTGAGTCCTGCAAGCTTGCCCTCACCCGCAATCTCGAGACTGCCTTTATCATTGTTGAGGCCACCGAAACCACGACGCGGCATGCGCTGGTGAAGCTGTTCGAGACAAGTGATCATGCTGCCGCCATCGGCTGTTATCCGGACGAGGCGCGTGACATCGGCACACTGCTTGGTGAGGTGCTGGCACAGGACAATATCAGCATCACCGATGACGCGCGTGCCGCCGCCATCTCACGGCTTGGCAGCGATCGCGCCGCGACAAGGCGCGAAATTGAAAAGCTGGCCCTGCTTGCCGGACCTGAAGGATCGCTGACATTCGAGGATGTCAGCATGGCCCTTGGCGACAGTGCCACTCTGGCGATTTCGGACATCGCCATGGCCGCGGCGGATGGCAAGGTTGACGCGCTTGAACACGCCATCGACAAGGCGTGGAGCGAACAACAGGCCAGTGTCACCGTGCTTCGCGGATCGCAGGCCCATTTCCGGCAATTGCTGCAGGCAGCCCGCGCAATGCAGAAGGGCGGCTCCGCCCAGCAGGCCGTCAAATCCCTGCGCCCGCCAGTGCATTTCCGGCTTCAGGACAGGCTGACATCGCAGCTTCGCCATTGGTCGGCGGATACGCTCATGGACGCTGTCAACCGGCTGCAGGACGCCGAGCTTGCGGTAAAGACAGGTGGCGCCAATGACACGGCAATCTGTGCACAGACAATGCTTGGCCTCTGTCTTCGCGCGCGGGCGCTGCGCGGCTAGTCGATCCCCAGCTTCGCCATCACCGTCTCGAATTGCTCAAGACTGGTGAAACTGATCGCCATACGGCCCTTGCCGGCCGCCTCGTCCCAGTCAATGGCAAGACGCAATCCGAGCGCTTTTTCAGCTTTTGCTTCAAGGGCCCTGATATCGGCGGATTTCCCGGGCCTGGCCCCGGATTTCGACGCGCCGCCGGCACCTTCCTTGCGGCGCGCCACCATGGCCTCGACCTGCCGCGCCGACAGCCCCTTTGCCGCCACCTCGCGGGCCAGCGCCACACAATCGCTGTTGCCAATCAGTGGGCGCACCTGACCCATGCTCAGCGTACCATTGACAACCATGTCGCTGACCTCGCGTGGCAATGACAACAGACGAAGCAGGTTGGCGATATGGCTTCGCGACTTGCCGATAGTCTGTGAAAGCTGCTCCTGCGTATAGCCGAAACTGTCAATCAGCTGCCGGTATCCCTCGGCCTCCTCGACCGCGCTCAAATCGGCACGCTGCACATTCTCGATCAGCGCCAGCTCGTAAGCTTCCTCATCCTCCAGATTGCGGATGATGGCCGGCACGCTGTGAAGCTGCGCCATCTGCGCGGCCCGCCAGCGGCGTTCACCGGCGATCAGCTCGTACCGGTTGGAGGCGCCGGCGCGCGGGCGTACAAGAATTGGCTGGACGAGGCCCTTGCTGCGGATCGACTCCGCCAGCTCGGACAACGATGCGGTATCAAAGCGCCGACGTGGCTGCCAGGGCCCGGAATTGATCCATTCGATCGGCAGTTCAGTCAGGCCCGTCTGTGCAGGTGCTGCTGTTGGTGGCGCCGCGCCCGGTGACGCGCCCAATGACGCACCCGGCATCGCGCCGGTGGTCGCGGCGATACCCGCATCACCAAGCAGTGAGGACAGGCCGCGACCAAGGCCGCGGCTCTTGCCAGCCGATGGCGTGCCTGCCCTTGCGGTCCCGGCTGTGGCGCCGTCCCCGGTCTGCCCCCTGGCAGTTTTTTCCACCCTGGCCGATGCTTTGCGGGGCTCGGATGTCTTTGCCATCAGTCGATATCTCCATTTTCACTTGTAGTGGCCGGTCACGGGCCAGTCACAGGCCAGTCACGGGCCGATTTCAGGCCGATCTCAGGCCACTTCGGACTCCTGACGCAACAGCTCCGCCGCCAGCGCGGCATAGGCCTGTGAGCCCGGGCATTTCAGATCATAGATCAGAACAGGTTGACCGAAAGATGGCGCCTCCGATACCCGGACATTGCGCGGCACCACGGTATTATAGACAAGATCGCCAAAATGCGCGCGCACGTCATTCGCCACCATTGCCGAGAGCTTGTTGCGGGTATCATACATCGTCAAAACGATACCCTGCATTTGCAGATCACCATTCAGACCGGCACGCACCGCCTCGACCGTGCGCATCAGCTGTGTCAGCCCTTCCAACGCATAGAATTCACACTGCAACGGCACCAGAACAGAGGTCGCAGCCGCCAGCGCATTAACCGTCAGCATGCCAAGGGATGGTGGACAATCTATAATAACATACTGATATTGTTTGCTTATTTTTTTCAATGCCATCTTCAGCCTGAATTCCCGATCAGGCATGTCCGACAATTCGACTTCGGCCGCGGACAGATCGACGATGGTCGGGATGATATCGAGCCTCGGTACCTGCGTCGCCTGAATCGCCGCGTCGGCGGCGCTACTGCCGGCGATGACGCTGTAGCTGTTATGCGTCCTGTCCTCAATCCCGAGGCCGGTGCTGGCATTGCCCTGCGGGTCAAAATCAACAAGCAGCACCGACCGGCCGCAGGCGGCCAGCGCGGTGGCAAGATTGATCGAGGTTGTTGTCTTTCCCACACCGCCCTTCTGATTGGCGACGGCGATGATACGCTGGGCTTGCGGCATGGTCTGGCACGGCTCCGGGCTAGGACACCAACAGGTCTATCACAGAACCATCCGGATTGGTAAGGCTTGGATGCAGGCGCCAGGCAAGATTCGACCACGCGCCAAGCGCCTCCAGCTCGGCCTTTGCCTGCGCCCCCTTCAGGAACAGACAGCGTGTTCCCGGACGAAGCTGCGTTTCCAGAAGTGGCAGCAGCCGGTCAAGCGGCGCCAGCGCCCGCGCCGTGATGACTGACGCCTTGAGACAAGGCATATTTTCAATGCGATCATTATGCACCATGGCCATCAGCCCGCATTCGCGGATCACCGTACGGAGAAACACCGCCTTTTTCTGATCCGACTCGACAAGATGGCATTCGGCGTCGGTCAGGATTGCCAGCACAAGCCCGGGAAATCCGGCACCACTGCCAACATCGACAAGGCGTGGGGACCCCGGTGAGATATATGGTGCCAGCTGCGCCGAATCCCAGACATGTCGCATCCAGATATCGGGAAGGCTTGCCGGCGATACGAGATTCACCCGCGGCTGCCATTTCTCGACAAGCGCGACATAGGTTTCAAGCTTGCGCATTGTTTCACGTGAAACATCAAGCTGCGCGGCGATGTGCGCGGGGATTGTCATCCCTGCTCTGCCACTGCCCGCTCCGCCACTGCCTGATCTGTGGGGCCGTAAGACTGCGCCGTCTGCTGGCGCTTCAGATGGCGAAGTACTGCCACCACCGCAGCAGGCGTCAGCCCCGGCAACCGGTTTGCCTGGCCAATTGTCTCAGGCCGCAACCGCCTCATCACATCACGCGCCTCGGCCGACAGACCACCAACAAGCGAATAGTCGAAATCCGCGGGAATGGTGATGGCTTCATCCCGACGCAACGCGTCGATATCCGCCTGCTGCCGGTCGATATAGCCGGCATAGCGGCAGTCAGCCTCGATCTGTGGGCGCAGCGCCAGCGGTATCCCGGCCAGTTCCGGCCACAGGCCAATTATGCGATCAAAACCAATCTCATCCAGCGCCAGCATATCGGCCGCACTGCGCACCGCACCGTCCCTTGGCGCCGGCAGACCGGCATCACGAAGGTCATTCGGGCGCGCCTTTGCGGTTTCAATCAGTTCACGGGCAGTTGCCAGCGCTGTCTTCTTTTCCTGCCAGGCTGTCTGCCGCGCCAGTCCAACACAGCCAATCCCGATCCCGCGATCAGTCAGGCGCTGGTCGGCATTGTCGGCCCGCAACAGCAGTCTGTATTCGGCCCGCGAGGTGAACATCCGGTAGGGCTCCGGCGCGCCGCGCGCGATCAGATCATCAATCATCACACCGGTATAGGAATCGGCCCGGCCAAGGGTGAATCTATCGGTGGCACCGGAAGCCAGCAACGCTGCGTTGATGCCGGCAACAAGACCCTGCGCGGCGGCCTCTTCATAGCCGGTCGTGCCATTGATCTGGCCAGCCAGAAACAGCCCCGGCATGGCTTTCAGCGCCAGCGTCCGGGACAGCGCCCGCGGATCGATGAAATCATATTCAATGGCATAGCCATATTGCAGGATTCGCGCCTCCTCCAGCCCGGGAATGCTGGCAACAAGCGCATCCTGGACATCGCGTGGCAGGCTTGTCGAAATGCCGTTCGGATAGACGGTATCGTCCTGCAGCCCCTCCGGCTCAAGAAAGATCTGATGCGACTCCTTGTCAGCAAAACGCTTGACCTTGTCCTCGATCGACGGACAGTAACGCGGCCCCTGGCCTGCAATCTGGCCACTATAGACGGCAGACAGATGGATCGACGCGGCGATAATCCGGTGCGTTTCAGCGGTGGTGCGTGTAATGCCGCATTCAATCTGCGGAACGGTGATCCGGGCTGTCATGGTCGAGAACGGCACTGGCGGATCATCGGCCGGTTGCCGCTCAAGCCTGTCCCAGTCGATGCTGCGCCCGTCAAGACGCGGCGGTGTGCCGGTCTTCAGCCTGCCAACCGGCAGGTCGAGTGCGCGCAACCGCCGCGCCAGCATGTTCGATGGCGCCTCGCCAATGCGGCCGGCCGGCGTGATTTCCTCGCCAAGATGGATCAACCCGCCAAGAAACGTGCCTGTGGTCAGCACCACCGCACCGGCATGATGCGCGGCGCCGGATTCATCGACAATGCCGCGGCAGACTCCGTCCCTGACCAGAAGATCGCCAACCGCCGCCTCGATCACCGTCACACCTGCCTCGGCGACAAGGTGCTGTACGGACGTGCGATACAACGCCCGGTCGGCTTGCGCGCGCGGCCCGTGGACAGCTGGGCCCCGCGACCGGTTCAGCATCCGGAACTGGATGCCGGAGGCATCGATGGCGCGGGCCATGATTCCGTCAAGAGCGTCGATCTCGCGCACCAGATGGCCCTTGCCAAGCCCGCCAATAGCCGGGTTGCAGCTCATCTCGCCAACCCTGTCGGCGCGCATCGTTACCAGTGCCACCGACGCGCCCATGCGGGCCGCGGCCGCCGCCGCCTCACAGCCGGCATGCCCCCCACCAACAATGATCACATCCCAGGTCATTGGACTGTCCCGCATTTCCATCGCGGCGCTTTATGCGCCCTTTCAGGCTATTTTCCCCAACAGGGCGCTTTATGCGCCCTTTCGGGCTATTTTCCAATGCAAAAGCTGGAAAAAATGCTGTCGAGCAACTCCTCGACATCAACCTGGCCAGTCAGCCTGCCAAGGCTGTCAGCCGCCCTGCGATATTCCTCGGCGGCCAGTTCCGGCGCCGACCCGAGATCGATATTGTCCGCCGCACGAAGCGCCTCCATGGCGCGCGTCAGCGCATGGCGATGCCGGGCACGAGTGATGATGCTCTGAGTTTCCGGCCGGTTCGCCGGCACAACCAGCCCGCGCAACAGCTCCAGAACCCGCTCAAGATCGCCGCCATTGGCATCATCCTCCAGCGAGACGAGACGCGCCGCACTGGCAAGCCCGGCAAGCCCGGCCAACCCCGCCAGCACAGCAGCAGTTTCATCAGCGCCAAGACGATCACGCTTCGTCAGCAGAACAGCCTGCTTGGTGCCGGCGAGGGTCTGAAGTTGCACCAAATCGTCGTGCCATCCGGGTGTTGATGCGTCAATGACAAGGAGCGCCGCATCCGAATCGCGTGCGGCATCCCTGGCACGGCGTACCCCCTCCGCCTCGATCACATCATCGGTGTCACGGAGCCCGGCAGTATCGAGAAGCGTCACCGGCACGCCATCCAAATCGATTCGCACACTGACAATATCGCGCGTGGTACCGGCCTGTGACGACACGATGGCGACATCACGGCCGGCCAGCCGGTTCAACAATGTCGATTTACCGGCATTGACCGGCCCGACCAGACTCACCGTCACGCCGACGCGCACCCGCTCCCCTTCATGACCATCATCCAGGACCGACTCCATCGCACCGGCAAGCGCACGCGTGTCAGCATGGATTCGCGCCTCGAGATCACCCGGTAACTCCTCATCGGCAAAATCGATCACCGCCTCGAGCTGCGCCGCCAGACGCACCAGCGCGTCGCGCCAGCCCTCAACCGGGCGATGCAGGACCCCGTCCCGCTGCCGCCAGGCCTGAAGCCGCTGCCGGTCGGTCTCGGCATCGATGAGGTCAGCCAGCGCCTCGGCGCCAAGCAGGTCGATCTTGCCATTGGCGAACATGCGGTGCGTGAACTCACCGGGCGCGGCGGGCCGGAACCCGTCCGCCTCGCCAAGTTGCCGCATGATGGCCGCGGTGACAGCCTGCGATCCATGCGCATGAATCTCGACGACATCCTCGCCCGTGCTCGATCGCGGGCCTTTCATCGCCAGCATCACCGCCTCATCCAGCCTGCTGCCTCCCGCATCGACCAGATGTGCCAGCCGGAACTGCCCAGGTGGCGGTACATCACAACCAAAGAGTGACGGCGCGGCGAAGGCGCGCCTGCCACTGATCCGGATCACCGCGATGGCGGCCCGGCCCGGCGGTGTCGCCTGGGCAAAAATCGTATCGCTATCGTCTCGCATCCGGATAGTGCCTTTCTTTGACAGCTGATATAGCCTGATCAGCAGCGGGCGTCTTCGTCAAATTTCATATCATGTCACGGCGACGCCGGCACCAACGCCAGGACCGACAATCACATCTGAAGGGTGATGATGACCATTCACGCATCAGCGACAGGGGACTTCCACACGACCCTGCACGGTCGGCTCGGATATATGCGCGCCATCAGTGACGGCCGCCATCTGATCCGTCTGGACTGGGATCAAGGCCCCTTTGCCGCGCCCGACAATCCGGATGATGTTTCACGTGAAACATGCCGCCAGCTTGCAGCCTATTTCGCCGGTGAACGGCGCACGTTCACCTTGCCACTCCGCGCTGCCGGAACATCGGCATCCGGCCGGTCCTGGCTCGAGGCCATGGCGCGGATTCCCTACGGGACAACGATGAGCTATGGTGAATTTGCGGCACTTGCCGGCAAGCCAAGGGCGCCGCGCGCCGCCGGTACGGCCTGTGCGACCAACCCGCTTCCTGTAATCTATCCCTGCCACCGCGTCGTGCGAGCCGGCGGTCAGCTCGGGAATTATGGGGGTGGCAGCAGCCTGCCGCCACAGCATCCGGACAATCTCGGCCGCAAACAGGCGCTGATTGATCTTGAACGGCGGTTCGCCTAGCTGTTCATCTGCTCGAAGAAATCGTCGTTGGTTTTCGAATGTTTCAGCTTGTCGACCAAAAACTCCATGGCATCAACCGGACCCATCTGCATCAGAATACGCCGTAACACCCACATCTTGGCAAGGGTGCCCTTGTCGACAAGAAGCTCTTCCTTGCGAGTGCCGGAGCGAGTGATGTCGATCGCGGGGAAGGTACGCTTGTCGGAGAGCTTGCGGTCGAGGATGACCTCGCTGTTGCCGGTCCCTTTGAATTCCTCGAAAATCACCTCGTCCATCCGCGAGCCGGTTTCGACCAGCGCCGTCGCGATGATCGTCAGCGATCCGCCTTCCTCGATGTTCCGCGCCGCGCCAAAGAAACGCTTTGGTCGCTGCAGCGCATTGGCATCGACACCGCCGGTCAGAACCTTGCCCGATGACGGCACAACGGTATTGTAGGCCCGCGCCAGCCGTGTGATCGAATCAAGAAGGATCACCACATCGCGCTTGTGCTCAACCAGCCTTTTTGCTTTTTCAATAACCATTTCAGTGACTTGCACATGTCTGGCTGCCGGTTCGTCAAAGGTCGAGGAGATCACCTCGCCACGAACAGAGCGCTGCATGTCGGTCACTTCTTCCGGACGCTCGTCGATCAACAGCACGATCAGATAGACTTCCGGGTGATTTTCCGAGATCGCATGCGCGATGCTCTGCAGCATCATCGTCTTGCCGGTCCGTGGCGGTGCCACGATCAATCCCCGCTGGCCCTTGCCCATCGGCGAGACAAGATCGATCACTCGCGGGGTGTTGTCCTTCTTGTCAGGATCGAAGGGCAGTTCCAGCGTCAGCTTGTTTTCCGGATAGAGAGGCGTGAGATTGTCGAAATTGATCCGGTGCCGAACAGCGTTCGGCTCCTCGAAATTGATTGTTTCAACCTTCAGAAGGGCAAAATAGCGCTCGCCATCCTTGGGCGCACGGATTTCACCCTCGACAGTGTCACCGGTACGCAGCCCGAACCGCCTGACCTGGCTTGGCGACACATAGATGTCGTCTGGCCCCGGAAGGTAGTTTGATTCCGGCGCGCGAAGGAAGCCGAACCCATCCGACAACACTTCCAACACGCCACTGCCATAGATAGCGACGTCATTCTGGGCAAGCTGCTTGAGGATCGCGAACATCATGTCCTGCTTGCGCAGGGTGCTGGCGTTCTCGATCTCCAGCTCCTCGGCATAGGCGAGGAGATCGGCAGGCGATTTCTGTTTCAGTTCCTGAAGGTGCATGGTCTCGACACGCTGGTAACGGCGGGGAATACGGGTTGGCCCGTTGAAATATGGGGAAAGCCAGTGTCTGTCCCGAATTTATGACAGATTTTGCCAGTGCCCGTCAATCGCAATGTCGATGCCGCCATATTTTCAGAACGGCTTCACGCCCGCCATGACAACAATGATGATCATCAGCACTGTCGGCACCTCGTTCCAGATCCGGTAGATGCGGGCTGGACGCGGTTGCTCGTCAGCCTCCAGCTGGCGGCGCATCTTGGAAAAAATCCCGTGGCACGCCGCCATACCAAGAACGCAGACCACTTTCACCTGCATCCAGATTTCCGTCAGCAGTTGCGGCGCCAGGACAAGCATCCAGATGCCGAACAGGAAGCTTGCGATCATCGCCGGGTTCATGATCGCCTTCAGCAACCTGCGTTCCATCACCTTGAAGGTTTCCGCACGGACCGACCCGATCACAGTATCAGCATGATAGACATAGAGCCGCGGCAAATAGAGCAGCCCGGCCATCCATGCAATGATGGAAATGACATGCAGCGCCTTGATGATCTCGTAACTCATGACATCCGTCCTCGCACCCGGTTGACCAGATCATGCACATGCCTCTCCGGCGTTTCCGGTGTTATGCCATGACCAAGATTGAAGATATGTGGTCTGCCGTCCACAGCCTCAAGAATTGATCCAATGGCGCGGTTCATCGCTTCGCCGCCAGCGATCAGGCTGAGCGGGTCAAGATTGCCCTGCAATGTGACATGAGCTGGCAGATGCCGGGCGGCCCAGGCAATATCGACGCCATGATCAAGGCCGATGCCGTCAATTGGTGTTTCATTACAATAGGCGACCAGCCCTTCACCAATGCCTTTTGGAAATCCGATGACCGGCTGCGTGATTCCACGTCTGCGGAGAGTTTCAATGATGCGTTTGGCTGGCTCACTTACCACGCGGCGCCTGAAATGTGCCGGCACAGCACCAGCCCAGCTGTCAAACAGCATCAGGGCATCCGCGCCAGCCTGCGCCTGGATTATGAGAAATTCGATGGTTGCCGCTGTCACAACATCAAGCAGTTCATCGAATTTGCGGTCATTGTCCCACATCCATTTTCGCGCGGTGGCAAAATCACGTGAGGACTGGCCTTCAAGCATATAGGTGATGATCGTCCAAGGGGCGCCGGCAAAACCGATCAGTGCCTTTTCAGGTGCCAGTGTCTCCCTGCAAAGCGAGAGTGAACTCGCAACTGGTGACAATTTACCGGCAATGTGATCGAGAGAATTTTCATCGATTTCGGAAGGATCGGTAAGTGGGTCGAGCAGAGGCCCCTGTCCCGTCACAAATCTGACATTTCTGTTCATTGCCCATGGGACCAGCAGAATATCCGAGAAGATAATGGCGGCGTCAAAGCCGAATTTGTCTATCGGTTGCAGGGTGACCTCGACAGCTTTCTCCGGGTTCAGGCAAAAAGAAATGAAATCGGGCTCTGATGCGCGCACCTCTTTGTATTCGGGGAGATAGCGTCCTGCCTGGCGCATGAGCCAGACTGGCGGTATCCGGTGGGCCGTGCCGGACAATGTTTCGAGGAAGATGTTTGTCATGACGGTACTCTCTATACAATAGATAGATATTTATAAAGAAAAGGATGGATTTGTAGGCCTTGTGGAAAAGCCATATTTCACTTTTATCCCTGACTTATCCCCATTTCTGACAACAGGACCGATAGCGTTTGGCCAAGTTTGATCGGCGCTTTGTGGAACCAACCCCATAATTCGCCTGGTAACAGGGCAATGTAATCCGCACGGGGATGGAATCTGTCTTTGCCCCCGTTTATGCACAGGCTGCCCCCAGCATTCATGTTTCATCCCCAACAGCCGTCAATTGACTCACATCAAATCCCCAGCACGTGAAAACCCGTGACAGCCCTGACCGGACACCCTAATTTTACCACATGAATGACGCGACCCTGCATATCCATCTGGTGTCTGATTCCACAGGCGAGACCGTGCATCAGATCACCCGCGCCTGCGTTGCCCAGTTTTCGAATGTGCGGACGACAGAACATGTGTGGACACTTGTCCGCAGCCACAATCATGTCGACGCTGTGTTCGCCGGTGTCGACCGCAATCCGGGCGTGCTGTTGATGAGCGTTGTCGACGAGGATCTGCGTGCCGAGTTTGAGCGTCGCTGCACCGAGCGTGGCATCCCGCATGTGTCGGTGCTTGATCCTGTCGTCGATCTGCTTGGGCGGATCCTTGGCAAGCCGATGCGCAATCGCCCCGGTGGCCAGCGTCAGCTCGACACCGCCTATTTCGACCGGATGGCGGCGGTCGATTTCGCCGTCCGTCACGATGACGGGCTGAACATGGCCGAACTTCATGACGCAGACATCCTGCTTGTCGGGGTTTCGAGAACATCGAAGACACCGACATCAATGTATCTGGCGCATCGCGGCTACAAGGTGGCAAATTACGCGCTGGTCCCGGGCGTTCCCTTTCCGGCACATTATATTGACAGACTGAAGCTGTTTGTTGTTGGACTCACCAATGACCCGAAACGCCTCAGCGTTGTCCGCAAGACCCGCCAGATCGCACAATCGGATGAAAGCAATGTCACCTATACCGACCTCGAGCGGATCACCGAGGAGGTGCGTGACGCGCGCCGTCTTTTTGCTCGAAACCAATGGCCGGTGATCGATGTCACCAGACGTTCGGTCGAGGAAACCGCCGCGGCCGTCATCCAGCTTCATACCAACTGGCAGGAAGAAAATTCGTGACCGCGGAATTCGTACCCACGGAATTCGCGGCCGGGGCCGCCCCCGCCGAAGATATGCCCGCCGTCATGTTGCCGGCCGGCCCGCTGCTGCTGGCATCGGCCAGCATGACGCGTCGACGCCTGCTTGAACGCGCCGGGTTCGAGATTGCCATCTGCGCGGCGCCGGTTGATGAACAGGCCATTCGCGGAAGCTGCGCCGAACAGGGCATTTCGCCGGGTGATGTGGCGGTCATTCTTGCCGAATTGAAGGCGCAGGCCGCCCTGGCCCGCGCGCCATCACAAATTCCATCCTATACAGGGCCCCCGTCATCTGGCGGCGCCACACCGGGCCAATTCCTTCTCGCCGCGGATCAGATATTGGAGATTGACGGCGAGATGCTTGGCAAGCCTGCTGATCACGGCGTTGCCGCGCACCAGCTCATGCGCCTGCAGGGGAAGACGCATCATCTCCACACCGCGGCGGTGATCATGCGCGATGGCGTGCGGATCTGGCACCATCTTGGCGTCAACGAGATGGTGATGCGGCCACTTTCGGAAGCCGAGATCGAGGTTTATCTCGCCCGGCTTGGCGAAGCTGCACTCTGGAGCCCCGGAAGCTACCAGATCGAATCCATCGGCATGCATCTATTCTCTCGCATTGGTGGTTGTCACTACAGCATTCTGGGCCTGCCACTCCTGGAAACCACCGCCTTCCTCCGTGAACATGGGCTCCGCTTGACGCCGACCGATCCGCCCGCGGGTGACCGGCCATGATCATCATCGGACTGACAGGCGGGATTGCCTCCGGAAAATCCACCACGGCAACCATGTTCGGCGAGCGGGATATCCCGCTTCATGATGCCGATGCGGCGGTTCATGAACTGATGGGTCCGGGTGGTGCGGCTGTCGACAGTGTGGTGGCGGCGTTCGGATGTGACGTGCTGGCACCTGACGGGTCAATCGACCGCCAGCGGCTTGGTAGTAAGGTGTTTACCAGTCCGGACCAGCGACAATTGCTGGAATCCATCATCCATCCGCTTGTCGCGGCGGCGCGCGACAGCTTTCTTGCCAGCAACCACAAGGCAGGCGCTCCGCTCGTTGGTCTCGATATCCCGCTGCTGTTCGAGACCGGCGGTGAGGCGATATGTGACTTTGTCATTCTGTGCAGCGTCGATCCGGATATCCAGAAACAGCGGGCACTGTCCCGGCCCGGCATGACACCGGACAAGCTTGACGCCATCCTGCAAAGCCAGATGCCGCTGGCGACGAAACGCGCCATGGCCGATGCCGTGATCGAAACGGATCATGGTCTCGATGCGGCTCGAAGATCGCTTCAGGCCATTCTTGACGGACCGGTGCGAGAGCTTGTTGAAACCGAAACACGGGGTGGGCGCGATGCGTGAAATTGTTCTCGATACGGAAACTACGGGCATCGATCCGGTGGCCGGCCATCGCATCATCGAGATCGGTGCGCTCGAACTCCATAACCAGACACCGACGGGCGAGCGGTTTCATGTCTATATCAACCCGGAACGTGAAATCGATGCCGGTGCGGTCAATATTCATGGGCTGACGCAGGAATTCCTGTCCGACAAACCGGTTTTTGCCGATGTTGTGGGCGGATTCATGGATTTCATCGGCGCGTCACAGCTGGTGATCCACAACGCCCCGTTCGATATGGGTTTCATCAATGCCGAACTGGTCCGTCTCGGCATGGCGGCCTTGCCGATGGAGCGCGCTGTTGACACGCTGGCCATGGCACGCCGCAAATTCCCCGGCGCGCAGGCGAGCCTTGACGCGCTGTGCCGCCGTTTCGAGGTCGACAACAGCCATCGCGATCTTCATGGCGCACTTGTCGATGCCGATCTTCTGGCCACTGTCTATATCGAACTTCTTGGTGGACGGCAGCGAAACCTGTCGCTGGAGACGGAAAAAACCCGGCCCGCCACCATTGCGGTGGCGGACACCGGCGCACCTGCTTTCACACTGAATGCTGATCCGTCGAAATTCGACCGGCGCCACGCCCCGAGTGACGATGAGCTGGCGGCGCACCGGACGCTTCTCAGGCGCATCAAGGATCCGATCTGGGACCGGTGAGACCCGCCGCTTGGGCCGACCGGTTGGCCTCGTCAATTGAAGTCGTCAGTTGACCTTATCCATCGACAAGGTCAGGCCTCGCCATCGGCCTCGCTTGCCGCCAGCGCTTCTTTCTGGCGCTCGATATTGGACTGATAGACAGCGACGAAATCAATTGGCTGGATGCTCAGCGGCATGAAACCACCATCGCGTGTCATGTCCGAAATGATG
>Ga0181584_10001546_pt1 | contig 17493 bp, 13 predicted proteins | sample 071ome_30_FD_132462 | JGI IMG/M metagenome (GOLD analysis project Ga0181584, IMG submission 132462) | Coastal salt marsh microbial communities from the Groves Creek Marsh, Skidaway Island, Georgia - 071406AT metaG (megahit assembly) | ecosystem: Environmental > Aquatic > Marine > Intertidal... | reverse complement strand
CCTCAACATCTTCCGGTGACTGTTCCGCATATTGCTCCCATTCTTCAGGCCATGCACGAAAGACTGCCCAAGCTCCCAGGCACGAGCATGCCAGCGAAAAGAATGCATGATAAAGTAAGCCGCGAGGCATGCCTAGAGCGATCACTTCTTCCGATGCCCAATTCCAGAAGTCTTGGTGCAAAAAAAGAAGAACAAGAAAAACGATCCAAAAAACTTTCATCAACCTTTGCTCGAAAACAAATTTTATTCAGTGCTTTGGCCCACTGCATATAAGTGCGTCTGCGTGGAAATATAAAGCGTCTGATTGGCCACCACCGGGGAACTGTAAATCGGCGCCCCCAGATTGATCACCCGTGGTTCGGCATACTCTTTTCCATGTTCAAAAATCAAGAGGTCGCCATCCTCATTACCCAAAAGAACCTTTCCATCCACCAGTAGAGTGGACCCCCATATGCGGCTGTACGTATCATGCGTCCAATAGACCTCCCCAGTTTTCGCGTCAAGGCAGTGCAGAATCCCGGCGTACTCTGCCTGGTAGACCAGACCGTCAGCCACGGAAGGGGTCGAAATGGTACGCCCAACATCTGTACTTTTCCAAATTACCTCTCCCGTCTTGGCATCAAGGCAGGAAAGGCGCCCTACTCCGTCGCCATGCTCAGGGTCCTGCCCTATGGAACAATAAATTTTGTTCTGGTAAAGAACGGGTGTGGCAATCAATTCGCTCGGTCCAGGAGGGGTGGCATAGGGAATCTTTCGCCCCTCCGCGTCGACACGATAGGTCGGCTCATTGCAATCTACTTTCCAGATAGGATGGAAAAGATTAAACCCCTCTTCATCTTCCTTGGTTTCATTTTTATAGGCGTAAAGAAAACCGTCCGTTCCTCCCCAAAAGAGCAAATCCTCCCCCTCTATCCGACCATAAGTCAAAGAGGACCAGGCAGCATGCAAAGCTTGCTTACTCGCACCCGAACCGTCCTCTCCGATCAATTCTCCCGAGTTTTTATTGAGGGCAACCCAACTCGGGGAAAGAGGGCTTGGTATATTGGTGTGCGACCAATCCACTCCATTGGATGTGGCTACAAATAAGCGGTCTTTTAAAATCAAGGCGGATGAACTGGTGACATTGTGCGGGAATACGCCCAATTCATCCCTCATATCATACCGCCAGATAATATCTGCATCCGTGCTCTTATTGAGAATATCGGTGGTATTCTCCTGCCTAAGGTAATTCTCCTCCTCAGTAAAAGGGCCTTTATTACCGTCAGTCAGGCCCTTTAAATCCAGACAAACTACCTCACACCTGTTGGTCACCACATAGGCCATACCGTTCTCGATCGCAGCAGAGGAGCAGACCCCGATGTACTCCCAGTCACTAACTTTTCCGGCACCCAGCTTGGGTATGACCAATTGCCATAGAAATTTTCCCGTATCCTCATCGAAGCACATGACCACTCCCCGGTCTCCTTCCTTGGCAGAGTCACGGGCAGACTCGTTGTTGGTCCCGATTAAAACTTTTCCCTCACCTACCGTCACATTGCCATAAGATTGTGATCCCAACTTGGCCACCCATTTTATATTCTTTGTGGAATTCATATCCACGGTTTCATCCGAGAGGATTTCCCCCGGGACAAAGTCGAACACAAGCCCAGTTTCCGAGGAGACCATATTGCGAGAGCCATCCTTTCCCCAGGAAGGCCAATCTTCCGCAAGGCAAGCCGTGGCAAGGAGGAGAAGGGTTGGAATGAGCTTAAATGGGTTCATCAGCACAAAAAGGGGTTAGGGATTGGGGTAAATGGAAAGGTTGTCGAAGTAGACTTTCTTTTTGCTCTGTGGAGAAAGAGCATAAATTCCGGGAGCCCCATGAGTATGAGGATGCGAATGAGGAACCTCGAGGGTCCACTCATCGGGTTCTTCTTCCGTACGGGGCCATGCCTTGGCCCGCAGCATCCCAGATCCGTCATCCTGAATATCAACCTGTGTTTTCAGGCGATACCATACATTTGCCTCAATGGAAAAAGGAACGGATCGGGTGAACCGGTCATAATTAGAAAAAACCTCGAGTTTATTGGCATTCCCGACCAAGGCGAAAATGTATCTTTGGTTAATCGCACCGATGGTGGACTTAATCCTGCGGTTGCCATCCACCATCACATCCATTTCGACCATGTAGTTTTTTTCTTTCCAAGAACCGACAAAATTAATGGCCCGCTGAAAAAGAACTTTATCCAAGGTATTACCTGCCACCCTCTCTCCTTCTAGGTCCTGAACCTGCCAGCGCATTCTTGCACCTAGCCAAGGCAGGGGCGGAAAGGAAAAAGAGATTCCATCACTTGCCTTATGCTTGAGCTCATAATTAAATTGAAAATCTTCCACATAGGGGAGTGCCGGAAGAATTCTTCCCCTGCTTACGCCGTGAAGATCCCCATAGGATGCCCGAATCGCACCCGCAGAAAGTTTGGCATCTTCTGATGCAAAAAGAGTGCCCGGACCATTCTCGCTTAGTTTGCCATCTAACTCAGCACGAACTTTAGCTGTTGGCGGAATCCACTTTTCCCAGCTTAACCCATCGCCCAGTTGCTTGACCCTCCTTCCGGCACGGTCCAGACCAAACACACGAAAATCAATTTTTTTTCCGGCAAGTAAGCTGAATTCAGAAGGAACAACCTGGAGCGAAACAATTTCCCCTACAGTGTTCGCAAAGGGTTGGGAGAGTTTTGGCTTGTACGGTTTCACGCTTTGGTCCCGCCCAAAGCAAAAAAGCTGATCTTTTGCCTGAATAAGAACCCTTCCCTGAGCAATGGCAGGGGCCGCCAGGCAGGAAGAACCCAGATCGATTTCACTTACAATTTCAGCCGCCTGACCAAGGTTGCGAACCACAAATACTTTTCCATCGAACATCGGAACAAAAAGTTTTTCATCCGCGCAGGTCGGAGAGGCATGGATTTGGTCAGGTGCCAATTTTTGTGCCCAGAGTGTCTCGCCAGTATGAGGGTCATTGCAGAATAATTCTCCAGTTTTAATCGTGGTGTAGACAAGATTATCGAATAGCACCGGTGAGCTCGTGAAGGATTCAATCTCCTCATTTCGCCATACTTCGTCTTTTATGCCGAGCTCTAGGATAGGCCCCCCTATTTCAGGGACTTTTCCTGGTTTTCGAATGGCAACCATTCTGCCAATCCGTGAGCTGTCCGTATTTTCTTTGCCGTGGACCGCAATTATCATGTCCTCAAACACAAGCACACCAGCATTGACGCCCCCATGAGACATTTTAAACCTCCATAACGGTTGTCCCGTACGGGCGTCGACGCAGACAACATGGCCACATCCGGTGCCGCTGTAGAAAACTCTTCTCCCGTCAGCCAGATCCTCAAAGGTTAGGGGGGAGAATGAACTATCTTTAGGAGTGGTGCCCGGGGTGGAGCTCCAAACTAAATCTCCTGTGTTTTTATCAAATGCATAGAATCGGTCGCGGGCCGGGCCGTTCGTGCCCCAGTTTGCCGTAATCGCATGAATAATTACCAAACCTTCATCTACACAAGGACCGCCCGTCCGCCCATTCGGAAAAGTAAGCCGGGCAAATTCCTCCATCATAGAGCGCTCCCAAAGAAGTTTCCCGGATGAGGTGTAAGCAAGCAACAGACCTGCACTGGTCTGGTAAAAGACATTACCGGTCGCAGGATCAACACAGGCGGCCCCTACCCCATAACGGTCATAGACAATATCGCTGATGAAATCACTCCTTAGCCTTTCCCATAGACTTTCACCAGTCTTAAGATCGATACAAAACAAGCCTTCCCGCAAATTTTCTCCCTCTCCACGATATCCAAATTGATACAGCCGGTCTCCTGCCACCACCGGCACTCCCCCTCCTTTGACATCGAATTTCCATTGGAAAGATTCAGCCAAATCTTCTGGAAGGTTCTTAGCCTTTGCCGAACCACTGCCTTTAGGACCTCTCCCGTGCAACCAATCCGACGAAACAACCTCCAGTTCGATGGTATTGGAATAGCTTATTTTTTCCTCATTCTTGGGAATAATCCGGATGCAAGAAATAAGAAGAAAACCGGATATGAGCAGGGGAATGGATAAATGGAATCGTTTCATCATCTGAGTAAAAGGAGAGAAAAGATGCATAACTTTATTTGGTAAACCAACTGTTGGGTACGTCAAACTCCCAAGTTGGTTTGCCAACAATAAAGAATTGGGAGTTACGCAGGAAAAAGCTTTTTAGCTAACACTTTCAGAGGGCCTTGCTCATCGCTAGACAAATCCATCTGCCTGAACTCGAACGGCAGTGCATCCTACCGTTCGCATAGGTAGGAGGAGTCCAATTGTTTTTTCCAGATAGGACGTGAAAGCGGGCCAGTTCAACAAATTGCTCAGAGTCCGCTTGAAGTAAGGCGAGCTCTCCCCTGTCACTCAATACAACGAGAATATCATCGACCAGTATGAGTGTTCCAACTCCATACCCTTTTTCTTCCCAACATTTTTTACCATTTTGCAGATCGAGGCAAAAGAGCGTCGCCTGAGACGCCCGGGTTCCAGTCTGCCCATGAATCCCAAAGGCGTATCCGCCTCTTTGGACCAAACTTGCCATCTGGCAAGAAATCCCATCTGACTCCCAAACCGCTTTGGGTTCACGCCCATGAAAATCAACCAAAGCCGCCCCTTTTCCGTATGCACTGGCGACCAAAATCTGCTTCCCCAGATCAAGGGGTTGAGCGGCATTTACCTCGTAGCGGGTAACATGAGGGTAATGAAAAACTTCCTTTCCATTGTTCAAGTTGTGGATCGAAAGCCCCATTTGATTAAAAACCACAATTTCATCTGGAAAAGAACTTCGAATGTAGGGACTTGCATATCCAGCACCGGCGTTACCCCATCGCCAAATCTCTTTACCGGTTCTACGGTTAAGGGCGAGCAGAGAACCTTCGGGAGCACCTAATTGCAGGACTAATTTTTCTTTTACTGCTAGCGGAGCACCGGAAAACCCCCAAGTCGGTCTTTCGCCATCAAAATCTTCCACCAAATGCCTCTTCCAAATCTGCCTCCCGGTTCTAGCCTCAAGGGCAAATAAATGTCCATCGTGTCCTTGGAGGTAAAGAACATCTTGATAAATCGTCGGTGTCGACCGGCTGCCACCCTGGAAATATTTATCTCCCAATTCCGAGGGATATGAATGGGTCCATAAGGTTTTGCCTGTTTGTGCATCTACGCAAAATAAGGTGTTTTCTCCGTCTTTGTAGCCTTGGGTATAGGCCATCCCGCCCACTTCAATAACCGAGGAATAACCCAGCCCTACTTCTTTTTCCCATAGCACTCCGGGCTCTTCCCCTTGCCAATTTGTTCGCAGGCTTTTTTCGGAACTCCGATGATCCCGGTATTTTCCACCATAAGTAGGCCAATCTTCTGCCGACAGGTAAGCTGTTAATGTGAATGAAAGGCCAAAGAGGAGGTACGACTTCATACCTAACTCCATGATAGTTCAGTTTGACGAAGTCAACGAGAAGGGGAAGGAAACTAAGCGGGGCGAAAAGAAAAAGTATACGCCTAGAAAGAAAAAGATTCTGATGGGTCCCCAGTGTTTAGAGAAACAGCGATGTCATCGGAATAATACCGAGATGAATTGGCAAGCAAAGCATCAGGTCCACTTTTACGAATATTCACCGAAACTACCACAAATTCGGTACCGCGGGGCAGGCTGACACCAGATATCAATGGCTCCCAAGTTTTGGGGTCGATATCACACTGTAAAGTGGACTCCCAATACCCGAGACCATCCTCCTCGCCCCGCCCCTCTCCTTTGAGGGCATGAAATGTTAGGGCAAATTCGGCACCTTCCTGGGAAGCATTGAAACTCTGGTTAAACTGGGCCTCCACATTTAAGTAAACTTCTCCCGTGGCCATGTTTGTGGCCATGTCACGAAGATCCAAAATTTGGATCATTTCAGCGGAACTTGCGGTTTGAGCTTCGACATCGACCGACAATGGACTCATCGCCATCATCTCCATACCACTTGCAGGAAGCACGCCATGTTCTGTTGGGGTGGATAGATGTGCCATCCGGTTAAGACGATGAAGGGGACCCACCTTTTCAATTTGTCCATATTCACTGGCTACCTGCCTACTCTTCAACATCTCTATTCCAGAAATGACTCTATCCATGTAAAGCGGATCTTCATCTATTGTATTTGTGGATAGCAGATCAAAAGAACGGGTGGGGATTGAATCAGGGGTGACAAGTCCTTTGTTCAAGATTGTACCCGAAGCCAGCGGCTTTTCTTTCGAAGCTAGAGAGACATGGGCGACCCATTCAGAGGAAAAGGGCGTGTGAGATGGGTGGCTAACATTCCACCAACCTGCAAACAAAGCAACGAATACGGCCGCCATCGATGCAACCCATGGCAAAAAGGGAAAGGGGATGATCTTGTTCCTGTTTTGTTCAATTTGCTCAGGATCAGCTTCCTGCTCCCAATGGATCAAAGATTCCAGCTGGATAAATTCCAGATACGCTTTTCGGTTGTTGCTTGAGGCGTTGAGAAGAAACTCGAGTCGGGCAAATTCCTCTCTAGTTATGATCTCGTCAAGTACCTTGCTAGCAAGCAGGAAGATCTCGTCGCTATTTTGAATGGGGTGCATTTTTGAGGTAGTTCATTACCTATTAGCACTTAATGGAAAAATAATACAAAAAGTTTAAAATAAATTTTTAATTTTCCGCTTCCAATTCCAGCACGGGCAGTTTTTGCCTGACGCATTGTAGGAGATTTTTCCGAATCCGATGCAGAGTGGCCGAGACCGAACCAATTGGCCTGCCCATCTTCTGGCAAATTTCCTTGAGGGAGGCTTCTTCCTTGAAGCGGAGGTGGGCCATGTCCTTCATGTGGGCTGGAAGTTCATCATAGCATAGTTGAAGCGCTTTCTGGGAAAGTTTGAGCTGCGTTTGATCCGACGCTTCATCGGCAAGGGATTCTATCATCTCATTACTGAAGCAAATTTTGCTACGGCGAGCCTTGGTCATGTGAGCCATGACCTGATAGCGGGCGATTTGAAAGGCCCAGGCCTGAAAATTACCAGTTTCGTCATATTCTTCAGATTTTCTGCAAAGCACCAGATTGGTCTCCTGCAATACATCCTCGGCCTCGGTTCGATTAGGCAGGAGGCAGAGAATGTATGAGTATAATGCTCGCTGCAACCGGACGAGTTTTTGTGAAAACTCAAACGATATGTAATCTTTGCTCACTTATCTATTCGATTGCTGTTTCAGGGATAAGTCAACACAAGTTAAGTTTGGCTAGCTACAACCAATAGTTGCAAAATTTGCTGATATTCTTTCTTGTTAATGTATGCAAACCTGGCATTGCATCGTCCTAATTGCCCTGACGATCGGGGGCTTTATGTATGCCACTTTTCTTAAGGAAATCGATCGGGAAAGTGAGCTTACACTGGAACAACTCGGTTCTTCCATAGAAACACCCCTCCCTGCGAAGGAAGATCCTTCTGTCGATTTTGGCAGGGAACAGGGCACCGACAGCGGTGCATGGGCAAGAAAAGTACTTTTTTTGCAAGCCACGGACAGAAAAAGACCCTTTCTCGATCTACATCAAAGTGCAATTGCCGGTGAATTTTTCATAGAAGTTCTTTTAGGGGAGCTTGAGCTGGCCGGGCGTCTTAAAGAACAGATATTCAGTGCATTTCGAAGTGAGTTGCACTCCCTTAATGAAGCAACCATTTTAAAGTCTCTAATTTCTTACATCCCGGAATCAAATCATATTCTGGAGATTATTTGTAGAGGACATTCTCAAAGAACAGCGGATTTATTGGCCGAGTTTATACTTAGAACTTACCCCAAGTCCCTGGCACTCGAAAAAAAAGGGGAACCTCTATTACCTGAATTACGGGAAAGCCTTGATGCAATGGCTGAGTTAGAAAATGAGGCAGGAGAATTAAAACTGGTCATTCACGAAGAGCTAAAAGAGGCACCTGAGGATAGCATTGAGGTTATGGCTCTGCAGTCCGAGATTGTCCAAATTGATCAGGAGGTTGGCTCATTAAAACTTTACTTGATTGAAATCGATTCGATTCACAGAAACAAGGAACATCCGTTGAATTATTTGCAGGTGAGGGCAATCGCAGAATTTGGTAAGGTGAAAGAATTATCGGATATCTTGTCGCAACTTAAATCCATGGTCGAAAATCCGGATTTGAATGACTTCACCCGCAATGAAGTTAAGAAAAATATCGAAATAACTAGCAAGAGCCTGGAGGGTGAAGTTGTAGAGGCGATTGAGGAAATTAAGTTCAGGGTTGAAACCTTACTAAACAAAAAAAAGGAACTCCAGAAATCGGTTATAGATACTATCCAAGACCATCGCATATCCATTTCAAAGGATCCTGCAGTCGCAAAACTGGATGATATTAGAAAGAGGCTCGCCAAGCTCAAAAATGAATTTGACGAAAAGAACCTTGAGTGGATCGCAGCGAAGAGGTCTTTTTCCCTGATTCCCAAACCTTGACTAGCTTACTGTATGGGGCAGCCGTTGTACCAAGATTTGTCTTAGGGTAAAATCTTCAATCCGTGAAAAGCCGATTAAATCTTTTTCGCCCGCGCTTGGTCCTGCCGCATGTGCTCAAAAACTATAAACCCTCTTTCCTGCAAGGAGATTTTAGAGCCGGCACCAATGTCGCCCTTTTGGCGATTCCTCAAGGCATGGCCTACGCACTGGTCGCGGGACTGCCCATTCACTACGGGCTTCTGGGCTCGGCAGTTGCAGCCATCATGGGAAGTCTCTGGGGAGGAGGAAAGTTCATTACGCTTGGCCCGACCAATGCTACTGCCGTTCTCTTATTTGTTGCCTTTGCTAGCATGGGACTGGTCAAAGCAGATGGACTGACCAACCCTGAGGGGCTTTTGCTATTACCCCTCATTTTGATTTTTTCTGGCTTATTTCTCGTCATTGCCTGCGTTTTCCGAATCTCATTTATTGTACAGTTCGTCTCCCGGACCGTCATTACCGCTTATGTCACCGCCGCCGCCTGTTTAATCATCGCCAATCAATCAAGGCATGTGCTTGGCATCGTGCCACAGGAGGGTCCTCCTCCTTCCACTTTCCTGGAAATTCTTCTTTTTCTGATTAAAAACTTTGCCTCCGTTTCCCTCCCTACTCTGTCACTAAGTTTAATAACAGCAGCGATCTACCTCTTCTTTCACTTTCGCGCTCCCAAATTTCCTAATGTTGCCATTTCTTTAATTCTTAGCTCTTTAATTGCCCATGGGTTGGAAATATGGGGGTATTCTTTCACCACACTTGATGCTTTTGCGATCGGCAAAAACCTGATCAGCCCTCCCCAATGGGAACTGGGGCTTACCTATTGGAATGTCATTCTTTCCACATCATTTGCCGTTTGCCTGCTTTGCTTGCTCGAAGGTTTATCCATCGGAAAATCCTTATCGGCCAGAGCTGGTGCCCGTATCGATACAAACCAAGAAACCTTTTCCATTGGATTGGGTAATGTAGGGTGTGCCCTCTTTTCAGGTATGCCTGCCTCCGGTTCCCTGACCCGATCCACCTTGAATGTTGATAGTGGTGCACTAAGCAATGTCGCCAATTTAATTACGGGAGTTCTCATTATTATAGGCCTCTTATTGCTGGGTGATCTAGTCAGTTTTGTACCACTCTGTAGTCTTTCTACCCTAGTTATCTTCATCGGGCTCTCTTTGATAAAAGCTCGGCAAATTAAGACCGTTTCGAAGGCTACCCGTTCTGATGGATTCGCTTTTGCCATAACCTTAGTTTTTGGGCTGACTGTATCTTTGCAGATCGCCATTTTTGCGGGCGTGCTAACCTCAGTTCTGCTTTTTCTAAGAAAAGTCGCCCAGCCTCAAATGATTGAATACGGATATACCGAAGAGGGGAGTTTGGCAGAAGCATCTCCTCAAACCAAAAGAGCTGAACCTGAAGTTTCCATAGTACATATAGAAGGCGAACTATTTTTTGCTGCTGCAGATCTATTTTATGAACAAATTCGAAGAGTTGGGGATGACCCCAACATCAAGGTACTCGTCTTAAAAATGCTCAACGCCCATCACCTCGATGCCACCTCCGTTCTCGCCCTTGAAGAGTTACTCGATTCCTTAGGAGAAAAAGACTGCCATGTTCTTCTTTGTGAGATTAGAAAGGAAAACCTTCGAATTCTTAAAAACTCGGGTGTTTTATCTAGAATTAATCGCAGAAATATATTTCCCTACATCACCCACAATCCCACTTTATCGACTGCCAAAGCAATCAGGCGTGCCAAAGCTCTCGTGGAAGGGACGCCCGCTAAAGTTACTATTTTTAGCGAACAAAAGAGGTAAGTGCTCGTCTAAGATTCTCGATTAATTACTAACTCTTCGTTCAAGAGCTCTTAGGGATTCCTGCTCTTTGGCTTGATCATTTCTTCGCTGATTCGTTTTGGGGTATGGAAAAAAAGGCATGCGAGTTTTCTAAAATCCTATCAGCCAAATCCTGCTGAGGGATCTGCAAAATTTCGCTTGCCTGAAGCCCGATAGTTGGAAGGAAGCTTGGTTCATTTCTTTTTCCCCTGTAAGGCACCGGGGCGAGGTAGGGACTGTCTGTTTCGATCATCATTTTATCTGCCCCATAATATTTGATCGCCTGCAATAAATTCTCATTTTTTGGAAAGGTAATAATTCCAGTGAATGATGCCCAACCTCCACGCTCCATCAACTTGGCTATTTCAGTAACTCCCTCCGTAAAGCAGTGAAAGACCACCTGCTCCCAATTCACTCCTGATCGATCGATCTCGCTGACACAGTCATCGAAGGCCGCCCGGGAATGAATAATCACTGGGCAACCCAACTCCCGGGCCAAATGCAACTGCTGGCGTAAAGCTTGCTTTTGCCAAAATACGATCTCCTCTGCTTTGCGGTTATCTGCAGGGAGGCGAAAATAATCGAGCCCCACCTCCCCCAGGGCAACCGGCTTCGGGGAATTTTTCCAAAATTGCTTGAGGGTCGATAGCTGCTCTGCCCAGTTCTCGTCAATATATCCAGGATGCAACCCAGCGGAGTAAAATATCCTCTGACTGTAATCCTTGGATAGTTGTTGATAATCTGTCCAGTCCTCTGGAGATGTGCCCACGGTGATGATTTTTTCCACGCACATTTCTTCCGCCCGTTGCAATACCGATTCCAGTTCGCCCCTTCTCATAAAGGTCTGCAAGTGGCAATGTGTATCAAACCAAGACATCTACTCGACCAATACGAAAACTTCTGTCATGATCGCGAACTTAATCGCTTCTTTGTGAAGAAACCTTTTATCTCCCAACATTGATATAACTATGGAAAATGTAATCATTTTAGGAACCGGATGTGCTGGATTCACCGCAGGCATCTACACAGCACGTGCAAACCTAAATCCCTTAATCCTCGAGGGCAAACAGCCGGGCGGTCAATTGACCACCACTTCGGAAGTCGAAAATTTTCCCGGCTTTCCCCAGGGGGTGGATGGATACGAACTGATGGACAATTTGCGCAAACAAGCGACCAAATTTGGGGCCAGGGTAGAAAATGCCTACATCGACCGAGTCGAATTTTCAGAGGATCGCAAAGTCCTCTACTCTGGAGATAAATCATACGAGGCGAAGGTGGTAATTATTGCCACTGGGGCAGCTCCCCGATTGCTAGGAATCCCAGGAGAGCAGGAAATGTATGGGGGCAAGGGAGTGACTACCTGTGCCACCTGCGATGGTGCCTTTTACCGACATATGGATGTTGTAGTGATTGGCGGGGGGGACTCTGCCTGCGAGGAAGCTCTCTTTCTTACCCGTTTCTGCTCAAAGGTCACTTTGGTGCATCGCAGGGATGAACTCCGGGCCTCGAAAATCATGGCGGAACGAACCATTGCTCATGAAAAAATCGAGGCGGTTTGGGCCTCGGCCGTGGAAGAAATTCTACCTGACGAAGATGGACGAGTGCGTGCCATCCGAACCAAAAATCTTAAAAGTGGCGACGCTCAAGAGATTCCTTGCAAAGGGGTATTCATTGCCATTGGCCACCTTCCTAACACCAAGCCATTTGAAGGTATTCTAGAACTCGATGCCAATAGCTACCTGGTTCCCTCTGCGGGCAGTATGGTTAAGACCTCCGTACCCGGGGTTTTTGTCGCCGGAGATTGTGCGGACCATGTATATCGCCAAGCCATCACCGCTGCGGGAATGGGCTGCCAGTCCGCCATCGAGGCTGAGCGTTGGCTTGCTGAGCATAACTGACCCCAATTTTGAGGTAAGGAAAATTAGGCATGAGTGTGGCGGGGGGAAGTATTGCGAACTACCTCGAAAATTCCGCCCATCAATACCCCGACCAGCCTGCACTGGTATCCGGGGCGAAAATTCCCGCTTTTTCACCACTCTCCTTTACTGAACTTAATCAAACCGTAGACTTTGCCGTTGGCGAACTGGCTCAGGCGGGCATATCGCCAGGCGAAAAGACTCTTCTTTTTGTCAATCCTGGCCCCGGGCTTATCATCTGGGCGTTCGCTCTCTTTCGATTGGGAGCCGTTCCGGTGGTCATCGATCCCGGAATGGGAATAAAGTCTTTCCTTTCTTGTATCAAAAGAACCCAACCCGAGTCGATGGTAGGTATATCCCGGGCCATTTGGTTAAGCCGTTTGCTCCCCCGTTCTTTTCGCTCCATCCGCCACCGCTACAAAGTAAAACCGGGGTACTTTGGCTCTTGTTCTGCGAGTAAAAATTTACCCACAGCCCCCCGCAGCCAACCGGAAGATTTAGCCGCGATTGTCTTTACCTCCGGTTCCACCGGTCCTCCCAAGGGGGTGCGGTATTTGCATCGCACCTTTGCCGCCCAGATCGATGCCCTCCAGTCGGTCTTCGGGATGGAATCCGGCGAGGTCGACCTGACCACCCTTCCCATCTTCGGACTTTTTAACCCCGCCCTTGGAATTACTTCGGTGCTTCCAGAAATCGACCCTCGCAGACCTGCCCAGGCATCTCCAGAAAAATTGACAGGTGCCTTGGTTCGCCATCAGGTCACCACTGCTTTTGCCTCTCCAGTGATTGGTCAAAAGGTGGCTACTGCCTGCAGGGAAAATGGAATCTCCCTCCCAGAAATGAGGCGCTTCTTTTTGGCCGGTGCTCCGGTTCCTCCCAGCTTGGTCGCAGATCTTGGCAAATGCCTGGCCAATGGACAGGTCCTCGTGCCCTATGGTGCCACCGAAGCCCTGCCTGTTTCCTGGACTACGGGCACGGAAATTCTTGCAGTGCAAGAGTCCATCATCTCTGGAAAAGGCTCCCTGGTTGGCCATCCCGTTCCTGGGGCTTCGGTAAAAATCCTCCCTGTGGCCAATCCCCCTTTGCCAAATTTTCCTGCAGATTATCTGGGCTTGGACCAGGGAGAGGTCGGGGAAATCTGCGTCTCAGGAAATATGGTCACTGCTGGATATGACCGTATGCCCGGAGCAAGCTGTGATGCCAGATTCAAAATTGGGGAGGCAGAATATCACCGCATGGGTGACCTGGGATTATTTGACCGCGATGGAGCTTTACGATTTTTCGGGCGCAAAGCGGAGTGTGTGCACACCAGCCACGGCCCAGTTGAGACCGAAAGGTGCGAACCGGCGATACAACAGTTGAATTGCGTCCATCGCTGTGCCCTGATTGGGCTGGGGTCCGTGCCTGCACAGGAACCTTGCCTAGTAGTCCAGCCCGAGAGGCAGCCTATGCGGCAAAGAGGAGAAACTGCTCTGCGGAAAGAAATTCTCCAAGCCTGCGAAAGTTTATTTCCTCTCCTCCAAATTAAGCGGGTATTTTTCGAGAAGCAGATACCAGTCGATGCTAGGCATAATGCAAAAATTCACCGCCTCGCTCTCACCCGCAAGTGGAACAGCCGGGTCCACCGCAAGCCCATGCTTGGAACCCTACCATGAAGGTACTCATTACCGGTGGCATGGGCTTTGTCGGCCATGCCCTTGCCAAGTGCCTGATCTCCGAAGGTCACGAAGTTCATGCATTGGGACGCACACCCGTACCACCCGAAGAGAAGCTCATTCCTCATCTTCATTATCATTGTTATGATCTTTCTCGTCAGAGAATCAGGCAGTCTTGGTTCAAGGGGACCGATACCGTTTTTCATGTGGCGGCAAAAGCGGGGGTGGGTGGGCCTTATCAGCAGTACAAAATGGCCAACCTCATCGCCACCGAAAAACTGCTCAGTGCCTGCGAGGAAGTAGGTGTTTCCCGCTTTATTTACACCAGTACGCCAAGTGTGGTATTTTCCACCCGGCCCATTTGCGGAGGAGATGAATCCCTTCCCTACTCCAACGAAAACTTTTCTCCTTACGCCACTACCAAAGGCTTGGCAGAACGGAGGGTTCTAGCCGCCAATAATTTTTCGGGCATGCGTACCATTGCCTTGCGCCCGCATCTGATTTGGGGAGAGGGCGACCCCCATCTTCTTCCTCAGGTTATCTCACGTCATCGATTGGGAAAATTGAAAATAGTCGGCGAAGGAAACAACCGAGTCGACCTTACCCATATTGACAATGTCGTCCATGCCCATCTCTGTGGACTCCGGGCAATGTGTAACAATCCAGCATTAGGTGGAAACGCTTATTTTATAGGTCAAAATGAGCCCGTTTGCTTATGGGAATGGCTAAATGGAATTTTTCAGGAACTGCAACTTCCCTGCTTGAACAACAAAGTTGCCTACCGCACCGCCTATAATCTTGGTTGGGCGATCGAAAATCTTTGGAACTTATGTGGAATTAAGAGCGATCCGCCGATGACCCGCTTTATCGCCTGTCAGTTAGCCCATGATCATTGGTTTTCCAGTTCCGCTGCCCAGAAAGACTTGGGCTACCACCCGGTTATTAGCATGACCGAGGCCCTTCACAAGACCTTGCCCTGGCTAAAAAGTCTTTGAAAAACTCGGCCTCTTTACTGCCTGCTATACTCATAGAGCAAACAGCCAACACTTACATTGAGGTTGAGGGAACTGGCCGTTCCCATCATCGGAATACATAACCAATCCATTTCTTCAATCTTCCAAAATTCTCCCAGGCCCAACTTTTCGCTCCCGAAAATAAAAGTCGACCCTACAGGTAGCTTTTCATGTCCCAGTATACCCTTCGCCCGTGCACTGGTAGCGAAGATTTTACGACCCGATTTTTTCAACCATCCAAGCACTTCCGCTTTGCTTCCAGCTGCCAACGGCACATGGCCCATAAGTCCGCGGGAAGACCTGACCACATTTGGATTAAAGTAGTCCAGGGCAGGATCGGAGAGCAGCACACCTGCCCCACCGAAAGCTTCTACACTTCGTAGGATCGCTCCGAGATTGCCGGGCTTTTCCACTTCGTCCAAGACCACCAACGGCCGGTTTTTCTCAAATAAATCATCCGTTATTTCCAAATTCCACGACTGGACCACCCCGATCATCTCATGCCCTCCTGCCCGGTAGGAGGCTTTGGCATGGGCACTGGAAGAAGTTTCCGTTACCGGTATGCCCATCGCACTCAGTTCCTCGAGTTGATCTTCGGCACCAGGGCGGGTGGGTAGAACAGGACAACTGTAGACCTCCTGCACCGTTCTGCCCGCCCGGGCAAGGGCGATTAGATCGTCTCCGCCTTCCACAAAAAACACCCCCCGCTCTTTTCGGCGACGGGAAGACTCTCTTAGCTTAACCAGTTCCTTAATCCGTGGATTGGACGGGCTCTCAATCATTGCATTCATCGTTCATTAAGAAAAAGGGTTTTGCCGATTGAGGGCGAGCCCGTTACGAAGCAAAGTGCATGAATCGAGAACCAAAAGGTTTTGTCCCCACCCCCTACCCTTATCACCACGAACTGGAATTGGAGATTTCAGATATTACAAATTTAGGAGTCGGTATTGGTAGGGATGACGGCTGGGTGGTGCAAGTACCCTACTGTTGGCCAGGCGAAAAGGTGAGGGTGAGAATTTTTCGCAACCATGCCAACTATTCCCAAGCGGACTTGGTTGAAGTGACCGAGCCCTCCCCAGATCGCATTGAGCCTCTCTGTAGCCTTTATGGCACCTGTGGTGGGTGCCAGTACCAGGGAGTTCGTTATGAAACCCAGTTGCGATGGAAGCGTGAGCAGGTGGAAAACTCGCTGGTCCGCCTCGGGGGTTTGTCCGTTGAGGTTAAACCTGTTTTACCCTCTCCCCGGCCCTTTGGATACCGCTCCAAGTTAACTCCACATTTTCAGGGCGGACGGCAGGGAAAAGACCTTACTATAGGCTTTTTACGGCAAGGATCACGCAAAGCACTGGTCGATGTTGCCCAATGTCCCATTGCTACGGATGCAATTAATCAGGCCATGCCTGCGGCTAGGGAAGAATTGCAAAAGGCCCCCAAAAGAAAGCGGGGGGGAACCCTTCTGCTTCGCGAGGTGATTGAGGGAGTGGTGACCGACCCCAAACAGCTCGTCAGCGAAAGAGTGGGTGAACTCATTTTTCATTTCAAAGCGGGAGAGTTTTTCCAGAATAATCCTTACATCCTTCCCAAACTGGTTGACCATGTGGTCGCTCAGGCAAAAGCAACAGAGAACCATCTTCTTGTCGACGCCTACTGCGGAGGTGGGCTCTTCGGATTAAGTGCAGCCGCCCAATTCGAAAAAGTCATTGGTATAGAAATTAGCCGGGAAGGATTTGAAGGAGCTCGGACCAACGCCCGCATCAACCGCATCGAAAATGCTGAATTCTTTTTGGGGGATGCCAGTTCTATCTTCGAGGAAATCAAGGGGTTTACCGGTTCCGCGGCCCTCGTAATTGATCCGCCTAGGCGTGGCTGCGATCCCGACTTTCTCCGCCAGGCAATTGAATTTTCTCCCCAGCGCATCGTTTATGTATCCTGTGAGCCTGCGACCCAAGCGAGGGATGCCCGTATCCTCGTCGAGGGAGGCTATCAACCGGTGCTTGCTCAGCCCTTTGATTTATTTCCCCAGACTAGGCATGTGGAGAATGTTCTCACCTTGGTGCGTTCCTAGCCTTGGGTGCTTTTCTATTTTGGGTCCATTCGAAAGAAGCGTAAGTGCGGACCAATGGGCTCCGTTCCTCTTCCATTTCTTTTGGCCAATCCTTCGGCTTGATATCTTCCTGAAAATCAGCAGCGAGTAATTGTAAAAACTTTTTCTCCACCTCCTGATGAGGGAGATCGGGCCACCTGCCCAGTTCCAGCGTTCCCTGCATCAAGACCCCGGCCCGCGTACGTTTCATTGCCGCACCGCCCAGTTTTCTTTTGCCCGCCTCATCCATAAGATCACGGCCCACCGGCTCATTGAAACAATCTCCCGGTATGCCTCCCTTAGATTGGGCGGGACAGGGCAGCAGGGAATTCCCGATTCCGTATTCCAGCAAAGCATCCCCCCAGCGTTGGTGTACCTGTCCATAGAGCTCCATCGGGGGCATTTGCCCGCCACAACTTTCCCGAGGAAAAGTGATACAATAGGTAAGGTCTGT
>Ga0181584_10001545_pt1 | contig 17500 bp, 29 predicted proteins | sample 071ome_30_FD_132462 | JGI IMG/M metagenome (GOLD analysis project Ga0181584, IMG submission 132462) | Coastal salt marsh microbial communities from the Groves Creek Marsh, Skidaway Island, Georgia - 071406AT metaG (megahit assembly) | ecosystem: Environmental > Aquatic > Marine > Intertidal... | reverse complement strand
GATACATTTTTGGTTAATCGTCGTGAATGGGAACTGCAAAAAGGTGTTGATCTACTAGAATGGTATAAAGATATACATTGGCATGAGGGTAGTGTACCTAGGCTACCTTGGCCGGTTGTAACCTATGACACCGATGACTTTGTTAACGTAGTTAAACAAACTAAATTTAATTCACCTTACATACAGTTTGCTAGATCCTCAGATCAAACAACCACATATGAACCAATACTTTGGCGAGATCGTGCTGTACATACATTTAATCGTGCAAATAGCGTATCACTAGTACCACGTGAGATTTCAGGCTATTTAGACACTCAAATATATGATTTTCCTTTTGTTTTGAAGCAAAAAGATGAGTTTTTAGACGATAAATTGCTGGATATAGTCTATATCAGCAATGGCGAACCTGATGCAGAACAGTGGTATAAACACCTCTGTGACTGCGTACAACGCCCTGTAAAGCGAGTTCAGAATGTTGATGGACGTAGACAAGCCTATCAACGAGCCGCCGAAATAAGTGAAACAGATTGGTTTTTTACAGTATTTGCCAAACTAGAAGTTGTTGAAGACTTTGATTGGACATGGCAACCAGATTATCTACAAGAACCAAAACATTATATTTTTTATAGTCGTAATCCTGTAAATGATCTAGAGTATGGACACATGGGAGTGATTGCCTACAATAAAAAACTAGTGTTAGATACCATGGACCCAGGACTAGACTTTACTCTATCTAGAGCACACGAAGTAGTTCCTGTGGTCAGTGCTGTGGCACATTATAATACCACACCAGAACTAACTTGGCGTACTGCGTTTAGAGAATGCGTAAAACTAAGAGATGATATCAGTAAAAACGGCAGTATTGAAAGTATCAGTAGATTAGATACCTGGACTACGGTAGCCAATGGTGATCATGCTGAATGGTCAATTAAAGGTGCAAATGACGCTGTTGAATATTATGAATCTGTAGAAGGTGATTATGATAAACTTATGCTTAGTTTTGAATGGTCATGGTTATCAGAATATTATAAATCTAAGTATACTGTTTAACTAGATCACAAACTGTTTCAACTTCACTGTCTGTCAATTCTGGATAGATAGGTAAACTCAAACTAGTGGTACAAAAATCTTCTGCACCCGGTAGAACTTGATTGGTTGTTAACGCATGAGAAAAAGCAATACTTTCTAAGTGCAAAGGTCTTGGATAATGTATTTTAGTTTCAACGCCTGCTTGATTTAATGCAGTATGTATAATAGATCTATCATGATGATGTATCACATACTTTGACCAACTGTGTGTTACTTCAGGTTCGTGGTCAGGAGTTAGTACATGATCTTGTAATTGTTCTGTATAGTATTCAGCAATTTCTTGTCTACGAGTTTGCCACTCATCAAAGTGTCTTAATTTAACTATCATCTGAGCACAGTCTGCTTCATTCATTTTTGAATTAGTGCCAGGCATTGTGTTGTCATGATGTTTGCCGTTGTCTTTTAAATCTCTAAAATATTCTACAAGATCATAATTGTCTGTGAGTAGCATACCGCCACTACCATAATTATTTAAATTTTTTGTAGGATCAAAACTTAGACAACTAACATCACCAAGTTTTCCACTAGGAATACCTTTCCAACTACTACCAAAACTTTGAGCGGCATCTTCTATAATAAAAAAGTCACGACGACTTTGAAATAGTTCTCTTACTCTTTCAATTGCGTCCCAATTGGCTACATTACCAAATAGATTAACATAGACCATACCACAAAGATCTTGCATAGGCACAGGTATAGAATTAATATCAATCAGTCCAGTGTTTCTATCTACATCACAAAACACTGGTTCATAGCCTGCCATAATGATTGCGTTTAGTGTAGCAATATAACTAATACCTGGAACTAATATTTGTTTGCTAGTATTTTTATTATACCATCCTTGGTCATGTGATTGAAACGCAAATATTAGTGCCTGTGTACAACTATTAACTGTGATAGCATGTTCTCTATTACAGCGTTTAGCCATCATTAGTTCAAATAAACTAGTAAAGTCTCCACCTAAAACTTTGCCTGTTTTATAAACATCATCAGTTCTTGCTAATATTTCATCACGAATATTAGCATACTGTCTATTAAGACCAAAGAAAGGTATTTTATATTTGCTCATTCCAATACTCTGAATTTTTAATCCAATCTAGATAAAGTAGGCATCCTTTTTCAAAATCAATTTTAGGATCGTATCCTAAATCATTTCTAGCATGTTCAATACTTAGTCTTCCTCTACTAGGAAAGTTTAAATCTCTATCAGTTATCGTTAACTTGCCTTTACCTACCAGATCAATCACAGTTTTAGCGGCCAACTCTAATGTTATAGGTGTATCTTGGCAACGTGTAATATTGTATATGTCATAATTGCATGATTGTGTAGCGGCTTTAGCAATACCTTGTGCAGTATCAGTAACATAGGTAAAGTCTAGTATTTCGTTAGCACCTTTTACAGTAACAGTTTCTCCACGTAGACTATTCATCATAAATTTACTCAACACACGATCCTCAACATCTCTAGCACCGTATACAGCACTAGGACGGATAATAGTATAATCAAAATACTTTTTATAGTCTGCTACAAGTTTCTCACCCATATATTTCATTATAGCATACTGTCCACGAGGATTACACTCCTGTGTTTCAGATACCATGTCATTGAAGTCACCATAGACCATACTTGATGAAATGTAGACAAACTTACTGATTTTACCTTTTGATGCTTCTAGTAAATTAATTAGTCCAGTAGACATAACTTCACTAGCAGTGTGAGGATTTTCTAATACAACTTTCTGTCTAGGAAAACTGGCTAGGTGTACAACAACATCTGGTTTAGTTATTTCTAATAGTCTATCAAAGTAATACTTGTTTCTAATGTCAGCAATTTTAAGTTGACAATTTAATCTACTTTTGCGTTCGTCAAACAATGCTGTTAGTTCTTTGCTAGGTATAAAACCGTAGTCAGTTAAACTGTCAACAACAGTTACTTGATGTTCTTGTTCTAAGCAACGAGCAACCTCATGACCTATAAATCCTAGTCCACCTGTAATTAATATTCTCAAGTATTACTTCCCCATTTTAATGAATAGTATGTATAATCTTTATCTGACATTTCACCAAATACCTGCACTCTAAATGCAACACTATATTCTACAGCATCATCAGGTTGAAATTCATTTATATACCATAACTTACCATCTTTTACATTTTTCTTTGCCCATTGTCCTGCTTCTGTAGACTCCCACTGCCATACCATACCACTAGCATAAGTGTCTGGGTCTGATACATCTCCTAAATATCCTTCATAAAGTACCACGGTTTTCATACCGCCATTGGAGCCTTGATACTAGGCATTGGATTGTAATTATCGAGTCTAAAGTCATCCATAGTAAACTTTTCTATGTCTGTAACTTTAGGATTAATCCACAGAGTGGGAGCAGGCAAGGGTTCACGTTGGACTTGATCTTTTACCTGCTCTACATGATTCAAATATATGTGTGCGTCTCCGAGCACGTGAACAAACTCACCTACTTCCAAACCACAGACTTGTGCAATCATATGTGTTAATATTGAGTAGGACGCTATGTTAAAAGGTACACCTAAAAACATATCGCAGGAACGTTGATACATTTGACATGATAACTTATTATTCGCAACATAAAATTGAGCAAAACAATGACATGGTGGCAAAGCCATTTGATCTAGTTCACCTGGATTCCATGCTGATAATATATGTCTACGACCATATGGATCTTGTTTAATACCATTGATTAGATTTGTTAACTGATCAATTTCAACTGGCACTGGCATACCCATATTTGGATTCCATTCTGTTTTACCATTTTGCCAATGACGCCACTGTACACCATAGACACGGCCTAGATCACCTTGATATCTTGCTCGGGGTTTCCAATAGTCTGCTTCAGCATTAGCAGTCCATATGGTCGTTTTTTTAGGTGCTTCACTACCGTGTAACATTTCTCGCAGACGATGCTCATCACTTGAACCTTCAATAAACCAAAGTAGTTCACTCAAGCATGATTTGAACGCTAGTCGTTTAGTAGTAACAGCAGGAAAGCCTTTAGATAGATCATAACGTTGTTGCATACCAAAAACACCAATGGTACCAACGCCTGTGCGATCTTCACGCACTTCACCATGATCTAATATGTACTGTAATGAGTCTAGATATTGTTTCATACTATTAGTATAGCAGAATTAAAGTTGAAAAGTCAATTAAAAATACTTACGTTCCCATACCTCGTAGGTACAGTTTTTACCTGGGCGAACACTTCTGATAACAAACAGATTTAACCAATGATCTAGATTAATTCTAGTGTCAGTAAAATAATTTCCTTGTATTCTGGTTAGGTATAGTTTTTGAACAACAGGTTCAGCGGCTCCAAATAACTCTTGTCCACCTATAACAAATATTTCTTTACCTTTAAATTGTTGTTCCAATAGTTTGAGTTGCTCACATACATCGCCTTGCAGTCTTCTTGCAGAAAGAGGATCACGCAACGGTTTACTAGTGAACACGCAATTTATTCTATTAGGTAGTGGTTTGGGCATAAGCGGATCGTCCCAAGTTTTACGTCCCATTACCACAACTTGATCAGTTGTACGTTGTTTAAATTGTGCTAGGTCTTCTGAATGTTTGGGCCAGGGTAAGGTACCTCTGAAGCCAATACCGCCGGATGCTGTGCTGGCAAGTATAGCAGAAATCATAACTTCTTCAGTACCCTATCTGTTTCGGGTTGTACAGTTTTTTGTACGGTTTCTACGTCTACGAAAAAATCTACGTTTTCAATATAATCATCTAATTCATAAAACTTTTCATTAAGCATACGTTCAATGTCATCTGGGTGTTCGCCGTCTTTGATCAAACGTTTGACATCAACATTAACTTGACTGCCGTCAATTAGGTTAACTGATATTCTATCAAGTACTGTAACAGGAACTTCTTTTTTGTCGATGCCATTGACCATTTGTTCCCATTTTTTACGCCAATTTAGATGAACTTTTTCCTGCTTATGCTTTTGCTTTTTTGGTCGTTCTGACATTTTTAGCCTTAGGTTTAGTAACAGTTGCTTTTTTCTTAGGCAATAGATCATTGGCTTCTGCTTCTAATCTTGCCGCCTCTTCTGTGAGCACTTTAATCTGTGCCCTCATACCTTTTGCTTGATCTATTAAATCTTTAGCAATATCAGAGTCACTTAATACACCACTTGGTTGTTGAGCCACTGCTGGTTCACCAACATCACGTGTAGTTGTTTTACTTGGATCTCTAAACCCACGACCTTCGTCAATTTCACGTAACTTTTGAACTGCTTCATCACCTTGTTCCATTTGATGAAGAATTTTATTTAATTCATCTAAACGAATGTTTGTTTTAGCATTTGGTGTAAGAATAATTTGTTTGGTTTGTACTTTCTTTAACCACCCGCCTTGATGTATAGCCTGTAATAAATTAGTACCATCATTAGTAACTGATCTGTGTAAAGCCTCAGCAAGAACTTTTTCTTTCTGACCAACTTCACCTTCAACTACACTCATAAGACTGTCATGGATTGAGTCAGGTAACTTTTCAGTATAAATGACTAAGGCCATATGTCCTTCGTTAGGTACTTCGTTATAGGCAATAACTACCTTACTTTCTCCGTGTCTTCCTACATGTTTAAGCATCTTTCTTCTCCTCTGCATCTGGTGGAGTTAATGCGCCTGTAGATTGCAAGAAGGCCACAAGTTTAGTATAGAGTGCACCAACCTGTTCCATTTCTTCTGCTCTAAAAGCACCACGTTGCGATGATAATTGAATAATTTGTGTTACTGTTATTAAATCAGTAAGTGATAAGCCTGCAGGCTGTTGTCCTGCCTGTGGCTGAGGAGCCGCTTGAGGCGCAGGCTGTGCTTCAGCCGTTGCTTCTGTTTTCTTTGATTTCTTTGTTGCCATTGAAATTTCCTTTTTCGTTAACGTACATATTATTTAACTCTTAGACGATCAAAGGAAAAATTTTTATATCAAATTTGATTAATACTTAGGCTGAAATAACTGAGTTCTTCTGGCAGTTCAAAACTAACACGGATACGTCTATGATAGTGACCATCTTCATTGATGTCTACAGGACCTACGTAGAACCTTCCCTGTAGATTTTCCCATATCCAATCAGTTATTTGTTTTTCTGATGAAGTAGAATCTATTATCACGCTGGTAAAGTGAGGAGGGTTAAAGTCTAACTGTCTTAGACCATATACATTTAAAGGATTAATTTCACCGTGTTTAAGCACGTTGTTTCTCAAAGGTATAGTGAGCAGTAACACCAAATGGTGCTTCTATTTCTCTGCCACCATGTATAATAAACAAGGTGTCGCAGTAGTCTGGATCGCCCCAACTATCCCATGGCCACCCATCTGTAAACATGATAAACAATTTAGGCTCAATTTGATTGGCCTTCATAAACTCCCAGTTGGCAGTAAAGTCAGTACCACCACCGCCTTGCATTTCATAGTTAACAATGTCTTCTGCATTGTCAGGAGTAAACTCTTGCATACCATAAACTTCTGTATCAAATGTCCATACTCTAAGTTTAAAGTCATCATATGATTCCATGATACCTTTTACTTCACTGAGCAAATCTTTAAGTTGATCATCACCCATTGACCCTGATGTATCAATGGCAATACAAACATCTATTGTTTCTGCCAGATCAGTTCCAGGCAACACTGAATCCATATGCCATCCTCTACGACTAGGACGCATCCAACTGTAATCACTTTTAACTTGACTCTGTATTTGTTGTTGAATAAGTTCACGCCAGTTAAGTTGTGGATTAGTTAGTTGATTAATTAGACGTCTAACTCCACTAGGTAGTTTGTCAGCACCTGCTGACTGTGCGGCCTGTAAGACTGCTTCTTTCATTTCTTCTTTAATTTCTTTTTTCTCTTGTTCAGATAATTTAGGACGACTTCCGCTCTTACCTTCGCCCTTGTCGTTCTTTCCATTATTACCTTCGCCTTCACCATCGTCTCCGTCTAAGTGTTCATCAATCAATTGTTCTATTAGATCGTCAACATTAATTTTTTCAGCATTTTCATACAAGTCATCATAGACTTCTTCTGCTGACATACCACGATACTTTTCGTCATGTAAACCTATAGGAATAAATTCACCAATGTGTTGATCTATTAGATCTTGATTAACACAATAGTCATCTGCAATATTCCATAATCTAGGATCACGATCACCACGTCTACCCATATGATCATAAACAGCATGAAGCACTTCATGACCTACTAAAAATTCTATTTGTTTTTGTGGAAGTGTTTTGATAAATTCTGAATTGTAGTAAAACTTACGACCGTCAGTGGCCGCAGTTGGACACCAATCGTCAGCATTGATAAGTTGTAAACGAGTTGCTAGGTTGCCAAAGAAAGGTGCTTTTAATAATAAAGCAATACGAGCAGTTATCAGTTTCTCACGACTGTCAGCATCAACTGCTGGGTCTGTTACTGTAACTTGTTTGGATTTTTCTGATAATGTAGTGTCGTTTGCCATCTTCGCTCCTATATTGTATATATAATTATATACTCAAAAAGCCAAAATGTCAAGTTATTCTTCCTGCATCTGTTCTACCATGTCAAAGCAACATGCTAGGCAAGTAGGACAAAATGCCACTGGTAGCATACCAAAATTGCCTACGGTGCCACCTTCCGCATACTCATCAAATTCACAACTACATACTGAACAGTTATAGATATTACTCATTTTTACGTCTCAAATACATTGGCATAGTAACCCTTGCCAGTTGTGTCATACCCATCATATCCTGGTATTTCTTCATCATCATAATCAACACCTGTAACTATTTCCCAACCTTCATAGTCTGTGGTATAGATCTTTAACTTGCTGGGATCAAATGGTGCTTTTAATTCAAAGTCTGCTGAAAAGAACGTGCCTTTTTCTGTTGATTGAAAACAGAATCCATAGTCAGCACCATCTACGTTACCCACGTATGCTTCATCCTGTTGAAGTTGCACACCGTGATTTTCTTCTAGTTCCCACGAAAGTCCTTCATCAAACACTGTCTCGCCATTCTCATCATCAATTTGAATATGGTTAAGATCACTGAACTCAACACCACTACCGTGATCAATCTGTCCTTCCACTTCATACCAAGCACCATTCTCACAGATACGTGCTTCTTTAGGAACTTCTATTTCATTATCCCAATCAACACAGTGCTCAACCAGTTCACTGTCACCATTCTCATCAATCTTTGGTTTCCAGTAATCAAACTGTTCTTTGTTGATTTTAGCAACTGCTACTTCGCCACCATATCCCCATAGTGTGATTGTGTAGTTGCGTGGAGTGAACTTGAGTGTATCAATTAACTCTTGTTTTTCTTTTTCAGTAGCCATACTATTTCCTTCTTTCTAATAACCAACATAGATAAAATATGCCTGCACCAATTGCTAGAGTAGGCATTTGCAATACCGTCAACCCTACAAACACCGCAATAAACAAATATAACCTACCAATTGGATATTTTGGGGACAACAAACGAAGAATATAATTGTGTGTGTCTTTAATAAAGTTGTAAAGATTTTCTTTCTTTGTTACAAAGAACTTTTTTACACTTTTATATCGGCCTTTCCATCTGGCCTTAAATCCCATCCAACTCCAACCTAATGATTGACGCAAAAGACTTCTTGCCATTTATTATCTCCTAAGCAACTGCGGCAACTACATATTTGCCAAAACGTTTATGAAATTCCTCAAAGTTTTTGAGTTTGTTTGGTACAAAAGGTAAGTTGTATGTTGTCAACGCTACTCTTGCACCCATAACAGTAACTTCTGTTGTAAAGTTAGCCATCATAAACTGAAAGAAGTTATCTGCCATTGCGTGCCATTCAGCATTTTTTTCTTTACCTATTTTTTCATAGGCTTCACGTAATTCATAGCACATTGAAATAGTCAATGAATACATCGCTGATATTTCTTTAGTATCCATTGTTTTAACTTTGCCTGATAATATGTCTTCTGGCTTAGGCATTTTGCCAGCAATTTTACGGTGTGCCATAAATTTAACAGCAAGTCCTTCACCTACTGTACCTGCTACTAAATCGTTAGTAGTATCATCTGTTAACCCATCGTCAAGCAGTTCGCTTACAAAAGTCCAGGAGCGTGGAGTTGCAAACGACCTGCTGACGCTTTTGGGATCGAAGTCATAAAGATCTTTTTTACTAAATGATAAGTAACCAATTACATCTTTATGGACATTATTTTCTGCGGCCCACTCTAACCATGAGTCAAAGTCAACACGCATTTCTAAGTGAATAAATCTGTTAGCAAGTGGTGCAGGCATTCTATAGGTAACACCTTTATCTGATTCTCTGTTACCTGCCGCCACTATTACTACATTGTCTGGAAGAACATACTTACCAATACGTCTATTTAAAACTAACTGGTAAGCCGCGGCCTGTACACTGGGTGCCGCTGAATTCATTTCGTCTAAGAATAAAATAATAATAGGATATTGTTTAGCCATGTCCTCATTGGGTAAATCAATTGGTGCCGCCCAATCCATAACACCTAATTCCTTGTTATAAAAAGGAATACCACGGATATCTGTAGGATCCATCTGTGCTAGACGTAGATCAATAATATGACCTTGCATGTCTTTAGCAATACCTGCTACTAATTCTGATTTACCAATGCCTGGAGGACCCCATAAAAACAATGGGCGTTTCTTTTCAAAACATTTTTCTATTGCGGCCTTGGCCTCTTGTGCTGTTACTGTTTTATTTTCTGTTATCTGACTCACGTTCGCTCCTAACTATATTGTCGTTTATCTAACCTACAAATACTATTATAGAGCCAAACTTGACATTTGTCAATCACTAATATGATCTGAATTTTTATAAGTTTTTAGTTGATGACACTCTGCACAGAGTGTTACTAGATTCTTAGGATGATTGCTACCGTGCTTTCTAACAGTTTTGTGGTCTACTTGTAGCATCATACGACCAACTACTGTACGCATAGGTTCTTTCATTTGAGCAATTTTAGGATTATCTTGACTAGGAGTTCTACCACATGATTCACAAGAGTCTTTTTTCCAAAATGTATAAGGACGATCTAGTCTACCAGGTCCGCCGTAGTCTCTTAGACGCAGTTGATGTTCACGACATAATTGCATACTACCAGGACCTTGAAAATGCGTTAGACGTTGATTACAGCCATCTAAGACACATTTTTTAGTTGCTCTCATTTCACTAATAGTTTGGTATTTTAGATCTTTATCAGGATTACGTGCCTTATGTGCTCTAAGACTTTTCATAACTGTTTGATACTTTCTGTGATTAGTTTTTTTATTTGTTCTTTAAAGTTTGTTTGGTAATGAGTTTTGACGGTCATTTTACCTGTAAGTTCTATAACTTCTTCGCTAGGTATAATTATTTCAAATCCATCGCCAAGGTGTTTAGTATACTTAATAGCAGTTTCTTTATCAATGGCATAAGCACCATCATTGTTAACTATTAAAATAATATCAGCAACCATGTCATCATGAATCACTTCTTTTGTATTAGTGCCTCTGGTATTGTTTAGTTTGATAGTGTAACGTTTACGTTTTAGTCCAGACTTATTATACATTGGTCCACTGAGTTGACTTTTTAATTCTACTGTTAGGTTATGTTTAGGCCAATCATAGTCTTTGTGTATGTCTCCAACATAGACTAAACTACCAGAACATTCTTCTACTAGAATTTCAGCAATAAAGCCTTTCATAAAACGCCATTGGTGATCGCTGAGATCATCTAAGGTATTACCTATATCGATAACCTTTTGCCATTTAAATGATTTTAAGTCGTCTAAGACTTTAGTGGATAACATTAGTGAATTGAAGTTGGTGCTTCGTAAGCCACCATCTTACCATCCTCGTATTTGCCTTCCATGATCTCAGCCATAATTTTAATACCAAGAGTAAGTGCCTTGATATCTCGTTCGCTCATGTTAGGATCCTGGTCACCCCAGATTGCTTCAATGATTTGTTGCTCTTCGTTAGTCATTGTCTGTCTCCTTTAATTTTGTCAAACGTGTCTATTACCTTTTGCATTCCTGCCGCCATTTCATTAATTTCTTCTTTAGTCATGCCCTCTGTAATACGTAGTATCATTTCTCTACGTTCTTGTTTTTCTCTAGCCTTTAGTCTTCTTTGATAAAAGAAATCTTCAATTTTCAATATTATTGCTAAAACAAATATAGCAAGAAATGGTCCAACAATAATCCAACCCATCCAATTCATTATAGTACAAACTTGCCTGTTCTAATTTCACGTCCAGTAAAAATATCAACTGGTTCATCGTCACCAAACTCAGCGTTAATTTCCATTAGTTCTTCTTCTGAGTAACCATGTTTTTGACGGAAGTTGATATAGTTTTTAATAAAGATTTCGTCTTCAACAATTCTAACTTCCTCTGTTCTGTTTCTAACTGCGATATCAATAGTGCCATCAACCACAGCCATTTCTAAAATATCACTAGGAACAATGTTGTTTGATGAGTTCCAACGAAGTTCACCTTTAGGACCTAAATGATATTCTTTTTCTGCTAAAACAGCAACACCTCTACGAGCAAACTCGCCTTGTGTGCCGTTGCTGAAACGACGTTCAGTGCTGTTATAAATTGCTTCTAATTCTTCTTTTGTTTTTAATTCTAAGTATGCCATTTATTTCGCTCCGTTTGCTTAACTAACAATAATATTATATGAAAAAACGATTTTTTGGTCAACCAAAAATACCAAAAAAAGTGTTGTTTTTTTACAACAAATTAAAGCGATTCTGAGTCGTAGGAACCTACGGTTTGTGTTCTGCGTTGGCGTAGTTGTTCACGTATTGTAACGGTTTCGCCTTCTTTGATTGGGCGACCTGCTACTGCTAGTCCTGGGTGTATCCAAGCATTGTCGCCTATGTATGAATCAGTGTAGTTGCCACCATAGATAGCACCAATACTTAGATAAACATGATTACCCATGTTACCACCCCAAATACCTGAGCGTCTTTGTAGTACACAATCCTCACCTATCTTTACTTCGTGACCAATAATAGTTTGATACCATACCTGTGTGTGTTGTCCTAGTTTAACTCCAGGCTCAATAACAGCACCTGCTCCTATATAGTTGCCACCGCCTAGTTCAACATCTTCAGGAACTACGGCCAAAGGATCAATAATATTCTGTAAGCGTATATCTGGATATTGTTTAAGTATAGATTTTAATTTTTCACGTTTTTCATTGTTGCGTTGAGTAACATCGTCTCCTCTACTAGGATCCCAATTGGTAGCAATAAAAAAACTATTAGTCCACATTCTAATTTGTTTATTATAATAGTTTGCAATATTTTCTTCAGTATCTATAACAGGAATACCACAAATAGAATCTGTATTACCATAATAATCTGAATCCATAATTCCTGTGATAGGAATGTTCGATCTTTTACAAACATCTATCCATATACCCAATGCTGAATTACTTCCTAAAAATATCATATATTTAGATGTTCCTTTAACTTAGTTAAGGTTGCTTCAATGTTGTTATAGTCATGTAAAATACCAAAGCCTGGCCATTCATCAATATTACTAACACGATCGTCAATTAATATATCTCCAGGTTTATAGTGATGTTGTTTGTCTGCTGAATAAGGACCAAAGAATACAGGTATGCCTGGAAAGTTAGCATATACCCAATTAACTTTATCCCAGAATGCCCATCCAAGGTCGTTTTCTTTTGGCACTGCTGTTAGGAAACGCATTTCAAATCCAAGATCATCTCTTAGTGTTTTTAGTTCGTGCATTAGATCATAAGCAGATGGAAGTACCGGAATGTCACGATATATTCTTGGATTGTGGGATCTTAGTCTGTACCAATCTTCTTGGCTAAATCTAAATCCTGGCTTAGGTTCAATATCAAGTTCTCTGTGTGCATAGCCATCAAAGTCTGCTACTACACCATCCATGTCTACATATAATATCATTGATTGTCCTAAATTTGGTGCTGATGGAGAGAATCGAACTCCCAACCCCCTGATTACAAATCAGGTGCTCTGCCTATTGAGCTACATCAGCGTATAGTGTAATTATCTATTCAACGCAGTATTGTCCAAATTTTAGTTTAAACATAACAGCGTCTTCTTCATTGTAGAAGTGTACATCAATCCAATCTTCTTTAGCATGACTAGTCCAACGATCTCCAGGTAATCCAAAGCTGTCTGTTACCCAGGCCATGCGTTCATTCCACATTTCAACATCGTCATGTGACATCCAAAACATTCTAACAGTGTGCGTTTTTCTTTCAGTCATTTACTAAACTTTAACACAAATAATTCTGCTTGTCGACTGTCTTCAAAGTCAATCCATTCTTCTAGTGTACTGCTTATGTCAGGATTGTCTCCTTTAAAGGTAAATTGAGTACCTACAGTTCCTTGATATTCATCCCATAACCATTTTTTAAACATATCAAAAAAGTCCTCGTCTGCCCACCATAGATATCGTTGATCATCAGATAAGTCTTCTCGATTAACTACATGTTCAATAAAGTAGCGTTGGCTATAGAACCAATAAGGATGTAAAGGTATTCTAGTTTTTTCCACTAAATCGTAGCACAAACACTTCTGCATCATATTCTGTAGCAAAATAAAAATACAGATGTTTGCGTCCTCTAATAGTACAACCATGCTCTTGTGCTAACCACACAGACATTTCATTAGATAAGTTTTCGCTTTCCATAATCCATTGATCACGGCTAGACATAAATGCGTCTTTGACATTTTTCCAATATGGTATAATAGGTATTTTAATCACTTTCGTAATGTGTTTTTACTTCTTGATTAGGTCTGTCGTGTAACCAGGTTACAAGAGCATACTTAGTACCTTCCATTACCTGTAAAGCCTGATGTTGATAAGCATAGTTACTAGGAAATAACAACAGCATACCTTGTTTAGGTTTAATGGTTAGGTCAAAGTTTTTAAAATAAAGTTCGCCACCTACATAGTCATCGTTGAGATAAAGTATAGCACTGATATGACGACCTAGACTGGTATTACCATCATAATGATTAGGATAGTGATCTCCTGGTTTGTATCTTATAATATTATAAGGTTCATTACTGTAACAACTTTCATTAATGCCATAGTCGTGATAATAACTTTGTCCATATAACTGTAATACTTCTTGGAACTGGTCCCATACGTGATGTACCAATGGATTAGGTGAGTGTTTCTTTAACCAAGTTAAGTTTATAGTATCACACTGACGTCCTGCTGAACCAACGTGTGGTGCTGAAATCCAATTAACTAAATCTCTATCTGGATTGTTAGCAGTGGCTTCAATTAACTTAATAGTGTTTTCGGGATACAGCCAAGTATTCTCATATACATTTATACATCCGCCAAACACGTGTTTAGGTTTAAACATCTAAACGTTCCTTTAAATGATACCAAGGAAGTCCTTGATGTATTTCATCTTCACGCCATTGGCAATAACCTAAATTGTATAACCATTGTTCTCTAGGTAAGTCTACCACAGGATTTTCTATATCTCTTAAAAAGTGATTACTTACAGGCCAGGCCATTGAACTAGGATCTAAACTAAACGTAGGAATACCTTCTATCACTGTTTCTGTTAGAGCATTTGAATTAAATCCTACACAGACTCTAGCACCATCTAAGTCTCTTTGTAGACTAGGACCGCCACTACCACCGTGTTCTATAGACAGTGCATCATTGTTTTCGCTGATACTAATGTTTGTAAAATCACCTCGAGCCATTTGTATTGCTTCTCTTTGTTGTTCCTGTTTAAGTGGATGTAGTCTAAATCTAATCTCTCTATCTGTGTAACGTCTTATTTCTTGAATAGTGTTATATATAAATTTATCATATTTTCCGTGACGGGCTAAAAGATTACGTAGACTGGAGTCTCTGGGTCTTTGTAGTAATACTAGAATATAGCCATCTTCATTTAAACGCCAATCTTTTACTGTAATGTTTTGGTCCTGTTTGATTTGATTCCAGCGATCCGGTGGTGAGTTATCACAGTTATAGTCTGCTTCGTCCCAGAAGTATGACCACCAAGCCCAACGATGATACAACCTATCTGGATTTAAGTTTTGTCTAAATACTGCTGATTCTGTTACAATATATGGTTTGCCTGAATCTTGTATATATTGGTATTGTGGTCTTAATTGTTTAAGTTTGGCTTCTTTGATATTGGCCTGTATGAATACATCAGCACTTTGAATAGTGTCTTGATCTTCCCAAGGTACCATTACAAAATTATCTAATTTAGGTAATGGATGTGTACGCATTACACCCTCAATACCAACTACTAACATTACGACCTCTTAAATTGATTATAATAATGTAAGTATTTACTCGAAGTTTTCTGGGCGCCTTTTAAAGTCATAAAGATACTCTTTGTACTAGGCTTGCCAACTTTCATCCAACGTTCAGGACATTCTCTAAACTTGTAATCGTCTGCTAGATTTTTAAGAACTTTTTGATCCCATCCATGCCTAAACTTTTCAACGGGATTTTTCATTAGTCTATCATGATAATCTTGTAAAAATGTACGGTTATTTGTAGCAACAAAGCCTGCTAACCAACGATCTGCTTTAGGGTGATGTAACACCGTCTGTCCTTGAACAATGTCATCATACTCGTGTTCTTTAAAAGGTTGTGTACACATAGAGTCAGCATCAACAATCATTATTTGATTATACTCTTGTGCTACTAAGAATCTAACTGCTTGTAGATAACCAATACGTTCTTGGTCACTAGAAAAACTACGACACTCCGTGGTATATTTAACATAGTCAAGTTGGGTATGTTTGTCAGGATTGACTATGTGAGCATGTAGCTCTAACCACGGAGCATAGTAGTGAACTGCTCGGAATAACGGTACTGTCCATTGTTCATAGTAACTGTTATCAGTACCAACTAGTAATGTTCTTACCCCCATTTTAACAAAAACATCTCTAGTTCTTTATCAGTTTTAAAATATATTCTACACGGGTACATTGATGTTTGTGGCTGATAAGTCCACACTTCGTTCATATCGTTTTTGTGACTTCTTTGTAGATCCATCCAAATATCTAAATTAATTGTATGACCTAAGTTATCCCAACACCATTGTTGAGCTTGATAGAAATCCCAATAGTTTTCGTAGTTGTATTGTCTTGAGAATTCTACACAATGCTTGAAGTCTGGAAACGCCTTCCACTGTTGGGAAGTGCGTTTCACCCGAATACTTCTTAGTCTATCACTCATTGCCCCTTGAACCCTTTAAGATGTATTTGCCGTATTTCTCATGGAACTTATCAAAGGATTTAAGTTTAGTAGGAGAAAACTTAAGATCATATGTTGTTAGAGCAGTACGAGCACCCATAACAGTAATCTCAGTTTCAAAGTTTGCCATCATGTATTCAAAGAAGTTGTCTACATAACGATTAAATTCTGCTTCTGCCGTACCTTTGTCTTGACGTTCTTTAAGTTCATAACACATTGAAACAACAAGAGCGTACATAGCACTTATGTCTTTTACTTTAAGTTCTTTTTCTTTACCTTCTAAGATGTCTACTGGATTAGGCATTTCACTAGCAACCTTACGGTGTGCCATAAACTTAACAGCAAGTCCTTCGCCAATAGCACCAGCAATTAGGTTAGTTAGTGTTGCTTTATCTGTTGCGTCATCTTCTAATAGTTCACTAACAAATGTCCAACTACGTGGTGTAGCAAAACTACGACTAGCACCTTTAGGATCAAAGTCATATAAGTCTTGTTTACTACTTGCTAAGTAACCAACAACGTCTTTATGCACTTTGTTTTTAACTGCCCAGTGTTCCCAAGAGTCAAAGTCTACACGCATTTCTTGGTGAATAAATCTATTAGCAAGTGGTGTAGGCATTCTGTAAGTAACACCTTTGTCTGACTCTCTGTTACCTGCGGCTACCATAACAACGTTGTCTGGAAGTCTATACTTACCAACACGTCTGTTTAAGATTAACTGATAAGCCGCGGCCTGTACAGCAGGAGCCGCTGAATTCATTTCATCTAAGAATAATACTACAACAGGATATTCTTTTGCAGTTGCTTCATCAGGTAAATCAATTGGAGGTGCCCAATCCATTGTACCTTGATCTTTATTGTAGTAAGGAATACCTCTAATATCAGTAGGATCCATTTGGCCTAAACGTAGGTCATACATTAAGCCTTTTAGTTCTTCAGTTACTGACGCAACTAGTTCAGATTTACCAATACCTGGAGGACCCCAAAGAAATACAGGACGTTGTTTTTTGAAACATTTTAATAAACTGTTTCTAGCCTCTTCTGATGTTATTGTTCTTACGTCTGACATACATACCCTTTCTAATTGTTTACCTGACTATGTTATTATATGATCTTTGTATTTAAT
>Ga0181584_10001534_pt1 | contig 17523 bp, 14 predicted proteins | sample 071ome_30_FD_132462 | JGI IMG/M metagenome (GOLD analysis project Ga0181584, IMG submission 132462) | Coastal salt marsh microbial communities from the Groves Creek Marsh, Skidaway Island, Georgia - 071406AT metaG (megahit assembly) | ecosystem: Environmental > Aquatic > Marine > Intertidal... | reverse complement strand
TATTCGCATTGACATGTCAGAGTACATGGAAAAGCACTCGGTTGCCCGTTTGCTGGGGGCACCTCCAGGCTATGTCGGTTATGAGGAAGGCGGACAGTTAACCGAGGCGGTTCGCCGTAAGCCCTACTCGGTGATTTTATTTGATGAGATAGAGAAAGCCCATCCGGATGTATTTAATGTATTACTTCAATTGATGGATGATGGACGCCTGACCGATGCCCAGGGCCGCACGGTCGATTTTAAGAATGTGGTGGTCATTATGACCTCCAATGTGGGCAGCCGCTACTTGCAGGAAAACTTGCTGGATAACGAGATTTCGGAGTCTGCCCGGGAATCGGTCATGGCCGACCTAAGGGATCATTTTCGTCCGGAATTCTTGAACCGCATTGACGATGTGGTTCTTTTCAAGCCCTTGTCCCTCGAGGAAATTACTTCCATCGTCGATCTTTTACTTGCCAGCCTGAACCGGAGACTCTTGGACCGTAAAGTAACGGTCGAGTTTACATCCGCGGCCAAGAAATGGATTGGTGAAAAAGGCTACGACCCCACTTATGGTGCACGACCCCTGAAACGCTTCCTTCAAAAACAGGTGGAAACCCAACTTGCCCGTGTCCTAGTGGCGGGAGAGGTGGAAGAGGGCAGTGAGGTTTCGTTCTCAGTGAAGGATGATCAGTTGGTCATGAAAACCAAGTAAGCTCAACCATTTTAGCTGAATGAAGAGACCGATCTACGGATCACCCGCTGGTTGATCCATACAAAGAGGGTGGCATATAAAAAGGCACCTCCCCATGTCGGCCAGCCCAGGCCGGTTTCGAGGAAAAGCCCGTATTCATCTGCGTAATTGACCAAGAAAAACTTAGCCATGTAAATCAACAAGAGGGAAATTGCCCAGATCGGGACAAAAATCGCCGTAAAGCGAAAAATAAAAATACGGGCAATTACGGTTGAGGAAAAACCGAGCAGGATGAGGTCCCGGACACTCTCCCCCGCTTGCAAAACAAGCAACCTGAAACTACTGGAAAAGGTGGCGAGGGAAAGCAGGGAGAGAACCGATCCGACAGCAGTCAGCACCAAGGTTAAAAGATTGGCTCCTTTTCGCACCCAGTCCTGCTGGGGAGCTTCCCGGTTGGTCTCATATCCAAGACTCTCGACACCCTTGAAAAATTCCTGATCATCGGAGTTGTCTAAGCGGACGATTAAACGGGCGGGGCCGGCGGTGGTGACTCCTTGCTTCAGGGCATCGTAAAGCCTGATTTTTTCAGAAGGTTGTTCGATGGGGGAAACGAGGGTATTTCCGTCCTCTTTCTGCTCCCTTAATTGATTTAAGGAAAGCGGCGGGCCTTCAATGGTGCCATTTGTCCAGACAAAGTAGTATGTTTCAGCCTCCTCGCCCCCGAATTTCGAGTTCGCCCATTCCAAAAAGGAGGCAGGCACGAGCACGCTGTTGATGCGCTTGCTAAAGGCGACAAATCGACCAAGCAACCGGGTGGGCGGGCTATCTCCAATAAAAATTTCGACTGGCATGGAGGAGGCCGCTTCCGGGGAAAGGGCCGGATACTCACTGCGAGAGGGAGCCAAGCCAAAATTCCACAGGTCGAGATAGAATTTTGGCACCATGATGGGAACAACCGATTGATTAGCGTCCCATTGCCAGGCATCGGGCAATTGATCGAGAAAACGGTCGGGTATAGATTCGAAAAATAAGTCCGCTCTTGCGGCCGCTCCCAGGCCTACTTTCCCGGCCGGCCAGATATGTACCGTTACGGGGAATTGGTTTCTGGAAAACCCGCCAATATCGACGACTCCAGGTAGTTGTTTCACCCTGTCAATTTCCTCTGTGGAGAAGGCTTTGTTTTGTTGAGCTAGGTTGAGCAGAATCCCCCCTTCCACCTTTTTATTTAAAGTAACAAAGTTGCTTGCCCGGCTCCCGTTTTCGGTGGACATCCGGGTATCGGCATAGATTTGTATTGCCGTAATGATCAGGCAGGAACCGACCAGGCATCCGAGGGAGGCCGCCCACAATTCTCGACGCTGTGATTGCTGGCCAAGGCAGCGTTCGAGCAGGCGTGATAAATGGTTCCTCATAGATGCAGGCTACGATCGCAGGCCAGAGGGCTTTGTGACTGCAGGGAAGTGAGCAGAAGACCGGACTGATTCCGCTTCGTTGATTCTCGAATTAAAAGAGCCGCCTCGGAGGCATTGGCCTCATCCAAGTGACTGAAGGGTTCGTCCAGGAAAAGCCATTGGTACGGCTTGGCCAAGGATCGGATGAGGGCGGCCCGTTGGCGTTGGCCGAGGGAGAGGGTATGGATGGCTCGGTCGAGGAGATGATCAATTTGTAAGCGTTCGCACATTTCCTGTAAGGTCGGAGCTTGTGGGTCTCTTTCAGGCACAAGGTTAAGGTTTTCCCGGAGGCTCAAATGCTTAAACAGACGAAGATCCTGAAATAAGAGAGAAAATTTACTTGAGCGCAAATGCTGCCATTGGGTTGCACACAGGCTGGAAATATCCGTACCGTCCAAGTGGCAGAATCCATCAAAGTCCTTACGAATGCCATAGAGGATATGCAGGAGGGTGGACTTTCCCTTGCCGGACTGTGCCTCAAGTAGGGTCGAGGTGCCGCAGGTAAAGGACACCTCCTCCCCCCAAACATCCGAGGACGAAACCAGGGCAGGAGGCAAGGGGTGGGGGATGATTTTTTGGAGAGAAAGATTCACGCTAGGAGCCTGATTATATTTTCTCCGAGGACTGCCTGCATTTCCTCCTCTTCCAGTTGCACCGATTGCGTGAATTCCTCAAGGAAGGAGAGAAAATCGGGAGATGAGGCCGATGCTGGATAAATTCTCAAGGGGTAGTCCGTTCCCCAGAGAATTTTTTCTGCTCCTGTGTGACGGATCAATTCCTGATAGATCTGGGCAGGGTAGAGCAGGGGGCAGGCTGCAAGATCAAAATAAAAGTTTTCGGGGACGGAGTGTTCTATGGGGTATAAGGCACCGGCGTGGGCCAGAATTATTTTCAAATCAGGCAATTGATCGGCCAGCCAGAGAAAGTCTTCCATCGGGGTGACTGTCTTACCTGGATAATCTTTCCCGCCTGGGTCAGTGACATGAAAATTGACCGGCCAACCCACATCGCTGGCAAATTGCATTGCCTGCATCCATTCTTTGTCTTGCATGCGGAAACCCTGTGCCCGAGGATGGGATTCTCCAATACCCTGAAATCCGTCCTCCCTTGCCTGCTCCAAGTAATCAATAAGGCGGGGTATGCCGGGCTTGAGGGAAAGAAAACCAATCAGGCGTTCGGGGTCCTGCCTTATCCATTGCCGGCACCATTGGTTTGCTTCGATACAGGTGGAGGAATGTTCCCAGTACCAACCCAATATTATACTGCGGTCAATCCCAGCAGCATCCATATCATTAAGCATAGTGTTGCGGTCTGACCAGCCTTGTAAACTGGGACGGCCCTGAGGCATAACCATGTTTAACCATTTTTGCTCTCCCATACGGTTTGCAAATGTGATTGGGTCTGCAATTACCTCATCAGTATAGCGGTGAGTATGTGCATCGATGATCATACAAATTACTCATTCCCATCTTTCTCGGGCTTTTGGTAAAGCCCAAAAAAACGAAAAACTTAGGATTTTTTGGCCTTTTCGCTACTGGCAAGTTTGCGGGTAAGTGTTGCTTCGATAAAGGCCGCAAATAAAGGGTGTGCCTTGGTGGGCTTGGATTGAAATTCGGGATGAAACTGAACCGCCACAAACCAAGGGTGATCTTTGACTTCGACAATTTCAACGAGATTCCTCTCCGGGTTCAACCCGGCGACCAAAAGCCCAGAGTTTTCAAGTTCTTCAAGGTATTTATTGTTGAATTCAAAACGGTGACGGTGCCTTTCGGAAACCTCTTCTTTGCCATAGGCAAGCTGGCTTGCACTGCCCGGCTTGAGCCTACAGGGGCAGGCGCCAAGCCTCATGGTGGCACCTTTATCAGTGACCGATTTCTGATCATCCATGATGTGAATGACAGGGTGGGGGGTGTCCGGATCAAACTCAGTACTATTGGCTTTTTCCTTCCCGAGCACATTTCTGGCGTAATCGATTACTGCGATTTGCATACCCAGGCAGAGACCAAAATAGGGAATCTTTTCTTCTCTTGCATACTTGGACGCGAGAATTTTACCTTCAGTTCCACGATCCCCGAAGCCTCCGGGCACTAAAATGCCATCCAATCCTTTTAAATGAATATCAGGTCCATCCCTCTCAATATCTTCAGCATCAAGATGCACCACTTCCACGCCCGTATCGTTACGGATTCCTCCGTGAACAAGGGATTCATTAACCGATAGATAGGAATCCTGAAGATCAACATACTTACCAATCATCCCAATCTTTACCCTGTGCTTTGGATGTATTAACCGTTGAATCACTTCTTCCCACTCGTCTAGCTTTGGAGCAGGAGCATCAAGACCGAGGAATCGGGTAACCAATGTATCCAGACCTTCCTTCTTAAGCATGTGGGGGAGTTCGTAAATCGAGTGAGTCACATCCATCTCTTCGATCACTGCTTCTTTGGGAACGCTGCAAAAAAGGCTGAGTTTTTCCCTGATTTCATTGGTAATTGGTTGCTCGGTCCGGCAGACCAAAATATCAGGCTGAATTCCAATTTCCCTCAGTTTTGCAACACTTTGCTGGGTGGGTTTGGTCTTGAGCTCTCCTGCTGCCCGAAGACTGGGCAGTAAGGTCATATGAATAAATAGAACATTAGCCTTGCCCACTTCGGATGCAAATTGACGCATCGCCTCGGTAAAGGGCAGGCCTTCGATGTCACCAATTGTTCCGCCAATCTCGGTGATCAAAACATTCACCCCCTCGCCGGCAGCATAGATTCGATCCTTAATTTCGTTAGTAACATGGGGAATGACTTGCACGGTCTTACCGAGGTAGTCGCCCCTTCTTTCCTTGCGGATGACCGACTCATAGATCTGTCCGCTGGTCAGGTTGTTGAAGCGGCTAAGTTTCCCGGAAGTGAAGCGCTCATAATGTCCGAGATCGAGATCGGTTTCTGCACCATCATCCAGAACATAAACTTCTCCATGTTGGAAGGGACTCATGGTTCCGGGGTCCACATTGAGGTAGGGATCAAATTTTTGGATGCGCGTAGTCAACCCTCGCTGTTCAAGCAAAGCTCCCAGTGCACCTGAAGTTAATCCTTTTCCTAGAGACGAAACAACTCCGCCAGTGATAAAAATATATTTCATTCGATTAAATCAATCCTTACCCATGACGTAGTAAAGAAGGTGGTGGCAACCAAGATTTATTCACTTTTATTGTATACACAGTTGATGTGGCTGGTATTTGGGTTTGCACAATTATTAATTTTACTAATTCTAAAATCTAATACTTTCCTTCATAACCCCTTTTGTCTCGTCTTGTATTTGAGTGAAAGAAAAATGTATCTATAAATTAGATTAGCCATGCAATCCTCCTTGATCAAAAAATACCTAATGGCACTAACCGGTATCGTACTGGTTGGTTTCGTTTTTGTCCATATGGTTGGTAATCTCCAAGTCCTCCTCGGACAGGAAGCAATCAATTCCTATGCACACGCTCTGCAAAATCTGCCTGCTCTTATTTTATGGGGGTCGCGTCTTTTCCTTCTTGTTTGCGTGATCGTTCATGCAGTCACCGCTTATCAGCTTATTAAGGAGAACCGTGCAGCCCGTCCCAGGTCCAATGAGGTGGAAGTTACTAAGCGTGCTGGATGGTCCTCCCTGAAAATGGGTTTAACAGGCTCGCTGATGCTTGCCTTCATCGTATTCCATCTCTTGCACTTTACGATAAGATCAATATTCCCTGAATACAACGATCTAAAAACTACTGTGGGTTCTCCGGATGGTTCCGAGATTCATGATGTTTACAACATGATTCTAGCTGGCTTTCGGGTGGATGCGATCTCAGTTTTTTATGTGGTTTGTATGTTTCTCCTCTGCCGTCATTTAGCCCACGGTGTATCCAGCATGTTTCAGACATTGGGATTAAGGTCAGAGAGTTGGCGCTCCCGGTTAGATTGTCTCGCCTCTGTTTACGGTTGGATCATCTTTGCCGGGTTTTCCATTATTCCAATCCTCGTTGTCGCACAAAAATACGGATTGGTTAATTGCCTGGAGGCTTCCTGCGGGTCTTCTTGTTCTACCAATCTTCAATAAGTACCCCCCATGAATCTCAACTCACAAATTCCTGAAGGTCCTCTTGCTGACAAGTGGGAAAACCACCGGTTCTCTTCCAAATTGGTCAATCCCGCCAATAAGCGTAAATTTAAACTCATCGTGGTGGGATCCGGATTGGCCGGGGGTTCAGCAGCAGCAACTCTTGGAGAACTCGGTTACAATGTAGACTGCTTTTGCTATCAGGATACCCCCCGCCGTGCCCACTCTATTGCTGCTCAAGGTGGAATAAACGGTGCGAAAAACTACCAAAACGATGGGGACAGCGTTCATCGCCTCTTTTACGATACCATTAAAGGCGGAGATTTCCGTTCCCGGGAAGCCAATGTTCACCGGCTTGCTCAAAATAGTGTGAATATCATCGACCAATGTGTGGCTCAGGGTGTTCCCTTTGCCCGTGAGTATGGTGGATTGCTGGCCAATCGTTCTTTTGGTGGTGCCCAGGTGAGCCGAACTTTTTATGCACGGGGACAGACTGGTCAGCAATTACTTCTTGGTGCTTACAGTGCCCTCAGCCGTCAAATCGCTTCTGGTCAGGTGAAGATGCATGTGCGTCAGGAAATGCTTGATTTAATTGTGGTCGATGGTCACGCCAAAGGAATTATCACCCGCAACTTAGCAACTGGAGAGCTCAAGGTTTGGACTGCTGATGCTGTTCTTCTCTGCACCGGAGGATACGGCAATGTATATTACCTTTCTACAAATGCGATTGGCTGTAATGTAACCGCAACTTTTCGTGCCTACCGAAGAGGTGCAGGTTTTGCCAATCCTTGCTTTACTCAAATCCATCCGACCTGCATTCCTGTCGCTGGAGATCATCAGTCCAAGCTGACCTTGATGTCCGAATCGCTTCGAAATGATGGCAGGGTATGGGTGCCCAAAAATGCCGAAGACTCTGGTAAGTCTCCATCTGAAATCCCCGAGGACGCCAGAGATTATTACCTCGAACGCAAATACCCGAGTTTTGGAAATCTTGCTCCCCGTGATATCTCCAGCCGCTCTGCTAAGGAGGCTTGTGATGAGGGTCGTGGCGTGGGTCCAGGTGGTCGCGGGGTTTACTTGGACTTTGGGGACTCGATTAATCGTCTCGGTGAAAATGTGATTCGTGAACGTTACGGCAATCTTTTTGAAATGTACGAACGGATTACCGGAGAAAATGCCTATCAACGCCCCATGCGAATCTATCCAGCCATTCACTACACCATGGGCGGACTTTGGGTGGATTATAATTTAATGAGTACTATTCCAGGTTGCTTTGTTTTAGGGGAGGCCAATTTTTCAGATCATGGTGCTAATCGGTTAGGTGCCAGTGCCCTTATGCAAGGTCTTAGCGATGGATATTTTGTAATTCCATACACCATTGGCAACTACCTCACCACGATAAGCCCAGGCAGCATAGATCCGGAAGGTGAAGCCGCCCGCGAGACCCTTGATTCTGTGAAAGAACGCGTCAGCCAAATGGTTTCTGCCAAAGGTAAGCGTTCTTCCAGGTCTTATCATAAGGAACTTGGCCAAATTATGTGGGAATATGCTGGAATGGCCAGAAATGCGGATGGTCTTAAAAAAGCAATCGGGCAAATTCAGGACCTACGTGATGATTTCAACAACAATCTTCTTGTCACTGGTCACGGGGAAGAACTGAACATGGAGCTGGAAAGATCCGGGCGAGTGCGTGACTTTTTGGACTTTGGTGAATTACTATGTCGTGACGCCCTTGACCGCAACGAATCATGCGGAGGTCACTTCCGGGAAGAATTCCAAACCGAGGATGGGGAAGCTACCCGAAATGATGATGAATTTGCACATGCTGCAGTTTGGGAATTCAAAGGAGATGGGGAACCGCCGGCCCGGCACGAAGAAGATTTAAAATTCGAAGAAGTGAAACTCGCTGTGCGTAGTTACAAATAAGGACAGGTAATCATGAAATTATTTCTCAAAGTTTGGAAGCAGGATGGTGCTCAAGACGAGGGCCGTTTCGAATCACATGTGCTTGATGAGGTGTCCGAGGATTCCTCTTTTCTTGAAATGCTTGATCAACTAAACGAGCAACTTTTAGCGGAAGGTAATGAACCTGTTGCCTTTGATCATGATTGCCGCGAGGGAATCTGTGGTACCTGCTCACTGAATATTAATGGATACGCCCATGGTCCGGAAAATTCCACCACTACCTGTCAACTGCACATGCGTAAATTTGAAGATGGGGACACGATTACTATCGAGCCCTTTCGTGCAAAAGCATTCCCGGTGGTAAAAGATCTCGTGGTAGATCGTTCCGCGTTCGACAAAATTATTCAGGCAGGTGGTTACATTACAGTGCGCACGGGCAGTGCCCCGGATGGTAATGCATTACCAGTGCCTAAAAAAGATTCAGACTTGGCGATGGATGCCGCCCAGTGCATCGGTTGCGGTGCCTGTGTTGCATCCTGCAAAAATGCCTCCGCAATGCTTTTTACTTCAGCTAAGGCTGGTCATTTAAACCTGCTTCCTCAGGGACAGGCGGAGAAAGACAGTCGCGTGCTTAATATGGTGGCGGCAATGGATGAGGCTGGTTTTGGCAACTGCCGTAATTACGGTGAATGTTCAGCAGCCTGCCCCAAAGATATTTCCTTGGATTATATCGCCAAGCTCAACCGCGATTACGCCAAGGCTAAGGTAAAAAAAATATTTTCCTAAGTCCATTTTGACATAAAGCACTGGCAAATAGGGATTGCCGGAATTTGCCTACTTTGGGATGATACAGTCGTTATGAATGATAACGGTAAACAAGTAACTTGGGGTGGGCGGTTCAAAGATGGCCCTGCTAGTCTCATGCTTGCTTTTGGTGAATCCGTATCCTTTGATCAACGGCTCGCACTCTATGATTTGCAGGGTAGCCTCGGTCATGCATCCATGCTCAAATCAGTGGGAATTTTAACCTCAGAAGAATTCAGTCAAATCGAGCAGGGGCTTAAAGAAGTTGCTGAGGAAATTAAGTCCGACACCTTTGAATGGAAGATTGAGCTGGAAGATGTGCATATGAACCTGGAGCGTGCACTGCTTGCAAAGACCCCAGCAGCTGACAAGTTGCATACTGGCAGAAGTCGAAATGATCAGGTCGCGACCGATGTCCGTTTGTTCTTCAAGGATGCTTGCTCACAGCTTCGTGAGGGTATTGAGCGGTCCATGAAAGCACTTTTGTCAGTAGCTAAAAAATATGCCGCTACTCCCATTCCTGGATATACTCATCTGCAAAGGGCACAGCCAGTAACTGTTGGCCATCATCTATTGGCTTATGTGGAAATGCTTGGCAGGGACCACGAAAGGTTTTCCAACGTGGCCAATCATGCAAATGTTTGCCCCCTTGGCTCAGGAGCGATTGCTGGCTCAACCCTTCCGCTTGACCGTGCACAAGTTGCACGGGCACTTGGTTTTGTGGATGAGTCAGGTGAGCCAAGGCTTACGCCCAATGGGATGGATGCAGTTTCTGACCGGGATATATTTGTCGAATTCGCTTCTGCTTGTACTCTTTGTTCTATCCATCTTTCCCGTTTGTCGGAAGATCTGATCCTTTGGAATTCTTCCGAGTTTGGGTACTTAAGCCTGCCGGATACCTTTACAACTGGGTCCTCGCTAATGCCCCAGAAAAAAAATCCAGATTGCTTTGAGTTGATTAGGGGAAAGACTGGCCGTGTAGTTGGTAATCTGACCAATCTTTTAGTCACCATTAAGGGACTTCCGCTTACCTACAATCGGGACCTTCAGGAAGACAAGCCACCTGTTTTTGATAGTTTTGATCAGTTGAGTATTTGCCTGGCAGTCACGGCAGGTGCTCTCGATGGTGCCTCGATTAATGAGGAAAGATGCCGGGAAGCTGCATCAGATCCATTATTACTTGCCACCGATTTGGCAGACTACCTGGTTGAGCAAGGTGTTGCCTTCAGGCAGGCACATCATGTGGTTGGTTCCTTGGTTTCTCTATCGGAGGAGCAAAAGATTGCCATCCCTGATTTATCTGATGAGGAAGTACAGCTTATCTGCCCGCAACTCGGAGATGATTGGCGTAAAGTTTTTAATTTAGACCGAGCCTTAGCAAAGCGTGAAAAACCTGGTATGCCTGGCCCCCATCAGATAGCTGGAAGAATTCAGTTCTGGGAAGGGATTCTCAAGTCTTGAAAACTTTTGGCTCCCGGCTCACGGGTGTCTTTATCCTCGGGCTATTCATTCTTAAAATCGCGGTTTGGGGCAGAACCTGGACGACGGTTGAGGGAGGCCGAACGGAGGGAGAGCTCCTGTCCGTCGAAGGCTCAAACATAACCCTATTGATTGATGACAGGGAATACATATTTCCAATTGCTCGTTTCTCTGCAACCGACCGCATGTTTTTAACTAATTGGAAAAAAGACAAGAGGTGCGGAGTCTGCCGAATAAAACTGGAGGGTAATCAAATGCAGGCGGGTAAGCATTTTTACCATCCAGAATGTTTTTCCTGCTTAGTCTGCAATCGTTCATTTCTTGACCGACAGTCTATTCGCAGGGACGAATGGGGAGGGATGGTTCATGCCGAGCATTTCCGAATGGCAAATTCCTGTGGTTCCTGTGGCCGTTTGTTCGCAGGCAAAAGTGTAAAACCTCAACAAATATATTCAGATGGTCGTCTAAGTTGCTTGGTTTGCTTGCGTGATGCAGTAAATGACCTCGCTAGCTTGAATGCTGTATCCAAACGGGTAAGGCAGGGGATGTCTGAGCTTGGGCTTCCCGCACCGGTTGGTCCTCTAACCCTAAGGTTGGTAAACCAGGATAAATTAAACAAGGAGGTTAAAAGGGTGCACGGCAGGGGAAGTTTGCGCGGATTAACTCAAACAACTTTTCGTACGGTTACAGGTGGCCCGAATCCTGGCACAACCTTTTCCCATCAAATCTGGATTCTTTCCGGACTACCAGTGGTGGAGTGTGTTTCTGTGTTAGCCCACGAGTTTGGGCATATTTGGCTCAATGAGAATTTCATCGAAATGTCACCTCCAGCTATCGAGGGATTTTGCAATTTATTGTCGATGCATGCTTTAAGAAAAGAAACCAGTAAACTTGCTGAAATTTTGCGAAAAAATTTACAAATGAGCGATGACCGGATTTATGGCCAGGGATTCCGGGAAATGAATAAAAAATTACAACATCTTGGCTGGCCTGGTTTAGTCAGGGATCTTTCGACCAGACGGGTCCCATTAAATAAGCGGGGCAGATGAGGTGCCCTGATTCATTCAGGATCGATGTCAAGAGCCAGTAACAGAGAATCCCGCACTTCGATTGCTGGCATTGGGTTGTTTGCTCCAGTAATCGATTGACCAAGGATTACGGGCCAGTCGAGTGTGTCTTTGGGCCGAATGCCATGAGTGCCTTTTACCAGAGTTGAATCCAGTGGGATCAGGTCCATAAAAATCCTAAACCCGAGTTTCTTTTTAAGTAGTTTTCCCGTAGCCCTGAGCAAGGGGCAGGACAAGCTTGGGTCAATAAATAGTTCCGCTGGGTCATAGCCATATTTCCGGTGAACATCAACACAGCGGGCAAAGTCAGGGGCGAGAGAATCATCAAACCAATGGTAATAAGCAAACCACGCATCCTCTTCCGCCAACAGCACAATGTCTCCAGCCCTGTGATGATTAAGGCCATATTTGGAACGGTCTTCGTCGCAGATTACCTTGGCAACACCGTCTAGCTTTTCTAGTTCCGCTCTCACCAACGATTTAAATTTATCATCTTGTTGATGGAGGTACACATGGGCAACTTGATGATCGGTTAGGGCAAATGCTTCTGAGCCACCACAATCGATATACTCTAGGCCGAGTTCGTTTTTTATATTGAGCCAGCCTTTTTCGCGGAGTGTACGGTTTGGATAAACTACTCGCTTGGCGGGAGTCAGTCCATATTCAGAAAGAATCATAACTTTGACATCATGAGATCTGTAAAATCCGAGCAATTCGCCAATCAGCTTATCGACTTCCCTGACCGCCTGCTCTGCCATGTCGGAGCTTGGCCCGTATCTTTGCAGGTCATAATCAAGGTGTGGAATATAAACGAGGGAAAGCTCGGGCGATTTCTTTTCCTCTATCCAGCGGGCAGAATCGGCAATCCATTTACTTGAGGCCAATCCTGCTCGAGGCCCCCAAAATGAGGGGAAGGGGAATTCCCCCAAGTCATTCTTTACCTCATCCCTGATACTTAATGGTTGGGCATGAATATCAAAGGTCTTCAATCCATCTGACCGGTAAAGTGGACGGGGAGTAATGGAATAATCTGCACTGCTGTACATATTAAACCACCAAAATAAATTTGCACAACGAAAGCCCGGCCTTTTTTTCCGTATTGTTTCCCAAATTTTTTCCCCACTTACCAAGCGGTTTGACTGCTTCCAAAAGTGGTGCTCGTTCAGGGTGCGGTCATACCAACCATTCCCTACAATTCCATGTTCCTGGGGATTTTTCCCTGTCAGGTAGGTTGACTGAGCTGAGCAGGTAACCGCAGGGAAGACAGGGTCGACAATTTGAAGGCGATTATTATTCTCACTGAGAAAGCGGTTAATATTTGGGGTGTTTTTTCCGAGCAGACGCTTACACAGGCCGACTAGGTTAATGACCGCTAGCCGCGGGCTTTCGCATGTGCCCTGGCTGTTCATGCTCTAGACAATTTAAGCTCGCGTGTAAGCCAGCGAGCGACTCCGTAAATCATCGATGGAGAGGAGAACCTGCTCGTCATCCATTTGGTGAACCTCCACGCCCTGGCCAAGTGCCTGAATCAAAGTAATGGTCAGCTTTCCCCCAAGGTGCTCACGAAATTCTTCCAAGCCGTCCAGAATGATGGAGTTTCCTTTCTCATTTTTTGAGTGGAGTAGGGGATGATAGATTTCAAAACCAATTTTTTCCAGTAGATGAAGAACCCGCTCGGCCGCTTCTTCCTTGAGCAAGCCTATTTTAGCACAGTAAGTCACATCAGCAGCGATGCCAATAGCAACGGCATCCCCATGACCAACCTGAAAATCTGACATTGGCTCCAGTTTGTGTGCTATCCAATGGCCAAAATCAAGAGGCCTTGCTGATCCATATTCGAATGGATCACCTGAGCCGGCAATATGGTCGAGATGAAGGGCTGCGCTTCTGCGGATCAACTGTTCCATTGGTTCGGGAATGAACTTGGCAAGGTCATCGGTTCTGCCCTCAATCCATTCAAAGAATGCCCGGTCTCGAATTAGGGCAACCTTGATAGCTTCGACATAGCCCGCCCTTTTTTGCCTGTCTGGCAGGGTGCGTAGAAAAGAAAAATCATTGACCACCGCATCGGGAACAGCAAAACAACCAACCCAATTTTTCTTGCCGAAAAAATTAATCCCGTTTTTAACCCCGACTCCTCCATCTCCCTGACTTAGTGTGGTGGTGGGGAATCGCACCAGCCTCACTCCGCGATGTGCGGTAGATGCAGCAAAGCCAACGAGATCAAGAGCAGCACCACCTCCTACTACAATTACATAGGAGTGCCTGCATAACCCATATTTATTAAGGTCTGCCCAGATTGACTCAACGAAACCCCAGTCATTCTTTGCCTCTTCTCCGCCACGTACAAATGCTGGTGGACATACTAAATCCAAGGAGGCTTCAAAGAATTTAAAATATTCGCTTATCTGGCTTGGTAGGTTCGGGTTTCCATCAAGGATCCCTTCATCAATATAAACAATCGCCTTGGTTCTCTTGCTTGGCTTATCCCCTTTCAGCAAGTCTGCAAGGGTTGCATTGTCCGCACGAAATGCTTCCCGGGTAAAAAAAACCTCATGGGCAAGATCAAGCCGTATATTGCGGCGGATGGACGAGTAGGTGTTGGGCATGGATAAATATTTATCCTAAAAGACGATTAAGTCGCCGCAAACCTCTTTTGCAAAATATGTGCAATTACTCCAAGGAGGATGCAGGGCCCAACGAACAAGGGAGCATGAAAAGAAAGAGCGGTTGCATCCACCGCACAGATTCCGGCGAGCAACCGGGAAACCCCTTTCCCAACTGCCCCTTTCTCTTCCTTACGCATTTGAAGAATGGCGAAAAAAGCAACACCCCCAGCAAGTACTCCGACTAAATTAACAAGAAATACACGGATTGGATCGAGGTTATTCCAGAGCACCAAATAGCCGAGGGAAATGAGAGGAACAATAAATAAGAGAACAATGGGAATGCGGTCTAATATACTGTTATTCCCCTCTTCTTTTTCTGGTAACTTTCCTTCATTTCTCGCATACCAGCTAATGCCAATCACATAGATGCCCACGGCAACAGCCCATAGATACAGCAGAGGTGCAGGGCTCATACCGGATGCGGCGGTTGCTGCAGTAATCCAAAGCAGGGTACGGCAACAGCCCATTAATAAAATTCCTGCTGCAGTCTTCTTGTGAATCCAATTGTAGGCAAAAATACAAAGGAAGAGGCTGACTGTCCATTTCCATGAACATCCTGCCCCTCCGATCAGGGCAAAGCTTCCGAGTGACATCTGTGAAATCCCGATGACCCAAACTTGCTTGAGGGATATTAATCCTGAGGGAATAGGGCGTTCCGGGCGGTGCTTCTCATCAAATTTGTAGTCTGATGCATCATTGAGGAAACAGCCGCCAGCATAAAGGAGACTGCCTCCAATTAGTAACCAGCAAAGTACGCCTAAATTAAAAAAGCTCATCTCAGTCCATTCTGGCATCCAGCGGAGTGATGGACCTGCTCCCGCGTTAATTACCCAGGCAGCAATTACATTAGTCCACACCGTAGGCAGATTGGCCCCACGTGACAGTCCCATCCAAGCAGAAAAAGTGAGCTTCATTTTCCGAGCCCTCTGGACTGTAGGGCACCAAGAGTCCAATGATATTCATTGGTCACCTGTTCCACCACATCCAACGATCGTAAATTTTCTGGTAACACCTCCCATGTGTAGGTCTCCATTTCCAAATGTTTGCATGCTTGAGGATATTCAGCGAGCCAATCCAAAGTTTCGTTTACATGATCGCTTGTATTGCTGAGTCGATTGCCGGGAGGCGAATGAAGGGGGACATGATAATGTATCCTCCATTCATCTGAGTCGATTGTCTGATTAAGAGCGAGGTCAAGGTCCTTGCAGCGATGTACTACCTTACCATTCTTCGCTGCGATCACTTGGTGGAGGTAGACTTCTTCCACATAATGTTTAAGATCCTCTAAGTTTTCTTTGCAAGGGGTAGTTTTCAGTGCAGAACTTATGTGCAGCTTACTTAGCCGGATACCTGCATCCTGCAATGCATTTAATCCAGTCCGTGCATCTTCAAATTCAACTGCGAGGTGGCAACAATCATAATTTACACCAATGCGTCTGCGTACCAGTTCAGGATCCCGGGCGCGGTCGAATAACTCATTAAAAAAGATGAGGGTCTCAGGAGTATTTTCGAACCACCCCAGTGGTTCTGGTTCCAAGCCTAAGTGCAGGTCAATTTGATGTTCGATCGAAAGCATCTCAATTATTTCTGCACAAGTCAGGAGGTGTTTGTACGCAGATTCGGGTAAGCGATCCGGATAAAATTCTTTGAACGAAGCGGGGAGGGTACTCACACTCCCTTCACAAAAGGCAGGAAGTAAAGTAGATAAAATTTCAAAAAGAGAGATCGTGTAAGAAAGTCGCTCCGGTTGAGTCCAATCAGGCCGGTAAACCTCTTCTTTTACTGGTTGACCGTGAAAATTTCCGTAGGGGAAACCATTGATGGTAAAAACATACGCATTTTGTTCATCCAACCATTGCTTGAAATTTTTTAGTTCATCTGGTTGGGCAAGTTCATTTGCAGCATCCGCTCCTAGTCGAAGGCCAATGGCGAATGCATCCTCCGGGCAGATATTTGTTCTTACCTGCATCACTTGGTTTACTAGCGAGGAAAAGGTTTCAGTCCAGTTGTTTCCCCGGTGAACATTGGTACAGTAGGCAAGGTGATGTCCCTTAGATAATTTCATTTCCGGGTGGTTTCCTGCATAGCGATTAAAAAAATGGATGTATCTAACCTCTACGTGAATGACAAGGATACTCGAATTTCCAAAAGAAAAGCGGGAGACCCAGCCCAGGTCTCCCGCTACTTTGTGTTTCACCTAGTAAATCTAGGATTTTGCCCTATACGAAAGTAGTTTGCATAAGGTATGCCAATTTTCAAATTACCAAGGAAATGATCGAAAATAACCAATTATTGGGCCTAATTCCTCCGAGTGGTTGATTTTTGTACATCAATAGACAAAATAAAATATCACTAACGCTTAGAACGGTGAAATAAAATCCTATGAATACTGAACCTATCTGGAAATCCTGGTTTGCCCGTTGCGGTGCAAAACTACTTCTCTTAGCTCGTCAGCAGTCAAGACGGCCGGATGAAGCCGAGGATTTACTTCAGGAAGCATTTGTTCGTATCTGGAGATTGTACGGACACACGGGTGAGGTTGCACCTGGTTTGGTCTATCGTGCTATACGAAGGCTTGCCATTGACTGGGCACGCAGTATCGATCGGCGTCAGGCACGGGAAAACCGTGTTGCGTTGGAATCTCCGCTTGCACTTTCCTTCGAACGCACCCTCGAGCAGGATGAGCGCAAACAGGCTCTCCTTCGTGCGGTTGAGCGACTGCCCGACCAGCAGAAAGAGGTGGTCATCCTTAAAATCTGGGGTGAGCTGACTTTCGATGAAATTGCACGAACGCTTGACGAATCATTAAACACAGTGGCATCCCGGTACCGATACGCTCTGCAAAAGCTCAGGAATTTAGTGCCTGAGGAAATGGAAGGGAAGAAAGAAGGACTTACTCAGTAAAAAATGAATGAGTTTGAAAAACTTGAAGCTGAACTAAGGGAACTTCTTCCTGATCCTCCGGGCGATGAGTTTACCTCCCGCCTCGAAAATGCACTGGGCGATGCCGGAAATGTTGCGATGCGTTGTATGCCAAACCAAGAGGAAAGAAAGGATAATTTTGTTCACGCTAGGCAGCCTGATTCATTGATTCGTTTTCCCCGCCTTCTTGCGTTTTCAGGACTTGCCGGGCTTGGCTTAGCTGCGGTCTGGGCAGTAATTTTTTATCTGTCCTCATCAATTGCACCGGAAGGAAAAACTGAAGAAAATCCTGCTGATACTCCAGTGTTTGCTCAATCGAATGTTCCGGATTCATTGCTGGTTTTGGAGGAAGACCCAGACAGCCCGCTTCATGGGTTGTCACTTGATCAACTGGAGGATGTTTCGGCGATGCCCGTTAGTGGTTGGTTGGATCCTCAGATTAATGAGCGTTTTCTTCGGGTGGTGGACGAAGG
>Ga0181584_10001520_pt1 | contig 17586 bp, 19 predicted proteins | sample 071ome_30_FD_132462 | JGI IMG/M metagenome (GOLD analysis project Ga0181584, IMG submission 132462) | Coastal salt marsh microbial communities from the Groves Creek Marsh, Skidaway Island, Georgia - 071406AT metaG (megahit assembly) | ecosystem: Environmental > Aquatic > Marine > Intertidal... | reverse complement strand
CAGAATAGAACATTAACCGGCACAGGATTCTTAACAGATGCATGCGTTGTTAATTTATCTGCCTCAGGTATTTCAGATGCACATATAAATGCTCAGGCATCTAGCGATACAAGTTTAAGCTTTGCTGTTCCTTCTGCTTACTACAATGCTAGTCATAATTTAACAGTAACAATCAGTGTTACTAATAACGATAACTTAACATCTAGTTCTATTACGACTACAGTACAGCACCTATTAGGAACTAGTGCAAATCCAGCTTCATCTGCGGTTGCTATTCTTGCTGAGCAACCAAGTGCAAGTGATGGAGCATATTACATCAACACATCTTCTGGTACAGTATTAACATATTGTATGATGTCGTGGGGTGGTTATATGCTTGCCATGAAAATTAATAGCTCGTTTGATAGTAACTTTAGATATGATGGAAGTAACTTTACAACAACAAGTCCTGTTAATGAAAGTTCTTGCGCTAATACTAGTGCAGCTGATGCAGTAAGTCGACTGTATTATGAATATACAATTACTGCTGGTGTTAGATTTTCTATGGGATCAGTAGGAAACTACTTAAATGAATCTGCTGGTGGTTCTGTTGTTAATAGAACATTAAAGTCGTGTATGACCGGTTCAGCAACAAGCTCTGATAGAAGTAGATCTGAATTTTTAAATTGGCAAAATAGCGCCACCGGTGCGTCAACAAGTAACTGGGATAATCAACCAAATTGTAATACCGCAGGTTTTAATATCAGTTTAAACGGAACAGAACATCAATGTCGTTGGGGTCTTCAAATGAATAACGAAGGCGATTGTTCGAGTAATGATGCTGCTATAGGTATTGGCTGTCATACTAATAACTATTATAGTGGAAGAACAGGCAATTGCAGTGCACATAGATGGAATCCGGATCAAATATGGCATGAAGATGGTTGGGTATGGGTGAAATAATATGAGAATAGTAGAATACAAATTTATTTTAGATGATAATGGTAATAAAATTAAGCCAAGTTATATTTTAGATGGTGGATATTTTACTAATCATAATTCACAAATTGCGTTAGTACCCGAAGAAGATGATTTAGATTATTATATTCCTACAGATGCAATTACAGTATTAACATTAGAACAATTTATTGCTAGAGGAATAGCAGAACAAAATAGGGAAGGTTCACAAGAACGACACGTTAATACAGATAATTCTATTATGTCTGACGAAGAATTAACTATGTATCTTACAAATTGGTGGAATAATAAAATAGTAGAGTAAACTAGAACTTTAAAAACATATAAATAGTCCTATAGGAATTAATTTCGTAGGACTATTTTTTTATGGCAAATCCATCTTCTAGACAAGGTCTTATTGACTACGCATTGAGAAAGCTTGGCGCTCCGGTTATTGAAGTTAACGTGGACGAAGATCAGCTTGAAGACCGCGTTGATGAGGCTTTGCAATACTATCAAGAATATCACAGTGATGCTATTATTAAAACATATAGAAAGCATCAAGTAACTGCTACTGATATTTCAAACGAATATATTACTATCCCGGATAATATTATCTCGGTACAACGTATTTTTCCTCTGACTGAGGAGAATAGTAGTATTAATATGTTCGATGCAAGGTATCAGATTCATCTAAATGACATCTTTGATTTAAGATCCATGACTGGTAACTTATCTAACTATGCTGCCATTCAGTCCTATATGTCTACTATGGATCTTGTACTCAATGGTACAGAAAGAACAAGATTTAATCGTCACCTAAATAGATTGATGATTGATGCCGATTGGGGTGTTGATATCAGAGAAGGTGACTATGTTATTGTTGATTGTTACAGTATTATTGATCCAGACACTTATACAGATGTTTATAATGATATGTTCTTGAAGAGATATGTTACAGCACTAGTCAAACTACAATGGGGACAGAATTTATCCAAGTTTGAGGGTATGCAGCTTCCGGGCGGAGTTACTATTAATTCCCAGCAGATTATTGGAGAAGCTCGAGAAGAGATTCAACAAATTGAAGAGCAGATGCAACTCAACTATGAGATGCCACCTGACTTTTATGTGGGGTAAGCTGTGGCTACTAACGTATATTTTTCACCTAAGCACAGACCGGAACAACACCTATACGAAGATCTAGTTATTGAATCTTTGAAGATGTATGGTCAAGATGTGTTATACATTCCGCGTCAGCTCATCGCGCAAGATGAGATCCTGAACGAAGATTATTCTAAGTTCACAGATGCTTATGCAATCGAAATGTATATTGAAACCGTCGATGGATTCGCCGGTGAAGGTGATCTATTATCTAAATTTGGTGTAGAGATCAGAGACCAAGCAACATTCGTTGTTTCAAGACGTCGTTGGGAACAACTAGTTGGTATCTGGAATAACTCAATTAATAACGTTAGACCTTCGGAAGGTGACTTAATTTATCTCCCACTTTCAAATGCATTATTTGAAATCAGATTTGTAGAACACGAACAACCGTTCTATCAGTTAAATAACTTACCAACATATAAGTTACAATGTGAGTTGTTCGAGTACAATCAAGAAGAATTCGAAACTGGTGTACGAGATCTCGATTCTATTCAAGAGAGATTCTCTACTCAGACTGTTATCAGTCTTTCATCTGGTTCAGGTGACTTTATACCTGGTGAGACAGTCACACAGGATACTGGTTTGACATACGATACAACTGTTGGTGGTGTAACAACTACTAATACTCTATACGTTACTGCCGAAGTTGCAGAATATACTCTAGATCCGTCTGGCAATTCAGCGACATTGAAAGTTGTGGCAGTCACATCATCTGATGGATCAGACCGTATGTTCAGCGCAGACTTAACAAGACGTCTTGTTGGTACTGACTCAGCAGCTTCTTGGATTATTAGCGCAGCAGATATAGACGATGGATTATCGAATGACGTTTATGCAGATAATTCAGATTTTGAAGTTGAAGGAGAGTCAATCATTGACTTCTCAGAATCCAATCCATTTGGAGAACCGTAATGTTTGGTGATCATTTTTATCACGCATCTATACGCAGAATGGTGTCAGCATTTGGCACACTATTCAATAATCTTGAAGTAAAGAAGAAAGATGCAAATGACAAAATACTTCAGACTATTAAAGTACCTCTAGCCTATGGTCCACGTCAAAAGTTCTTGGCACGTGTTACCGAGAGAACATCGCTAGATGATACTAAACTAGCAATCAAATTACCTCGTATGTCCTTTGAGATTACATTCTTGCAGTATGATTCATCTATTGCAACATCAAAGAACAACGTAATTAAAGTTCAAGATCCAGACGATTCAACTAAGTATAAGACTATTCGTGGTCCTATTCCGTATCGTATTGGATTACAATTAAATATTATTGCGAAGAATCAGGATGATGCCTTACAGATCTTAGAACAGATCCTTCCTTATTTCCAGCCAGATTATACTATTACTGTTAATGATGTTCCTGAGATGAATGTCAAATCAGATGTACCTATTACCCTTCAGAGTGTTGCAATGAACGATGACTATGAAGGTGATTTTGAAACCCGTCGTGCGATTGTCTATACATTAGATTTTGAAGCACGCGTTAAGTTCTATACAGGAGTCGGTAGCCAAGGCATGATCCTTACTACTGCGGTTGATATGAATGTTGATAATGCTGAAACTTATGGCTTTATTGAAGAGGTTGTTGCAGAAGGTGACTCCTCAACACTATCAACGGAGACTGGTATAGATACTACTGATGACAACCAAATTACACCATGAGGTAGATTATGAGCAAGGATGATATAGAAGACGATTATGATTTTGCAAGATCGCAGTATTATAATCTAGCTGACAAGGGTCAAGAAGCAATTGATCTTATGTTAGAACTGGCTAGAGAGTCTGAGCATCCCCGTGCCTTTGAAGTTTTGTCAAATATGTTAAAACAAAACGCCGAAATTGCAGACAAGTTAATGGCTCTGCAAAAACAAAAGAAAGACGTTAAAAAGGCAGATAATCCGGCTCTTCCAAATAACATGACGCAGAATAACGTATATCTAGGAACTACTTCAGATGTACAGCGAATGTTACAGAATAAAATGAAAGAGTTAGAGATAGATGCCGATAATCAATAATACCGAAGGCTACTTAGGTAATCCTAACGTTAAGCGTGACGGTGTCCAACAACAATGGACACAAGATCAGATTAACGAATATGCAAGATGTATGAAAGATCCTGCGTATTTTGCCAAGAAGTATCTCAAAGTTATTCACCTAGATAAGGGTTTAGTTCCGTTTGACCTGTATCCATATCAGGAGAAGATGTTTCAACACTTTGGTGAAAATAGATTTTCGATCGTATTGGCATGTCGTCAGTCCGGTAAATCTATTTCCTCGGTAGCATATCTCTTGTGGTTTGCATTATTTAATCCAGAGAAAACAATTGCAGTACTAGCAAACAAAGGTGCAACAGCTCGTGAGATGCTTGCTCGTATCACACTCATGCTTGAGAATACACCTTTCTTCCTTCAACCAGGTTGTAAGTCCTTAAATAAGGGTTCGATTGAGTTTAGTAATAATAGCCGCATTATCGCTTCCGCTACTTCTGGATCCTCCATCCGTGGTATGTCTGTCAACCTCCTATACTTGGACGAGTTCGCATTCGTCGAAAACGACGCAGAGTTCTACACTTCCACTTACCCGGTGGTGTCTTCAGGTAAAGAAACAAAAGTAATTGTAACTTCTACTGCCAATGGTATTGGTAACATGTTCCATAAAATATGGGAAGGTGCAGTACAAGGTACAAATGATTTTAAACCATTCAGAGTTGATTGGTGGGACGTTCCAGGCCGAGATGAAGAATGGAAGAAGCAGACAATTGCAAATACATCAGAATTGCAGTTTAACCAAGAATTTGGTAATACATTCCATGGAACAGGCAATACTCTGATCTCAGCTGATGTGCTGCTATCGCTTCAAGCGGGGACACCTATATACACCCAGAACGGTGTTAAAGTTTACGACAGGCCTGAAGAAGACCACAAATACATGATATTTGTAGACGTCGCGAAGGGTCGAGGGATGGATTATTCTACGTTTAACGTAATCGATGTTAGCGTAAAGCCTTTCAAACAGGTCGCTGTATATCGCGATAACCTTATATCTCCATTGCTCTTACCTGATATTATCTATAAGTATGCGAAAACCTACAATGAAGCATTTGTGATAATTGAGTCAAATGATCAAGGATCTGTGGTATGTAATGGTTTATATTACGATTTAGAATATGAGAATGTATTTGTAGAATCAATGGTGAAAGCTAACTCTGTTGGTGTCACCATGACAAAGAAAGTTAAAAGAATCGGTTGTTCTAATATTAAAGATTTAGTTGAACAACACGAAATAAACATTGTAGACTCTGATACTATTATTGAGATGTCTACGTTTGTGGCAAAAGGGCAATCATATGAGGCATCCGATAACAACCATGATGATCTGATGATGAACTTGGTGTTATTTGGATGGTTCACAGCCACACCATTCTTTAGTGAAATGACTGATGTAGATCTAAAGAATATGTTATATGCAGAGAAAGTAAAACAAATTGAAGATGATTTACTACCATTTGGTGTAGTAAGCGGACAAAACGATGTTGATGCACCTGAAACGTTTGTAGAAGGTGGTGATGTCTGGACAGTGCAAGGAAGCACAGACTTGTTCTAGGTTTTTAATTATTTATAAATAGTTATATTGAAAAAAACCGTATTATGATATCACAACTCGTTTAATGTACAATAATCTATAGGGGATTAAAAATGGCTTTTCAAGTATCACCTGGAGTCCAGGTCAGAGAAATTGACCTGACTAATGTCGTCCCTGCTGTATCGACTTCTGTAGGAGCCTTTGTTGGTAACTTCAGATGGGGTCCGGTTCAGGAAGCGACTACTATCACTTCAGAGAAAGACTTAGCTAATCAGTTCGGAGTTCCAACTGCTACTGCAGCTGTTGACTTCTTTACTGCCGCTTACTTTCTGAAGTATGGTAATAATTTACAGGTCGTACGTGAAATTACTTCTGCGGCTCGCAACGCAAATACTGACGATGCGACTACTGCTACAGTTGTTAAAAATCGCGACGACTATGACAATCAAACATTCAGTTCTACTGTCACACTTACTGTTGATGGTCCTCACACAATCGGCGATACGTCTATTGATGTGACAGACGCTTCAAACGTAACTGTTGGTGACGTAGTATCTGGTACTGGTATTGCTGCTGGTTCTGTAATCAACACAATTGCTGGTAATACTATCACATTAGATAACGCAATCACAGGTAACCTTGCTGATGCAGATTCGTTGTCTGTTGCAGTTAATAAAGGTCGCTGGATTGCTAAATATCCAGGTGCTCTTGGTAACTCATTAGCAGTTTCCATTTGTACACAGACTACTACTAATGCGGCATTTACTGCTTGGTCTTATAAGTCCAACTTTACTGCTGCTCCTGGTACTTCTGACTATGTTTCAAACCAAGGCGGTTCAAACGATGAAATTCATATCGTTGTAATCGACGAAGATGGTGCATGGACAGGTACCGCTGGTACTATTCTAGAAACATTCGCATTTGCTTCTCAAGCTTCAGATGCTAAGACAAATGACGGTGCTTCTAACTACTACAAAGATGTAATCAACAATCAATCACAATACATCTGGTGGGGTAATCATCCATCTGAGATGACAAATGCTGGTAGTGATTCAACTACTGCTTTTGCTAACTCAGTATCTGGTGGTAACACAACTATTGATGATTCATTGGTTGGTGGCGCTGACTCAGGTTCATTAGGAACTTCTGAGATCGCTACTGGTTATGATCTATTTGAAGATGCAGAGACTATCGACATTTCATTGTTGATCATGCCTTCTGTTAGTTCTTCAAACGCAACTACTGTTGCAAATGATCTTATCTCAATCGCTGAAGGTCGTAAGGATTGTGTGGCATTTGTTTCACCTGCTACTACAACTACTACTAACTCAACTACACCTAAAGCCGACGTAATCACTTGGGCTGATACTCTTACTTCATCTTCTTATGCAGTAATTGATTCAACAGCTCTTAAAGTTTATGATAAGTATAACGATCAGTATATTAACATTCCTGCTTCATCTTCGATGGCTGGTCTATGTGCTAATACTGATTCAGTTGCGGACGCATGGTTCTCACCTGCTGGTTACTCAAGAGGTCAATTACTTGGTGTAACTAAGATTGCATTCAATCCTAAGAAAGCAGAACGTGATGAATTATACTTGTCTCGCGTTAACCCAATCGTTACTTTCCCTGGTGAAGGTACTATCCTATTTGGTGACAAGACTGCACAAGCTAAACCTTCTGCATTCGATCGTATCAACGTTCGTCGTCTATTCATCGTATTGGAAAAAGCGATTGCTACAGCTGCTAAATATCAGTTGTTCGAATTTAACGATGAGTTCACAAGAGCAATGTTCCGTAACATGGTAGAGCCGTTCCTAAGAGAAGTCAAAGGTCGTCGTGGTATTACTGACTTCCAGGTTGTTTGTGACACTACTAACAACACAGGACAGGTTATTGATGCTAACGAATTCGTTGCTGATATCTACATCAAGCCGGCTCGTTCTATTAACTTTATTTCGCTTAACTTCATCGCTACAAGAACTGGCGTTGAATTCAGTGAAATTATCGGTCAATAAGGAGTGAACAATGGCAATTCTTGGCGTAGATGATTTTAAAGCGAAGCTTTCTGGTGGTGGCGCACGTTCCAACCTCTTTAAAGCTACTATTAACTTTCCTGCTTATGCAGGTGGTGACGTTGAATTAACATCGTTCATGTGTAAGGCTGCTCAATTGCCTTCATCTGTAATCAATCCTATCCCGGTACCTTTCCGTGGTAGACAGTTACAGATTGCTGGTGATAGAACATTCGAACCATGGACTATTACTGTTATTAACGACACTAACTTTGCTGCTCGTAATGCATTTGAGCGTTGGATGAATGGTATCAACCAACACAATAACAATACTGGTTTGACTAATCCTGCGGATTACCAAGCTGATATGGTTGTTGAACAACTCAATAAAGCCGGCGAAGTAATTAAGCGTTACGATTTCCGCGGTACTTTCCCAACTAATGTGGCTGCGATCGAAGTATCTTACGATAGTGAGAACCAGATCGAAGAGTTCACGGTTGAGTTACAAGTACAATACTGGGAGTCAAATACGACCTCTTAAGTCGTATATAAATAAAGGTACTGGGGGAGAATCATCTCCCCCTTATCTAAACGGAGTTTAATCGAATGGCAGAATTATTTGGTTTTGAAATAAAGCGTAAGAACGATAAAGACGAAGAAAAGAAGTTATCGTTTGTTGCGCCACAAGAAGATGATAGTGCCGGATATGTGGTCAATGCTGGTGGATATTTCGGCCAGTACGTAGATCTAGACGGAGGTACGGCGAAGAACGATGCTGATCTAATCATGAAGTATCGTGATATTGCTATGCAACCTGAATGTGATGCTGCTATCGAAGATATTATTAATGAGGCTGTTGTATCTGATGAAGATTCAGCACCTGTCAATCTTGTTCTAGATGACCTAGAACAACCAGATCGTATTAAGAAGTTAATGCAAGAAGAGTTTGATCATATTATCAAACTACTTAACTTCAACTGGACTGGTCATGATACCTTTAGAAAATGGTATATTGACGGTCGACTATATTTTCATAAGATCATTGATGAGAAGAATCCAAAGCGTGGTATGTTGGAGCTTCGACCAATTGATCCTACAAAGATTCGTAAAGTAAGAGAAGTAATAGAAGAAAAAGATCCAAAGACTGGAGCTAAACTTGTTAAAGAAGTAAAAGAATATTACATCTACCAAGATAAGAATATGTCTAAGTCTAATCAAGGACTTAAGATTGCAAAGGATTCTATCTGTTATATTACATCAGGTGTATTAGATCCAAGTCGTAAACGCGTACTATCTTACTTACAAAAAGCGTTAAAACCTGCAAACCAGCTACGTATGATGGAAGACTCAATGGTAATCTATCGTATGTCTCGTGCGCCGGAAAGAAGAATATTTTACATTGATGTTGGTAACTTACCAAGAGGTAAGGCAGAAGAATATCTGCGTAATATCATGGGTAAATATAGAAACAAATTAGTATATGATGCTAACACCGGAGAAATGAAGGATGACCGTAAACACATGTCCATGCTTGAAGACTTCTGGTTACCGCGTCGAGAAGGTGGTAGAGGTACAGAGATTACGACCTTACCAGGAGGAGAAAACCTCGGCCAGATCGATGACATCGTATACTTCCAAAAGAAACTTTACAAGTCGCTCAACGTTCCTGTTAATCGCTTAGAACAAGAAGCACAGTTTAGTTTAGGTCGTTCATCTGAGATTACTCGTGATGAACTTAAATTCCAGAAGTTCCTTGGCAGATTGCGTAAGAAGTTCTCTACGCTGTTCATTGATCTTCTGAAAACTCAGTTGATTCTAAAAGGTATCGTGACTGAAGAAGAATGGAAAGATTTCTCTCAAGATATTGCAGTTGATTATATCAAAGATACTCATTTCTCAGAGCTTAAAGATTCAGAGATTCTTCGTGAACGTCTTGGTACACTAAGAGAAATGGATGAATATGTTGGTAAATACTACTCAGCCGAATGGGTACGTAAGAACGTATTGATGCAAACTGAGGAAGATATCGAAGAAATCGATAAACAAATCGAAGCCGAAGGTCCTCCTGAAGGCGAAGAAGATGAAGAATTTTAATTCTTAAAAACTAAAAACGTATAAATATTTTGTGAAGAGGAATAAAGAATGGAAAATGTAACTGTAAATGATTTAGTCGGTGCATTAAATACCGGCAACAAAGCAGATGCAAACGCGATGTTTAACTCTATGATGAGTGATCGTATTAACGATGCACTTGATGATAAAAGAATTGCTGTTGCTCAAGCTATGGGTGGTGCGCAAGTAGAAGAACCTGCTGAGATGGAAATGGAAGCAGAACTTGCAGCTGAACCTGAGTTTGACGACGACGTAACTTTAGAGGCAGAAGATGATAACATTCAGGCAGTTTCAGACGAGGTTGAATGAAGCCTTTCGTCCGCCAGCTGGTGAGAAAGTAGTCAAGACCTTTAAAGTCGGTAAAAGGAAAAAATACGAAGCGGTTATCACTAAGAAAGGTAGCAGCTTTACTGCATATATTGATGGCGATAAATTAGACGTCTTCAAGAATGCTAAAGAGGCTGAGAAAGCAGCTTCAGAATTTACAGATTTAATGGGAAAGTAGCATGAAGTTAATTACTGAATACGTAGAAAACGATCTTCAATACATTACTGAAGCCAAAGATAAGAATGGCAAGAAGCAGTATATGATCGAAGGTGTATTCATGCAAGCTGACCAAAAGAATCGTAACGGTCGTGTTTACCCGAAAGCTGTTATGGAAGGCGCGGTAGACAAATACGTTACTGAACAAGTTTCTAAGGGTAGAGCTGTTGGGGAACTGAATCACCCAGATGGTCCTACAATCAACTTAGATAAAGTATCTCACAAAATTACTGAACTTAAATGGGAAGGTAATGATGTTGTGGGTAAGGCACAAATTCTAAACACTCCTATGGGTCAAATCGTTGAAGGTTTGATGGATGGTGGTGTAAGACTTGGTGTCTCTAGTCGTGGTATGGGTAGTCTTGTGAATAAAGGCGGTGTTAACTATGTCAATAAAGACTTTCAGTTAGCTACTGTTGATATCGTTCAAGATCCTTCGGCTCCGGGTGCTTTTGTAGACGGAATCATGGAAGGAGTTGAATGGATTTGGGATAACGGTATCCTAAAAGCACAAGAAATTGAACAGTTCGAGACTGAGATCAAGAGAGCTCCATCTAACCGCTTAGCGGAAACACAGATGAAGATCTTTAAGGATTTCCTCTCTAAACTTTAACTCGTTAAGGAGTATATTAACATGTCAGATAATTTAAATCAAGACATTGACATGGATCTCCAGGATGAACTCGTTGAAGATTCAGTTGAAGTTTCAAGCGAGGAACTGGAAGAAGCAAAAGATCAAGCTGAAGTTCCAAAGGCAAACAAAGTAGTGCCTAAGGAAGTTGACGGTGCGAAAGCTGCTGCTGACGTTGCAGGCGACATTAAAAAGTCTGCTCCATCACAAGCAACTCCACCTAAGACAAAAGCTGGTATGATCAACGCTATGTCCATGAAAATGCACAAGATGAAGAAAGAAGAGCTTACTGCTGCATACAATGCTATGCACAAAGAAGGCTATGAAGCAGATGACGAAGCTATCGCTGAAGGTACTTTTGATGAAGATCTTAAAGCACTAGTTGATTCAGAAGCAACTCTTTCTGAAGGATTCAAGGATAAAGCTGAGATTATTTTTGAAGCAGCACTTAAGTCTAAGCTAGCTAGCGAAATTGATCGTCTAGAAGAGCAATACACTGAAGAGCTTGCTGAAGAAACTGATCGCATTCAGTCGGAACTTGTTGAAAAAGTAGATGGCTACCTGAACTACGTAGTAGAGCAGTGGATGGAAGATAACAAGCTTGCAATCGAGTCTGGTCTAAGATCAGAAATCGCTGAGAGCTTCATGCAGTCACTTCAAACTGTGTTCACAGAGCACTATATTGAAGTACCTGAGTCTAAGATCGATTTAGTAGATGAATTGTCAAACAAGATTGATGATCTTGAAGAGCAAGTATCTACACAAACTGACGCTAACATTGAGCTTTCTGAGTCAATCAAAGAGCTTAAGCGTGAGAAGATCGTTCGCGACGCAGCTGTAGGTCTTTCAGAAGCACAAGCTGAGAAGCTTAAGTCTTTAGCCGAAGATGTAGATTTCGAAGATGAAGATAAGTTTGCTGACAAAGTAGACACAATCAAGGAATCTTACTTCAAAGAAACACAACCTGAAATCGTAAGTGAAGAAGCTAACGTTGATGGATCTGGTGAAGAGCACGAAGATATCGTTCTTTCTCCTGCTATGCAACGCTATGTGGCAGCACTTAAGAAAAACTCATAATTCTATAGGGGAATTTAAAAATGTTTAATGCAGACGCAAAACTTATGGAGAAGTGGCAGCCAGTATTGGAAGCTACTGAAGCTCCTGAATTCAAGGACAACTATCGTAAGTCCGTTACTGCTGCTGTTCTAGAGAACACAGAAAAAGCACTTGCTGAAGAGCGTGCGCAGCAGAACTTCCAACTTAACGAAGATGCTCCTACTAACTCAACTGGCGGCGCCATTTCTAACTGGGATCCAATTCTGATCTCATTAGTACGTCGTGCTATGCCTAACTTAATCGCGTATGATATCGCTGGTGTTCAGCCTATGTCTGGTCCTACTGGTCTTATCTTCGCAATGAAGTCTAAGTACAACGATAACGCATCAAGAACTGCTGCTACTGAAGCATTGTTCAACGAAGCTGAAACTGACTACTCAAGCTCTTCATTCAACGGTACTACTGGTACTGCACAAGGTGGTGCTCACGGTGGTGATTCTTCTTCACTTCCTGGTGATGGTGCTGCTACTGACTCTAACAGCGACAACCTAGCTGACGACTTCGGTCTTGGTGGTGGTATGTCAACTGCTGATGCTGAAGCTCTTGGTGATGCATCTGGTAATGCTTTTGGTGAAATGTCTTTCACAATTGAAAAAGCAACTGTTACTGCTAAGTCACGTGCACTTAAAGCTGAGTACACAATGGAACTTGCTCAAGACCTTAAAGCTATCCACGGTTTGGATGCTGAGTCTGAGCTTGCTAACATCCTTTCTGCTGAGATCCTTGCTGAGATCAACAGAGAAGTTGTACGTACTATCAACTCACGTGCTAAGATTGGTGCACAACAAGGTGACATCAACTCTAAAGGTACTTTCGATCTTCAAAACGATGCTGATGGTCGTTGGTCTGTTGAGCGTTACAAAGGTCTTATCGTTCAAATCGAGCGTGAAGCGAATACTATCGCTAAAGAAACTCGTCGCGGTAAGGGTAACTTCATCCTATGTTCATCTGACGTAGCTTCTGCGTTGGTTGCTGCTGGTCTTCTTGACTACACTCCAGCTCTTTCTACTAACTTGAACGTAGATGATACTGGTAACACTTTTGCTGGTGTTCTTAACGGTCGTACTAAAGTTTACATCGATCCTTATGCATCACGTAACTACATTACTGTTGGTTACCGTGGTACTAATGCGTACGATGCAGGCTTATTCTACTGCCCATACGTACCATTAACTATGGTTCGTGCTGTTGGTGAGAACACTTTCCAACCTAAGATCGGCTTCAAGACTCGTTACGGCATGGTTGCTAACCCATTCGTTGGTTCAGCTCCTGGTAACGACATCGGTGCGGCTCGTTCGAACCAGTACTACAGAATCTTTGCTGTTAGCGATATCTTAGTATAATCGTAACACAGTAATAACTGTACTAAAGGGGGATCTTCGGATCCCCTTTTTTTATCCCTGCAACTTGTATAAATAAGAGTATAGGAGATAATTATGCCATATTCTAAAACAATTAATTTCAGTGATGAAGCAACTAATACTTCGGTTGATCAGTTGACCTATGTCAATCCGGCCGGTTTTAAGCTTCTTATTGATAAATTAAAATATCCAAATGCTCAGTATACTATTCAAACTGCGGCATTGCCAGATATGACAATTGATGGTGCAGTATACAATACACCACAAAGAAACGTTTTCGAAGCACCAGACAAAGTAACTTATGGTGGATTTGAAGCTACGTTCCTTGTTGATGAATCACTGGTTAACTATACAGAGATCCATGATTGGATGCTTGGTATGGTTACACAAAAAGATGATGGTGTTCGTAAGATGCGTGATATGACATTGCAGATCCTATCATCACACAACAATGTTATCAAAGAGATTCAATTCGTTGATGCCTATCCAACATCATTGAGCTCTTTACCATTTGACACAACAATCACAGATATTCAGTACTTAGTTGCAAACGTTTCATTCAACTATAGCTATTTCAAAATCCTGTAAACTGTGATATAATATACACTGGATATATAGTGTATTAAGGATTATATTATGTTAGATATCGAAAAAATACTAGAAATGTGGAAGAAGGATTCAGAGATCGATGAGGTCAATCTGGATTCTGCTTCAAAAGATGCAGCTAAGTTGCATTCTAAATACCTTGACATTCTGTCAATCACCAAGCTCAAGCTGAAGAAGAAAGAAGCTGACTTCAATGTTCTATTGAAGGACAAATGGTTATACTATAACGGTAAACTATCACAAGCTGAAATCGACGCAAAGGGTTGGGAATACGATCCATTCAATGGTTTATCTAAACCTCTCAAAGGTGAAATGGATTTCTACTATGACTCTGATGATCATATCATTGCAGCGAAGGCTCACATTGATTATCTGAAGACAGTTATAGATACTCTAGAAGAAATAATGCAGAACATTAAGTGGAGACACCAGACGGTCAGAAATATGATCGAGTGGCGTAAGTTTACGTCTGGAGTATAATGGATATCATCAAGGTTAAAAAGAAGAATCACGCATTCTTACATGTTGATTGCGAACCATCAGTTGCAAATGAACTGTGTGACTTCTTTACGTTCTATGTCCCGGGTTATAAGTTCATGCCTGCATATCGTAATAAGATGTGGGATGGAAAGATCCGTTTGTATGATACTCGTAAGAAAGAGTTATATGCAGGACTATACAAATACCTTGAAGAATTTGCTGGCGTAGAAGGTCGTAATTATACTATTGAATTAGAGCATAACAACTTTTATGGAATGCCTAATACAAATACACCTATTGATATGTCTTACATTAATGATATGACATTGACAGTAAAAGGTGATAAGATCGAACCAAGAGATTATCAGCTTCAAGCTATTCACCATGGTTTATCACAAAAGAATGGTCTATTAGTATCGCCTACAGCATCTGGTAAATCACTAATCATCTATTCATTGTTAAGATACTTTCTACAGAATAGTAATAAGAAAGCAATTATCATTGTACCAACAACATCACTTGTTGAACAGATGTATTCTGACTTTGCTGATTATTCAGAGTTTGATGATACATTTGATGTGCAGAAAGAATGTCATAAGATCTATGCCGGCCGCGAAAAATTTACAAACCAACGTGTAGTCATTACAACATGGCAATCAATCTATAAGTTACCTGGTACATGGTTTAAAGATTATGGATTTGTGTGTGGTGATGAAGCTCACAACTTTAAAGCTAAATCATTGACTTCTATTCTAACTAAACTATGCGAAGCTGAATATAGATTTGGTACAACAGGTACTCTTGATGGTACACAAACACATAAGCTTGTATTAGAAGGTTTATTTGGTCCAGCATATTATGTGACCACAACTAAACAACTTATGGATAAAGGATCTCTTGCAGACCTAGACATTGATGTTATCCTTATGAAGTATGAAGATGAGATCTGTCGTGCCCTTGCAAAAGCTACATATCAAGAAGAGATAAATTATATTGTACAGTATGAACGTCGTAATAAGTTTATCACTAATTTAGCGTTGGATCAAGATGGTAATACACTTGTCTTGTTTCAATACGTAGAGAAACATGGAAAGCCGTTATATAATATGATAAAGGATGCGGCACATAAACGCCGTAAGATCTTCTACGTATCAGGTGAGACTGGTACTGATGTAAGAGAAGATGTGAGAAGGATTACAGAGAATGAAAAGAATGCTATCATTGTTGCTAGCCTTGGCACTTTTAGTACAGGGGTTAATATTAGGAATCTTCACAACATTATATTTGCTAGTCCAAGTAAATCCCAAATCAAAATTCTACAATCTATCGGACGAGGTCTGCGTAAGTCAGATGACGGGCGAGCAACTAAGTTGTACGACCTCGCGGATGATCTACACTGGAAATCGAGAAAGAATTTCACTCTCAATCACGCGGCTGAAAGAATAAAGATCTACAGTAAAGAGAAGTTTAAGTTTAAAATACATGAAATAAAAATATGATAAATACTAGTATGACTGATAAAATCTACGATGATCTAGACATTAGACAGTTCAAGCTTACCTCTGGTGAGAATGTACTTGGATTGATTACTGGTGTCGATAAGGTTACTTCCATGATCATGATGGAACGCCCAGTCACACTTATTTCTGAAACACTTAAAGACAGCAAACAACGTTTCTTTTTTGCTGATTGGATGCCTGTTGCACGTAAAGATGTTGTTGGTATTGCACCGAACCACGTCATATCTCAGGCTGAAGTGGATTCACGTATTAAAGAATCTTACATCAAATATTGTTTAACTTATGATCGTGAACTATATGATGATGAAGAAGATGATGATGACTATGATAATGAATTATTGCATGCAACCACGGGGTCAGATAAGATCCATTAACTGGGTATACTCCCTCACCCCCGGTGTACTCTAATATTATATCATAGAAATTTGATCTTGTACATCTTTTTTTGCAAATAATGCACACAAAAATAGTGTGTTTATTATCAATAAGATATGTACATTTCCTTAGAATCAGTGTATAATATACTGATAACATATACTAGGAGTTTGTTATAAATGAAAGCCAAAGATAAGCCTCATTACGTCAACAATAGAGAATTCTCTCTTGCTGTTGTAGAACACGTAAAATCATATAACGAGGCAAAAGACGCGGGTAGTAAGCTACCTAAAATCCCTGACTATATTGCATCTGCATTTCTTAAGATTGCTGAAGGTCTATCCCATAAGAGTAACTTCATTCGGTATACTTACCGTGAGGAAATGGTAATGGATGGCGTAGAGAACTGCCTTAAAGCCATTACAAATTATAATATTGAAGCTGCTACTCGAACCGGTAATCCTAACGCATTTGCATATTTCACACAGATCTGTTACTATGCTTTTCTGAGACGTATTGCCAAAGAGAAGAAGCAACAAGATATCAAGTTCCGATTCATTGAAAAGGCTGGTATTGAAGATCTTATTGCATACGGTGATGACAACCAAGATGGTTCGGCAGAACGAATGTTTGTCGACGAGTTGCGTAATCGTATTGGTAAGGTTAAAGCTACTGACCAAGTATTGAAGGACTTCGCAAAGGAAGAGAAGAAAGAAATCAAAGAGGCCAAGAAGAAAGGCCTTGAGTTATTCATGGGGTAATTGATGAAGATTGCTATATTGAATGATACCCATTGTGGTATCCGTAACTCTGCTGATATCTTTATTAACTATCAACGTAAGTTCTACGAAGATGTATTCTTTCCGTATCTACTTGAGAATGATATTAAGCAGATTATCCATCTAGGTGATTATTATGATCATCGTAAGTATGTTAACTTTAAAGCATTGAATGAGAATCGTGCTCACTTCTTAGATAAGCTACGTGAGTATGGTATTACTATGGATATCATTCCTGGTAACCACGATGTGTTTTATAAGAATACTAACGAGTTGTGTTCACTCAAAGAATTGATGGGACACTACATGAATGAAGTCAATATCATTATGGAACCAAAGGTCATGAACTAT
>Ga0181584_10001513_pt1 | contig 17625 bp, 20 predicted proteins | sample 071ome_30_FD_132462 | JGI IMG/M metagenome (GOLD analysis project Ga0181584, IMG submission 132462) | Coastal salt marsh microbial communities from the Groves Creek Marsh, Skidaway Island, Georgia - 071406AT metaG (megahit assembly) | ecosystem: Environmental > Aquatic > Marine > Intertidal... | reverse complement strand
CTCGTGCACGTGACCAATCAGGGGGCGGTCAGCTGGTACGAGTTCGTGCGTGAAGTGGTCCGACAACTTGGCGCCGATCCTGATCGGGTGAAGCCGATCTCCACGGCCGAACTCAATCCGCCCCGACCGGCGGCCCGCCCGGCCAACTCGGTACTCGACAACGCGGTATGGCGTGATCTGGGTTGGCCGTTGACACGCGATTTCCGCGAGCCGTTGGCCGACATGCTCGCTGGTTCCTGAGCGCTGGTCAGTGTGGCGCGCCGAACTGGCGGTCGCCGGCATCGCCCAGACCTGGCACGATGAAGGCGTTCTCGTTCAGTCGCTCGTCGACCGCGGCCGTGTAGATCTTCAGATTCGACCCCTGCTTACGGAGAAACTCGATGCCTTCGGGTGCCGCCAACACGCAGATCACGATGATCGGTCCGGTGGCGTGACGTTCGAGCAGCAACTCGATGGCATGAGCGAGCGAACCACCGGTAGCGAGCATCGGGTCGAGCACGATGCAGGTACGACCGGCGAGTGATTCGGGCAACTTGTTGACGTAGGGCTTCGGCTGGAACGTCTGCTCGTCACGGCTGATGCCGACGAAGCCCACGTCGGCGTTCGGCATGAGTTCTTGGGCCGCGTGCACGAATCCGAGTCCGGCCCGCAGTACCGGAATCACCACTGGCTGGCTCGACAACACGCGGCCGTCGGTCTCGGTGAGCGGCGTCTGCACCTTCACGCCGTGGGTGGGCAAATCGCGTGTCGCTTCGGCCAGAAGCAGAGTTCCGACACGCTCGAGTTCCTGACGGAACAAAGCGTTCGGGGTGGCGACGTCGCGAATCCGGGTGAGGGAGTCGGCGATGAGCGGGTGATCGACGATGTGCACTTCGACGGGCATGGGCCCATTGTCGCGCATCAGCCGGGGATGGCTCCCAATGCCTGCTCGGCCCGGATGAGGGCGTAGCGGGGCTTCACCAGACCGTCGATGATTCGTAGGCGCTCGGGGAAGGGGGCGAAAGCGCTCTTGGCGGCGTTGACCGTGAGCCACTCGAAATCGTCGACCGTCCAGCCGAAGGCTTCGTGCAACTGGCCGAACTCCTTCGACATCGACGTGGCACTCATCAGACGATTGTCGGTGTTGACGGTGACTCGAAAGCGCAGGCGACGCAGCATGCCGATCGGATGCTCGGAGATCGAGGCGCATACCCCGGTGTTCACGTTGCTCGTGGGGCACAGTTCGAGGGGGATGCGTCGGTCGCGCACGAAGGCGGCGAGGCGGCCCAGCGATTCCTGACCCTCGGGCCCCGTGATGTCGTCGACGATGCGCACCCCATGGCCGAGGCGCTCGGCCCCGCACAACTGCACCGCCTCCCAGATACTCGGCAGGCCGAAGGCTTCACCGGCGTGAATCGTGGTGTGGAAGTTCTCGTGTTGCACGTGAGTGAAAGCCTCGAGATGGCGCGTGGGCGGAAAGCCCGCTTCGGCGCCGGCGATGTCGAACCCCACCACACCACGGTCGCGCCAGCGAACGGCGAGCTGGGCGATCTCGAGACTGCGGGCCGCGGTACGCATGGCCGAGCAGATCGCGTAGATCGTGAGATCGGTGCCGGCCGAGCCGCGCTCGAAGCCGTCCATGATCGCCTGCATCACCTCGTCGAGAGTGAGGCCCTTCTCGGTGCACAACTCAGGCGCCATGCGCACCTCGGCGTACACCACGCCGTCGTTCGCCAAATCTTGTGCGCATTCGAAGGCCACTCGTTCGATGGCGTCACGATCCTGCATCACGCCCACGGTGTGGGCGAAGGTCTCGAGATACAGAACGAGATCGTTGCGCTTGGCGCCACGGTGGAACCACTTCGACAGATCGGCCACGTCGGTAGTGGGCAGATTCTTGTAGCCGTATTCACTCGCCAGTTCGACCACGGTCGACGGGCGTAGTCCGCCGTCGAGATGGTCGTGCAACAGGACCTTCGGATACTTCACGAAGTCGGCGTACGGGTTTTCCATGGCAGAAGCGTAACGGCGAGTGATCGGAATCCGATTTCGCCGTACCCTGTGAGTCATGACACCTCCCGAACGTCGAGCCGATCCTCATGACGCCGAGGTCTTGAACCGCCTCACGGTGCTCGGTAACACGGTGCGCGAATCCATCGAGCACGTGGAGGTGTTCCCGGCGCCGGCCGATGTGACCATCGTGCGGTTCACGACCGACGAGTTGTCGTCGATCTGTCCGGTGACGAGCCAGCCTGATCTGTCGCATCTCGTGATCGAGTACGAACCTCTCGAATGGTGCATCGAGTCGAAGAGCTTGAAGTTGTACCTGTGGGGCTTCCGCGACCGAGCAGTGTTCGCCGAGGCTCTGGCTGCTGAGATCGCCCGCGAAATCAAGAACACGGCCAACCCGCGAACCGTCACGGTCACGCTCACCCAGCGGCCGCGCGGTGGTATCGAAGTGCAGGCTGTCGCCCGCCTCGGCGGGTAAGTCGCGTCAGTGCGAGTCGCCGGGGCGGTACGGCTGTCCGGCCGACGCCGGCGGACGTAGCTTCTGCCTCGCCCCGGCCAGCACCACCACCGTCACGATGTAGGGCGTGGCGGCCACGAACTCCGACGGCACGTCGTCGATGATGTTGTAGGCGATCACCAGACACACGGCTGCAGCCAGCGCGCTCGTGGCGATCACATTGCGCTTGCGCGACACCATGTACACGGCGAGGATCGCCAGACCCACGGCGAACACCACCAACAGCGCCGGCACGTTCTTCTCGGCGCGGAACTTGAGGGCCGACGGGAAACCGAACAACAACGCCCCGCGGAACACGCCCCACGGCTGCCAGTTGCCAAAGATGGTGGTGGCCAGTCCGATGAAACCCTGTCCGCCGGTCTGACCTTGGCGATAGGTGCTCGTGAACACGCACGACAGGTATGCCCCGGCGAACGACGCCAGAGCACCGCTCACGGCCATCGCCTGGTAGCGCAGACGCACGATGTTCACGCCGAGGCTTTCGCCGGCCTGCGGCGACTCGCCGCTCGAACGCAGACGCAAGCCGAAACGGGTCTTCCAGAGGATCCATACCGACAACGGCACGATGGCCACTGCGACCACCGTCGGGATATAGAGGTCGCTCGTGAGGCCGCGAATGAGGCCGGCCAAGTCGGGGACGAGCGGCCAATCCTTCTTCTTCTCGAACCAACTCAAGATGTCGGGGGTGTCCCAACTGCCGATCGGGCCGCCCGACAGGAACGGCATGTCGAATTCGCCGTATCCGCCTTTGCCAGTGGGCGACTGACTTTCACCACCACCGGGCTTTCCTTTGAAGAAGATGATCGACAGGTATTCGGTGGCACCAGCAGCGAGAGTGTTGATGGCGATACCCGACACCACGTGGTCGACGTTGAACCGCACCGTGGCCAACGCGTGCAACAGGCCCACCAGACAGCCGGCGATGATCGCCAAAGCGATACCGGCCCACGATCCGTACTTCCAGGCGCCGTAACCACCGCACCAGGTGCCGACGATCATCATGCCTTCGATACCGATGTTGACGATGCCGGCCCGCTCGGCCCAGAGGCCGGCCAGACCGGCCAGCAGGATCGGTGTCGCCACACGCAAGGTGGACGAGATGGTGCCCGACGACGTGATGTCGTCGGCGTCGGTGATGATGCGCACGATCGACAGCACGAGCAGGCCGCCGAGCCAGATGATCATCGTGCGACGCGAAGCCGACAGAGATTTCCAGTAGCCGGGAGTTGTCGCTTCGGGGGAGGTGAGGGTGGCGCTCATGCCGTCACCGCCTCGTTGGCCGACTTTGCGGCGTCGAGATCAGCGGCTGCCTTGCGCTGAATACGTCGGTCGTCCCAGCGTTTCACGGCTTCGTTGATGATCACGACGGCCAGCACGATGATGCCGGTCATGATCGTGCTGATCTCCTTCGGAATGTCTTCCAGCTGCAGTCGACCCGACGCCTCGCCAAGGAAACCGAAGAGCATGGCCGAGAAGAAGATGCCGAGCGGATGGTTGCGGCCGAGCAGCGCCACCGCGATGCCGTTGAAGCCTTGTTGCTCGGCCAGGTTGTTCTGGTAGGCGTGTACGTCACCCATGAGGGCTCGCATTCCCACCAGTCCGGCGAGGGCTCCCGAAATCAACATCGAGATGAAGATCATCTTCTTCGGGTTCACGCCGGTGGCCCGAGCCGCTCCGGCATTACCGCCCGAGGAGCGAAGCCGGAAGCCGAACTTGGTCTTCCAGATGAGAACCCAGAACACAATGAGCACCAAGATGGCGATGAACAACATGCCGTTCAAGCGCCGATCGACGATGTCAGGCATCCAGGCGCTCTTCGGAAGATCTTTGGTCTTCACGAGCAGGCTCTGGGTGCTGCTCTCGACGCGGAAGAAGTCGTCGAAGGCCCAGGCCACCAAGGCCAAGGCGATGAAGTTGAGCATGATCGTTGAGATCACTTCGTTCACGCCGCGTTTCACCTTCAGCCAGCCGGCGATACCGGACCAGATCGCACCCGAGGCCATGGCGACGATGAAGAGGAACGTCACGTGCAGAACCGGCGGTAGCTCGACGGCGGCTCCGAGTACAGCGGTAGTGAGGAGAGCGACACGCATCTGACCTTCGACACCGATGTTGAACAGGTTCATCTTGAAACCGATGGCGACCGCCGCGGCCGAGATCATGAGCGGTGTGGCGCGATTGGCCATACCTTGCAAAACCTTGGGTTCGCCGGCGGCACCGAAGAGTGTGCTGAACGCCTTCACCGGATCCTTGCCGGTGACGAGCAAGATGATGGCCGAGATCACGAGGGCCACGCCGACGGCCAGAAGCGAACTCACCGCCGTGACGGCGGCTCGCTGGAGTCGTGCACTTTTCATCGTCCGGCTCCTTGCACCGCGCCTGTCATGTACGAACCGAGGAGTTCAGGCGTGACCTCACGGGGATTCAGTTCGGCTGTCACTCGCCCGTCGAACATGACGAGGATGCGGTCGGACAGGCCGATCAATTCTTCCAAGTCGGCCGAGATGAGCAGAACACCGAGTCCGTTGTCGCGGGCTTGACGCAACTCGTCCCAGATGGCGGCCTGAGCACCTACGTCGACACCGCGTGTGGGGTGAGCGGCCAGGAGCACCTTGGGTTCGGTGGCCATCTCGCGACCCACCACCAACTTTTGCTGGTTGCCACCCGACAGCGCGAAAGCCGGCACCTGTTCACTCGGTGTGCGCACGCCGAAGCGTTCGATGATGGAGCGGGAGTCGGCTTCGATCTTGCGCCGCACGATGAAAGGTCCTGACGTGAGGGACTTTTCGTGCTCACGCCCGAGCAGTGTGTTCTCCCACAGCGGCGAGTCGAGGAGAAGTCCTTCTCGATGCCGGTCGAAGGGGATGTACGAGAGACCAGAAGTGAGTCGATCTTTGGTTTCGTCATCGGTGCGGTCGACGCCGTCGATCTCGACAGTGCCGCGCTCGAGGGGAACGAGTCCGAGAATCGCCTCGCACAGTTCGAACTGTCCGTTGCCTTCCACGCCGGCGATACCGACGATCTCAGCGTCGTGCACCACGACCGACACGTCCTCGAGAGCCAACTTGGCGCCAGCCACCTTGCCGGCCACGTCGAGATGGGAGGCGTTCAGCACCACGTGCGAGCCGACTGACGTGGTGCGTCCGGATGGGTTGGGGAGATCGCTTCCCACCATCATCTCGGCCAGTCCGCGACGGTCGATCTGTGACGGTGTGGTCTCGCCGACAGTCGTGCCCTGACGGATCACCGTGATCTCGTCGCAATAGGTGAGCACTTCGTCGAGTTTGTGCGAGATGAAGATGACGGTGCGTCCTTCGGCCACCAGACGCTTCAGCGTGGCGAAGAGTTCCTCCACCTCTTGGGGCACGAGCACAGCGGTGGGCTCGTCGAGAATCAGGACGTTGGCACCGCGGTAGAGCACCTTCAGAATTTCGACGCGCTGTCGCTGACCCACTCCGAGTTCGCCCACCATGGTGTCGGGGTCGAAGTCGACGCCGAGTGTGGCGGCCAGTTCGGTGATGCGAGTGCGGGCTTCGTCGAACTTGATGCGGCCCCGGCCACCGACTGGCTCGTCACCAAGGATGATGTTTTCGAGGATCGTGAGGTTGTCGGCCAGCTTGAAGTGCTGGTGCACCATGCCGATACCAACTTCGATGGCATCGGTCGGGGAGCGGAAGGAAACCTGCTCGCCGTTCACGACGATGCGACCTTCGTCGGGCTGATGCATGCCATACAGGGTTTTCATGAGGGTGGATTTGCCAGCCCCGTTCTCGCCGACGATGGCGTGGATCGTGCCCGGCCGAACCTTCAGGCCGACGTCGTAGTTGGCCACCACTCCGGGGAAGCGCTTCGTGATTCCGATGAGCTCGACGGCCAATCCGTCGGCAGGTGTACTGACGCTCATGCTCCCCCTTGGACCCGCTCTGTTATAGCAGAGCGCCCGGGTCGAGGACCCGGGCGCTCCACACGTCCACGAGGGACGTCAGGTTTGGTTGTGATCAGGGAGCGGTCGGAACGGTGATGGCACCGCTCACGATCTCAGCCTTCAACTCGTCGAGCTGACCGGCGATGTCGTCGACGTAGCCACCCGAGGTGGCGTAGCCCACGCCGTCGTTGCTGAGGTCGAACACCTTGAAGCCACCGGACGTGTCACCGTCACAAGCAGCCTTCATGGTTTCGAACACGGCCACGTCGACTCGCTTCAGCATCGAGGTGAGGATGTGAGCCTTCTGATCGTCGCTTCCAGCCGTGAGGTACTGGTCGCTGTCGACGCCGATGGCCCACTTGCCGGCCTCGACGGCCGCTTCGATGGTGCCGGCGCCCGAACCACCAGCGGCGGTGTAGACGATGTCGGCGCCGTCGGCGTACCAGCCCGAAGCAATTTCCTTGGCGCCAGCGACGTTGCCCCATGCGGAGTTGTCACCTGCTGGTCCGAGGTACTTCGACTCGACGACGATGTCGGGATTGATGTGCTTGGCACCGGCGATGTAGCCCGCCTCGAACTTCTTGATGAGGTCGATTTCCTGACCACCGATGAAGCCGATCTTGCCCGACTCGCTCTTCAGTGCAGCGGCAGCGCCCACGAGGAACGAACCCTGCTCTTCGGCGAACACCAAGTTACGCACGTTCGGTGCATCGACGACCGAGTCGACGATTCCGAAAGTGATGTCGGGATTCGCAAGCGCGACCTCGGTCATGGGGTCGGTAAACATGAAGCCCACACCGACGATGACGCTTGCGCCACCTTCGACGAGGAGTTCGAGGTTGGCCTTACGGTCCTCGTCGACATTCGCCTCGAGTTCCTTGACGTCGATTCCGAGTTCGGACATCGCACGATCGGCGCCCTGGCCGGCCGAGTCGTTGAACGTTCCGTCACCACGACCGCCGGTGTCGAACGCGACACCACCGACGAGATCACATGAACTGCCTGCGGGGGCTTCGGTCTCGGCGGGAGCCTGCGTCTCCGACGACGAACCACCGTCGTCGCCACCACAGGCTGCGACGACGAGACCAAGGGCTGCCAGCGGTGCCAGCAACAGTCTTGACTTGCGCATATGTGTTGTTTCCTCCCCTAGAACGCCAGGGCCGAAGTGCCCAGGCGAATGGATTCCCCAACACTACTCGCGGGCGGCTACTGCCCTCGGCCGCGCTCTTGGATTTTCGCCCTGCGCTCGGCCACTTTTTCCGGGGCGAATTGAGATCGGCGCCAGGCGGACCCGTCACGAGCCTCGATCGTCCAGCCGTCGGACTCGGCGTGGATCTCACGGTAGGTGCGGCGAATCTGGCGCACGCCGTCGGGTTCGTTGCCGACGATGTCGAGCGCCAGTCGACGTGTGAACGGCAGGAGATCGGCGTGGGGCACGACGTGGTTCACCAGACCGAAAGCGAGTGCCTCGTCGGCGAGCATGAAGTTTCCGGTGAAACTCATTTCGCGCGCCCGTCGCACTCCGATCGCCTGCGGGAGGAGAACGGTGAGACCCCAACCGGGCATCACTCCCACTCGAGCGTGCGTGTCGCCGAACTTCGCGTGCTCGCTCGCCACCAGAAAATCGCAGTTGAGCGCCAACTCGAAACCACCGGTCACGGCGACACCGTTGATCGCACCAATGAGGGGTTTGTCGACCATCGGGAACGGTCCGCGAACGCCGTCGCTGTTGGGTCGGCCATCGGCCCCCGAACCAGATCCGAGATTGCTGGCGGTCGACCCGAGTTCTCGCAAGTCGAGTCCGGCACAGAACGCCGGATCGGTTCCGGTGAGAACGATCACGTCGACGTCGTCGCGTTCGTTCGCCTCGCGCATACGTTGCGGCAGAAGCCGGAGAACTTCACTCGACAACGCGTTACGCGCCTCGGGGCGATTGAGAGTGATGGTGGCGATCCTCTCGCTCACCTCGAACAGGACCACGTCGTTCGTCTCGGACATGACGACGTGTCTAGTCGGTCGGGTGTCAGCTCTCGGAGTCGGCGGGTAAGAACGAGTAATCGACGTCGCCCAACTTGACGAGAGTGGCGGCCACCCAACCGCCGAGGGCGCCGAAGTGATCGTCGAGCGACGAATTGGCTCCATCGGCAAGGGCCGATTCGCCGAGTTCGTACGAGCCCTCGTAGGTGGCTTCGACGGCGTGTTCGACATCGGGCCCGTCTTCGTCGTCGTTGTGCGTGGTCTCGACCGTGATTCCAGCTCGTTCGAGCCGGCAGTCGCCGATGAGAGGGCTCTGCACCGGCAGGACCGACTGCACTTTGGCGAGATCGGGGGCTGACGCAATTCGCTGGATGCGCAACACGACCTCCATGTCGATCGCAGGCTGCTCGTCGATCTCTCCGTCGACGTACCAACGGCGATACGCCGTCTGGCTCCACGAGGGCCATTCGAACGTCACGTGCGCCACCACTCGCGGTGGCTGACCTTCACCGGGCAGACCGTAACTCGTCTCCCAGGTGACGTCGCCAAGCATCACATCCACCTGGAAGTGCTCTTCGAAGGCTTGGCGTTCGAGGAACGCGCGTTCGAAGGCGTCACGAAGCGCGCCGATCACATCGGTGAACACATGGTCGAGCACGACCAGAACGCTACATCTGCCGGTCGTATCTCCATTGCTGCCCGCCGAAGCCGTCGAGCATTACCAGACGATTGCGCGGACCGTGAAGATCGGCATTTCCCGAGTCGTAGCCGGCGTCACCGTTCCACAAAAGGACCGATGTCCCGTCGGCCGTCTGTGCCGGACGGGTGACGTAGGCGGGAGGTTCAGCGCGACCGGCCCAGACTCGCGAGGGCTCACCACATTCGGCCAACTCGTGCAACGTGACGATGGTGGGCGGGGCCATGGCCAGTCCGGCCGTGAGCGCCGTATCGGGGGCGAGCCAACAGTGGTCGACGATTTCGTGTTCGTCGATACGAATGTCGTCTCCGGCCCAGGGCGCAACGAAGAACCACGTGGTGAATCGCACCGGCGCCATGAGCGGTGGCGTCCAGTGGCTCCATGTCACCAGACTCTCGCGGATCACGCGCACGCCGACTTCTTCGTGGGCTTCGCGCACGGCGGCCGAGGCTGCGCATTCGAGTTCGGTGGAACCGGCATCGGCGTCGTCGACCCGGCCACCCGGAAACACCCACATGTCGGCGAAGGCGCCCACCGAACTGCGTTTCAACATGAGCACGTCGAGACCGCAGCTCGACGACGAACTCTCACGGGCCAGGATCACCGTGGCAGCCGGTCGGCTCTTGGCGGCGCGACCGTCATCGCGGGGTTCGATGCGGTGTTCGATCTCCGGGGGCACGTGCTGACTGTAGGGCGTGGGAGACTCGGAGCGTGACGACTTCATCTGACTCACTCGTTCTTCTCGACCTGGCCGACGGCGTGGCCACCATCACCCTCAACAACCCGGGTGAACGCAACACGCTCACTGCGCCGATGGTGGCCGAGATCACGGCAGCCATGGATCGCATCGAAGGTGACTCGGCGGTCGGTGCCATCGTGGTCACCGGTGCGCCCCCGGCCTTTTGTGCCGGGGCCAACCTCGGCAACTTGCGTGAGAGCACTGCCGAGAGTCTGGGCAACATTTACGAAGGATTTCTACGCATCGCACGTAGCGAACTTCCCACCATCGCCGCCGTCAACGGCGCCGCGGTGGGTGCCGGCATGAATCTCGCCCTCGGTTGCGACGTGCGGCTTGCGGCTCGTCGGGCGAAATTCGACACCCGCTTCTTGCAAATCGGCATTCATCCCGGCGGTGGGCACACCTGGATGTTGCGACGACTGGCCGGCCCCCAGGCCACCATGGCCACCGTCGTGTTCGGCGAGATCGTCGACGGCGCCGAAGCCGAACGACTCGGCATCGTGCACCGCTGTGTCGACGACGACGCACTGGCGACAGTTGCGCACGAGATGGCGGCCCGGGCTGCTTCGGCTCCACGTGATCTGCTGATCGCCACCAAGAAGACGATTCGCGACATGGCCGACGTGACCACGCATCCCGACGCCGTGGCTCGCGAACTCGAACCGCAGTTGTGGAGCACGCGTCAGCCCTGGTTCGCCGAGCGTCTGGCTGCTCTTCAGTCGAAGATCTCGAGCAAGAAGAACTGATCGCGACGAAATCGGGACCAAAAGACCCCATCGATTGGTCTTGACTCTCGGATTCAAAGGAGTACGGTTTTCTCCAAGGGGAGGCTTTTCAACGGAACCTGTGAAAGGGGGACCGATGAGCAAGCGTCATCGCACCGAGGAGGCAATTCCGCTCCCACGTGCCGAACAGCGGGCCCACGCGCACGCGGAACGCCACCGCGTGAAGAGCGAGCTCCATCTGCTGGCCGACCAGGTGAGTCACGGGGTCGAACCCGACGACGTGGTCGAGCCGGGGGCGGCCTGGAAACCGCTGCACCATCACGACGCCGAGAAGGCGTTGAAGAAGGTGACCGGCACTCGTCGCCTGCGCCATTGGAAGCGCAAGGAATGGAAACGCCGCACCCTCGTGCGTCAGCAGAGAAACGCCGCGTATCGACGGCTGGCCGACTCGGCCTGATTCGACTCCGCCAGTCGATCAGATAGCGGGTCGTTCAGAGCCAGGTCGACACGAACTCGTCGCGTCGCGCCTGCCATTCCTCGACGGTGATGCCGTAGCGCACGTGGTCTTCCCACACGCCGTTGATCTCGAGGAAGCGCTGAGCGGTGCCTTCGTCGCGAATGGCCAACTTCTCCATCACGCGACGGCTGTTGTGATTGCGCGGCACGATGCAGATCTCGACGCGATGCAGACCAAGTTCTTCGAAGGCGTACCGAAGGGCGACCACCACACCTTCGGCGACGTAGGCCTGGCCGGCTTTGGCCTGATCGATCCAGTACCCGACGGTGCCGGTCTGAAGAGCACCTCGCACCACATTGTTCAGGTTCACCTCACCCGCCAGGGTCTGATCGACGAACAATCCGAAGGCGTAACCCACGCCGGACTGACGATCGCGGTCGCGTTGGCCGCACCGTGAGCTGAAGGCATCACGGTCGACGGTGGGATCGGGGGCATGCGGCGAGCGCTGCGGTTCCCACACGGTGAGCCAGTCGTGGTTGCGCTGTCGCACCTCCTTCCACGACTCGAAGTCCGGGGGAACGAGGGGACGCAGAAGAACGCGCCGTCCGTAGAGGCGCAGACCGGCTGAGGTTCGGGCCGGATGCGATTCGGGAGTGCGGAAGCGAGTCATGGCGTCTCCAGCAGTTCAGCACAGATGCCGTCCATGATGTTGTGCGCAGACACCAAGATGTTGCGAGCGTCCCACCGTCGCATGACCGCCACCAGCACGCACAGCCCGCCCACGATCACGTCGGCTCGATCGGCCGGTAATCCCGGGTTGTGCACACGATCAGCCACCGATTCGGTGGCGAGGGTGCGAAAGACGTCCTCGACGGCGCTTCGCTCGAGGACGAATCCGTGCAAGGCCGACGGATCGAATTCTCGTTGGCCCACTTCGACGGCCGCAGTGGTGACGATCGTGCCGGCTGAACCCACCAGACGTGACGCCAACTGCATGTCGGGCACCTCACGTAGTGCATCGTCGATCAGGTCGTAGGCGTCGCCGATGGCGTTGGTGAGCTCTTCGGGCCGGGGTGGGTCGCCCTGCAGATGGCGCTCCGTTAGGCGCACGGCACCCACGTCGAGACTTCGGACGGCGCGCATGACGACCCCGTTCGGAGTCGATTCACCGAGCACGAGTTCGGTGGATCCTCCGCCGATGTCGACGAGAAGGTGCCAGCCACTGCCGATGTCGAGGCCGGTAAGAGCACCTCGATGGGCGAGTCGGCCTTCGTCATCTCCCGACACGACCTCGGGAGCTCGGCCGATCGCATCGCGCACAGAAGTGAAGAATTCGTCTCGATTGATCGCATCGCGGGCGGCACTCGTGGTGACGACGCGTAGATCTCGGGCGAGGTCGACATCGTGACGACTCAGAAGATCGGAATACTGCCGAAGTACTTCGCAAGTTCGCTCGATGGCGTCGGCGGCCAACCGTCGAGACGTGTCGACTCCTCGGCCGAGTCGTGTGATGTTGACGTGCCGTTCGAGCACCGATCCGTCGGCGCTGCGCACCAGCAGATTGGTGGAGTTGGTGCCGATGTCGATCGCTGCCACGTGTCGGGTCATGACGCGCCTTTGATCTTCTCGTCGAGTCGGTTCTGCACCCAACGCCCGATCGGGTCATCGCCACCGGCCAGAAACCAGGCGTAGTGCGCGTGCAGGCACTTCACTCCGGTACGTGTGCCGGCCACACCGCCCGACGGCCGGGGGCCCTCGCGATCGGCAGGTATCAGCGCATCGCGTTCGGCGGCGTAGCGACGATGCGCGTCGGCGAGTTCGTCGGGGTCGACCTCGGCTTCGGCCCGATCGACGGCGCCGTCGGCTTCGAGGCGACTGACCGCCACGTACTCCTCCTCGCCGCACAGCCAGTACAACGTGGGCATCGGCGTACCGTCGTGCAAGAACGGCTCGTTACGAATGACCACCGGATCGCCGTCGGCGTCGCGTACGACGACGGCGAATTTTCCACTCGGCTCGCGACCGAGCAGAGTGCGTACTCGGTCGTGGTCGCTCAACTCTTCTTGCGGCGGAACAGGCGGCGAACGAAGAGGAGAGCAGCGGCCAGTCCGGCCAGAAGGGGGAGCACACGCTTCATCACCGCTCCGCCGGCCACGTTGCCGAGGTCGAGCGGTTCGGCAGCCGGGCCTTCGATCTTGCGGATCTGAGGCTGGCCGGCAGCATCGGCGGCGGGAGCAGGAGCCGGCTCGGCTGCCGGTGCAGGAGCGGCGCCTTCGGTCTTGATCAGTTCGTTCAAGTTGTCGGAGAACTGCGCCAGCAACTTCTCGCTCACATCGGCAAGCGCACCGCGGCCGAATTGGGCCACCTTGCCGGTGATCGACAGATCGGTGAGCAGATTGCACGTGGTGGACGTGGCGTCGACCGGAGTGAGCTGAGCGGTGATGGTGGCCGCGGCGTTGCCCTTACCACCGGTGTCGCGACCTGACGCTTTCAGGACCGCCTTGAAATCGGAGTCGTTGCGCTCCTCGAACTGGGCGTCACCCTTGAATTGCGCGGTGATGGGGCCCACCTTGATCTTCACGACGCCCTTGTAGACCTCACCGTGGACTTCTTGAAGCTGTGCACCGGGGAGGCACGGGGCGATGCGCTCGAGATCGGTGAGAATCTGCCAGGTTTCGGCGATCGGCTGGTTCACGGTGAACGAGTGGTTCAGTTCCATTGATCGAGATCCTCCTGAGTGTCGATATCGGCGCTCGAGCCTTCGCAGGCTACTTCCGAAATCAATTCGGGGTGCTGGCCAAGGACGTGTCGTGCGCCCACGTCACCTTCGGAAGGAAGCATCGGCCAGACCGAACGTTCGAGTCGAACGGGATTACCGCGCTCGCCGTCGTACGTGGCCACGGTGATGGGGCCGCGCCCCGCTGCGACGCGTTGCCAGCACTCGGTGGTCACGAGCGGTTGATCGCCGAGACCCACCACCACCGCATCGGCGCCGAGTGCGTCGGCGGCCGCCAGGGCTGTCTGGAGGGAGGTGGCTTGTCCGTCGGCCCAGCGCGGGTTCGGCACCACCTGAAAGCCGGGTCGGTCGAGAAGATCCGACGGGATGTCGGCGGCTCCGGTCACCACGATCACATGATCGAAACCTGCCCGCTCGACGTTGTCGAGGACGACGTCGATGACGGTGGTGGAGCGAAAGGGCGCGAGCAACTTGTGCGTATCGCCCTGAAACCGAGATCCGGCTCCGGCTGCCAGCACGACGGCTACGGTTGCCACGCCGTCATCATGCCGTCTACCCAGGACTTTTGCGAGGAATGATGCCATGGCGGTCCTGTGACTCCCGTCGTATCAGGGTCGCGACTGGATCATTACGAATGTGTTGCAATAGGGTGACGAAATCCGTCATCACCGTCATTCTCGGTCGGCCCGGCTGGTTCTTCTCGCCGGAGCCGTGACTGTCGGGGCCTTCGTGGCTCCCGCTCAGCTGTCGGCCGCGCCATCGCAGGTGAGGGCCCGACCCGAGGTCGGAGTCGAACAGATCGCCCAGTACGCCGGGGGTGCATTGTGGTTGGCCCAGGTGGAGCGCCAGAACGTTCCGCGATCCCGCATCGAGTCGGCGTCCTTCGTGGCCTGGCGTGCCCGAGTGGCAGTCGATGTGGCCAGTGTTCTCGACCTTGAACCCGAGGTACTGGAGACCGTGTGGAGTCAGGCCGATGCCGACCACCAGATCGCCCTCATGGCCGCCCTGTCGCAACTCGGCACCCCGTACAAACGTCGTGCCAGTCAACCGGGCGTCGCCTTCGACTGTTCGGGCCTCACTGGTTGGGCATGGGCCCAGGCCGGACACGTGTTGCCACGTAACTCGACGTTGCAGTGGCGCGCTGGTGATGCTCGTACGCCCGAGTCCGCGCAAGCCGGTGACCTGTTGCGCTACCCGGGTCACGTGATGATGTGGCTCGGGGTCGACGGTGCGATTGTGCACTCACCGCGTCCCGGCGGAGTGGTCGAAGTGCGACATCTCTCCGACCGTTCGTTGCGTCGCAGCAAATTCTTCGACCCGAGCTGAGCTCGTCGATGCTGTGCGTCAAGGTGCCGAGGAGAACACCGCTGGATCGGCCGTCGGCAAAACCTGTTCGGTGTCGATGAACAAATCGGCGCCGTCGAACGAGGCCAACACGCCGAGTCCGTCGAAGACGCAGTACGACTTCTGCTGTGTGAAACCTGATCCGTCAACCACGGGCACCCGTGCACACGATGACGGCCGGTCGGCGATACTGCGGCGTTCGAGGGTGGAATCGCCCACCGCCACGTTGGCGTCTTGGCGGAGTCGGTCGACCATGGCGTCACGAAAGATGCGTGAATTGAGCATGCGGTCGGCCACCTTGGTTTCGTCGACACCGGGAACGCATGAATTGGTCACCGTTGAGCAGGTGAGCGTCGATCCGTCGAGGCGAGTGATGTAGCGGGTGTCGGCGATCTGCACGCTGGTGCCGTTCAATGGGTCGACCACCACCGAACCCTCGGTGGTCTGGCCACCGAACTTGGTGGTGATTCGGTACTCGACGGTGAACGCGGTTCCGTCGGGCGGAGCGGTGAGGATGTCGATGACGGTCGAGATCGCCGAGTCGTCGACGGGCGGCAACGTCTCGTCGGTCATGAGACGGGGACGTTCACCCGTGACACAACCAGCCAGCAGAAGTGATGCGCCGACGAGGACGGTTCGACGCAAGTTTCGTGTCACGCGGTCAGCCTACGGGCCGGTCGCGCCGAGAGCCGGTGGAGTGCGTAGCGTGTCGTCGTGATCGAACTCGATGCGGCCTCGTTTCTCGTGCAGTGGGCCGTGGGTGGAATGGCCGGTGCATGGTTCACCACGCGCCAACGCGAGGTCGGAGTCGGCTACGGCTGGCTGTTGCGATCGATTTTCGGATTGTTGGCCGGATCTGGTGCAGTGATCGGACTGTCGTCCGACGGGGGAGGGGCCACTCGAATCCGCGATGTGGTGGCTGTTCTGGTGACAGTCGCCATCGTCGTCGCGTTGGTGTCGAGTGTCCGTCGTCGGCATCACACCGAGTCGGGGGCTTTTGACGCCCGCCTGGACCTGGTTCCGGCCGTGGTCGGTGTGGTGGGTCTCGTCGCGGCCGGAGTGGATGCCGGAGGAAACGATCTGGTCGCTGTCATCCGGCTTCTGGTGGGAGCGGTCTTCCTCGGTTTCGTGACCGACGCGATGCTCCTTGGCCACTGGTATCTCGTGCAGCCCGGTTTGCCCCGTCGTCACATCAACGAGATCGTGGCGGCCTTTCTCGTGATCTGGCCGATCGAGGTCGCAGTCATGCTTCTGCCCACTGGCATGTTCAGTGTGTTCTCGGGTTCGGTCGACGACGGCTGGGGTGGTCAGCTCGGCTGGTTCTGGGCCGCGTGTGCGGTCACCACTGGTGTGCTCACCGTCGTCACGCAACGCGCCTTGAAGGAACGCTCCTACTCGGCGGTCATGGCGGCCACCGGCCTCATGTACTTGGCGATCCTCACCGCGTTCGGCACCGACCTGGTGGCTCGCGCCGTGTTGCAGGGCTGAGCCGCAGCTTCGCTACACCGTTTACGAGAACTCTTTACTCGTCGAACACGGTGATGCCAGTCTTTTAGGGTCGTCGAGACGTTGGGAGGTTGGCTCGATGAAGAAGAGTTCATTGGTTCTCGCCGTTTGCCTGTTCGTATCGGTGGTTGGCTGGAGTAGAGCCGAAGGCGCCCCCGTGGAAACGCCTCGTCTCGGTGGACTGGATCGCTTCGAAACAGCCGCCCTCGTCGCAGCCGAAGTGTCGAGTCGTGGACTGAGCGGATCAACGGTGATCCTTGCCAGCGGACTCAACTACCCGGACGCCCTCGTCGGCGGGGGATGGGCTGATCCGAGTGTCATCCTTCTGACAAGGCGAGATGAGCTTCCGTCGTCGACCATCGGAGTGATCGAACAACCGAGTATCAAAACCGTTTTGATCGTTGGCGGGACGGCGGTGGTTTCGAGTGTGGCGGAGAACCAGATTCGCTCGATGGGAAAGAGCGTTGAACGACTATCCGGGCCAACTCGATACGAAACATCACTTGAAGTCTTCAAGGCCGTGACTAAGCAGCAGAAGGCGTCTTCGTTGTGGCTTGCGTCAGGTACGTCGTTTGCCGACCAATTAGTGGCCGTTTCTGCTGCCCGACGTGTGGGAGGAGTGGTGGCGATTGTTCCTCCGTGGAAGCCACTCGATTCGTCGGTGGTAGATGTTCTGCGAGGTGGACTTGCTGTCGGTGCAGAAGTCCACATTGTTGATGGTGCACGGGCACTGGAGTCGATCTCGCTCAGCGGATTCACGATTCGACAACACGTCGACGACCCATTCGCAAATTCAGTTGCATTGCAGGCCGGAAACAATGAGCGAACCTACGTCGCGTCAGGAGCGAACTGGCCGGATGCATTGGCTGCCTCGAGACTGGTGACTTCGAGCGACAGGCTCGTGCTCAGTCGTTCGAATTGTTCGCCGAAGTCGGTGTTGGGGGAGATTGCTTCAACTCTTGATTCCGGTAAAGCAACACTGATTGGCGGCCCTGTAGCAATCGGCACTGTT
>Ga0181584_10001504_pt1 | contig 17673 bp, 18 predicted proteins | sample 071ome_30_FD_132462 | JGI IMG/M metagenome (GOLD analysis project Ga0181584, IMG submission 132462) | Coastal salt marsh microbial communities from the Groves Creek Marsh, Skidaway Island, Georgia - 071406AT metaG (megahit assembly) | ecosystem: Environmental > Aquatic > Marine > Intertidal... | reverse complement strand
CGGCGGACATGCAGGTGACGTTGGTGAATGATGGGCCTGTGACTTTTATGTTGAAGGGATAAAGGGGAGAAGAAGGGACGATAAAGGGATAAAGCGTAAATTTTCAGGCTATCGGGTTAATAAGAAGCTTTCCATTTCAACGCCACTCAGTTCAATCGAGTAAAATTCTTTGTAATGCTGAATTAAAAACTCTCCGTTTTTCAAATATTTTCATTGGAATGGGGTTCGGACGCTTTATCCCTTTATCGATACCCCTATTGCGTCCCTGAATCTCCCGCCTTATCCGAATCCGGTTCCTCATCCTCGTCCTTATGCAGCATCCTGCCTGCGAAGAGTCCGAGCTCGAACAGCATCCACATGGGGATGGCAACGAAAGACTGTGACAGCACATCCTGGGGTGTCAGGAACATGCCGATCACGAAGCAGGCGATGATGATGTAGGGCCTTTTCTCCGACAGTTTCTTTGGCGTGGTGACGCCTGAAAAAATCAGCAGCAGTGTTGCAATAGGCGTTTCAAACACCAGGCCAAAAACCAGGAACAGCGAAAGCACGAAATCCAGGTATTGCGTGATATCGGTCATCACCGCAACGGTTTCCGGCGCACTGTTGACGAAGAAGGCAAAGACGAAGTTGAACACAAGGTAATAGGCAAAGGCGATGCCGGCATAGAACAGTACGACACTGGAAACCAGGATGGGCAGCGTGATGCGGATTTCGTTCCTGTACAGACCCGGCGAGATAAAGGCCCATGCCTGGTGCAGGATAAACGGCACACCAAGGAACAATGCTGCATAGATCGAGGTCTTGAAGGGAATCATGAAGGGCGAGGTTGGCGACGTCGCGATCATGCTGGAGCCTTCCGGCAGGACGTCTAGCAGCGGCCGGGACACGAAGATGTACAGCTCATTGCCCCAGGGAAAAATACACAGGAACAGTACCAGCACAACCAGCAAACTGCGTAAAAGCCTGTCCCTCAGCTCGACCAGGTGAGAGATGAGCGGCTGTTCCTTGGGATCGTGTTCCTGATCCTGTTGTGTGGTGTCTGCCATGGTTCCGGTTTCAGGTGTCAGAGGGTTTCTTGCCGGGCGTTTCGCTTTCTTCGCCTGGCGGTTCCGGTTCGGGCTTGATCATGCGGGCGGCCGGATCACTTGTGGCGAGCTTCTCCACCGGGTCGATTTCATTCTGGTCGGAGCCGGTTGCCTTGTCCTTGTTGTCTTCGGGTGAGTCGGATAACTCGCTGGTGAGGTCGAGGTCATTCTTCAGTGACTTCGCCTCATCCTTGACGGACTGGATGGACTGGTTGACCTGGTTCTTGGTGGAATTGAATTTCTCCATGATGGCTTCATTGCGAAGCTGCCGGCGAATCTCATCGGCACCGACTTCCTGTTCGATTTCACGTTTGATGTTGTTGAAGCTTCTGCGCAGGCGGCCGATCCACAGCCCGAGCGTCTTGATGGCGCCGGGCAGCTTGTCGGGGCCGAGCACAAGAAGTGCCACGACGCAGATTACGATGAGTTCAAAAAAGCTGGGATCGAACATCGGTAAACAGGTTCAGCCAGGCGGAAGCAGTGAATTTATCTATTGTTGATCTATTGTTTTTCTTTTTTTAACAATAGAGCGGAATCAGGCCTGCTTTTCTTCTGCAGATTCATCCACCTTTTCGGCTTTCACGTCGAAGGTGTCGTTCTCGTCTTCAATACGCGCCTGGGAATTCTGAGCCTTGCCTTCGTCATCCTTCATGGCATTCTTGAAGCCCTTCAGGGCGCCGCCCAGGTCCGAGCCGATGTTCTTCAGTTTCTTGGTGCCGAAGACCAGGATAACGATCAGCAGGATAATGAGCAGTTGTGTCAGGTTAACGCCGCCAAGTCCCATAATTACCTCCTATGAGTTCTTTTGTTGCCCCCCGCGTATAGTAAATGGTCCTGCAAGGGGGAAATCATTGTATCAGTCTTGCCCACCGGCCGTGAGCAAATAGTTCTGTATCCTTATTTCTTGCGCGAGGCTTTTTCTTCCAGTCCGCTGACCCCGAAGCGCCGCTCCAGCTCGGCCAGCACGGCTTCCGGGCCTGTGCCCAGGCTGGATAGCATGACCAGCGTGTGGAACCACAGGTCGGCGGTTTCGTAAACCAGGTGGCTCGTATCGCCGTCCTGCCCGGCTTCCCGGGCCGCCTCGATGGTTTCGCCAGACTCTTCAGCTACCTTGGCGAGGATTTTCTCCAGCCCCTTGTGATGCAATTGGGCTACATAGGAAGAGCCGGGGTCGGCGCTTTTCCTTTCCTCGATAATGGCGGCCAGTCTTTTCAGGGTATCTGACATAAAAAATTCCGGTTAACTCTCAGCCGTAAATTTCGTTCGGGCTCTTGATGACCGGCTCACTTTCCACCCACTGGCCGTCAACGAGTTGCAGGAAATAACAGCTTTCCCTTCCCGTGTGGCAGGCTATCCCACCGAGCTGCTCCACCTTGTAAATGATGCAGTCCCGGTCGCAGTCCAGGTAGAGGCCGTGCAGGACCTGTACGTGGCCCGAATCCTCGCCCTTGCGCCACAGTTTCTGTCGTGAGCGGGACCAGTAAATGGCACGGTTTTCCTGTACGGCAAGGTCCAGGGCTTCACGGTTGACCCAGGCCTGCATGAGTACGCGGCCGCTTTCCCAGTCCTGGGCAATAGCCGGGACCAGCCCGTCGCTGTTCCAGTTGACCCTGTCTAGCCAGTCAGTACCCATGATTGCCGCTTTTTTAATTAGCCGTCAGAAATTCAGGGGGCAAGGATACTCTATTTTGGGGCACGGGGTCAGAATTCAAGACGGTTATGGCCGCCTGCCAGCAGGCTTTCAGCGGCGCAGGACCAGCAGCGCCAGCCCCGCAGTTGCAAGGATGAGAGTCGCGGCGGGAAGTCTGTCCAGTGAGCCGGCCACAGCGGGCAGCAGCGACACTGCGGCAGCCGCCAGCGCCACCATACCGAAAATGGTATACCGTCTTGACCTGTCCGCTTCCGCCTTCGCCATATGCTCTTCCCGATCCTGCTGCAGACGATCCCGGTGCAGGCGGGCGTATTTCATCTCCTGCATGGATGCATAAATCAGTTCCGGAATTTCCGGCAGCTGCTCCAGCCATTCCGGAATCTTTTCGCTGATCTTTTTCAGGTTGGCGATCGGTGACAGGCGCTCACGCTGCCAGTTCTCCAGAAAGGGGAGAGCGTTGTCCCAGAGATCGAGGTCGGGGTACAGCTGCTTGCCCAGGCCTTCGATATTGAGCAGTGTTTTCTGCAGGAGCACCAGGGATGGCTGGACCTCCATATTGAACCTGCTGGCGGTCTGGAACAACTGCAGCAGGAGCATCCCGAAAGAGATGTCCTTAAGCGGCTTCTGGAAGATCGGTTCACATACGCTGCGCATGGTGGCTTCGAAGGCATTGACCGGCGTGTCCGGCGGCACCCAGCCGCACTCGACATGCAGTTCAGCCACGCGGCGGTAATCGCGCTTGAAAATCGCGAGCAGGTTTTTTGCCAGGTAGTACTGGTCGTCACGGCTAAGCGTGCCGATGATGGCGCAATCGAGCGCGATGTATTGCGGGCGCTCCGGATGCTCTGTCGATACGTAGACATTGCCCGGGTGCATGTCGGCATGAAAGAAGCTGTGGTTGAACACCTGGGTGAAGAAAATTTCCACACCGCGTTCGGCCAGCAGTTTCAGGTTGATGCCGGCTTCCTTCAATTCTTTCACACGGCTCACCGGTATGCCGTAGATGCGCTCCATGACCAGCACGTTGGTGCGGCAGTAGTCCCAGTAGACCTTCGGCACATACAGCAGGTCGGAATTTTCGAAGTTGCGTGCCAGCTGCGTGGTGTTGGCGCCTTCCGACATCAGGTTGAGTTCGTCATTGATGATGTATTCGTAATCCTGCACGACTTCGGTCGCGCGCAGGCGTTTGCCCTGATCGATATTGTGCTCGACGAAATCGGCGATGCTCTTCAGCAGGGCGATATCCTGCGCAATGATTTTCCCGATTCCCGGGCGTATGACCTTGACCACGACCTCTTCGCCGCCGGGCAAGGTAGCGGTATGCACCTGGGCGACGGAGGCAGATGCCAGGGGCCTGGTGGAGAACGTTGCGAACAGGTCGCTGATTTTGTCGCCGAGCGCCTGCTCGATGATGTCGACGGCTTCCTGCTCGCCAAACGGAGGCACGTTGTCCTGCAAGCCGGCCAGTTCGTCCGCGATATCCTCGGGCACCATGTCGCGACGGGTGGACAGGAGCTGGCCGAACTTGATGAAAATAGGACCGAGAGCCTCCAGGGCCAGGCGCAAACGCTGTCCCCGGGACATCGAATCCAGGCCCGGAGCCGCGGGCAGGGGGAAATCAAGCAGGATGGACAGCAGTCGCGCCTTGCCGAAACTGCCGATCAGGTCACCCAGTCGATAGCGGTTCGCCACGCGGTAGATTCTTGTTATTCGCAACAGCCTGTTCAAAGGGAAATGTGCTCACGGTATTGCAGGGGCGGCAACAATAGCACTATTCATAAATTCAGTAAAATCAACATGTTTGTGCAATCCAGGGGGCTGTGTACAATGCCTTTCCGCACCGTCAAAAAGTAAAGGGAAACATCATGCGCACGACAGGAATTCTCGCCCTGCTCCTCGCCTTCGCAACCACCGTGCAGGCACAGAACCTGTCAATGACCGGCAGGTACGAACTGGACCGTTACCTGTCTGAGGCTGTCAGCGAATCCCCCATACCCGGCCTGGTGGCACTGGTGACCAATGGTGACCGGGTGATCTATCACAGCGCCTTCGGCCTGATGGGCACTGCCGGCAGCAAGGCCATGACCCGGGACGCCATCTTCCAGATCGCCTCCATGACCAAGCCGGTGACCTCGCTTGCCGTGATGATGCTGGTGGAGGAAGGGCGGGTGGGCCTCGACGATCCCATCGAAAACTACCTGCCTGAACTGGCCAATCGCGAGGTGTTTAGCGAGTTCGATCTGGAAACGGGTGACTACAGGTCCCGGCCCGCCGAACGCAGCATCACTGTCAGGCAGCTGCTGACTCATACCTCGGGCCTGGGCTACACCTTTGACAGCCCCGAGCTGGCCAAGGCGCTGGGTGTGAACCCGCAGGCCACGGCGACGACACTGCCGTTGCTGCACGAGCCCGGCGAGAAATGGACATACGGCGAAAGCACGCGTGTCCTGGGCCGCCTGGTGGAAGCGGTAACCGGACAGGAGCTGTTTGCTTTCATGCAAGAGCGCATTCTCGGTCCCCTGCAAATGCATGATACCGACTTCGATATTCCTGCAGAAAAGAATGCCCGCACCGTGACCGTTCATCGCACAGATGGAACGACTCTGGTGGAGCAGCCCAATCCGGCCGGGGTGATCAGCTCACCGCACAATGGCGACGGCGGCCTGGCATCGACGGCCGACGATTACTCACACTTTATCCGGCTTTTTCTCAACGGTGGCGTGACGGATTCCGGGCAGCGACTGATCAGTGCCGACACCGTCGACAACATCGACCGCAACCACATGGGCAACCTGACCGTACGCCAGATGCCGACGACCAGTCGTCTGATCAGCGAGCCCTTTCCGCTGGGTGCCGGTGTGGATACCTTCGGCCTCGGATTCCAGATCACCGAACAGCAGTTGCCGTACAGTCGCTCACCGGGCAGCATGGCCTGGGCGGGAATCTTCAATACAGAATTCTGGATAGACAGGGAAAAGAATATCGGGGCGGTGCTGATGATGCAGTACCTGCCGTTTTACGATGCCAGGGCGGTCGAAGTGCTCCAGGGTTTCGAGCACAGGATCTACCAGAACCTGGAATAGGCAGCCGGGGATTGACCGGTCAGTGCCGACCCGTGAGCAGGCGGTTGGTGCGGGCCTCGAGACGATCCACGCGCAGGCGCAGCCGGTCGACAGCCCGGTAAAACGTTTCCAGCTGGCTTGCATCCGGGAACAGTTTTTTCTCTTCATGCAGCCAGGCATCGAGATCGTCGCGCAGGTTGGCGGCGGTTTGCCGGGCAAATTCCCGTGTACCCGCAAGGCCGTCGCTGACGGCCTGTGTCGGGATATCACCGATCACCCTGCTCAACTGGTATTCCCAGTCCACATCAAGATTTGCCAGGACATCCTGTAACGACTGCAGGAAGGCAGTATCGCCGCTGATGGCGGTGCGGTTGTTGCGCTGTGCTGCACGATCATTGCCGGCCAGCATTCCAAGCAGGGTGGCGGCACTGCCTTGCACCGTGGCGGTGGCGGCTTCGGGTTCGCCCTGCATCAGAAGTATCGATTTCTGGCAAACCAGCATGTTGAAACCGGCCGGGGGGACAGTGCACTCAACGCGCAACGTCTTGCCGGCAAGCGGTGCCAGTTTCGACGGCATGGCAGGGTCCAGGGCGATCAGGCCGTTCAGGAAGGTTTCGGCGGCGGTAAGAAACGCGGTATGGAACAACCCGGCATTCATGAATCAGGCCCTGGCCTTGTGGCCGATGTGTATGGCGCAGATGCCGCCCATTACATTGTGGTATTCACAGTCACGGTAGCCTGCATCGACCATCATCTGTTTGAGGGTTTCCTGATCGGGGTGCATGCGTATTGATTCCACCAGGTACTGGTAGCTGTCGCCGTCCCCGGTGATGAGTTGTCCGGCTTTCGGCCAGAGCACTGAATAGGCATCGTAAGCCTTGCCGAGCAGCGGGTTGACGGGTTTGGAAAACTCCAGCACCAGCACCCGCCCACCGGGCTTGGTCATGGCGAACATGGAGGCAAGAGCCGCCTCCTTGTTGGTGACGTTGCGCAGGCCGTAGGCGATGCAGATGCAATCGAACGAGTTTTCACGAAAGGGCAGGCACTCGGCATTGGCCAGTGTGTAGCTGATGTTTTCCGTCAGCCCCTTGTCGATGATGCGGTCGCGGCCAACACGGACCATGGATTCGTTGATGTCGGCGAGCACGACCTGCCCGTCCTTGCCCACGATGGGGGAGAACAGCAGGCTGAAGTCGCCGGTGCCGCCGGCCAGGTCCAGCACGCTCATGCCGGGGCGCAGCGCGCTGAGTTCCAGGGTGAAGCGCTTGATCAGGCGATGCGTGCCCAGCGACATCACGTCGTTCATCAGGTCGTATTTCTGCGCGACCGAATGAAATACCTGTCCCACCAGCCCGGCCTTGTCGCCGACGGGGACCTCGCGGTAGCCGAAGTGGGTGGTTTCCTGTTCAGTATCCTTGGTCATAGCTGGAAATTGTACTTCATGGCACAGCCTTCAAGTAAATTTTCAAATAAGCGGCCAGCATCATGCCGGATGACGCCCCGTAGGGGCTTATCCCGCCAACAAACGATTCAGGTGACACTGATGAAGTGATGTCCTATTTTGAATCGTTGAGCGGCATGATGTTAACGACCTGCACCCCTGCAGGCAGATTCTCGCGGCGGGCGCCGGCTTTTTTCAGCCTGAGCAGGTAGGCGTCCCATAGATTGGCCTGGTTCAGGCACAATTCGTACAGGTACTCCCAACTGTAGATGCCGGTGTTGTGGTCGTCGTCGAATTGCAGGCGTACGGCGTAATTGCCGACCGGCTCGATAGTGTCGATGCGCACGTCCTTCTTGCCGGTCTGCAGAACTTCCTGGCCCGGACCATGGCCGCGTACTTCCGCGGATGGTGAATGGACGCGCAGGAATTCAGCGCTGAGGGAATAGATGCCGCCGTCCTCCCAAGTCAGTTCCAGGATGCCGGATTTACGGTGCAGCTTGATGTCAGTCGGCGTCACAGGATGAACCTACTCAGGTCTTCATCAGCCGCCAGGTCGCCGAGATTGCTGTCGACGAATGCGGCATCCACGAGCACCTTGTCCTTGCCGGCGGTTACCAGTTCACGGGCGCCGAACGAGGTTTCCTCCAGCAGGCGTTCCATAACAGTGTGCAGGCGCCTTGCACCGATATTCTCGGTGCTTTCATTGACCTGCCAGGCGATTTCGGAGATTCGCTTGATCCCGTCCCCGGTGAATTCCAGGTTGATGCCCTCGGTCTGCATGAGGGCAATGTACTGCTTGCACAGGGAAGCATCCGGTTCGGTCAGGATGCGTTCAAAATCGCCGGCGGACAGGGCATCCAGTTCCACGCGAATGGGCAGGCGGCCCTGCAGTTCGGGAATCAGATCGGACGGCTTTGACAGGTGAAAGGCACCCGAGGCAATGAACAGGATGTGGTCCGTTTTTACCGAACCATACTTGGTGGTCACGGTAGAGCCCTCGATCAGCGGCAACAGGTCGCGCTGAACGCCTTCCCGTGACACGCTGCCACCCTGGTGTTCGTTCTTGTTGGTCACCTTGTCGATTTCATCGATGAACACGATGGCGGTCTGTTCGGTGATATCGATGGCGCGGGATTTCAACTCGTCCTCGTTGACCAGTTTCGCGGCTTCCTCGTCCTGGAGTATTTTCAGGGCGGCTTTCACGGTGACGCGCCTGGTTTTCTTGCGCCCGCCGCCGAGGCTGGAAAACATGCTGGTGAGCTGGCTGCTCATGTCCTCCATGCCGGGAGGCGCCATGATCTCCACGCCGACGCGGTCCGAAACCCGGATCTCGATTTCCTTGTCGTCGAGATTGCCTTCTCTCAGCTTCTTGCGGAATATCTGGCGTGAACCGGCATTGTCCTCGTTCTGGTCTGACGAACCAGGCAGCAGTATATCCAGCACCTGGTCCTCGGCGGCGTTGGCTGCCTGCAATGAGACTTTCTGCAATTGTTCCTCGCGCAGCATCTTCACCGCTGCATCCACCAGGTCGCGAATGATCGATTCAACGTCACGGCCGACGTAACCCACCTCTGTGAACTTGGTGGCCTCGACCTTGATGAAGGGAGAGCCAGCCAGTCGCGCCAGGCGGCGGGCGATCTCCGTTTTGCCGACACCGGTCGGCCCTATCATCAGGATATTTTTCGGTGTGACTTCCTGGCGCATTGCCTCTGGCAGTTGCATGCGGCGCCAGCGGTTCCTGAGGGCGATGGCGACGGCGCGCTTGGCATCGTTCTGGCCGATGATGTGCTTGTCCAGTTCGGCGGCGATCTGTTTCGGGGTGAGTTCGGACATGAAGCTTAATTATCCAGGGTTTCTATGGTGAGGTTGTGGTTGGTATAGACGCAGATGTTGGCGGCGATATTCAGGCTTTTCTCGACAATGCTCCTGGCATCGAGGTCGGTGTTGTCGAGCAGGGCGCGGGCGGCGGACTGGGCATAGGTGCCGCCGGAGCCGATGGCCATGAGGCTGTCCTCGGGCTCGATGACATCGCCATTGCCGGTGATGATCAGGGACGTTTCCCTGTCAGCGACGACCAGCAGGGCTTCCAGGCGGCGCAGGGCGCGCTCGGTGCGCCACAGTTTGGCGAGTTCCACCGCGGCTCTTGTCAGCTTGCCGGAATGTTTTTCCAGCTGCTCCTCGAAGCGCTCGAACAGGGTGAAGGCATCGGCAGTGCCGCCGGCAAAGCCGGCCAGCACCTTGTCACCGTACAGGCGCCTTACCTTGCGGGCATTGCCTTTCATGACGGTATTGCCCTGGCTAACCTGGCCATCGCCACCGACAACCACCTGGTTGCCACGGCGTACTGACAGGATCGTGGTTCCTCTGTACTGGTCCATGGAGGCTCCTGAATAGTGGGGAGTATCAGACGTGTAAGGATTGTATCAGGCGGAGATGGGGGCAAAGCCCCGAAAATCAACTACTGTCCAGGTATGCGCATGCGAATGGGATCGATGTTGTTCTGCCTGAGCGTATTTTCGGCCGCTTCCATTCTGGCGCGACCGGTGAAGGGGCCGGCCTGGACCCGGTACCAGGTGCGCCCGGAGATATTGGTATCCTGAATGCGCGCTTCCAGGTTCATGAGGATGAGCCTGGCGCGCAGGGCTTCGGCATCGTTGGGATCCAGGAAGGATGCCGCCTGGAGCAGGTAGGTGGTGGTGTCGGCTTCATCGGGGACACCAGCCGATGCGATTTCCACTGGCACGACGTTCACTTCAACCTCGGCCTGGGGGAGGTATTCATAAAACTGCAGATCGGTGCCGCTGCTTCGCTCACTGTCCGGGGTATTGCCGCTGAGCTCCTCGACGAGTGGTGTGCTGCCGCCAAATTGCGTGAACGCAAAGTAGCCGACCACACAGAGCAAAAAGCCGCTGAACAGTCCGGAGAAAAACCAGCTCCAGTGGCTGCTTTCGGCAGAGGTGCTGCGCGCGGCTGCACGCACCGGTTTATTCTTGCCGGCCTTGCCTGCGCTGCTGCGTGACTTGGCGAAATCCTGGGCCATATGTCTCTTGAAAATATTTTTGCGAATTATCGCTTAATTGCCCCATGCAAAAAAGCGCAGGGAGGGATATCGGGGTAACTTCTTCCCGTGACGGCTTGATGAAGTCCAGTGGATCGACGTCTACGGACCAGCGCAATTTCCTGCCCTGGGGATGGTTTTCCATCAACGTGATGGCCCTGGCCAGGTATTGTTGAACGGCCGAACGTTTGGATGCCTCCACGATCATCAACATGCGGAAGAGGCCGCCGCGTTTCTCCATGGAGGCGGGCATCGGGCCCAGGATGCTGAGCCCCATGGCGGGCTCACCGGCAGCCTGCCGGATATCCCGCAGGAAAAGTTCCGGCGCCTGGCGCGTCGATGCTTCGGCCCGGATCACCGCCATGTAGGTGAACGGCGGCAGGTTCCCGAGCCGGCGCTCATCGAGCAATTTGCGCGCAAAGGGGCCGTAGCCGTCATTGACCAGCGACTGCAGGGTGGGGTGGGTGCTGTTGTAGGTCTGGATCACTACCTCGCCGCCGGTGTCCCCGCGGCCGGCACGGCCGGCCACCTGGGTCAGCAATTGTCCCATGTGTTCCTGGCCGCGAAAGTCCGCGCTGAACAGCCCCGCATCGGCATCGAGCACGGCCACCAGCGTGACATTTGGAAAATGGTGACCCTTCGACAACATTTGCGTGCCAACCAGGATGCAGGGTGCGCCGCTGTCCACTTTGTCGAGTACATTCTGCAGGCCATCGCGGGTGCGCGTGGAATCCCGGTCTATGCGGTAAACGGGAATGTCCGGGTACATGTCCCGCAGAGTCTGCTCCGTTTTTTCCGTGCCCATCCCCATGGCGGCAAGTTCCTTGCCGCCGCATTCCGGGCAGGCAACGGGAACCGGTCTGCCGGATTCGCAATGATGACAGCTCAGTGAATGCGGATGGCGGTGGAGTGTGTAACTGGTGTCGCAGCGATCACAGGTGGCGATCCAGCCGCATGCCCGGCACAGCAGGATTGGGGCGAACCCGCGCCGGTTGAGAAAGACCAAAACCTGATTTCCCCGCTCCAGGTGCGAGGTCATCATGCTGAACAGGGATTCGGCAAAGCCTTCGGTAATGGTTTCGCCGCGCAGGTCGAGCATCCGGTAATCCGGATGGCTGGCGTTTCCGGCGCGCTCTGTCAGCTGCAGGTAGTGGTACCTGCCGCTGAGGGCATTGTGCAGGCTTTCCAGGCTGGGCGTGGCGGTGCCGAGTATGACGGGAATATCCAGTTGCCGCGCCCTGTAGATCGCCAGGTCGCGGCCTGAATAACGAAAACCGTCCTGCTGTTTATAGGATGCATCATGTTCCTCGTCGACGATGATGAGACCCGGCCGCGCCAGCGGAGTGAAAATCGCTGAGCGCGTGCCGATGATGATGTCGGCCTTGCCGTTGCGGGCGCGCAGCCAGGCATTGAAGCGTTCGCCATCGTTGAGCGCGGAGTGGAAAACGGCAATTTCGCGGTTGAAGCGCCGGGCGAAGCGGCGCACTGTCTGCGGCGTCAGGCTGATTTCCGGCACCAGGACCAGAACCTGTTTGCCGCTTTCCAGGCTATCGGCTATGGCCTGCAGGTAGACTTCCGTTTTACCGCTGCCGGTGATGCCTTCGAGCAGGAAGGCGGCAAAGCCGCCGGATTCCTTGCGGATAGCCGAGAGTGCAAACTGCTGCTCCTTGTTGAGGACCAGCGGTGCGTCCTCGCCATACAACGACTTGCGGGCGCCGGGCATTTCCTCGTCGGCAAGAAACTCCTCGATGAGCCCTTTTTCCGCAAGCCCCTTCAGGCAGCCCGACAAGGGTGTTTCGAATGCCGCACCGAGTTGCGATGTGGTCATGGGGGCGCTGTCGCGCAAAAACTGCATGACCTGCAATTGCCGCGGCGCCCGTTTCAGTGCAGCAGGGTCCAGGGCCTTGCCGGCAGCGGTCAGCCGGAGCATACGCCGGCGGTGTTCCGCCGCCGGCTGGCCCTTGCGGATCTGTACGGGTAGTGATGTCTGCAGAGCCTGCCCCAGGGGATACTGGTAGTAGTCGGCCGACCATTGATAGAGCGCTACTAGGTCCCGATCCAGCAGCGGCAATTCATCCAGGAGTTTATCCGCGGGTTTGATCCTGTCCTTCGGTACATCGGTGGTGCCGGAGCTGCTGACAATGACACCGACCATGCGCCGGTTGCCGAAAGGCACCTGGACACGGGTACCGGGTTTAATCTGTTTGACATCAGACCCTGGCGGGGCGAGGTAATCGAAGGTCTGGCGCAGGGGGGACGGAACGGCGACCTGGATGAAAGTGGGTTGTGTCACATCAAAAATCTTGTCTGGCCGGGTCAGTCGTTGTGTCTTTCAGGAGCAGGCGACTTTGCATCGCCAGTGAGAAGACAGACTATAGCAGAAACCCCGAAGTGAGGAGATTCCCGGTGACCTGGTTTATACTTTCGGCTTTTTCACATGCCACAGCACCCGGGTGACCTTATGCAAAGCCAACAAGTGCCTGATGAACTCCTGAACCTGCGCACACAGATAGACCGTATCGACGAGGAGATGCTGAATCTCCTGGCGGAACGTTTCGGGGTGACTGCCAAGGTGGGTGAACTCAAGGCGAAAAACGGCCTGGAATCGGTCGACCCGGTCCGGGAGCAGGAAAAACTCGAGCGGCTGCGCAGCCTGGCCGAAGCAAGGGCGCTGAACAGTGAATTCATCCTGGACCTGTTCCAGACCATCTTCGATGAAGTAGTGAAAAATCACCGCGCCTACCTCGAAAAGGTCTGAATTACCGCGGTTCCCGGGCTGCCAGGAGGATTTGCCGAAATCGGCCGATGCCCTTGTGCTGGCACCAGTTTCTGATAGAATGCGCCCTCTTTTTTCCAAGCACATCGGGCCATGCCCGGTATTACAGACAAAAGAATATGGTGCCGGCCCCCAGAATACGCCGGTCGCGATATTCGGAGAGCAAGACGATGAAAGCTGAAATCCATCCCAAGTATCAGGACATTAGCGTGACCTGCGGTTGCGGCAACGTCATACAGACCCGTTCCACCCTGGGCGAGGACATCCGTATCGACGTATGTTCCCAGTGCCACCCGTTCTATACCGGCAAGCAGAAGATTGTTGACTCAGGCGGTCGTGTAGACAGGTTCAAGCGTCGTTTCGGCGGCAGCCGCAAGATCTGATTCCGGGGTTCTTTCCGAACCCGCAATCCTCACAGACTCAACGAACAGCCAGTTCCCGAACGGGAACTGGCTGTTTTGTTATGTGGTTAACCAATGCCGTTAACAAAAGTCGTTAACAAAAGTCGTTAACCAATGTAGTTAACAACAGGTGCGGCAATCAGAAGGGATTTTTGCCTTCCAGTTCGGCGGTACTCTCGCCGCCGGATTCCGTGCCGAAGCCGGGCACGTCTTCCTTCCTGAACACCTCGAAGAACGAATCGTTCTCATCCGGACGGGCTCGCAGCCCGGTATTCGGATTGATCCTGACGAACTCCAGGCCGTCCGGCTGGCTCATCGATGCCAGGGGAGTGCCTTGAAGTACCGGCTTCATGAAGTCGATCCAGATGGGCAGGGCGACAGTGGCCGCCTGCTCGGTGTTGTCACCCAGTGATTCCGGCTGGTCGTAACCCACGTACACGGTCGTGACCAGGTTGCCGCTGAAACCTGAGAACCACAAGTCCTTGGAGTCATTGGTGGTGCCAGTCTTGCCGTGGATATCCGTGCGGTCGGGCATGGCGCGGTTGGCCGGGCGGCCGCTGCCGTTGGTGATCACCGAGCGCAGGATGCTGTTCATGATATAGGCCGTGCGTTCGTCGATGACACGCGGAGCCGGTGTAACCGAGGGGGTTTCCGGCACCTGGTTGCTTTCCAGCATCGAGTCGATATCGGCAATGTCCCCGCAGGCAGGGCATACGGTGTAGGGTTGGGCACGGAACATTTCACCGTCGTTGAAATTGTCGATACGAGAGATGAGGTAGGGCTCCACCTTGTAACCCCCATTGGCAAACACGGAATAGCCGGTGGCGATTTCCAGCGGATGCACGGCATGGGAGCCGATGGCCACTGTCAGGTCATTCTGCGGAAATTCGTTGGTGTTGAAGCCAAAGCGCGATACGTAGGGCATGACCACGTCCTCGCCCAGAGCGTCGTAGAGCCTCAGGGACACGAGGTTCTTGGAGTTGGTCAGTGCATAGGACAGCCGGATCGGGCCCATGAATTCACGGCCGAAGTTTTCCGGCCGGTAATCGCTGCGGGCCAGTGGTGCATCGTTGATCAGGGATGCGGCTGTATAGCCGTTTTCCAGGGCGGCGGAATACAGGAAGGGTTTGAAATTGGAGCCGGGCTGGCGCTCGGCCAGGGTGACACGGTTGAACTGGCCGTTGTTGCGCGTGTCGTTGAAGTCATAACCACCGACAAGGGAAAGTATGGCGCCGGTATTCGGGTCCATCGCCACCAGGCCGCCGTTCACGGCAGGGATCTGTCCCAGCATCCAGTTGCCTTCTGCATCGCGTTTCAGACGGATAAGGTCGCCTGGTTCTACAACCTCGAAAGCCGAGCGGGGCGAGGAGCCCCAGGTGGTTGTCGTGATGAAGCGCTTCGCCCAGCGGATGCCTTCCCAGTCCACGGTGACTGTTTCGCCGCTGCGCATCAGGGCGGTGAATGAGCGTTCATCGACGGACTGCACGAAGGCCGGCTGCTGGAAGGCGATGACGGGTGTGCGCTGCAGGACGTCCATCCAGTGGTCGGTGGAGCGGTCGTCGGCCGGGCGTAAATGATTCTCCCGGCCGCGGTAGCCATGGCGGCGGTCGTAGGTTTCCAGGCCGTCGCGAAAAGCCCGGATCGCCGTCGTCTGCATGCTGCTGTCGATGGTGGTGTAGACCTCGAAGCCGTCGGTAAGGGCGAGGTCGCCGTAACGGTCAACCATGTCCTGGCGCACCATCTCTGCTATATAAGGGGCAATAAGTTCGGACTGACGCCCGTGACGGAAGGCAGTGATGGGTGCCTTACTGGCCGTGTCGTAATCGCTGCGGGAAATCATGCCCTGGTCCAGCATGCGGCCGAGCACGCGCCGGCGCACGTTCAGGGCTTCTTTTTCCGATGCCAGGGGATTGTAGGCATTGGGCCTGGGCAGCAGGCCGATCATGCTGGCGGCTTCCGCAAGCGTGAGTTCGCCCACCGTCTTGTCGTAATACTGCTCGGCCGCGGCGGCAATGCCGTATGCCGATATGCCGAAGAAGGTCTTGTTCAGGTAAAGCTCGAGGATTTCTTCCTTCGTCAGCTCACGCTCCATTTTCAGGGCCAGCAGAATCTCCTTGAACTTGCGCGTTTCCGCCACCTCGCCCTCGAAGAAGAAGTTCTTGGCCACCTGCATCGTGATCGTGCTGCCGCCGCCCCAGTCCTTGCCAAGGAAAATGCCCGCCACGGAGCGCACCAGGCCCAGGGGGTCGACACCCTTATGGTTGTAGAAGCGCTTGTCCTCGGTCGATACCAGGGCATTGGTGACCAGCGGCGGGATATCCGCATATTTCATGGGTGTGCTGCGGCGGCTGCCGAATTCGGCGATCAGTTTGTTGTCGGCGGAATAGATGCGCAGGGGGTTTTCCAGGCGCAGGTTGGTGTAGGTATCCCGGTCGGGCAGTTTGGGTGATATGTACAGGAACATGCTGGCCATGACCATGATCATGCCGAGAGCACCGGCAAAGCCGCCCCAGAGCAGGAAAGTACCTATCGTTTTCGCTTTGTTCATCACGGGATATCTAACACAGGCAGTCGCGAGGCCGCAGCCGGACGCGCCATTGTAAACCCTTTTCGCGCCCCTGTTGATGGTCTGTAAAGCCGCGAACAAAAGGGAGGTATCTGCCGAAATTGCTTGATATTTCTCTCTTTTTTTCCTGTAAAACCTGTGTAATTGCCTCTTCCCTGCCCTCGGAAAAGTGTGAACCGGAAACCGGTGCAACTGTGAACCAGATAACAAATTAATGTAATTTGTAAAAAAAGACGATAATTACTTGAAATTAATAATTAAATTAATTAACGTTCCGACTTGTAGTGGGTAGATAATGTTAATATACCGGTAGTTTAGCCCCCGTAATCAGGGACAGAAAACCGGAGCCAGTACAAAGAGCAAACGAACTAACGGGGTGACAAGTTGCCCAGTTTATTTTCAAAAAAGGGTAATGCCCTTCTTGGGATCGATATCAGTTCCAGCTCCATCAAGCTGCTGGAATTAAGCAAATCGGGCTCCAAGTACAAGGTTGAGAACTATTCCAGCAGACCCCTGCCGGATGGCGCCGTGGTGGAAAAGAATATCGCCAATCTCGATGCCGTCGGCGAAGAAATGCTCAAACTGGCCACCCTGACCAAGACCGGCACCGACAAGGCTGCCGTTGCCGTCTCTGCCGTGATCACCAAGACCATCGAGATGAATGCGGCCATGTCCGACTCCGAGATGGAAAACCAGATCGTGGTCGAGGCCGCTCAGTACATTCCCTATCCCCTTGACGAGGTCGCCATCGATTTCGAGCGCCAGGGGCCGTCCAAGAAGAACGAGGACATGGTCGATGTGCTGCTGGCAGCCTGCAAGAAGGAAAACGTGGATTCCCGCGTCGCCGCCCTGGAGATCGGCGGTTACGAAGCCAAGGTGGTAGATATCGAGGCCTACGCCATGGAGCGCGCCTTCAACCTCATGTGCGAGCAGATGGACCTGGACAAGGAAGGCCTGTCTGCAATCATCGACATCGGTGCCACCATGACCACCATGTACATCCTGCGTGACGGCGTCTCCATCTATACCCGCGAGCAGGTATTCGGCGGCGCCCAGCTGTCCATGGAAATCCAGAACCGCTATGGCCTGTCAGCTGCCGATGCGGCGGCAGCACTGATGAACGGCGACCTGCCCGAAGGATACGAAAACGACATACTCAAGCCTTTCACCCAGGAAATGAGCGACCAGATTGGCCGCACCCTGCAGTTCTTCTTCTCTTCCAGCCAGTACAACGACGTTGACCTCATCGTCCTCGCAGGCGGTACCGCGTCCACTGCCGGGCTGGCGGAGATGGTTCAGGAAGAACTGGGCACCAAGACTGTTGTGGCCAACCCTTTCGCCAAGATGAGTTTGAACAGCAAGGTAAACAAGAAGCAGCTGCAGAATGATGCGGCGTCTCTGATGATGGCCTGTGGACTGGCCATCAGGGGTTTTTGACAGATGGCTAATATCAACCTGCTGCCCTGGCGCGAAGAGCTCAGGGAAGAACGCAGACAGGAATTCCTGGTCGGGTTGGGCATTACCCTTGCCATCGCTGCCGTGCTGGCACTGGAAGTGACACCCCAGATCACGCCTGATGGCCGCATCAACATGCTGCTCACCATCAATCAGGATTCCGTAGTGCCGGGTG
>Ga0181584_10001496_pt1 | contig 17712 bp, 14 predicted proteins | sample 071ome_30_FD_132462 | JGI IMG/M metagenome (GOLD analysis project Ga0181584, IMG submission 132462) | Coastal salt marsh microbial communities from the Groves Creek Marsh, Skidaway Island, Georgia - 071406AT metaG (megahit assembly) | ecosystem: Environmental > Aquatic > Marine > Intertidal... | reverse complement strand
TTTGCAACACGAGGGAAGTTAATCAATTCCTTGCCAAACTGCTTTCGGTCCAACGCATATTGCATTGAAACATCTAACGCAGATTGCGCAACACCAACAGCACGCGCCGCAGTTTGGATGCGTGCGCTTTCGAATGTTTGCATTAGCTGTTTAAAGCCTTTGTCCTCTTCCCCGCCCAGAAGGTTTTCAGATTTTACATGGAAGTTATCGAATCCAAGCTCGTATTCTTTCATCCCGCGATAGCCCAGCACTTCTATCTCGCCACCTGTCATTCCTTCTGTCGGGAATGGTGCTTCGTCCGTGCCTGGTGTCTTCTCGGCTAAGAACATAGACAGTCCGCGGTGATCTGTGCTGTCGGGATTTGTGCGGGCAAGAAGGGTCATCACATGCGTCCGTGCTGCGTGCGTGATCCATGTTTTATTGCCGGTGATTTTGTAATCGCCGTTTTCGTCTTTCACCGCACGTGTGCGCAAAGCGCCAAGGTCAGAACCTGTGTTTGGTTCTGTAAAGACCGCTGTTGGTAGGATCTCACCGCTTGCTAATTTTGGTAGCCAGTTTTCTTTTTGTGCATCCGTACCACCGCAAATGATCAACTCGGCTGCAATTTCAGAGCGGGTGCCTAATGATCCAACGCCGATGTAGCCCCGCGAGAGTTCCTCTGACACAACGGCCATAGATGCTTTAGTTAACCCAAAACCGCCTAGCTCTTCGGGGATCGTAAGACCAAATACACCAAGTTCAGCAAGCTCTTCGATGATTTCCATCGGGATTAATTCGTCTTTTAGGTGCCATTCATGTGCATGCGGCTCAACTTTGTCTACTGAAAAACGGCGGAACTGTTCGCGGATCATTTCGAGTTCTTCGTCCAAACCAGACGCGCCGAAAATTACGTTTCCGGCCTGTTCCTGCATCAGTTCAACAAGACGCGTGCGCGCCTGTTGTGTATTGCCGTTTGCAATCAAATTCATCACGGCTGGAGTCTGATAGTCTTGCTGTGCTGCAGCAGGGATTTTGATGTCTGACAGACGAACGATTTCACCCTGTGACATTGGGATACCGCCGACAATTTGTGAGTGATATTCGCCGCATGCGATCTGGTGTAACAATTTCTCAGCTTCCCCGAATTCGCCTGCGTCGCTCAGCTTGGATGCCCAATTTTGCATCTGCCGCATAGATTCGTGGTAGGTTGCTAACCATGATAAGCCGTGTGCCGCCGCTTGATGTTGTTCCATCAAACCCGATGAAATACGACCATCTTTTGAAACCAATGACTTAACGGTCCCTTTTGCAACCTCAAACAATATGTCCAAGCATTCCAATGCCTGTTGTGTTGTTGCCAAAAGATCCGGCATTACAGTGTAGTGTTCTGTCTGCATTGCAGCATTTTGTCCGTCAAGTGCCATGAATCAACTCCTCATACAGTGGAACAACTCTAGCCATTTCGCACTTGCAGCGCAACAAAAATACCAACAGTGCGTCAATATTGATCAAAAATTACGTCACGAAATAACGCTGGACGCGATGTTGCCATATGCTACACCCGCGCTATGAGTAACGCTATTTCCTTATTAACTGCCGATCAATGGGTTGTAGCCGTTGTTGGCGCGCTAATCGCGGGATTGGTCAAAGGTGTTGTTGGCTTTGCTTTGCCCATGGTGATGATTACAATATTGGGTTCTGTTGTCTCGCCCGAGCTTGCATTGGCGGGCCTCATTTTGCCAACACTTGTCACAAACACGCAGCAGGCTCTGCGCCAGGGTGTTAGCGCTGCTTGGAGCAGCGTCGTGATGTTTCGTGTCTTTATGTTAACAGCGCTCTTTTTTTTACTAATTAGTGCACAATTGATCCGTGTTATTCCAAACGCCCTTTTCCTTGGGGCTATCGGTGGCATGGTTATTTGTTTTTCACTACTGCAACTATCAGGTCGCCGCATTCCAATTAAAAAAGAATCCAAAGTTAGCCATGCAGCGATCGGCGCGCTTACTGGTTTCGTGGGTGGTTTGTCTGCGGTTTGGGGTCCACCAACAGTTGCGTTTCTGACGGTAATGGATGTGGAAAAGAAAGAGCATATCAGAACGCAAGGCGTTGTTTACGGGGTTGGTGCACTGGCTCTGACCTTTAGTCATTTATCAACGGGTATTTTAAACCTGAATACCCTGATTTATTCGGCAATCTTGATCCCTGCTGCGATTTTTGGGATGCGTCTTGGTCGAACGATCCAAGACCGAATTGATCAAAGCATATTCATGAAAGCGACACTCTTTGTATTGATGGTTGCTGGCGTTAACCTGATCCGGCGTGCATTTTTTGCTTAGCGTGATGGTAGAAACAGCGCATTTGGCATTTCGCAATCTACAATGAAATCCGCGACTCAGGGAAAGGGTATTAGCGATTTCGACAAGCATACCTATGCCTCTTAGATATACCTTTGCTTGCATGCTATAGTCATCATGTTGCGTTCTAAAAATGAATTTGATTGAATATAAGTACCTTAGATGACTGATGCGGGAACTCATATCAAGTTATCAAGACGGTTTAATACTTTGGGTTATGGTGCTGCAGTCCTCTCATGATCTCGCTAAATATTCGTTAGCGTTAAGCCTAAGCCAGCTAAAGGACATATTAGTAAAAATCATCTACTCAAAGGTGGGGCGGGATCAATAAAATCAGGATCATTGCCAGTTTATGTATTCGCTCTTTTCTTTTGAAATGAAAGTAGTTATAGACAGCGCAAGTTCCCCAACAATGGAAACCCGCCTTGCGAAGGGCTGTCTGCTTGGCAGGTGACGGGGAAATTTTGCGAAGGAGAGACATTATGGCCAAACCGATTATGGCACGCGCAACAGCCGTTTGGCTGGTTGACAATACAACACTGACTTTCAAGCAGATCGCAGATTTTGTTGAAATGCACGAATTGGAAGTGCAGGGCATTGCAGATGGTGATGTTGCCGTTGGAGTTAAGGGTTTTGATCCAATTGCCAACAATCAATTGGAACCAGTCGAAATAACAAAAGGCGAGGCAGATCCGCTGCACAAACTAAAACTCAAATTCAACCCATCTGCCGTGGGTGAAGAAAAGCGGCGCGGTCCACGTTATACACCATTGTCAAAGCGTCAGGATCGCCCTGCATCTATTTTGTGGTTAGTCAAATTCCACCCAGAACTAAGCGATGCGCAAATTTCGAAATTGATTGGCACAACCAAACCAACAATTCAGGCGATCCGCGAGCGTACGCATTGGAACATCGCGAATATTACACCAATCGATCCAGTTGCCTTGGGTTTGTGTAAGCAGTCTGAATTGGATTTAGTCGTCCAAAAAGCGGCATCTAAGAAAGCAGCCGAAGGCTCCGTGATGTCTGATGATGAGCGTCGTAAATTGGTCAGCACTGAGCAATCACTTGATATGCCAGCAGAGCCAAAAATCCCATCAGCAATCGAAGGATTGGAGGCATTTTCATTGAATGATCCAGCTGACGCTTCTGACGATACTGTGAGTGACAACGAATACCTTGACGCTGACAGCTTCTTCAACTTGCCGGATGATGATGGCGACAAAACACCAGACTAAAAAATAAGAACCTGGCCACTTTGCCGGGTTTTTTTGTCCCTAGAATGCCTTACGCGCACGTAGCGCAGCAGAGATCGTCCCATCATCCAAGTAGTCAAGTTCGCCACCGATTGGGACACCTTTGGCAAGGGTCGTGATGTTCACAGCGTTTCCTAATTCATCTGCAATATAATGCGCGGTTGTCTGACCATCGATTGTAGTGTTTAGCGCCAAAATGACTTCTGAAATGCTTTCGCTTGCAATGCGATCTCTGAGTTTCGGAATGCGTAATTCATCTGGGCCGATGGCATCGAGCGCGGACAAAGTTCCACCTAAAACATGATAGCGACCATGGAACACGCCCGCGCGTTCCATCGCCCATAAATCAGCGACGTCTTCTACAACACAGATTTCACCGTTGGCGCGTTTCTCACTATCGCAGATATCACAAATATCTGTGGTTCCGATATTTCCACAATTTAGGCATTCACGGGCTGAGGCTGCGACTTGTTGCATCAGGTCAGCAAGGGGCGCAAGAAGGTAATTTTTCTTGCGTACCATGTGTAAAACTGTTCTCCGCGCTGATCGTGGACCAAGCCCCGGAAGCTTGGCCATTAGATCAATCAAATCATGAATATCTTTCGCGCCGCTCATGCCCTTAGAACGGAAGGTTCATCCCGGGAGGCAGACCAAGGCTTTCCGTCAGCTTTTGCATCTCTTCGCGTTCGCGGTTTGATGCCTTTTCTTGAGCGTCTTTCACCGCTGCCACGATCAAATCCTCAACGACTTCTTTGTCATCTTTGGAAAAAATGGATGGGTCGATGTCCAGGCTTTTTAAATCGCCCTTGGCCGTGCATGTCGCCTTGACCAGTCCTGCGCCTGCTTCGCCCACAACCATGATGTTATGCATTTCTTCTTGCATCTGCACGACTTTGCCCTGCATTTCCTGGGCGTTTTTCATTAATTTTGCCATATCGCCCATGGCGCCTAGACCTTTGAACATGTCTTACTCCGTTAACTTTCTTCGAATGGGTCCCACTCGTCTTCTACTTCTGGCAATGCATCTAACTCTGCGTCTGCCGTGATCTCCGCCGCAGTGCGTATATCAATGATTTTGGCATTTGGAAAACTCGCCATTGCGGCCTGCATCAAAGGATGCTGTTGAGCCGCGGATTTTATGGCATCTTCTGCTGCGCTTCTATCCTCTGCAATTGTGGTTGCGGTCCCAGTGTTTGATAGGATGATTGCCCATCGCGCGCCTGTCCAGCGTTGCAACGCACTACCAAGGCGTTGGGATAAATCAGACGGTGCATCGTTTGTTGGCGTAAACTCGATGCGACCAGGTTGATAAGACACAAGCCGAATACAAGATTCGACTTCAACCAGTAGTTTCACATCTCGTTGTGATCGCACCAAATCAACTACGGCATCAAAAGTTGCATAATGTGCAAGAGCCGAAGCCGTTTCTATTGTGGGTTGTGCGGAACCTATCGATGCTGTCGGTCTACCCGTCGGTGTAGATGTAACCGTAGCATTAGATTGCGCGTTTGTTACTGTTCCTGCACTGACACCTGATATCCCACCTGATGGTGGTACTGAGGGAGGAGAAGATTTCTGTAGTTTTTTAACTAATTCTTCGGGTGAGGGTAGGTCTGCAACATGCGTTAGTCGAATGATCGCCATCTCGGCTGCCATCATTGAATTTGGTGCCTGTGCAACTTCGTCCAGTGCCTTTAGCAACATTTGCCACATGCGTGTCAAAACGCGCATTGCCAGTTGTTCTGACAGTGTTGCGCCACGCGCGCGTTCGTCAGGTGAAACGGTTGGATCGTCCGCGGCATCCGGTGTGATTTTGACAACTGAAATCCAATGTGTAATTTCTGCCAAATCGCGCATAATTGCCATCGGGTCGGCGCCTTCGCTGTATTGTGCCCCCAACTCTGCCAAAGCTGCCGATGCATCACCAAGCATGATTGCTTCGAATAAATCCAGAACACGACCGCGATCGGCCAAGCCCAACATTGCCCGCACTTGATCGGCTGTTGTCTCGCCCGCACCATGGCTGATTGCCTGATCTAACAAAGATGTCGCGTCCCGTGCTGATCCTTCGGCGGCGCGGGTAATTAAGGCCAATGCGTCATCAGTGATTTCTGCGGATTCTGCCGATGCGATTTTGCGCATCAATGTAATCATAACCTCAGGCTCAATACGACGTAGATCAAAGCGCTGGCACCGTGAGAGGACCGTGACAGGAACCTTCCGGATTTCTGTTGTTGCAAAGATGAATTTCACATGCGCAGGCGGTTCTTCCAGCGTCTTTAGCAAGGCATTAAATGCATTGGTCGACAACATGTGAACTTCGTCGATAATGTAAATTTTGTATCTGGCTGAGGCCGCTCGATAATGCACACTATCAATAATTTCGCGAATATCATCGACACCTGTGCGGCTGGCGGCGTCCATTTCCATTACGTCCACATGGCGACCTTCGATAATCGCGCTGCAATGTTCACATACGCCGCAAGGATCTGTTGTCGGAGCACCTTGCCCGTCGGGGCCGATACAATTCATGCCTTTCGCAATAATGCGGGCGGTTGTTGTTTTACCCGTTCCGCGAATACCTGTCATTATAAAAGCCTGCGCAATGCGGTCAGCGGCAAATGCATTCTTCAGGGTGCGCACCATTGCATCCTGACCAACCAAATCGGCAAAGGTTTCTGGTCGGTATTTCCGCGCAAGAACCTGATAGCTTTGATTGGTGGTGTCAGACATGGGACCTCGGAATTTCGCTCTTGTCTAAGCTACGCTGCCATAGTTAGAACGTCCAGAGCAATGTGTGAGGTCGGACATGAGTGAGTTTGAAATTTCTGAAATGTCTCTTGGATCAGGAATAATCGGGATGTCGCCGCTCCCCGGGGCCAAGGGGGATTATGCCACCGAAATGGCGGCGTGGTTGCAATGGAAGCCCGATGCTGTACTATCTATAATAGGTCAGGCCGAGATGAAGAAATTGGGATCTGCCGATATTCCTGACGATTTGCGCAACGAAAATATCCAATGGCTGCATTTTCCAGTTCATGATTTTCAGGCAGCACCGGCGGATCGTGATGTCCTCTGGGTTCCAATTTCTCAAACTTTGCATCGGATTTTGAACGCGGGTGGTCGCGTTATTGTGCATTGTCGTGGTGGATGTGGACGCACAGGAATGGCAGTTTTGCGTTTAATGGTTGAGGCGGGTGAAGAGGGCGAAAGCGCGATGGACCGTTTACGCGCCGTTCGACCATGCGCAGTTGAAACCAGTCGTCAAAAAGATTGGGCATTCAGCAGATAAAGGTGAGAGGCTGACAACGACCCAAGCGGGACTCGTTACGGCTGCTTCCTTCCGGACCTGACCGGGTTGGCGAGGCGCTCGCCCGCGCCAACCTCTCAGATTGCTAATTAGAGGCTTGGTCAAATAATTGCAAGACTACGAAAATGCATTGATTGTGCTAACTCTGCATGCAAGCCTACTTGGGCGACGACTGATAGGAAAAAAATGAAGCTAGCAGAAACAGTTACATTTGGTGGATCTAGATTGGATCGCGCGGCACAGCTTCGCGGCAATCTTGTAGAAACGGATATTTCAAAAGGACAATCCATTGTCATCTGGCGTGGCAAGGTTTTGGTTTTGAGTAAAGGCAATCCAACTTTAGCGATGCTTTCGTGTGCGCACCCCATCCTTGCAGATGCACCGCAAATATTTTTGGGCCGTGACGATGAAACGATGCTTTTTGCGACTGATATTTCAACTTGGGAACCGCCATCTGATCAAGAGTCTCAATCGCTCGGGTTCTTTGATCCGACTGAGCAACGCCATCCTGATTTGCCAGCGTCCTTTGTGTTTCTTGAGTTACGGGGATGCATGAATGCGCTGAGTTCGCGAGATTGTGAATTGGCGGCAACAGCGAGGGCATTGTTTCAATGGCACCAAAGCCATAAGTTCTGTTCTCGCTGTGGCGGTCGCAGCGCGATGACGCAGTCAGGTTGGCAGCGTAACTGTAACGATTGTAATGCGTCACACTTTCCGCGTACCGATCCAGTTGTGATCATGTTAATCACCCATGGAGAAGAGATATTGATTGGGCGTTCACCAAATTTTCCCGAAAAAATGTATTCTCTGCTGGCTGGATTTTTAGAGCCAGGCGAAACGATTGAAGCCGCCGTTCGCCGCGAAGTTTTGGAAGAAACGAATGTGGAGGTGGGTCCTGTTACGTATCTTGCCAGCCAACCGTGGGCATTTCCAAATTCACTGATGATCGGGTGCCAAGGACATGCGACATCAAAGCAAATTACAATCGACCCGCACGAAATCGAAGATGCACTTTGGATTTCAAAATCTGAGATGATGGATGTGTTTGCGGGTACAAATGACACTCTCTTCCCTGCGCGTCCGGGATCAATTGCGCATTTTTTGATAAAACACTGGCTTGCAGATCGCTTGGACTAGGGCACTCGGAGTTAGGGAGCCGGGACTGCTATGAAGTTTTCAGCGCAATAAGATTTAAAATTGCCGCAGGTTGAGTTGTGCGCGTTGAGTTGTGCGCGCGCCTTTGGAATTTCGGAACATTTGAACGTAGTGCAATTAAACGCAATGTTCGTGCGTCGCATATTTCGCAAAACAATTTGAACGAATTTACGTTAGGTTGAAATTGCCGATCCAAAGTCTGTATTCGAGCCAAAAAAATTGGCTGGACGCTTGTTGGTGCAGTTCATGGAGTACGCACGATCAAAGTTTAATCAGCGCTTCAAATCTAGTGTTGGTAAATTGGCGGAAACCGTTTCGCAAAAGCCTGCCGCCTAACCGCGCAGCGGACTAGCCGGATATACACCTAGTATTTTGATCGAATCTGTGAAGTAGGCGAGTTCGTCTAGCGCTAATTTGACATTGGGATCGTCAGGGTGCCCATCAATATCTGCGTAAAACTGTGTCGCGGTAAATGATCCGCCTACCATGTAGCTTTCAAGCTTTGTCATGTTGACGCCATTCGTTGCAAAACCGCCCATGGCCTTATACAAAGCCGCTGGAATATTGCGCACTTGAAATACAAATGTGGTCAGCATCGTATCCGCGCGGCGTTCATGATTTGGTTCGGTCGACATGACTAAGAAACGTGTGGTGTTGTGAGCATGATCTTCGATATTGCGGGCAAGGACGTTTAATCCGTAAATATCCGCGGCAATTTCGCTCGCCATCACCGCGACATCTGAATCGCCAGAGGCAGCCAGCTCTGCTGCTGCACCCGCACTATCCACAGCGGTTACGGCACGAATGCTATGTTCATCCAAAAATTTTTGTGCCTGAGGAAGAAGGACCAAGTGCGCACGTGCTGTTTTAATATCCTGTAATGCAACCCCTTGGTTTGCCATCATTGAAATCCGCACGCGAATAAACGTTTCGTCAATGATATGCAGACCGCTTTCGGGTAGCAATCGGTGGATATCTGCCACGCGACCATAGGTCGAATTTTCGATTGGTAGCATCGCGTATCCGGCCCGTCCGGAGTTCACCGCTGCGATTACTTGATCGAATGTTTTACAGGCCAATGGCTCTAAATCTGGGCGTGCAGCATTACACGCTTCATGGCTGTAGGCGCCCAATGCACCTTGGAATGCAATTTTCTTTGTCATTTTCTTATTTTTTCTCTAACTGCGTCGTTTGGATGCATGTGTACACCTTGCATAAGCGGTAGGAAAGCGGATAGATACCGCGCAAACAGTAGCAGATGGAATGTGGCTATGGATCAAATGACATTTACCAAAGTAATTGGCGGCTTTTGTGGCGCATTGTTGGTTTACCTTCTTGGCGTGTGGGCAGCGGAAGTTTTGTATCACGTGGGTGGTGGACACGGCAATGGCGATGACCACGTAAAAAGCGGCTACGAAATTGAAGTTGCCGTTTCCGAAGAAGTAACTGAGGAAGAAGAAGTTGCGGATTTCGCAACGATTTATGCATCCGCAGATGTCGCACAAGGCGAAAAAGTTTTTGGCAAGTGTAAAGCATGTCATAAATTAGGTGATGGCGAAAACGGCACCGGTCCACACATGTACCAAGTTGTCGGTCGTGCTGTTGATGGTGTTGCTGGTTATGGATACTCGGGTGCTCTAAGTGCAGTCGCAGATGTTTGGTCACCTGAAAACTTGAATGGTTTCCTTGAAAACCCTAAAAAATATGCGCCAGGCACGAAAATGGGTTTTGCAGGTTTGAAGAAAATCGAAGACCGCGCAAACGTTATCGCATATTTGGCAACCAATAATTAAAGTCGAGCGTAATTAATTAGAAAGCCGCGCCCAGCTGTGCGGCTTTTTCTTTTGTTCACTATTGTTTTATCGCTATTGAACCTGACCCTTGAACGCCCTAGCCTTATGTCCAACCTGGGAGGAAGGCTATGATCAAATCAAGGGTACAGACGAAAGTTGTCGACACATCAAAACTGCGCAATATTGTGTTGGGGTCGGCCATTGGGCTTGCGGTTATTTTTGGTGCAATGTCCCTGCGCGCGGATGAAGCGATTACCAAAACGCATGGTTTTAATTTCTTTGGCGAATTAAAATATCCGGCAGATTACAAACACCTTGATTACGTGAACCCCGATGCGCCCAAAGGAGGTGAAATTTCTATCTGGACGATGGGGACCTTTGATAGTTTCAATCCCTACACACGTAAAGGGCGTGCTGGAGCCCTTGCTTCGGCACCATTCGAATCACTTCTTGATGGCACTTCAGATGAAGTGGGAACAAGCTATGGCTTATTGGCTGAAACCTTGGAATACCCAGAGGACCAATCGTGGGTTATCTTCAACATGCGCCCAGAGGCACGTTTTTCAGATGGTACCCCTGTCACAGCTGAAGATGTGGCCTTTACCTACGAATTATTCTTGAACGAAGGCTTGGCCAGTTATCGTGCAATCCTGGGTCAGATTGTGACGGGTGTGGAGATTTTGGGACCCCACCGTATCAAATATTCATTTGCGGATGATGCGTCACGCCGTGATGCGATTCCAATCGTTGGTGGGCTACCCGTTAAAAGTAAGGCGTGGTTTGAAAAGACTGGGGCAAAGCTAGACGAATCACGGATGGAGCCTGCAATTGGTTCAGGTCCATATGTTTTGGAGAGTTATGACATCAACAAACGCATTACCTACACGCGCAATCCTGATTATTGGGGGAAGGATTTGCCGTTCAACAAAGGGCGTGGGAATTTTGATACAATTCGCATCGAGTATTTTGCGGATTCCAACGCTGCGTTTGAAGGTTTCAAATCAGGCGCTTACACATTCAGACAAGAGAACTCGTCAAAATCATGGGCAACTGCATATGATTTTCCTGCGCTGGACGAAGGTCACGTAATTAAAACGCTATTGCCCGATGGTGGTATGGCGACTGGGCAAAGCTATGTGATGAACCTGCGTCGCGACAAATTTGACGATATCCGTGTGCGTCAGGCAGTGGGTTTGTTGTTTAACTTTGAGTGGTCAAATGAATCGCTCTTTTATGGTCAGTACGCGCGCATTAATTCGTTCTGGGAAAACTCTGAATTGGCCGCAGAGGGTATGCCATCAGAAGCGGAACTTGCCCTGTTGAAACCCATCGCGGATCTGCTACCTGCTGGTGTGATTGATGGTGAGGCAGTCGTGGCACCTGTATCAGGGAACCGTACGTTGGATCGAAAAAATCTACGTAAGGCAAGTGCACTGCTCGATGAAGTAGGTTGGACCGTCAGCAATGATGGATTGCGCCGAAATGCTGCCGGCGAAACGTTGACGATCGAAATTATCGAGGATAGCCCTACATTCGACCGCGTACATTTGCCATTCATCGATAACCTTAAAGCAGCTGGAATAGATGCAATTTATTCACGCATAGACCCTGCGCAGATGACCGATCGGTCGCGTAATTATGATTTCGATATGATGGTTGAACAGTTCCCGATGTCACTGGAACCTTCATCTGGATTGAAACAATATTTTGGATCGGAAACCGCGGATCAGTCTGTGTTTAATTCGATGGGGTTAAAATCAGAGGCGGTTGATGCGCTGATCGAACATGTTGTTAATGCTCAGAATAAGGCGGATTTGGCGACATCAGTTAAGGCGTTGGATCGTACTTTACGTGCTTATTACTTTTGGGTACCTCAGTGGTTCAACAATACCTATCGTGTGGCCTATTGGAACATGTACGAACACCCAGAAACATTGCCGCCATTCGCATTGGGTAATCTTGATTTCTGGTGGTACAATGCCGAGAAAGCCGCCGACCTTAAGGCCAAAGGTGTTTTGAGGTAAGCAATGGGCGCCTACATCCTTCGCCGGCTCTTGCTGGTTATTCCTACGCTACTTGGGATCATGGTAATAAACTTTGCCCTGGTTCAATTCGTCACCGGTGGGCCGATTGAACAGATCCTCGCCAATTTGGAGGGCGAAGGAGACGTGTTCGAAGCAATATCGGGCGGCGGTTCCGAAACCGCTGCCAATAGTACCGGGAACACGGATTATGTAGGTGCGCGTGGGCTTCCACCTGAATTCATAGCGGAGCTAGAGAAAGAGTTTGGTTTCGATAAACCACCGCTCGAACGTTTTCTTAATATGATTTGGAACTACATCCGGCTTGATTTTGGCGAGAGTTATTTCCGTTCGATCAGTGTGATTGATTTGGTTCTGGAGAAAATGCCTGTTTCCATTTCATTGGGGCTGTGGTCGACACTGATTGCCTATCTGGTATCGATCCCGTTGGGCATTCGAAAGGCTGTGAATGATGGAACGCGGTTTGATACGTGGACCAGCGGCATTATCATTATGGCCTATGCCATCCCGGGTTTCTTGTTTGCAATCATCCTGCTGGTCTTGTTCGCGGGTGGATCATACTATCAAATCTTTCCGCTTCGGGGACTTTATTCGGATAATTTCGCCGAATTGTCACTGTTGGGTAAAATTGCGGATTACTTCTGGCACATTGCATTACCTGTTGTTGCTTCTACGATATCCGGGTTTGCAACACTTACGCTTTTGACGAAGAACAGCTTTTTGGATGAAATTCAAAAGCAATATGTGATGACCGCTAAGGCCAAGGGGTTAAGTGAATCGCGGGTACTCTATGGTCATATTTTTAGAAACGCGATGTTGATTGTTATTGCTGGGTTTCCAGCGGTTTTTGTCGGGGTATTCTTTGGGGCGAGTTTGATTATTGAAACCATCTTCTCTTTGGATGGGTTAGGGCGTCTTGGATTTGAGGCAGCCGTCGCCCGCGACTATCCTGTGATTTTTGGCACGTTGTTCATCTTTGGACTGATGGGCCTTGTGATTGGGATTTTATCGGATTTGATGTACGTCTTTGTGGATCCACGTATCGATTTTGAGGGGCGAGAAGGATAATGAAACTATCGCCGCTAAATCAACGCCGCTGGAAAAATTTCCGCGCAAATAGGCGCGCACTATGGTCATTGATAATCTTCGGCGTTCTGTTTGCGGTTTCCCTATGCGCAGAATTTATTGCCAATGATAAACCAATTTTGGTGAAGTATCGGGGTGAGTATTTTACGCCAATCTTCAATTTCTATCCCGAAACACGCTTTGGTGGAGATTTCAAAACAGAGGCGGTTTATCGCGATGCAGAGGTTCAGTGTTTAATACAGTCGGGCGGCGCACTCGATTGTTTCGATATTCCGTATGAAATTATGGACGAAATTTCCGCAGGTTCTTATTCAATGGCTGATTTTGAACAGGGTTGGTTAATGTGGCCATTGATTCCATATTCCTATAATACACCTGTTGATCGCCCCGGTGCCGCACCATTGCCGCCAAATTCACAGAATTTCTTGGGTACAGATGATACCAAGCGGGACGTTTTGGCGCGTGTGATTTATGGGTTCCGATTGTCCATATTGTTCACAATTTTGGTTACCACGTTATCCAGTATCATTGGAATCATTATGGGAGCAATTCAGGGATTTTTTGGTGGGTTGACCGATTTGATCATGCAGCGCGTTATCGAAATTTGGGCAGCCGTTCCATCCCTATATGTGATCATCATCATGTTTGCGATCTTGGGGCGAAGTTTCTGGCTCTTGGTCTTTTTAATGATCCTGTTTGGTTGGACTGGCCTTGTTGGTGTTGTTCGTGCTGAATTTTTACGGGCACGTAATTTGGAATACGTCCGCGCAGCCCGTGCATTGGGGGTTAGTGACTCGACAATTATGTTCCGGCATATGCTGCCGAATGCTATGGTTGCTACATTAACAATGCTTCCATTTATCGTGACTGGAACAATTGCAGGTTTGGCAAGTTTGGATTTCTTGGGCTTTGGCCTACCAACAACTGCACCGTCACTGGGTGAATTAACGTTACAGGCGAAACAAAATCTACAGGCGCCATGGTTGGGTTTTACGGCCTTCTTGACCTTTGCCATCATGCTTGCATTGTTGGTCTTTATTTTCGAGGGCGTTCGAGATGCCTTTGATCCAAGAAAGACATTCAAATGACGCCCGTACTTTCTGTTGAAAACCTCAGCATCTCCTTTACCCAAGAGGGCCGTTCAGTGACTGTTGTGAATGGTGTCAGTTATCATATTAATCCAGGTGAAGTTGTTGCATTAGTTGGGGAAAGCGGTTCTGGAAAATCCGTGACAGCTTTAAGTTCGATGAAACTGTTGGGAAACAGCGCACAGATTTCTGGGAAAACACACTATAACGGTCAGGATATCTCGGAACACGACGAAGGTGCGTTGCGCAAGTTGCGGGGCAATGAGGTTAGCTTTATCTTCCAGGAACCGATGACCTCGCTTAATCCGCTGCATACGATCGAAAAACAGTTGCGCGAGTCATTGGAACTTCATCAAGGGGTCACAGGTGCAGCTGCACGCATGCAGATTTTGCAGTTGCTGGAACGTGTTGGCATTCAGGACGCAGAAACACGGCTGTCGGATTATCCGCATCAACTTTCTGGTGGACAGCGACAGCGTGTGATGATCGCGATGGCAATAGTAAATGGTCCGAAACTGCTCATTGCGGATGAACCGACAACGGCCCTCGATGTGACAATTCAAGCGCAAATTTTGGATTTGATGAACGATCTGAAAGAAAAAGAAAACATGGCGATGCTGTTCATCACCCATGATTTGGCAGTAGTGCGCAGAATTGCAGATCGTGTTTATGTGATGAAAGATGGGGATATTGTGGAACATGACACCGTTGAAAAGGTGTTCTCATCACCAAAGCACCCTTATACGCAAAAACTGTTGTCCGCACATGCAATTGGCGCTCTCGATGAAATTAATGCGGACGCCCCCGTCGTTGCGCGCGCAGACAAGATGCGTATTTGGTTTCCAATTCAGCGGGGATTGCTGCGTCGTACGGTTGGCCATGTAAAAGCCGTAAACGAAGCAAACTTTGAGTTGCGTGTGGGCGAAACACTCGGCATCGTTGGCGAAAGCGGTTCGGGCAAATCAACGATTGCAATGGCATTGATGCGTTTGATCTCGTTTGAGGGTCAGGCCGAATTTGATGGGCGTTCGTTGGCTACGCTATCGAAACGCGAATTGCGCAATTTACGCCAAGATATGCAGATTGTCTTTCAAGACCCCTATGGTTCGCTATCTCCTCGCATGACCTGCGCGCAGGTGATTGCAGAGGGATTAAGGGTACACCGCATAGGGGATGTTTCTACAATCGAACAAAAGGTCTGTGATATTATGGTTGAGGTGGGCCTAGACCCGGCCATGATGCATCGCTATCCACACGAATTTTCGGGTGGGCAGCGGCAGCGTATCGCAATCGCGCGTGCGATGGTACTGCGACCTAAACTGGTTATTCTGGATGAACCCACTTCGGCTTTAGATATGACGGTCCAAGTACAAATTGTCGATTTGCTACGCGATTTGCAGCGCAGTTATGGTTTGGCCTACATCTTCATCAGTCACGACCTGAAAGTTGTGCGTGCTATGTCGCATCGCGTGATGGTGATGAAGCGTGGGGACATCATTGAAGAGGGAGACTCGGAACAAATTTTTACCAATCCTTCGACGGAATACACCAAGGCGTTGGTTGACGCTGCAATGATTTAGGTCGCACAACTGTGATCCGTTCCTGATAATGCCTAGGTGTCGAATTCGTGCGCGATTAAGTGGGTCAATGGCCGTGCTTCGGTTGGAATTATTAGTCCTGCTTCGGTCACGTTTAGAAGATTTTGAAAGCGCGGATTTAACTGGATATGCCGCTCTAACAACACGGCTGGATGTATGGTGTGGTTCTCGCAAACATCTGAAATTGACATAAAAGTGCGGCGATTATGTCAACGCTTATTGTATCATCGTCTATTAACGCATCCCTTCGAACTGTGGCCAGATCGTATGCATCGATTAGCTTGCTATATTCTACGGTTTCCGGCGGAGTTTAGACTTAGCCTTCTGGAAATTTAGATATTTCGGATGCACCGATGCCAATCAGAACCTATGAAGGGCCAATCGTAAACCCTTGAAAATTTCAAAAAAGTGTCCCTTTGTGAGACGCAAGTATTCTAAAGTCATTGGGGAAAGCAAAATGCTCAATGCCAATCGACTAATACTCATCTCGCTTTTCCTGGTCAGTTTTGGTTTGGGTACGTTCTTTTTAGCTCTACGCTCCCAGTAGTACGACGATCATGTCTGAAACGTCGAACGTATTTTGTAAGAAACCTGGGAGCAAAAGCCAAAACCTAACCCGGTGAAATCGTCGAACATTTAATATTGCGTGCGCTTAGCCGAGTGCAGGCCTGAAGCGCGCGCGCTTCGCTCAGTCCAAGGAACGTCGCTTCAAATCCTTGTCTGCTTTTGTGAACTTTGCGTAAGGATCCATTGAGTGAATCAATTTCGGCAAGTGCCGTTTTCAATAGCATTTTTTCAGCCGAATATCGTGTATTAAAACGTCCGACATTGATCCCCCAATGACCGCCATTCGACGTCGATAATCGACTAACGACCGTTGGTCCCAAACTTTCTTCTATTGCGCTGGTTGTATCAATGGTCGCAATATTCACTGAAATCGGCATCGTCTGCTCTGCAGGTGATCGCTCGACTTTAATTCGTACATTCTGCGCCTCGCTTAGTGCACTTTCGATGCCGCTTTGGAGGTTGGTGGTCGCAAGATGAATTTTCGCAGGGCGCAATTTTGGGCGCGGGCTATACGGGCGATTTGTTCTGACTCGTACGGTTTTCCCGGCAAGTTGAGAGCCAGTGTCTGTCGAGGTAATTGAATAGTCAGGACGCGCAGGTTTTTGTATGGCGACGCGACTCGGCGCTAATTTGAACCCTTTGTCCATCAACTGCGCTACGCGTTTGTTCCGTGTTGCAGTAGAGCGCCCACCAAAAACGGTTGTAATGATGCGCTCTTGACCACGTTCAGCGGAGGCGACAAGGTTGAACCCCGCCGCGCGGGTGTAGCCGGTTTTTATCCCATCAGCGCCGCGGTAATTTCCCAAAAAACGGCGGTTAGTATTTGCAACCTCTCGCAGTCCAGCATGTGTGCGCATACGCGAGAACAAATTATAGTAATCGGGGTAGTCATAAAACAGATGGCGCCCAAGGATGGTCATATCACGTGCAGTAGAAAGATGCCCCTTTTCCGTCAAGCCATGCGCATTTTTAAACGTTGTGCGCTCCATTCCAAGCGCCTTAGCTGTGCGGTTCATGCGTCGTGCGAAGGCTGCTTCTGATCCTTCAATTGCCTCGCCCAATGCTGTTGCTGCATCATTTGCCGATTTCACGGCGGCTGCGCGGATCAGATATCTTAGCTTAATCCTTTGGCCAGAGCGTAACCCAAGTTTTGAAGGAGGTTCCGCCGCAGCCTTTTTGGAAATCCTTACCTTTGTATCCAAAGAGATTTCGCCATTTTCGACAGCCTCGAATACAACGTACAAGGTCATCATTTTGGTGAGTGACGCAGGATGAAGCCGTGTATCGGCATTTTCAGCATGCAGCACTTTTCCACTGCGCGCGTCCATAACCATTGCGGCATATGGTGCAGCCCAAACATGGTGAGTTGTGAAGATGATCGCAACAAGTGTGGTAAGCATACGTACCACGACCAAGCCCGACGATGTTAGCCGTCTGAACACGTTAGATTTCCTTTACTGCCTCATGCGTCTATTTTGACGCTT